>Ga0247774_1000490_pt1 | contig 19443 bp, 20 predicted proteins | sample UWRJL001104B6_FD_179933 | JGI IMG/M metagenome (GOLD analysis project Ga0247774, IMG submission 179933) | Plant litter microbial communities from Arlington Agricultural Research Station in Wisconsin, United States - UWRJ-L001-104B-6 | ecosystem: Environmental > Terrestrial > Plant litter >... | reverse complement strand
GAGGCGGGATGAATACTACCACCCGTTCCCGCGTTTCACGATCTTGACGTCCGCAGAACGTCAAGTTTAGCAGCTTGCCATTATCAGCTCAGGGGAGACATCGGACATCCCTTTGCCCCTGCGTTCGATGATGCTTCTATTTGGCTTCCATGATCCATTCGGAGTCGCCTTGGAACGATGGAACCTCCCAGAAACGGGATGCTTCAGAGCATGCACGGCGTTTACTACTGGCCGAGGACGAAACCATCGGGTCTATCGAAATGTCGTCAACCGGGACCCGCCAGGACGCCATGCAGGTTATCCGGAAACCACTCTTTTTGGCTCGTTGTGCCGTGTCTCTGGTCAACAATCCTGCTGTTGAACCTTCCTTTTGGTACTCTATTGACAGTGCAAAGGATAGCGTCAACTTCTTATCGTGTGCGTTGGGTGGGCGGGATAGCACTGGTTTGAACGGTGCAAAGTGCCAAGAATCCCTGAAATCATATTCATACGTGCCCTGGTGTGTGATGGCCAGTTGCCAGGGTCGAGGGACAGAATGCTGGAAGTCTGGAACCCGGGCACCGGGCGCCACGATGAACCACGAACGACATCACCACGGAACGGAATAGGGGATCCTCAATGCACTGCTGGCGGCCTGGCTTGCTGATCGCCAACAAAGTCGTACGTGGCTTAGGCTTTCTATTGAGGATCGATCGCACGATCCCCAGTGGTGACGTATTAACCGTGAAGCGGCGACAGTTGAACTTTGCAGTATCTTCGAGTCGACTTCGTTCCGGATTCGAATGGCGCTGAGCTTTTCTGTTCCTGACCATAGCGAAACGTCAGGCAGAAACTCTCGGGTCGGCTGGCGGAGGTTCCGCTGCTCTCCCGGTCGCTGGCAGCTGCCTCTCGGGCACAGACCTCCAGAAGCCCAATTCTGGTGCATCCTGCATCTCTTGCTGGGAATGGTGGTCCGAGTCGAGATGACCAAAGGATGGCACGGAAATAAACTGAAGGGTTTGAACAAGGACCAGCTTGCTGTCCGTTGCGACGTTGATTCTCTATTCGTTTCGTTAAACGAAGCTGCCAGCTGCCAGTCTAGTAGTTGTAAGCTATACAACGGATAACCCCGCGAATCCACTGAAGGCAGTAAGGGCTGATGGGGCTTCGCCGTCATTCATTTTTCCATTACCTGTATTCGCGCAGACTGCAGAGTTAGGTAGTCTATCTCTAACGTTAACTTCATCCTCTCGATCCCACTTGGCATGAGCCGTTGGGCACGGGCTCTCGCACAGAACCTGTCAATCAATCGCTCCAGTCCGATGCGTCAGTAGGAAGTGCCTCCTCTCGCGCCATGACGGCGGCTGGCCATGCAGTGAGCTCCAATTTTCATTGCGAGAAGGCCGGGGAGAGCAAGAGGAGTCCACGTGTTGCTGTCGTTGGAATCATAATATGAAGCTCGCTCGCTTGCTGCCAGCCAAAACTCGTCCCCGTGCCGCCATGCCGCCTTGCATCGGACAGAAGTGCACAGGCTCTCTGGTGGCTTGCGTGTGTTTCAGCGTCGTCCCTTTCACGAGTCCATCTCATCCAAAACCTCGGTCATCTCCTTCGGTGAGCACCGGTCTCGCAGTGTACGAAAGGTTTCACTGCGGGAGGTATGTTTGTCTGAGCTTTCGCCTGCCATCTTACCGCGGAATACCCCCCTCGGACATACACCGCGAGCAAACAAGGCCCGAGACCTTCAGATATCGACACAAAGAACCCCGGCGAACCGCAGGCGTTTGTGCGACGGAATGCAACCTGAACTCGTCCGGATCGTCGGGGTTCGTTGATCAACTGTTCTTAGCCAATTTGGTACTCAACGGCGGTATCATATTGAGCTCTTTTATACCCTCCCATCCACGCGCCGTTTCTGTGCTGAACGTAGTTGGACACAGCGGAAACCTTCTACCTGTAACCCCGGACCCGAAAACGTCTTGCTTGGGACATTTGGCAGGAGGCAAGACTTGCAAAAGCGTTCTCAACGTGCTTGCGCAGGTAGAGTGGTCGTGCCGACGAATGAATCTCCCTTGAACTGCCTGATTTACTATCTCCGATTTACCTCTAGGTAATGGCCAATCAGTTTATTAGCCTCTGGCTTCAAGTTCAGCGTGGTCACCGCGAGGCCCTAGCGAGAACGTCTGAGGCTTTAGCCGTGGGTGACTTTTTCAGACTCGGAAAAAGATTGCCGCTTGTTCCAGTTCTCGATAGGCCTGGCCATCCATCTCGGCTTTCCCGCGCTGCACGTATTCTGAATACCCCGGCCATCGTCTACTTTACCGTATCGCCAACTATCTGGTCAACCCAGTAGTACTTCGTAGGTACGACGGATTCCCGACCGCCATGGAGGTGGCTGGTCAAAACGTCTTTGCCGCCGTCTTCGAGCTTCTGCAATTGCGGCATTGACCATGTATTTCTCCGGCGGAAGCGAGTCTTTGAGAAGGGTTTGAGGCACTGGCTGGGTTGCAATCATACTTCGATGTGCACCGAGACACCGAGGCTAATTCTCAGTCAAGGTGTGGTTAACCCCTTGGAGGTGAGGAGATGCGTTTCCTTCCAATCGGCACTGCTGTGTGTGATGAAGCGGGAGATGGAGCACTCGCTTGAGGAGTCAGCCAAGTCGGTCGGAAGGCATACCTCTACTCTTGCCTAGGAACATGGTGATGTTTGCATAGGGGACTTAAAGAGTGACGGAAGCGTCGTCGGGGCAGGTCCTGTCAAGCTGTGCTCGCTTGGCTCTTCTGGTTTGAGGGCTCCTTGCTTTCTCGCAATGTTCAGCAGCATCTCGCGAGCTACTAAATGAGAGAAGATTAGATGAGAGCTGCTTTGCCGATATTGGCGGGAGTTTGCATCGGCTCGAACGACTTACCGCAGTATGCGGACTGTTTCTACAAACATGTCACATCGGGAAGGAGTTAGTCTGTTGGCTTCGAGGGCTTAGCATCATGCAGTTTGCTACCTGGACCGCATCGATCATATGTTTGCAACTTTGGTTGGTAAACCTCCCGATTGAAGCTGCCTTGTGCACCTCGGTAAAGCCGGCCGAGACCGACCAGTTCCTTCCACGGGCCGGCAGCTGGTGTAACCGCCTCCGTCCCGACCACCAGGAAGGAACGAATCTCTACAAGGCATCTCACCTCGATGGCTGCCCATGAAAATCATACGAAAATTTCATGAAGGGCGTAGCTTGCTTTCCAATCTAAACGTCATACTAACGTGGCCAAAGCGAGACGTGTGGAGATTATCTCGAAGAGTCGTTTCGATTTACACCTCTAGACCTATGCATCCCCACCCGGAGGTGTCTCGATGCTTTCTTCGTAGCGTGAAATGAGTCAAGATGCGTCTACGCTTGCCTCTTCTAGCCGATGGGAACACACTGGGTGAAGGAGTACCAACTAGCTGAGGGACGGGACGACTCCGCTCAGGGCAACGCTTCCGCCGACCGGCAATCCTTAAGCCTTCGGCCGGCTTCTAAGGTCGATGAGCTATCATCGAATTACGGCGACCCCAGCTCTCACCGATTCAACTCGCTAGGACAAACCCTTCGAGACCTGCCGCTTTGCAATCTAAACACATAACATGGCGCATACACCACAGGCAAGGATCCCTTCTCTTATACAACACAACTGGCTCGAGAGAGAGCAGTGCTCTTTCGCTTCCAATTCTACGGGGACATGTAGTCTGCACTTTCTGCCTTTTGCTGACACAAACTCCCTACGTGGAAAATGGCCAGAAATTGCCCCACCATTACTATCTTCCTATCGTTATTATTGTTACGTCGGGTTCCTGTCAAGGGAATCTGACTTGTTTGCTGCTGCCTCTTTACCCTCGATTTGAAATAGGAACGCAAGAAAATCCGCCGCCCAGTACCGGCCAAGAATGGAAAGCGTGCCCGAACGACGCCCGCCTTACTGGTCTTTTGGGAGAGTGTCGGTGGGGTCCCAATACTCGTACACCCTGTCCTTCTTCTCGCCATCTCGGCCGACCACGGCAGGGGCTCGGAAAGTAGATCTCCCCGACTTTGGATCATAGGTCTCGTGCGAGCAAGCGAGCCGCTTGCCGCCACCTCCAGGCAGGTCCACTACAAACTGAGGCATCATGAATCCGGCAATAGACCCACGAATCTGGGCTTCGAGGTCAAGAATCGTCTGAAGTGGGGTCCGGAGATGCTCGATGCCTGCGACCATATCGCACTGGTAGACATAGTACTGCACAAGGCCGAATTTAGCAAGCAGTGCTGAGTAGACAAACACGGTTGACTAGCATGGCCCTAGAAAGAGCGACTTACAGGGATGATGTTGACATCGGCCAGCCTCCGGATGAGAGCCGACATGGCGGGAAGGTTGTCGTTAATGTTTCTGAAAAGCACTGTCTGATTGCGCACCAAGACACCGGCGTCGAGGAACTTCTGAGCGGCTTGCTCGGTGACCCATGAGATCTCGTTTGCGTGGTTGAAGTGTGTGTGGACAGCCATCATCTTGCCCGCCTTCTTGGCCTTGTTACTAACACGGACAATGGCGGGAAACCAGGGATCGGACTCGTCAATGATTCTCTCGGGGGCAACACAAAGTCCCTTGGTGGCGAATCGGAAACGACGAATATTGGGCATGGCAATAAGCTCGTTGCCGATGAATTCGATGTGTTCGGGTTGGAGGTAGTAGCAGTCTCCTCCCGAGATGACAATGTCCTGGAGACCTGGTTGGCCGCGAATATAGTCCAACATCTTCTGCCAACGTCGCAGTTGCGGCTTCGCCGAGTTTTTCACCACCTTTTCGGTCGGGGCACCAACAGCCCGAGCTCGAGTGCACCCTTGGCAGTACGTAGGGCATACCGAGTTGGCTGCTCTCATTAGCAACTAGCACACCTTCAAAGACGATCGGACTTGGCTCTTGCGAATGACACACCTAAGAACAAAGCCTTGTCTTGGTATCGGTGCACCAGGCCTTCTACAACGTAATCGTGCTCTTCCCCAAGAGAGTCTAGCACCATCTTAGGATGGTCTGGCAACAAATCTGACTTGAGAGGCATAAACTGGCGGAAGATTGGGTCATGGCGAGGGTCATGCCAGTTGATCCGGCTGAGAATGTACGGCCTGTTGCTGTATTAGCAATCGTTTTCTGGTTATTCTCGCTTTTTACTCGCAGTCAACATACGTGATGCGGACCATCATGTTCACGCCGGGAACTCCAGCAAGCACATCTTGAACGAAGTCTTGACGGGGTTGATATTTCATGCCCAGAGGATCCAAGGGGACTTCGTCGGGAACATTGGCCTCAAGAAATAACTTGATGGCGGACAAGTCACGTCCGGTATCCCGAGACTCAAGCAAGTTTTTGATCTACCAAAGCAAACAGTTAGAACGACTCTGGATCAGGATCACCATCTTAAAGAGAACTCACCGTCCAGCGGTACCTAAGGAAATCTTTCTCCTCTACATCCTTGTACTGAGGCACTGCACGCCAGAACTCGCGCTCAGAAGGAGTGCTGGCCGGAATAGACTCGGGCTCAGCTTCCTGCGCACCAGTGTGGGCAAGCCGTCGCTGAAGTCCGCTGGTGACGACGGCGGTGGTGGAGACAAAGCGGGCGCTGCCAAGGAATGCCGGGGAAAGCCATCCTTTGAAGGTAGATGTCGGAGAGGCTACGTGGGCTTCATTGCGGGCTGAACGCATGGCGGCACTGGCAAGAAATTCCGAGGGAAGAGTCACGGTGGCGAGTAAGCCCCTGAGGGAGAGACGAGACTTCAACATGGTGCCGAATCTGACAAGACTAGAGGGTTGCGATGAGGTTGCGCATGCCAAACTTAGATGGTGATGCGGTAATGCTGTACTCGGTGCCTCTTAGCCGTTAGCTTCAAAGCCCTATTTAGAAAGCGGTCTTCGAAAATGTAGGCTAGCAACGAGGAGGGGAGAAGGCTTTAGAGGCGAGATATATTTATATACTCACTCTCATCACCGATTCTCGCCAATCGAGTATATCTCTACATGGAGACGGTTACAAGTGATCCTGTGTCCAGTTAATGCTGCGGAAGACTCACAGGCTGATTTTTTTGACTAGCTAGCTAGCCAGCCAAGGAGAGGGACTCGATTCGAGGACAAGCTCCAGGCCGCAAGTTCGTTAGAGAGGTCCGATAGTAGATCTCACCGCCAAAGCACACCTAGCAAACAAGTCGCCCCTTTTGCATCGATCCTGCTGCTACCGATAATTAGACGCCCATGCACGACTAAGCAATCTTCTCTCACAGCTAGGCTCTCTTGTCTGGGGAGAGCTTCGCGCATAAGCGTGAGTCGAGATTGCCTATCGCGCTTGATGCGAGGGAAGGGGGACGGCTATCTGTAATTTTGCTACCAGCTGGCTGATTCTCTTCCAATGGCTGGTTTCCCCGCAAGCTTGGTACTTTTGAGAAGTCGACCGGGGGCCGTGGATCGGGGAGTCTCTCAGAAAGCTCTGTTCCAACTTCCAACCGCGTTGTTTGCTGCCGCACCTCCTCAAATACGCCCTCATTAGACAGCCGAGGAGGGATATTCCTTGCGATCCGTCTACAAGTGGTGACTTGTTTTGAAGCTTGAGAATCTACCTGTCTCGGCTGTACTGATGAATGAAACGTTGCAGACTCGGCCCTTTATCTGGTGGTCCACATGACTTTGTTTCCTTCCCAATAGTTTGACTCCCCGGAGATGGACGACGCCGTGCCCCTGGAGTGGCATATATCGTTGGATTGGGCAGATAGATGTCGCTTAGTGGTGACACGGAAAGAACTCGACGTCTTTCAAGCTACCCGTGCCTCCGAGGTTGGTCCAACAATTGTACGAGAACAAGACGCTCTGTCGTTATATCTTTTCGCGTTCCCTCGCTTGGCTCCAAGTATTCAACCTGCTAAGCAAAGAGTGACCGTCGTTTCTATCCTAGAGCGAATGGAGCGGACAGAGCAAGTTGCAACAACTAAACAGACAGCGTCTATTGGGATGAAACAGGGTCTCACTCTTTCCTTATATTCCCCAGTTCCTGTGGTATACGCCGCGCAGCCCGTTCATGCCACCCTGCGTATCTTGCCCTGCTGCTCCAGGCCAGAACCTGCATGTTATATGACAATTATAGGTCCGCCCACATACAGAGAAGTCTCTCGAGATGACAGGGGGAGCTCTCAGGGAATCTGCAGGTGCTCTCGAAACCGGAATGGAGTAAGTTCAGAACGGGAAAAAAAAACCCCACCACCAGACCCATTTAGGTGGACGAGATGATCATGATCGAGTTTGCGGCATCTGACTGGACCACCACGGCTGACTTGTGGCGCTCTCTTGCAGGCTTCAGCCGCGGGGCTTGCATGACGTTCCATCTAGCGGAGATGTCTCTATTTCGAAGCCGCAAAAACTGGGGCGGGATCATGACGACGAGGACGCCCCGGAGATCGTGGAGGTGGCGCACAGCCCAGGAGGAGCCAATGAGGAGTCGGCCCTGACAACCTACCCAGACGGGGGTGTGCGAGCCTGGCTCGTCGTCGTCGGCTCCACGGCAGTCTTGACATCCACGTACGGCCTAATGACGGCAGGGGGCCTTTTCCTTACCTTCTGGAAGGAAAGCCAGTTAGCAGAGTACACGGAGACCGAGATAGCATGGATCATCGCCATGTTTGTCTTCCTTGACTCCCTGGTCTCGGGTCCTGCCGGGCTCCTCTTCGACAAGTTTGGAGCCCAGAGGCTTCTCTTCCCTTGTGGCCTCATCTACGGTTTCTCTTTCCTTGGATTATCTTTTAGCACAACATATGCACACTTCATGACGTGTTTCGTCGTGGGAGGTATTTTTGGTGGTGAGTGAAGCCTAGACCATTCTCTGACTCACTAGTCGCAATTCCAAATGCTTTCTTCCCTAGGCACTCAAGTTTGGAAGCAGAAGCGGAGGTTACCTCCGCATACTTGGGCCCTGGATGTCCACCCAATATTGCCGCGTCTAACATGCGCCATCAGGTGCTACTGCTACAGTTGCGTTCGCTGTTCTGAGCCATTGGTTCGACAAGCGAAAGGGGCTCGTCATGGGCATAGTCACGTCGGGATGCAGTGTGGGAGGCATCTTCTTCTCCGTCTTACTAAGGCCCCTTCTCTACGTCATGGGCTGGAGACGCGGCATGTCGGTCCTTACCGGCATCATATTCACCCTCTCTATAGTCGGTCTTCTGTGCATAAAGTCTCGCGTGCCGCCGCGAACCGACAAGCTGTTCGACTTTTCCTGCTTCAAGTCGATGAGATTCCTTCTAACGACGCTATTGTGTATGGGTAAGTCTTTTCCTCGTTGGTGCCAGCGGGAGCGTCGAGAGTAAAAGCTACAATCCCCACGCTCGCCATCTTCCCAATTGTGGGGAACAAACAGTACATTTAGGCGTCGAACCCCTCAATGTTTTCCCCCAGCCCAAAGGAACAAAAACGACCTTTGCTGCTCATTTCTCTCCCTGCATATTGCACGGGCAAAGGGTCTCGCCTTGTAGTGCCATCCAAGTACAGCATACATGAGGTGTGGAGACTCGAACTGGAGGGGGGAGAGGAGGTGTGAGGCTGGCTGGCTGATGCATATCGATTCCAGGTTTCGAACTGGTACTCCACGCGGGTTGGGGTGCCATCCCACGGTATTCCGAGGACACTGGCCTGGGCGATCAATTCTATTTGATGATCGTTTTCAATGTGTAAGTAAGGATATTCTCAATCTGCGGTCGTCCGCATGCCCTCTTTCTTTTTCTCCGCGAGGGAGACGCGGTCTAGGTTTTTAGTTGGCAAGTCTTGACTCCCCTTTTCTCCAAGAGCAGGGGTTCCATCTTTGGTCGCCTGCTGCCCGGCTACGCCATGGATAAGATCGGACCATTCAACGTAGCCATCTCGACGGCCGCATTTACCTTAATTGTGATGCTCTGCCTCTGGATCCCTTTCGGAACCTCATCGGAGCCAGCGCTGTACGCGGTGGCGGCCCTCTTTGGCTTCGGCACGGGCGCCTTCGTTTCGACGTCGGTTGCCTGCGTCGTAGTCCTCTGTCACCCGCGCGACGTGGGCAAGTACTTAGGGAGCGCCTGGACCGTGGTCAGCCTCGGTGTGCTCGCCAGCAACCCAGCGAGCCACGCCGTCATGGACTCAGGCCCTGTTCACCTCGTATGGTTGCTGGCGGCCGTGGTGGGCGTCGCTTTGGCTGCAGGGCTGGTGGTGAGGTGGGTGTGTCTGGGGAGGAATTGGGTGTGGTTGGCGAAGGTGTAGTCTAGATTCTGCAAGTCACGACCGCCATTGTTTTTTTCGTTGGGGTACTTGCACTGCACCATGGCCGCCTGGCTCATATGTTGTGTGACGGTTCCAGCATGGAAAGAAGCCTGAGGTCAATGGGCCGTAGCCGTCGCGTCAAAGAGGGAGTTGCAGTTGTTCATGCCAGTACGATTGAATAGAAAGTCTGTCCGCCGAACAATGGTTGAAAGTGACGGACAGTCAGGCAGAAATGAAAGCAAAAGACTTTCTTTTTTTTTCGTAACCGCGAGAAGCCCGGGAGGGACCATAGAGTTTGTCAATCCATGGCTGTATCCCGCCCAACTCGATAGCGTTGGTGGCGGCTGACGCGACGCGAAAATGAACCGCGTCGGCATTTGATAAGAGAGACGCTATAAAAGCCACTTTTGCTGCGTAACGATACAAAACTCGACGAAGCTAAATTTCCAGCCCGAGGCGCCGCTCGTTGAATCGAAGGTAAGCGGCCCAGAAGGATGTGACGAGTCAATTGTGGGCCACCTTGCTAGCTTCAAAATGTTACACAACGACTCCACTTTGGAATTCAAGGAGGAGCAGCGGCCCGTACTACTGGTGGCTCAAAGTACGAAGTTGGAAGGCAGCCTCGAGATCGGCAGGGTCTTTCTGCGTGGTAATTTGTGACGGTGCCAGCAACCGGCCTCCTAGTTCGCTGGCCGACCCTTTTCGTTTATTCGGCCACTGAAATGATGGCGCCTTGGCTCTGATGAAGAGTTGCCGTGGAATAAACCTTCCGAGACGAGGGACATTCGAACATGGACAGTCGGACCAACATGACCAGGCAGTGGAGGGAAGTTACCGGAGCCCATTTCTGACTGCGGACGATGAGTAGCGCCTGGTAATGGATTCCCACATCTATGGAGAATGGGCTCTTTGTAAAGCCGCAAGGTGGGGGCAGAGGAAGTATGCGTGCATACGTGAGGACGGAGTACTTCGTATGTATTCTGGTCGATTGGTGAACCGCTTTTTATTTCGTTTTTTTGTAACCAGTCATTTTCGTTCTACACTTTGCTTAGACTGTGCGAGGTAATGCCTCGGGAGATTCGAGTCCGACCGCCCAATCCAGGGTGAATCTATCTGACCATTCAAGCGCTCCAAGACCCAACTGACCTGGCCCTCTCTTGAGCCCTCGAGCGTTGGAGGTCGGGCATCTCAGCCCCCAATCTCGCTGGCAAAGCGGACCGGCCCGCAGCTAGCGTGCCACAAGCCCAAGACAACAGCGCGTTCGTCTTGTTTCCTCTGTAAGAAAATAAACCTCCAATGTGGTCTTCCATCTTGAACGACACAGATACCCGAGTCATTTGACCATCGTGGTGGAACTGGCATGCGAGGTATGGACCCTGCAGAATGGTGGCTCAAACATGCCTCTCAGCCTGGCTGCGCCGTTGAGCCTGACGTGTTCTGCGAGACGGTAAGTGTGGCCAATGTCTGGAATGGTGTGCGGTCTTTGGAGGTATGGCGGTGGAGCCTTTAGAGGTGTTAGGTGGGCGGCGTGGGACACACATCAAAACTCGGTGAATCGTGAGCCGCAGTGTGAAGTTGGATGGCTGAGGGTCCAGTTGTTGTTGTTGGATGGGCCGGCAATTCCGGCAGCCCCGGTGCGGGCCTGCATGTCCCCCAACTGCATACGACCGGATCGGGAAGCCGACAACACCAAAGGTTCCAGTTTTGGATAGACCCACTTGCGCAGATCAGATCATCGTTTCCCGATCGACTCTCGCTGCTTACCGCGGCTGCCAGAGACTCAATCTTTCCAAAAGCACAAGGCTGACTTTGACATTTAATGATTGGCTGAGGAGCAGAACAAGCTCTTGATGGTGTCAGAAAAATCTCGGACTCTAAGTCGACTACGCCGTAAATGTAATTCCTAATATTGACACTAAACCCAAAAGGAATTCCAGCAGGTGATACCATCTGGCTGGGTCCGCTGCCAACAAGTCCAGCCTCGCGCATGCCCGGCCAGTGACCACTCTGTGCAGAAGTTGTTGGGCCTTTAGCGTCGAAGCGCGCTGCCCGAGTGCCATCATTCAAGTTAGTTTTCCATTTTGAGCTGCTTGCGTGAAGACTGTCACTTTTTCTTGAAACCGTATCCGGCCCGGTCGAACACTTGCCCGATGAGCAGAGCTTCTGGATAGAGCCGACGCATCTCGGGGTCCAAGTGCTAGAGATGGACCATGGAATCCTCCGAACATTTTCTCCAAGCGCTCATAGCGCTGGCATTCAATGCCGCTAGGGGTAGGGCTAAATAGACATACGAGATGTGGTGAAGAATTCGATACCATCGATTTCAAATGCAGCAGGATGGAACTAAATTGAACCTTGGAGTGTTTTTTTAATACATCTAGTGTACACGACAAAGGGTATCGCAGAGATATCGTTCGGAAGCGGCGCCTTCAACGTTGAAGAAGATGACAGAGACTAGGCCAATATTATTCCTGGCCGAGAGTTGCGGCGGCTCTCTCGATGGTCTCATCTTGATTAGAGTCAAGCTCGTTTATTCGGCGTTCTCCCCTTCCTCACCGCAACCGCCGTCTTTCGTCGGATCTTCCTGCCGGATAAGCGACAACGCCGGCTTCCCAACAGCCTGCCGAGAGTCCCGAGACCCGCCATCCTTCTCACTATAACCACCCTCGTAGCCCGTAACCGACTTTGCTACCTTCTCCAGGAACACCAGGATGCCGAGTGCGCCAAAGAGCCCGCCCAGATGTGAGGCGACATCGGCGATAGGGGCAGCCGCCGTCACCGCAGCCAACCTAGCAGGGAGGAACAAGCCCTCGACGGCCCTCCACAGAATGAGGGCCACCAGAAATGCCATTCCATGGGCGCCTGGCTCTGGAGGCTGCGGCCAGCCCAGAATCCTGAACGTGTCCCAGCGGTGAAGCCAGAAGTAGGCCGCCAGCACGCCTGTGACTGCGCCAGAAGCGCCGAGACTGCATGCGTGGATAGGGTTGAAGACGAGACTCGCCAGGTATCCCAGGGCTCCAGATCCGACGTAAACTGCAAGGAAATTGGCGCGCCCGATATCATCGTGTAGCCTCGGGCCGACAAGGGCAAGAACGGCCATGTTCGCAAACAGGTGCATGAATTTCTGGTGCGAGAAAACAGCCCCCACCACGCTCGGTGCTTTGGGTATCGCTACGGTAACGACAAAGTTGCCATTGAGAAAGCGCCAAAGGGCCGGAATCCTCCACAAGAAGTAGATCATGAGATTGGTACCTATCAGTGTGCCAACTAAGGCCATCCCCGGCGAGACGTCGGGGAGGAAGCGGTATTCGAGCTCGGGTGGTTCGTATATTACGGCGAATCCAATCAAGGCAGCGAGAACGAAGCCGGTCAAGGTAACCGGACCTGCGAGTCGATCGTAGGTCGATAATTTTGGTGGTTCCGTCTCGTGTGAGAGCATTGCTTGTTGGACCCATTTCTCCATACGGGGGCTGACAGCTCCTCTCTCCTCATACGCTTCGAGTGTCCCAGCCACAGGCTCCCCCCTTTTCTCCCTCTCCGCCTCTTCGTGTTTTCTCTTAGCCTCAACTTTGGCTTGGTAGGCGACCCGCATAGCCTCCATATGGCTGTAGCCGTAGATGGGATCCGGCTTATATTCGCCTTTCGCGGCTGGCGTATCTCCAGTCCCTTCCTCTTTCGCGTGGAGCTGTTTCTCGATCTCTGCCAGCTCGTCTTGTGCTCGAAGACCGGCGTTCATCGTCTCGTCGACAGGCATCGCTGCCCTGAGATATTTCAGTGCCGCCTCTTTCTGCTCGCTCGTGAAATGGGCCGTGTTGACTAGAAGAGTCGGGTCATCCAAGGTGCCCGCAACTCTCCGCCCATGTAATATCCGCAATAGCGTGTTTGCAGTATCGGCTCTCAACGTGTTGTCAAATATTCTGTCCACCTCTTGGGGGGCAAGACCGTGATTCGAAAATTGTAACCCATCGGCGTCACGATACGTCGACGGCAGCTGCTCGTACATCGTGAGGATGCGTGTTTCGTCTTCATCTGCCCTTTTTCGGAATTGTATTCGAGACAGAAGAGAAGCCACGCCGCCACGTCCTGCCTTGAAAGGCTCCGTCGTTTCTTTTAGGGTCTCCTTCACCGGCTCTTTCGCCGGCCGGGACGGGACGCGGAGTTTTCGGGCATCTTGCCGAGGCGCCTTTACGGCATGCAAATCCGGTCGCTTCTGTCTTGGGTGGCTAGAAGTCGACTTCTTGCCGTTGAGAGGCGTAGCGGAGAAGGCGCGCAAGAGTTGCTGCGACCTGACGCGACACAACGAGTTTTGCGAGGCAATTTGGAGGCAAAGCCTCGGCGGGCCTGCACCAAAGACATTCATGGCTCGCAGGTGGGAGGGAAGCGCATCGGGAATTGCGTTGCTCGACGATGCGCTAGCTTGGGCACTCAATTGTCGTTGGGAGCGTGATGGGCCGAAAATGATTTGCCCTCACGAACCTCGGGACGATCAGTGAAGAAAATTGGATTGCCCGCGTCGCTGGTACAGGTGCCCGCACTTCAACACGGCCGGGGTGGAAATAGCTGTAGACAGCCCCCACCTGGACTATCAAACGGTCTTCTGAAGAGCTCCAACTCGTCAAGGCAGCATCGGTTGACGAAGACTTTCAAAGACCACGGAGACCAGCAATATTTGCCTGGCCATTTTGCACCTTTCCAAACCAGTAGTGATTTGCCTTCTACCACCGAGGAACATCATCAAGAAAAGTCTGAGTCGAAATAGCATCTGCTAATCGACACCATGGCATCGACATCAGCCAGTACCGAGCCTATAACACCAACCCGCTTCGCCGCGGCAATCAAAGACCTTGACCTCCCAACCCTGCGCCTCAAGGTCCTCGAGATCCGCAACTCCATCGCCCATCTCCTCTACTCCAACGCCGAGCTGCGGCCCTTTGCCGACGGCACCGGGGACGACCCGCCGGACGCCGTGTGCGCCGAGGCCATCCGGGAAAACGAGGAGGTGTTGGAACGCATGGGCGGGCGCATCGCCCTCGTCAGGGCCGAGGTGGAGGACCGAGGCGCGAGTTGGAGTCTCTTCGAGGATGACCGGAGGAAGCTTTTCGAGGAGGACGGTACCAAGAAACTCGTCGAGGCTTTGGCTCCGCGCCGAACGAACGGTTTAGCCGACGGTGGCGCCCCAGCAACAGACGGCATCGGGTCTCACCCTGCTTGGAATGATGGGACAATTCAGGTGGGGACAATACGGTTAGATGGCCAGCCCAATGGCACTGGGGCTGGAGGTAGCTTGACGGATGAAGAACTCGACAGGCGGCTACGAGAAAGAATGGGAGACATGGATCACGATGACGCTGAGGATGAGGGCATGCATCTTTAGTTGCAGAGCAACACACCACGGTAGGGGGCATCTCTCGGCGTTAGGGGGAAACTCGCGGAATCGACAATATTTTGGGCATCTGCATCCCGGCACAGCCTCGGCCTGAATGAAAAGGCCCACTCATTGCTTCACCAAGTGTATACGTCATCAGAAGCCCATGAACATGCCACTGCAAGATGGAAACGGTGCAGCACAAAGAAAATCAATTGGCCACTTTTTCTGAGTTCAAAAGTTTCCCGTTAGGACATCGTGATACAGATGTCACCCATAGCCTAGAAAGTACTTTTGTGTGCCTTGGGGCATTGCCCTCTGTTCTTGTGTTCTTCTCCCACTCTGTCTTGGACAATTGGCCGCGCCCTGTCCTTGTGAAGTCCTTCCTGGAATCTTCCCAACGCCGAATTAGAAGTTGTGAATGCCGACTTGGTGTGTGCTTTGGGGAGTTTGTCAAAGCCCTGCTATCTCATCCTAAGATGATTGCATGTTCTCGTCCGACCAGAAAAAAGGAACGCAGCTAAACCCTCTCGAAATGATATACACAGGGCGGCACCGGAACAGAGCTTGGTGCTCAGCCGCCGTTGGCTTGTCATGACAGCCTGTCTGCCGCGTGGGGATGACTCCACCACTTATATATCCCACTCTTCCTCCACAGGGTCCTCAGTGCTCAAGGCTGCAAAGGATCCTCCCGAAGTTAGGGCAGGCTTTCCGTTGGTTTTCACCCCACCACCATGTTGTTTCTGCTGCGGGAGAGGCCTCGACGGAATAGGAGCCTGCGACACGGCGGCCGCAGCAATGGCGGCCACAGTTTCTTCGCTGACTTCGTTGGTGGCAGCCTTCTTGCTTTTCTTTGACTTGGACGGGACCGTATTCCACTGCTCATCCTGCAACATCTGCATTTGTGTCTCCTCGGAAGGAACAGAGTCCATCCAGTTCTTTGTCGGCTGTGACGGGGGGTGTGGATAGGCAGCGGCAGGAACTCGAGCCTCGGCAGGCTTGTCGAATGTGTCCAAGGGCAGTGTGCTGAGCGCATCCTGCGGCGTCTTGGTGTTGGTGCTGGTGCTGGTGCTGCCATTTTTCCAAGCCGACTTTGAGCCGTTAACAGCCGCATTGGTATATTGGGATCCATCCTTTGGAAGGCGACCCTCGGCTTCTCGGGCTTTGCGGCGTTGAGCTTCCTCCTTGGCCTTTCGTTCCTCCTCCGCTGCCTGTCGCTGAGCCTTATCCGCCTCCGCCCTCTTCTTGTTCTGCCTCTGCTTCTTGGTAGGGACAGCTTCCGTTGGCTTCTCCTTCTTGGGCTGCTGCTTCAGCTTCCCGGTATCTGTGTCGACGAGACGAAGACTCGAAGGGCCGGCAGGGGCAGGCGGAAGCATGTCGGAGACGTCACCGGCATCGGTCGGCCCGACCTCGGGGGACAGGGCGGGAGACTGATCGTCATCGGCATCGTTTCCTGTCGTAGAGGAAGGACCCGAGGGTTTGTCGTCACCGAAAGTGTTCACTTCAGCACGCGACTGCTTCACGGACTTCTGCTTTTTGACTTGATTGCTCGTCTTGGCCTCGAAGTTGGTTCCCCGCTGCACGCTGGCGAACTGCTGGGCGAAATCTCTGTTGTTCACCTCGTCTTCGGTACTGTCGTGTGCAGCAGGCGTATACTGCACCACGGGTGGATCCGCCTGAGGCTTGTCTTTGGTTTCCTGCCTGATCTTCTCGGCCCTGTCCTTTTTCTTCGTGTTCTTCTCCTTTGGCGGCTCAGGCTGACTTTTCTGTGTCGGAAGAGCAGGTCGCTTGGGCTTCTGCATGAAGTATACGGTCGCGGCGATTAAGCCGAGAACCGCATAAGATGCAACGGTGTTAAGGGTGGAAGCAGAAACAGCCATGGTTGCGACGAGGTCAACAAGGACTCTAAGTCGTCTATGACTACGTGGGAGGCGATGTACCTTGGATTGAGGACAGGTCGGGCAATCGGTCCCGTATCGGATCTCGACACGTCGAAGGGAGATGGGGGGAAAGATGGAGCTGGAAAATCAGAGAATGCTGGCGAGGAGAGAAGGTGGCATGAAGCAGGGTCACAAGTGATGTCGAATTGTCAATACATCACAATTGATTGCCTGCGCTAGGTTAAAAGAGAGGTGACAAAGAGAATGATAGAAGGCTGGCTCAGTGATGATTGAGCCACAATCGTGGGTGGGAAGGTTGTGACGTTCTGTTGGGTAAGGATGCGAAGCGAAGGGAAGATGACCCCGTTTCCTTCCAACCCGAGAATATTTTGGCGTGTGGAACATGAATGTGTTCAGTTCGAAAAGCCTTGGCGGCGGTCGTTATGGCCACCCTGCCGCAGAATTAGCAGCCACCATGATCGACGCTTGTTCCGAGGTTTTGCCATTGGTCGTGCGCATGATCGACTGCCTGCTTAGAATCGCCATTTCAGCTTCTGCACTTCTTCGATGTCCAGCACGACACAAACTCTCTGTTATCACACTGCTTTTCTAGCGATTCTCCTAAGCTCCATGTTTTTTTAACTTGTAAAATATCAATATGGGCACTGTTATTATGGTTGGCGGAGTAATCTGTGAGGTTTAGAAAGAAACGTAGATTTCATAGGCATGCAATTAGGAATAATGATGGGAATCTGTTTTTCAAATCAAGGGTATGCTCCTTGAGAGTAGTGCCAAAAATATACTAGATCTGCATCTCTTGGTTATCCCTTTTTCTAGTATGAGACTTCACACCTTCCTCGTCATCATTGTCATGTTCCTGGGCGAGCCTCGCACAGTAGCTGGATAGAAGGTAGCGGGATTGAGAATTTGACATCACTTTTGAGCCGAACATCGAATTGGTGGGCGAATTAAACTCCTCTACTTGCAGTGGCAATTCAGTGATACACGGGGAAATTGGGCCGCGGAAAATTTCTGCTGAAAGTTCGGGACAAGGCCTATTGAGTTATGTTTCCAGACGAACTGATTCGTATGACCGCCGTGAAATGCAAACCCTAGAGTCAGGATACGTTGATGACGTGCGGTTTATTTTTTGTAATATCTGCCAATCACGATGGACGAACCGGGAGAACCCCGCCATGCCAGCGTAGAACTAACCCACCCCACCATTGCAGCCGATCCGCCATGGAGGATCATAGGGAAGATGGTCTACCGTAGGAACCCGGACAAACCCACATAACTTGTTGAGCAAAATTGGACGGAAGGAGTGATAGATAGACATATTGCCAGAGAAAAATCAAGACCAGGAAGCTGGTAATCTGCGAATCTGCTTGACTATCTTGACAGACGCCTGTATCCATTCATCCATCCTTAAGTAAGCTGCCCATTCCTGTCTCGATTTCCTTGCTAGCTATCAGAGAAGGCCCGTACCCCTTGTTGCTTGCACTTATCTCGATTCACGACTGTTCAGTGGGATTAACCTAGATAAGCGTGGGGGACTGACAGCTCGTGAAACCGGAAGACTCAAATCAATTGCGTGGGACGGCGATCTGCATCGGCGGTAAATTTATTTGTGTCACGACGTCGAGTTCTGTTGGCCTACAAGCATCCTCGAGTTGATCGGGTGCAAAACAAATATCTCACGGAATATTATTGCAATGGCGCCAAAGAATCGAATCATCATTGACACTGATCCAGGTGCGTGACGTCACTTTCTCCGCCTCTCTCACGTCTTTCTCTCTCTCGAGTGTGGTATGGGATGTCAGATGAGTGAGACCAAACCCTAGTCAGGGATCACTGTCCTCGAGGCTGTTTCTTCTTGCTTGTAAAGTTACTACTAACTGATCTTCGTTTCATAGGCGTCGACGATGTCCTGGCAATGCTCCTTGCACTGTCGGCATCTCCGGAGGAGGTCGAGGTGTTAATGATATCTGTCACATACGGCAATGTGCCGCTCCAGAGGTAAGACACAGGCGGAGCTGCTACGGCCCGACGATGCGGAGCAAGCTGATTCGGAGAGGGACAAAGTTGCCTGCGTAATGTTGTGGCCCTCTTCCACGTTGCGGAAAAGGAGATGACTTGGCGAAAATCTATGTCGAAGCCCGAGAAGTTTGAGACGATGCGCACCTTCAAGCCTGTTGTTGCCGTTGGGGCTGATCACCCGCTCGAGGATGAGTCGCTTATGGCTGATCACTTCCGTAAGATGATGGCATCCCCAAAGACATAGAAGGGTTGTGTACGTCGGACAGTCAAGCTAATCTATACATCACACGTGTCGTGCTGCAGATGGTACTGATGGGTTACACGGGGTCCACGATGAGCACCCTCATCTCTCACCATCTGACGCCTGGAAGAGCCTCTTCAACAAGGATGAGTCTGTTGCTGACAATGAAGATACTACTGACCCGCAGTCCTACTCGAAGTATTTCACGCCATCGAAATTACCAGCCCATCAGGAAATTATCCGGATTTTGAAGGAGAACCCAGAGGATACCGTGACCATATGCGCTCTCGGCCCTCTCACCAATGTCGCGCTGGCTGCAGCCGAGGACACCGAGGCATTCCTGCGCGTCAAGGAGCTGGTCGTCATGGGCGGCGCCGTTGAAGTCCCGGGAAATATCACGCCCGTTGGTGAATTCAACTGCTATGCCGACGCCGTTGCGGCCGCCAGAGTGTATGCACTGACATCGCTCGTTCCAAAGGCAACCATGCCACCCATCCCGGAAGGCCTATCATCTCTCCCCGCATACCCTGAGCGTCTGTCCCGAAGGTTGAAGCTGACGCTCTTCCCCCTGGATATCACGACTCCTCACCTCCTCACCCGGTCCTTTGTAGCCGAGCGCATGCGCTCCGTCGTTGAGCGGGGCAGTCCTCTCGCGTTGTGGGCATCGCA
>Ga0247774_1000489_pt1 | contig 19469 bp, 15 predicted proteins | sample UWRJL001104B6_FD_179933 | JGI IMG/M metagenome (GOLD analysis project Ga0247774, IMG submission 179933) | Plant litter microbial communities from Arlington Agricultural Research Station in Wisconsin, United States - UWRJ-L001-104B-6 | ecosystem: Environmental > Terrestrial > Plant litter >... | reverse complement strand
AAGAGATTGCGACCGAGCCGTGCTGCGCTCTCCATGCTATATGCGCCTTCTGTAGAGGAAAACGAACAAATAGAATCATGAGTGTAAAATGTGCACTCGGTAAGGCTGTGCTGTAGTTGTGAGGTTATTGTAGCAGATATTAGCCAAACCTGACGCCGAAGCCGTGCTGCACTAGATAGAGCTTAAATAGAAGCAGCGGGAAGGCAGGTAAGCTTGAGGCTACGCCGAATTGCGGAGCGGCGAAAAGCCTCGTACGTGAACCGAAACGCACTCGTCTCGACCCGGGAAGCTGGAAATACATCCCGCCGTGTGGCTGCCGGGATGGGTGCACTTAGCAAGGACCACACCAAGGACTAGGACGAGACGGGACGGTGGGAGTCGGCGCCTGGGCGGGTAGGATTGAGGTGCCTGCCGGGGAGCATGTTCAGCATAAATGACGGCGATTCTCTTCTCCAAATTGACATCTTAATGTATCTTGATAGAAGCCCAAAGATATTTGGAACCAGTGCGTTGTCCAGTTTTCAACCCTAAGGGAGTCAACATAGATGAGTGTCATCTGGCATTTAGTGATGGGCCTGTTTAATATGGGGGCCCCTTAATATGGAGTGATATAGAGTCAACTTAATGCTCTGATTCGCGGTTCTGATCCTAGGACTAGATCTCTGGGAAGCTCGAAAAGAGAGAAAACTGCTAACATTCTTTCCAAACTTGTGCATACGCCTATTTCCGCCACGAAGTCATAAAGGGCGTAAAACCATCCACATCCCCAATAATCGAGATAAATACGAAGATTTGAAGCGGCATCCGCTTACCTACGCTATCAGCAAACGCAACTCCGTACGAAAACTCACACTCTAGCATTCGCATTCCTTTTGGCTAACCGACCCTCCTAGCTATTAGGAAATGATACTAGCATCTACAACGAAAACGACCTAAGTATCCTTTAAGCGGAAGAACGAGGATAAGGCAAGAAAAGTGACTGCTCGCGAGATTGATATCGCCGTGATAGGAAGAAGCTTCAATATCTCAGGTATCTCCTCTATTTCTATCTATCGGCCAGGTTGTAATAGCATCTTGTATTCACAAATCCGGGTGAAGTAACGTATTATATTCAAACCAAGTTGACGGGGGCCAAGGACGATAGCTTCATGCTGCTGTCGAGGAATACAGGGAGAAAAACTGTACTTCTACTCTAATTAACATCGCTTGGTCAGATCCATCATATTAAATTCCTCCACTATCTACTTTCCTTTACTAGAGATGATATGTTTGGTTATTGTCCGAATCCTCACCCTTGACTGCGCGAGATAGGACCACAAATATGGGCAAATTGCAAGCCCTTGCTCGTCACACTAGTTTGTACTTTTTGTCGCAGTCGCACTGTACGATCACATGATGGAGTCGCGGCTGTCGAGTTTACTTAAAACTACTTAGTCAATACCTGATTACGAAGCCGTTTGAGCATATTTATGGCCCAACCTAAGTACTTAGAAGTACTTCTAAGTATTTCTGGCCCGTACCTCTAATTTCAACAGAGGAAATTGATTTCGCGCCTGGCCGCACGTCGAATACGAAGGCAAAAACCCCAAAGATCGAGACTTTCGTGGACAAAAACGGATGGATGACGTAGTACATGCGAGGGCCTCCAATCCGGCCAAACGCTACTGCTTGCATTATCGTGGCGAGGAGCGCCGCTCGTTGTTCCAGAAGAAAAGTCTGGACCTGGTGCATGCATTAGCTGAACGGCGTCAGCGTCCGGGCTCCGTTCTCTTTCTTCCGATGGGGGGTTGCTTCCACCACCCACTCCTGTTGGTTGGTATGCATCGTGGGCTAGGTAAAATATGGCAATCCATCCCGACGAGGTGGCAAGGCTGCGAGTTTCATCGGCAGGAGGTGGGGTTATTTTTTTTTTTTTTAAAGCAAATTGCATCACTTGCTGGATCCACGCAAATCCATTTATACGAACCCACAGGATTGGCAATGGTCCTCATGCTGGTTGGGTACGGAAGAGAATGAAGAGCTCAAAAATCCTTGCACTACCAAAATGTGGCTGCTGTCGCATGCACCCATCTCTTTGTGCGACGGCACTTTTGGGGCGCAGCCATCTTCCCAACCGCTGACGGCTGGAAAAGATTTGACGGCTCGGGGTCTTGGGCCTTTAAATTGAGGCGAACGGCGAGGCAACCAAAAACTTAGTTTGCGCCAGCTCCTTCTGAAATGGAACTGCATTCCGCAACCCCCTGTCGCCGACATCGAAATGGATAGGAAAATTGACACCGTCTATTCGTCGAGGGCTACGAAAAAAATTGCTAGCACTGGGTATAGCAATGTTTCTTCGAAATGGCCAAGTGGCATTTACCTCAGGGCCTACCTAGTACAGGGGGAAAAAAAAATCAAAGAGTCGTGAAGCCACTTCCTGATTCAAACCAGGATGGCGTCGAAATAGTGGAAATAGCGGAACCCTAATGAAGTCACTCTACCTTAAAAAATTCTATCCAAGCTACTGAGGTACATGCAGAAGCACGGGCCATACGACCGGTTTTTGCTTTCTCTCTGGTACTAGTACAACTTGGACGTGACGGAGAAAAATTTTCCCTAGTTTGGGTGCTGCGCGAAACCGAGAGAAAATCTACGAAACAAAACCGCAGCCAACGGAGAAGCCGTGAAAATTGCAATCAAGTTGAACTTTGTGCAATCGCAAATACCGGCAGATATTAAAAATCGAAGCAGGGTCAATGTTGCGCGATAAACGCTGGTTAACGGCGCTATTCTCTGAGTCTTCTGGAATGGGTTGGGAGGGCGTTGGTCGCGGTCCTGTCGCGAGGCTTTAGGTACCAGATACCTAGTCCCGCGGATAATCAAATACCCTGCAAGGAGGCGCGACAAAGCACCAGCCTTCCCGGCCGGTCGCAAAGAAGTAACGACGGAATTTCCTGCGCCATCAGTGGCTGGATTGAGGGATGCTCAATGACTCACACATTTTCTGGCCACACAGAGAGGCCAACAGCCAATCCTGGCGGCGACTCTCTGAAAAGGTTGTTTAGGAGTGAGAAGTAGAGGCGTGATGGCAAATATTCATTTCCGACATTCACGTGTAAAATATGAAATGCAAATACCGTCATGACCGCCAGCCAGGATAAAGGTGTGGATTGTGGCATTGTGGGCAAATGGTACAAGGGTCGAAAAAATCGGCATGCCCACGGACTCTGGCGGAGAGTCTTTGCGACGATGATGAAGTGAATGCGACGCCAATCAGGAAGCCAGGGAAGGGTGGAAAAAGAAGCGAGCAAGATGCCGGAGGAGCATCAAAATAGGGGAGAGTCAGTGTTTCAGAAGACGGCTGGGTCGTGGATGGGCAAGGAAGGCGGGAGCATTTGGGGGGCACCTCGATTTTGTTGGGGGGGATACCAATCTGATCGGGCGGCGACGGTGGCTGGAGACAGCTTGGAAATTGTCGCGTCTTCTTGCCGTAGGTACGAATGCTCGGGTGCACTAAAATTTTGGATGGAAAGCTCCCTCCGTCTGCTCTCCACTGTTGTTCTTATCCGCGCCGTCGGGTTTATTCCTTCGTGATATTCCGGATGATGGCTATTTGATATAACCAGAACGGCTCGACGCTCGTTTTCTCGTTATCGCCGCTTTTCATATACCGTCGTGTTCTCTCGTGGGATGCGGAAATCCGCCAGGGGTCGATTGATCGAAGTTTGTGTCGTGATCGTGTCGCATGAAAGAGGCAGGAGATGATGGGAGGTGAAAGGACAGATTCGCCGCCAGCGACCAGAGAAAAAGGAGACACGGACGAGGAGAAAAGGATTGTGCGGACGCGCAAGCTCAGCAGCCACCGCCCCCAACTGTCCTGTCCCTCCAGATGCGACATGGTAAAACCCAGTGACCAGGCATGTGCGTCGACCAAACAGAGCCCGGGCTCTGGCCACGGATGACAACGGAGGCATGGCAGGTACAGGTACATGGTCCAGATATGGGGGAACCTGAGTTGATGCAGGGGGTCTTTTGGTGGGAGCAGAGATAAAATAAAGAAAGTCGTGGCCCGTGATTGGCCCGCTCCCCCTTAGAGCGGGTCATTAATGACAGGCAAAGCCGCCCCAGAATCCCCAGAGGGGCTGTTGCCTGGGTGTGCGGCAGTCGCTACCCAAAACAGGCAGCAGCCCAAAATTATAAGTAGGCGGCACTCCCCCGAACCACTTGTTTCGAAAGTCCTGCGCGGAATCCCGACCGAATGGCCCGACGTAATTCCACCTCGTTCGGCCAAAATTTTTAATTTTTCTTTTTTTCAGTCTCCCCTCCACCTCTCCCCCTCTCCAACCTCAACCTCTTTTCCTCGGGAACAGCGACGACGGTTTTCGTCAAGCTTCCTAATTTCGACACATTTCACCATTTCCAAGCGGTGCAGAGTTGATTCCTTGACTGGACGTCTCCTCGCAACGCACCGCGACCACGACGCAAGTGAGGTCACTTTCCATCACCGATCTGTCACCCTTCATACACACTCCAGTCACCGCGCAAGCCAGGTTTGTTGCTTGGCGGACAGCAGAATTTCGTAGGAAAGTTGTGAATATCGCTTTCATCCGGGAAGCGTTATTGAAGAGAATCAGAGCACACACGGTGTCGCTCGACTCGGTCACGGGGAAGCACATTCACTGAGCAGGGACTGCTGAAAAACGCTCCTTGCGACCCCCGCCGATTAATCGTCGTTCTCTGCCTGCGCGCATATCCGACGGCGGCATTCCATCATCAGGAATAACTCGGTGCGAAGACGGTCGAGCTACCCGCAAGAGAAAGTCGCCATCGTCATCCGCCGACGCCAAGTCATCGCGGCAGGTTCTCAGTTGTAGAAAGAGCGAGAGCGCCCTTCCATAAGAAAGTTGCCAGTTGTGGAGCGTGAGAAGAACAGCGTTGGCATCGCACGCTGTTGTCGGTCGAAAGTTTCCGTCAGGGTTTCGAGGCCGCAGCACACTTTCTCCGCTTACTACCCATAAATTGTCGTCGACCACGAGCAAATTTTCGTGTCGTCGCAAACTTCGCACACGCCAAAGCAGTCGCGACAGTGAGGGACACATTTGATTGTTTTTCTCCCACTTTCTGGTACGGTACATCTCCTCAATTCTCGCGCCTATTCACCACATTACGCACCTCAAGTGTTCGCCTTTTGATACTCACTGTCGGCCTTGCATCCATCGCTGCAGCAAAAGGCTGGATTGGGCAACTGCAAGATCACCAGCCATTGCCTAAAAAAAGGCAGCGACATTTTCTCTCCTCTGCGCACATTCTAAACAAGCCGCGACCGCCGTCCAGTTGCCAATTTCGGTTCCTCGCGACAGCACTTCATCACGAAGGTCTGACAGACAGGACTCCGAATTTGGTTGGTTGGCTCATTGGCATTTTTCAAGACAATCTAGCTAACGTCGATTTCTAGACCTGCTCTCGATCACCTCTACCGCACAAATACGTGCTTGACTTTACACTGCGCGAAGATGGAGCCTATTCAGACGCATCCTTCGACGGCCCTCCAGGCAAAGGCCTTCACGGCGCCGGGTTCTCTCTCGTTCCCCAACAGCCAACAAGAGTTGACGCCCCCCGTCATGGATGGTCGTCCTAAGGAGCAGACACTAGTCATGAACGGGATGCACCAATCTACCAACGGAACCGGGGTGACTCCCGCAACTCCTGCGGCTACCCCAGCCGCGAATACTGGGGCAAGTGGCTTGACGCCCACGTTGCAGTATGTATCATGCTCAGATGTTTTCGCTGTGACATGACGCTTACTTGTGCACTCAAGGAACATCGTCGCCACTGTCAACTTGGATTGCAGGCTTGATCTCAAGACAATTGCTCTCCATGCCAGGAATGCAGAGTACAATCCAAAGGTACAGCACATTTGACTCGTTGAGGATCATGTGTTGTATCAGCTGCTAACATTTTACCTAACAGCGTTTCGCCGCTGTCATTATGCGTATCCGCGACCCCAAGACAACAGCTCTCATCTTCGCCTCTGGCAAGATGGTTGTCACCGGTGCCAAGTCGGAGGATGACTCGAAGCTTGCGTCGCGCAAGTATGCCCGCATCATCCAGAAGCTCGGATTCAACTCGAAGTTCACCGACTTCAAGATTCAGAATATTGTAGGCTCGTGCGATATCAAGTTCCCCATCCGGCTGGAAGGTCTGGCCTCACGCCATCACAACTTCAGCTCTTACGAGCCCGAACTATTCCCTGGCCTCATCTATCGCATGATCAAGCCGAAGATTGTGCTCCTCATCTTCGTCAGCGGCAAGATCGTCCTCACCGGTGCCAAAGTCCGTGAGGAGATTTACCAGGCTTTCGAGATGATTTACCCCGTTCTCCAAGACTTCCGAAAGGTCTAGGACGCCAAATCAGAACAGGAGACACAGGAGGTTCAGCAGTTTCGTCGCGAGCGATCGGGCAAGACCAAGCAGCAGCTCAAGGATGAAGGGCGCCAGAGGCAGAAGGACCTGAAGAGGATCCACGGTCCCAAGACGGCTGGTGCTCCTGCTCAGAGGGCCCAGCTTGCTCTTCCAGCCCCCTCACTTGTCCCCACGTCTCGTCCTGCTTAGCCTAGCGGAGATGTGGGATTCAAGGCTTGTCTCGTTGGCTTCATTCACCCTTCAGCGCACAGTCCGCCTATACCCTACCTGAACGAAACAACCAACTGCCCTGTGGAGAGAACGTACGAACCAACAAATGTTAGCGCTGTACGATTAGATCGACCTAACGATACCACGACTACTTTTCAACCCCGTCTACTCCTACGTCTTGCTCGGGGCAACCCGTCGCCGACATGGAGCGACGTCGTTTTGTACCACTTAGTATTTTCGTTTCGCCTGCATTGCATCGGCGTTGGTAAAGGGAAAGAGATGGCTACGACCTGAGGACGGGAAACTCGGTCGGTGGTTTTGATTTTCGACTTGGCTTTTGTTATTCGCGTCCTTTTCGCCCGCTTCTGCGTTTTTTCCGGTTTGCAAAAGAATCTCAAGATCCCGCGACCACAAATATAGAATGCGCGCGCGCGGTACAGGCGTCGGCTGGCACCCATGGTTGACGTCTTGCCGAATATCTTAATGCCTCAGATGGACGGAGGAGGACACAAAACTGGTGACGAAGTTTGGCGGTTGAGAACTGCTTGGTGGTGCTGCAGCGAAGCCCTTTCTGTCTTGCGAGTCGTCTTGACGAGAGAATTGATTTTGGAAGGAGGTGGTGACGCGCAGCGAAGGAAGGCCGAATTGTCGACAAGCCGGTGGTGGTTGGTTCCCGGCTAACCTGTTCCCCAGTTCGACCACCATTTCTAGGTCGGGGTCAGGTTCATTGGTAGCTATTTCGCTAGACGACAATTAAGCATCTGCCTTCAAATTATTTGTGCTTAATGTGCCATGACTGGTGATTGATTTCTGTAAGACCTGGTACTGGAGCCTTGAGAAGGTTGGCTCGAGTATGAAAAGTTCCATCGCGTCCAAACTCGCGACAGGCACCAAGGAAGGCCACGTCTGTATGGCCAGTCCTAGGCCCTAGCTCACTGAGGGGCTGGGACGGATCGGCTTGGTTCTTGATTTCTGCAATGAATGTCTATTAGTTGTTGGTTTGTTTGCTTCGACCTCGCCGCTATGCTCCTTAAACAGGGGCTATTGATAGATTAGAAGAACGGCAGGTTTAAGGGAGAAAAGGATCCTTTCCCTGAAGCTCGGAGCAGTACAGGAGGGCGCAAGGGGACATAAGTAGGTGAAGACGAGTAAGAGATCGCAGACGGTTAAAGAAGATGAAGAAAGGAATGGGGAGGAGGGACAGAAGAAAATGAATCTGCAGAGGTGCCTGCCAGGGGTGTGGAAATGAGGAGGGCGGGTTGTAGTTTCCAGCTTTGGGTAGGCAGAAAAAGGCGGTGGCAACGCTGGTATTGTTAGTTCAGCATCTTGAGTCGCGGAATTTTTAAGCTTTCGGAAAGCCCAGTCAGTTGCACTGTGTGTGGGCCCGAAAGAAGCTTGGATCTTCATATGGAGCTTGGGTTGGATTCAGAGTCAAAACCCGGAATGGCCCTTGTAGAGATCCAGGTCGCGTGTCGGCCGCCATGTGTTTTAGTTTTCGAGAATATGGGAGACAGGAACTTCTTTCCAGACTGTAAGATGTTGTTCCACCAACGCTAGCGGCGAGGAGATGATGAACAGCTCCGGACTTTGAATGCGGATGTAAGAGAAAATTTAGTAGTATGGCAGTGGGTCGCTACCATTTTGGCGGCTTCTTGGTCCGTTCCCAGACAATCTGTGCCAGGTCGATTGCGTCGGAGGAAGATCGGAGCTCTGGATTGGCGTTGGGTGGCAGTCGATTAGATAACCAGGTTCTCGAGATGGGACCGAGAATGGAACTAGTGATCCAAGGCCAGACAAATGGATCGTGATATGCAGCAAAGAAGCGGAGTGGGGGGTCTTCAACTCCCGCCGACAGCCGAATTTGACTTGGGATTCAGAAAAAGACTGAAATTTGTCTTTACGTCTTAGAACAAGCATCGTATTCATTCTGCATCAGCCGTCTCCACCATCCTGCTACTTTGTGACATCTCCCCTTTCGTAATTTGCCAAGTTCTGTCAAAGCAAGCCGGGGCAATGACTCTGCCCTCCAACCTTAAGTACGCCCCGCCCTCCTCCATCCTCATCATCGGCGCCGGTGTCTTCGGTCTCTCCACCGCGCTCGCCCTTACCAAGCGGGCCGTCTTCGCGAATACGTCCATCACCATCATTGACCGGTCCACCCCGACAGGTAGTCTTGGTGATGACTTATTTCCCGCGCACGACGCCTCGAGCGTCGACTCGTCGCGGATCGTCCGGGCTGACTACTCAGACCCGGCTTACACGGCGCTCGGCCGGGCAGCCCAGGAGGAATGGCGCAAGACAGGGCCTGGAGAGCTGGGCGAGGGGACGTACTTTGAGAGCGGACTTGTCTTCGCAGCCGATAGCGGACCAAGCGCGAGTGCTGTGAAGAGGGTTGACACGAAGAAGAAAAAGACGGCAATGGACTACGTTCGGGATAGCTACGAGAACGTGAAAATGGCCCCAGGCCAGGAGGGAGAGGGAGAAACCCTTGTTTCCCTAGGGTCCGCGGTGGACCTCATGCAGGCAACCGGTGCGGCTGGCCATATTGGAGACTGGGGGTATCTCAACAGGAAATCTGGGTGGGCCGATGCGGAAGGGGGAATGAAGTGGCTGACCAAGAGGGTCAAGGACACCGGCCGAGTTCGGTTTGTGCCTGGCACAGTAGAAATGTTGCTGTGGGCGAATGAGAGCGTCACCGGAGTAAGGCTCATCGATGGCCGGGAACTCCTTTCCGATCTGTGCATCCTCGCCGCGGGTGGCTGGACTGGGCGGCTTGCTGACATGAAAAACATCTGCACCTCCACAGGGCAAGCATTAGGCTACTTGAACATCACAGAAGAAGAGGAGAGAACGATGGAAGATATGCCCGTCATCCTCAACTTCAGCACTGGCCTCTTCGTCCTCCCGCCACGAAACCGCATCCTCAAAGTCGCCCGTCACGCATATGGTTACTTCAACCCCGTCCAAGTCCCCTCGTCTCTCGTCCTGCCGCCTAAGCCACCTTCGGCGAGCGATGCGCCCCGAGAAGGATCCGTCACCATCTCTCTCCCTGTCACTACAGCCGAGATCCCCACGCTCCAGCTTCCCCTTGAGGCGCAACTCGACCTCCGCCAGTGCCTCCGGTCTTACACCCGCCTGGCCGAGCTCGCGGACCGACCCTGGGCGGCGACGCGCCTGTGCTGGTATAACGACACGGCGGACGGGAACTTCCTCGTCGACTACCATCCCCACTGGCGGGGTCTTTTCGTCGCCACGGGTGGGAGTGGGCATGCGTACAAGTTCCTTCCCGTGCTGGGCGAGGCAGTAGTAGACGTTATGGTGCGCGATCCGAGAAGTGACGAGCTGAGGAAGAGGTGGGTATGGCGAGAGGGCGGTAAGGTCAAGATTCGGGAGGGGTTCGACGCTGTGGTTACCGAGGATGGGAGCCGGTCTGGCAGGTTAGGTATGGTTTTGCAAGAGGAGTTGAGAAAGAGGAGCCCAAAGTTATAGAGAGAGCAAGCGAACCATGTAGGATGTGTGTCGTCCGTGAGGTGCTCTCGCCAGGAGGACATTTATCAGGGTCATCTCCATTTGGGCATTAACGTCCGCCAAACACCAAAAGGGAAAAAACACGTCATGAAAAACCATGAACCCTTTGATTGTGCTGTTACTGCTGTTATTGCAACTTACTCCTCTGGTCCAGATTTTCGGGTTCTTACACCGAGGTGCTTCGGTCGTTCTGATCCGTTTCCCTATGTAGGACGAATCTGTAGACTGCGACCCTCTAAGGGCCGGGTATCTGTTTTATAATTGGCTGGAAAATGGGTAAGAATCACTATGAAGAATGGCAGACTGCATTGCATTACGGTTTGGTCGTATTCACATCGTCTTCTCTTATACGGTAGATTTCAAACCCGACGCTCTGTGAGTAAGGGTAAAAGGTTAGGGTAGAAAAAAACTGACTGCGGGCCAGGTTATTCTTGCAGGGGTGCAACCGGTACATCATCCGCTAGCTCCAATTGGAGCTCCCGTTCTTAATCTTCGAGCCTTGCAAGCGATTCTTTCCCACCACGACCACGAAAAAGCCGCCTGACCTCTTCTAACGACTCGGCTGACTTCAAAAAGGAGATCTGGACGCATGCACGAAATAATGCTCGACCCTTCGACGCGGTAGCCAATCCAACAAAATGTCTTCCCGCAGAGCCATCGCCCCCGAATTCCCCGACGCCGAGGCGAAGCTCCAAAAGGCGATAGCACGCAAGTCCGCCTTCGAAAAACAAAAGGCAGAGGCAGAGGCAAAGCGTCAGCGCGAAGCAGCCGAGACAGCTGCCGTATACGAGGATTTCGTGAAGAGCCTGGGCCACGGTGAGGAGCGAGAGGAAGGCGAAGCAGATGACGACTACGACGATGGCTATAAGGGTCGATTTGGTGGTACCGGCGGGTTCAACCGCGGCGGCGTACCCGGGCCCGGCAAGGCTGGCGGGATGGGAGGCAGCGCGGCGTCCAGGAGACACTTCGTGCAAGGCTCTGCGCTGAAAAGGAGCGGTCCTGGCAGCTTAGGTCCGAGCCCGGGGGGCTTTGGGAAGAAGAGAGGCTTCGACAGCTTCCACAGGGACGGACGCGAGCGGATCGGATCCGATAGGGGTATTTTGGGGTTTGAAGACGTTGACAGCGGTGGGCCCAAGACGATTGCCAAGGTGTTCCATGCAAGTGATGACGAGGAGGACCACAAGGCTAGCGCGGACAAGGAAGAGGACATCGAGATGGTGGCGAGACCTACGCTTCGGCTGATCCATCTGCCTCCCGGAACGTCACCGGCCGTGGTGAAGGCCTTGGTACCAAATCTGGTGACAGTAGAGAACGTCAAGATCTTGCCGCAGGCTGTAAGAGGGGGAACCGAGAGGAAATGCACCGTGGCTATTGCAACGCTGTCACAAGATACGCCGGCGAACGATATCGATACCGTTGTGAGCCAACTGCAAAATCGGTACCTGGGATTCGGCTACTATCTTTCTATACACCGGCATCTATCATCGGCGGTTACGACAGCAACTGCCACGGCGGCCATCAGCTCATCGTCTACGTCGCACCCGTTTGGTGCCAGACCTGTCTCCCAGGCTCCTACACCAGGCGGCAATCTTCAGCAGAACGCATTTCATCGCGGATTTGCACCGCCGACATCGTACGGACAGCCATTAGGAATAAATAGAAATAATCTGCTGCACGTCCCAGTACAGCCGCCGCAAGATATCAAGACCATACAGATGATCAACATGGTCCTCGAATCCGTACTCGAGCACGGCCCCGAATTCGAGGCTCTCCTTATGACACGGCCCGACGTCCAGAAGGAAGAGAAGTGGGCCTGGTTGTGGGATTCCCGGAGCGAGGGTGGCGTTTGGTACCGATGGCGTCTGTGGCAGATCTTCACTGGCGCCAAGCCCGTCCTCGGGCGCGAAAAGTATCACCCTCTGTTCGAGGATAGCCATGCATGGAAAGAACCATCGAAGACCTTGCCCTTCGAGTTCGTCATTGACCTCGACGAGATGGTGTCGGCCTCTGACTATAACTCCTCCGAAGACGAAGATTTCGAGGGCGAGGGCAAAGACAACCAAGGCGGGGAAGTGGAAAAAACATTCCTCAACCCTTTGGAGAAGGCTAAGCTCGCACACTTGCTCTCACGACTACCTACTACGCTCTCCAATATCCGAAAGGGCGACGTGGCAAGAATCGCCGCCTTTGCCATCACGCATGCGAGTCGTGGGGCCGACGAGGTCGTCGACATGATTGTCTCCAACGTTCACACGCCATATGCGCTGAGCGGCGCCAACCCAAGCAAGAAACAAGACGCGAGGGATAGAGACACAAGTCCAGAAGCCGAAGAGAAGACTGGCGGCGCCGAAGGAGTTGGTGATACGAGCGGCGCAAGCTTGGTTGGGCTGTATGTTGTCAGTGACATTCTATCATCATCGTCCACGAGCGGCATCCGCCATGCGTGGCGCTTCAGACAGCTTTTCGAGACGGCTTTGAAGGAGCGGAAAACGTTCGACTATCTTGGCATGATGGCTACTAGACACAGCTGGGGAAGGCTTCGCGCGGAGAAATGGAAGCGCAGTGTCAGTTTGATCCTGAATCTTTGGGAAGGTTGGTGCGTCTTCCCTGCCGAGGGACAGGAACTCTTTGTTCGCAGCTTCGAGAACCCGCCAGATTTGCAAGCGCAGGACCAATCGGCGGAGGACACGAAGGAGCACAAGTGGAAGACGGTGGATGCCGTTGCGGCTTCAAAGGTTGGGGATGCGCTGCCAGAGAGCAAACGTCCGGAGGAAGACGCCGAAGGTGAGCCCATGGAAGAGGAGGAGGGGCAGTTGGAGGAGGAGCCAATTGGTGTGCCGATGGAGGAATTCGATATCGAGAGCGAGCCCATGCAGGACGACGAAGACGTTGCCGGCGAGCCGATGGGGGAAGATGACGTCGCTGGCGAAGTCATGCAAGACGATGCCGAGGAGGAACCTACGGGTGACGACGACGCCGAGGGCCTGCCCATGGATGAAGACTCTGGGGGGGAGGCAATGGAAGAAGATTCGGAAAGCGACCAACAGGGCGACGCGAAAAAAAACGCGGACCATGCAGCTGCCAAGCAAGAACGGTCGACCCAGCCCAGCGGAACGCTTGCTGGGCTCAAGTTCTCCGCCAACCCGGCAGGTCGTCCAAGAGCACGCATGAAGGCGGTTGATCTGTTTGCCGACTCCGATGGTTCAGACGGTGGCCACTAAAACAACTGAAAGGATGTGGTGATCAAGCACCCCATTATTCGGAGCCGAACTGCCGGGACTGGAGGCTCGGCATGCAGTGGCATGCCGTGTCAAGCCTTAGCTTGTAGCCTCGTCCCCAATCAGCTCTGCAGGCTTGGATGGCAGCTCCAGCGAGAAGAGCCCACCAATCCTCTGCGGCAAGGGCGGTTGACATGATAGAGAAAGCGACGAGACCCTTGTCACATAAGATTACCGAAAAAGCAGCTAGTCCAGTCGCGGGAAATACCTGATGGTTGCAACCTACTTTCTCGCTGTTCGATGGCATGTCATGGAACTCTTCAGTCTCAGACAAAGGAACGTCTATAGTATACATCCGGGGCATGCGAAGCAGGACCTCCTAAATGCTAAATAAACGGATTCTTAAGTGCATCTCAGTCTCTAGTTCAACATGGTCAATGTTGGATCGTGGGATAACCTATTTCCGGTGGCTGAAGTTCCTGTAACAAAGCCATCCAGAGTTCCTACCAGGTCACCTCAAAATGCGGTAAGGCTGCGGAAGAAAATAGAGAGAATTCATGTTTCATCGCAAATTAAGTTAAGACATCTTACAAAGTATAAAATAGGCACATTTGCAAGACTCTACCCCGTACGTTTGGGGCAGACGCGGAGGGCTTGATCGCGGACGAACGAGCAAAGTTGGGAAGTTCGCACACGGCCGCATTGAGAGGGGTCAAGACCGTCGAAATGGTTGGCCAATGAAAACTTGCTCACCCTGCCGCTGGGTCCTTGGCGGTAAGTACTTTTGCCCTTTTCTAGCTTTAAGCTGCGTCCCCCGCTGGAATGGCACCAGCGACACATCAAAATGCTGGTGGTTCGTCGTGCTAGCGGGAGAAGACGTGAGGGAATAAGGGAAAATCGAACCAGAGGCGAACTTCGAGGAAGCCTGTACGTGATGAATTATTTAATACGGTTGCCAAGTTGGGGGGGAGAAATAGATCTAATGGGAATTCCGAAGCTTCCTGACAAATAACACCAGTTGTTGAAACTTGGAAGCTTCCCAGAAGTTGGATCTGCTCTGTGATGGGAACATCAAATATTGCAGACTCGCCGCGTGATGTGTTTTCTAATAGGCTGTGGCTGGAGGTTCGGCCGAGCAATAATGCGTATTGGGTGCTTTATACGAATAGATCCCATGCTGCTTTACCGACCGGGAATCGATATTGCGGCCATGATGTCAAGATAAAACCTGGATCCGAAGGTCTGGTTTGAGACGTTGCTGGATGACCAAATGAGTTCCCCCCGCTCCGACGCCGCGAGGGCGAGAGTGAGATTGATTGATACCGGAAGGTGCGGAGAACGCGTTGACCTCCTATCTGTGCTACGACTGCTCGCCCGAGAATTCATGCTATTTGGCGATCCGGGCTGCTAAGATCTAATCTCGGTGTTGGTAGAAAATGTATTGCTCACCCGAAATACAGACACTTCTTGCTGCCGCGGCGGCTGGTCTACCCCACCAGCCCACTTGCGCTTGCAAGGGTCCATCCCACTCTCTTCCAAGTTGTTCGATCTCACTCGCCGTCCGACTCTTCATCAAAATTCCTCACATCTTCTTCCATCCCCTCGCTCATGGCTTTCGTATATGGGCGCGCGTGGAAAAAGAAACTATTTTTTTGCTTCGCATATCCGCCTGCAACCAAGAACCCCCAGTGTTGAGCTGGGGTCAGGACTCGGCAGGGAGTGCCGCTAGGAAGGTTACATCCAAGCATCCTCATTGGAAGGCATTGGCACTGGGTGCTATCATAGCTGGCGTCCTCCCAAAGGTCAAATCCGTCCAGTCTGGAGCCTCGACGACAGACAAAGCTGCGGCCTACCACTGCCACATAAATTCTGGGGTGAGCACGTTTGGTCCGGCCGACGTCTCTACCTAAGGGTAGTGTTTCGGCCTACTGCTGCTGCTGCTGCTTGCTGCTGCCGCTCCTTCGGAAAAAGCTTCGCCCCTCACAGCCTCTCCGACTTACTGGGCGACCATCTTTCGCAAACTTGCGTAGTCGCAGCTTGTCTGTCTGGTCGTCTATTCCTACCTGGCTTCTCCAACCTTAGCCTCGCTCATTCCCAATCTTCTTCAACCCCTGGCGTCCCCTGACGGCTCTCTGCATACCTGGATCGGGGTGCGGGCACTCCAGGGGTCTTAACATTCCACTCTAGTCCGGCGCCGACCCGCACAAGCACCCAAACGAAGAAGGGTTCACGAGCTAGGAATAGAAGCAGCAAGCCGGACGTCACATAGTGTACACGACGGACGAAACATTCACGGACGCGACCCGAGACTCGCCCACGTCGAGTGCGCCGGAATCGAGGCTGTTGGTTGATGTTGCGACTCGAGAGATCTGGGAGGCGTTGCTGAAGAATACGTGCCTGGGACTGAACCTTTGACCAAGGACCGAAATCGGGTCCTGTCGCGGTTCTTGTACCCGCCGACGGTATCTTTTCCCGCTTGCTACGCGTTGCACAAGCCGACAGGCAACGACGTCCCTCGACAAGATGCCTATCATCAACGGCCAGAAGATGGCGTGGTATGTTGTGCCTGTTTCCTATACCTCCTTACCGCAAACTTCAAATCTACGCGCTGCACTGCTTCGCTTGCGGTCTATGTCCCCCTCTCCTTCTCTGGCTTAGCTTGTTATTCTTGTACCGAGACGGCTGACGTGTGGTCTCTTTCTTATAGCGAGCCGTGCATTCGCGGGCATCGTTCAACCAAGTGCAACCATGCCAGCGAACGATTGATGGTGCCGGTTCGGAAACCTGGAAGACCTCTCAGCATCTGCCCCCACCCTCCGGCTCGACCGTGCGGATGTGCCGGCGTCACGGCGGCGATACCTCGAAGACAGACATGCCACTGCAGTCCGAGCCGGCCATCGAAGGGGATGGAGACAGCCATATCGGCTGATGTTGCGCCAGGCTCACCCAAGTCGTTGTCCGGGCCCGGCCGGATACAAAAGCCACCAAAGCCGCCGAGGCCGCCGACGCGGAAGCAATCCATCGACGTAACCAGCCTGGAGAGGATAGATGCCAATCATGTGAACATACTGCCACCGTTCGACGCTAGGGCGCAGGACCAAGCGGGCAGCAACGGTGTCGCCTCGACGGCTTTGCCTCCAGCATCGGTCGGCGGCGAGTTCGCGGCATTGCCAATACCATTGATGCCTCCTCATCCCGGCGCCATGGGTCATATGATGTACCCGGTGTTCCCACGCCCGCCAATGGTGTCGCCGTCACTGAACAATGAAGACCAGCATGATCCCACGAATGGGTTGAATGGATCAGTCAACCAACACGACGCCTTGCCAGCATCTACACATGGCGCACAAGCTCCGCCGGCAACCCAAGATGCCGGCCCGATGCTTCAACATCGACGGAATAGCTCGAAATCAAACGGAACGATAGGGCCAAAGCTAGGAAGCTGCTGCCAGGGGCCCTCGACCCCTACAGCCACGAAGTCTCCGCATGGGCTGGGGCAGGGGCAGGCACCACGAATTCAACAAAATGGAAATACTCCTCCCCTGAATGGCGTGGCAATGCCACCGCACAACCAGCCCCCGTTCCCGTCCTACTTCCCCCAGCCAACTGTATTTACCTATCCACCGCACTATGGTTCTTACCTCTATCCTCTGCTGCCAGATATTTGGAGGCAGGCCATGGCCTTCATGACGGCAGGATCGGGAGGCATGAGCCCAAATCTGGTGGGCCATGCTCCATCGAATCTCAACTTTGTGCCAGATAGCAATCCTCAGACTCCGACCATGGGCGTTTCACACATGTGCACCTGTGGTGATGGTTGTCAGTGTATCGGCTGCGCAGCCCACCCATACAACGATGCTACGCAGGACTACGTACGATCGGCCTGGACCACAATGATGCAGGAAGGATGGAGCACCGGAGTGAACGGAATGGCGCCTCCTGTACCTACGATGGGCCCCATCGGCGAAATATCTAGGCCCACGACCGCCAATGCACTAACCGAGGGAATGTCGTGCCCCATGCCAGACACAAACCAGCCTACCGGAAGCCCTCGGCTGAACGGATCTGGTGCAGGCTCCTGTTGCGCGAACGACAACCGCAACAACCCGTCCGCCCAGCCGACAGGAAAGTCGTCACCCAAGTCTCCGGCAGCGGCACAGTCGCCGTCCGACTCGGGATCCCTGTCGAGCGAGGATCAGCAGACACTGTCCGCGAACGATTTCTTCTTCGTGACGTACCCGTTCAGCGAGGCATGCATGGGCGAGACGGCGTCGTGCCCGTGCGGTGACGACTGTCAGTGCCTGGGTTGCGTGGTTCATGGGAATGCTGGAAACATGACGACCAGTTCAGGCCCCTGGGGGACTGGGAATGGAGCAGGAACAGAGGCCGAGGGTTCTGTTGCGGAACCCTCTTCTGCATCATGAAGAGCGATAGTGTGGAACGACAGACGTGTGTTAAAGGGGCAAGTTGCATAACTCGGCGCTGGTACAGAAGGATATGATATGGAGAGTATGCGAGATTAGTCGGTAACTATACACATATATGATACCCTGTGATTCAATCACGCATTGTATTAGTGTACACTGCATGGATGGAATGAAAGAGGCAAAAGCCGCCTTGAAGATATGGATATGAGGTTGCATGGAGAAGCTGTGGACATTTAAGGACGTTAGGCCCGCATACAAATGCACATGGATGGCTACGATTAGAGAGTGATAGGAGTGTTCTATTCGTTGTAAATTGTGTCTTCTCGAGTTCATTATCATGTACCTGTAAGTAACTGGAGACTTTGGGGAGGTCAAGTATACTGTGTCGTCTGTCGATCGATATGTCGGTGGCTTCTCAAGTAAGCTTCAGCATCATTCTCTATTCTGAGACGTCTCAGCAAGTCCGCCATTTTTCTAACGTTAAGGTTAGTGTTCCTGTTCCCAGCCAAGCCCCGTAATGTCCTATTTTGTCCTTGGTAGCAAAAGTCATTTAGGGTTAGCGATAGGGTTACCAGCACGGTTTATGCATATATGGAAAGTGTACAAAGGTACTTCTGCACGCACTCATTGATTGTCTGCCTCGTAACATTCCGGACTTCCAACCTTTCGCTTCCCAATTCCATTCACTTCATGCGCTTCAATCTACGGCGAGCTGAGCTCTGAGTACGTCGTCATTTATTTGCAAAGAAAAATTTCGTCGCCGCTCCATAAAATTGAATCCGAATCAGTGCGGCCAGCAAATTTTCTTGAGAAAGAGAGCGCTGATTATCCGTAATGGCTGACCGACGGAGACCAAATGAAGATGACGCCCCAAGGAGGAAACCAGACTCGCGATCTGCAGACGACAGGCAATACAAAGCTGGCACTTCGAGATCTCAATCCCCGCCCGCACACCGTGAGCGGAGGCGAGAAAGGTCGCCGAGGCGGGACCGTGCTCGTGTGAAGGATCCGCCCGAGCACCGCGACAACCCATCCCGCCAAGGCAAGCAACGCGAACGGGAGGGTCGTGTCAAGGAGAGCGGGAAGGAAGAGCCGCTGCCCTATTCGGCGCGGAGGCTACAAAAGGCCGACTTGGCTACTTTCCGGCCCCTCCTGGCATACTACCTCGATGTCCAGAAGGGCAAGGATATGGGCGCCATGGATGAGCGAGAGGCCAAGGGGCGGTGGAAGAGTTTTGTGAGAAAGTGGAACGCGGGTGAGTTGGCCATGGGGTGGTACGATCCTGAGACATTTGGGCGGGTTGCACAGAATGCGGATTACAACCACATGCCAGCAAGAGAACAGCGTGAAAACCAATCGCCGCAAAGGCATCAGGCTGAGAAGACGCGAGACGAGAAGGAGGAATCAGAAGGAAGTGATGGCACTGGCGAGGATGGCGAAGACATCGGCCCAGCACTACCACCCACCCACCGCGACGGCGCAAGACACGCGGCTCCCCTCCCGACAATGCAAGACCTCCACCTCCGCGACGAGCTCGTCGCCGAAGAAACCTCCATCGCCTCCGCGGCTGGCGTGGCAGACATTCGCCACGCGCGACGCCTCGACCGCAAGGAGCAAAAGGACCGCCTGGAGGAGCTGGTTCCCCGTGCAGACGCCGGATCGCACGAGCGGCGGCTGGAGAAGA
>Ga0247774_1000488_pt1 | contig 19483 bp, 12 predicted proteins | sample UWRJL001104B6_FD_179933 | JGI IMG/M metagenome (GOLD analysis project Ga0247774, IMG submission 179933) | Plant litter microbial communities from Arlington Agricultural Research Station in Wisconsin, United States - UWRJ-L001-104B-6 | ecosystem: Environmental > Terrestrial > Plant litter >... | reverse complement strand
CCACTCGCGCCGTGACGGTCACAACCACGACCACGACCATTCCAACGACTTTGTCAAGATCCAGGAGTATGCGCCCGTCCCAGAGAATGCTCTCGGCCCAGACCTTAACGAAGCGGGCTTCCGAATCCAGGATTTTGGCAAAGGCGTTTACATGGTGACGGACAACCTCTACCAGGCCATGTTTGTTGTGTACGAGGATGGGTACGGAAAGGGTGGCGTCGTTGTCGCCGACGCCCCTCCTGTAAGTTCTTCCCCCTAGACTTCTCATCAGACACATGGCTTCAAGTCGATGAAAGCAGTAAACTGACACAAACGGACCTCAGACCATCGGCCGAAACCTCCTCCACGCCATAGGCAACACCACCGACTACCCCATCACTCACGAGATCTACTCCCACGCCCACGCCGACCACATCGGCGCCTCTTTCCTCTATGGGAACGTCACCCGCATCGCCCACAGAGATACCAAGAGGATTCTCGAGCTCACCAACGACCCCAAGAGGCGGCCCGTCCCCGACGTCGTCTTTGACGACACTTACGAGCTCAAGACGGGCAACCAAACCCTCCAGCTTGCGTACAAGGGCGTCGACCACGAGGCCGGCAACATATACATCCACGCTCCCGCCCAAAGAGTCCTCATGAAGGTCGACATCGTCTTCTCCGGCTGGGTCCCGTTTGCCTACCTCGCCGAGTCGGAGAGCATCCCCGGCTACATCAAGGCACACGACTTCATCCTCGACTACGAGTTTGACTACCTTGTCGGCGGCCATCTGACCCGTGCCGGGGACAGGAAGGACGTCGAGGTGCAGAGGGAGTACGTCCTTGACCTTCAAAAGGCCGTTGACGAGGCCATTGATCTTTCGACCCAGGCGCCTTCGGAGGAGAACCCCATCTCGTTCCAGCAGATTTTTGCCGATTCGGCCGAGGCAAACCCGGATAATGTCTGGGCCTTGTTTGAGACGTATTTGGAAGCACTGGCCAGGTTTGCCGAGAAGAAGGTTTTAGACAAGTGGCTGGGTGTGCTTGGCGGTGCGGATGTGTACACATTTGAGAACTGTTATCAGATGGTGTGGTCGGAGCGCGTCGATGCGGGGAGGCTGGGGTCGTTGGATGTTGCGGCTTGAAATATCTCCGTGATGTTGCGTTTGGGGCAATGGAAGAATGGGAGTAATAAGACGCAGTCAAAATTATGGTTAGATATTAGAGGCCTACGGCGTTGGAGGTGTTTTGGAGCCCGTAATATCCCCTTGATTCATAGTCGTAAAAATATCAGAAAATTAATTTGGGAAGCAGAAGACGATCTCTATGCAGCGATAATAGCCTTTCGAAACATAAACCTCAAAGCCTCTTTTGAATCCCTCTCGTTCTCCAATACAACTGCTTCAGACAGACATTTAGTCAGACGGAGAGCCAGACTGGGAAGAGACGAATTCCGACCTAGTCCGTCTGCAATTAAGAGATAATCATCTCTTCTCAGTGCTCAGTATATCATACACTACCGGGCTGTCCAAGGAGTCCCAAGAGCAATCACTGTCATACATTATGGTATATTGATAGTCAGCCCAGACCTAGCAAACGACAAGTGAGAGGGATCCAAAACTGAATTTCCCAAACACGTCTAGCACCCCAGCGACGCTCACCATCAACTAGCATATCATCTTTGTACACTTTGCTCAAGACAGACTTATACCATCGAAATGTCCCTTTGATCGTTAAAATCTTTCCCACACCTGGCATCTATGGGATTGCGCAACAGCTATGTGTAGCAAAACTTATTGTTGATAAATATAACGTGACGTAACAGGCTCCATCTGTTTCTTTAGCGTCCCGGTTAGGAGTAAACTTCAGACCTTGCTCAAGAATAGGCAAGGAAATTGGTAGCTCTGAGGGTCTCTCTCGGACGACTGAAAAACGCAATGGAGGAGAGATTTGCCCTTAGGGGTCATACGTCATGTCAGCGATATGCAGCACGAGAAGCCGAGTAAGCTCGAGGGCTTACGGCGTAGGAGCCAAGCTTAGTCCCGGTGCTTGCACTGAATCACTCAAGAACCTCAAAAGTGTGGAATTATGGAAAGCCTCCAACACTCAGCAACTCCGGCGAATAATGAAACTTTACTAAAACATTAGCAAAACCCTACCAGAGTCGCATGGATAATTTCCATCTTCTCGTGTATTGGAGCCCGAGACCGTTCCGTTTGAACCTTCACGGGTGGGCCACACCGCCACATTCTCAAATTGGCCTCTGTAATTTTATTATAGAGCGGTGGGATTCAGTCCTATAAACAAACCGGAGCTTTTTGCAATTTGAAACTTGTTCTTTTTCGTAAAGTCCTAGTCAAGTCTCCTGGTTTTGGACATACACTCCCCGCACAACACAGCCTCACCGAATGACTGGGTCCACCACTGGTGCTTTTCTGCCGCTGCCTAATACACATACGCTGATCTCTAGGCAGCATAGCCCGGCGCAGGATGAATGATAGGTAGCTATTGTATTAATGTCCCCACCTCATCAGGTCATGAAGACCTAAACATATTAAAGTAGTTCACCTCATAAGAAACGATAGCCTCCTGGTCTACACTAAGAAACCAAGCCCAACCAGCCGTTACATAACTACCCTTCAAATTTTATATCGGTTTTTTTCTTTCAGACGTTACAATATTTTGATAACACACACCCATAATCATCATCTCAATCTGCACGGGACAGACGAGTCTGTCCAACAAACCGCCATCATGGCCAACCTCATCAACCTGGATCTAGACGGGGAAACCGACCCCGACTTCCCCGATATAACCTCGGGCCGCCCCATTCGCACCTCCAAAGACTTCTACAAGCAGCGCTCCATCGCACTCCCCGACACCTTCCTCCGCAGCGATGCCGACGCCGTCGCCAACCTCCCACCCCTCGTCGTCCGGCCCATCGACTTCCGCGCCACGGCCCTGCCCGAGTATGGCGGCGCCTACGCCTGCATCTTCGACAACGTCCTCACGGCGGACGAGTGCCAGCAGCTGATACGGCTCGCCGAGGACTCGGTGGCCGACGAGGCGCGGGGCCGGTCCGGCACCCGGACCTGGAAGCCGGCCATGGTGAACATCGGCAACGGCATAGAAATCTTTGACGGCTCGTACCGGAACTCGGACCGCATCGTGTGGGACCACCAGGAGGTCGTCGACCGCATCTGGGGGCGCATCACGTCCCGCGCCCCGCAGGCGAGGGATGAACTCGACGCCGTCACGCGCGAGGGCCCCGGCTGGTCCGTGACGTGGGGCTTTGCGTCGTTCAACCAGCGGATGCGCTTCCTTCGGTACGGGCCCGACCAGTTCTTCCGGCCACACTGCGACGGGGCCTTCTCGGAAGTTCGAGACGGGAAGCAGTATTCTACCTTTTACACGGTTCATCTATACCTGAACGATTCCGTCGAAGAAGTGGGAGAGACGGCCGACCTGAAGGGCGGGGCGACGAGTTTTTTGTCCCGGGATAAGAGGAGGAAGGTTAGTGTTCATCCAAAGGCAGGGAGGGTGTTGATTTTCCAGCATGACAAACTGTATCATTCCGGGGATGATGTTTTGCAGGGGACCAAGTTTACAGTGAGGATGGATATGTTGTATGCACGGGGAGAGCGGGTTGGGGAGAGGAAAAGGGGGGAGGACTACGAATAATCTGAAGGTGAAGGTGAAGGTGAAGGAGAAGCAGCGAGTTCACCTCCTGTACGAATGGTCTCTTTCTGTGGCCCGGGTAATTGCTTCTCGATCCGTTGAATAAAACTTGGAGCCACTGTTCTCGGGAAGCTCCAAAGATTTGTGCAGTCGGCGGTGGGATCTAGTCAATGAAATCATTGATATTTCTCCTGTAACTCCCTCAGAGCCTTGTATATCTTGCAATCCCCCTTATGCTCCCCTTCCCAATCCTTAACCTGACATTGCTGCCATCACGTTAGCACACAAAACCTCAAGCATAAGAGGGGCAAGAAAAGGGGGGCAAGTCACCTTGGAGCAATACCTAACCCACCCACATCCCAAACACTTCTTCCCCTTGCCCTCTTCCTCCTTCTCCTTGCACCACCCGCAGTTCTTCTCCGACACCTCCTCGCCCTCCTCCATCCCATACCCCCTCACCGCCAACAAGACCACCCTCTCCATCGCCCCCGGCACGCACCTGGCCTCCCCGCACCTCTCCTCCGGAATCTTGACGAACCCCTTCTTCCCCTCCTCCTTCGAGGCCATCCGTCTCGGCCCCGGCACCACGACCGTGTACCCTTTCTTCCACCCCTTGAGGGAGAACGAGTCCGAGTCGAACGTCAAGGCCAGGTTGTCGGCCTCGCGGTCGAGGAGGATGAGGGTAGGTTTTGTGATGGTCATGTTTTCCGTGATTTGGGCTACCAGGAATTGGCCGGGCGGCGAGGAGGAAGATGTTGCTGCAACATCATCTTCCGTGGCGAGGGGGAGAGAGGTCCATGGTGGGAAGCGTTCGGGGTTGCTGGGGAAGTCGTGAAGGAAGAGTTTGCTGGGTGTTGCCATTGGGTGTTTTTTCTTCTTATTCTTGCTAGTTAAGATGCGAGAGATGGCTGCCAAATACCGTAAATCTACGGTAGTCGGTGGAAATTGTCTGATGCCTGATGGGGTCAGTCGTGAAGGAAAGTTGAGTTTGCAATTGAACGTCTACTGAGATCCCGTCCTGCAAGGCTGAGCGCGTAGCCTGGAAGTCTGATCCTCTAAAAAATAGCCTAGCTAAAATAGAAACAACACATCAAAGACGGTTTCTTCTTCGAAAGGCAAGTTGTATGCACGGTCGAGAGACAACAATGCTGGAGTGTTGCACGTGAGGAAGAAATTTGCATTTGTGCAAGGTCGAAGGCGGGGGCGGTTTGTTTGGCCCTGAAACAGAAACGCATAAGTTTGGCCATCCCGCTGGAAGATCAATGGAAACGTCTTCTCCACTCGAGACGGCAGAGCAGATCCTTGTTAAACCCGTAAAAAGGACCATAGCGGAGAATTGATCCATGACGTATTGAGACTGATGAGCTCTCATTCTCGGCGAAAGCGGTGGGTCGTGAACCAACCGGCGCGGAGAAGCACTCCCTCAAACGTAGCACCCGAGACAGAGCATCTTGGACCATGTCCCGTGAGTAGAACTTGAGATTCACTATGAAACTGGAGATTTGATGCCTTTTAAGCTTGAAAATTAAATATACTATTCCTGTCTGAACCTCGACCATTCATCAGGATCCTGCATCGTGTTTTACCTAAAACTACTACAGGCGGCCTTGACTATCCTCCGCTCGCCAGATCCCTTCCGTGACAGAAATTTTTCCTTCCATCAAAGACCCAATCCTCGAATTAGCTCGCGTGGCCAGACAGTCCAAAAGAAGGGACTAAGTAAATCCAGGTTCTCGATGGACACCTGGAAAAGAAATGAGAAAAAAATAGTAGTAAGTATAAAATAAAATGGTAAAGAAGCTGAATGCCAGGAGGACCAGACCGAGGTGCCTAGAATGCCGTAAATTGATATCACCTCCTCCACGCCGGACGCCTTTTCACCCGCCCCAGTGTTAGTTTGAAAATCAAATTTTGTCGTGACTCTTCGCGTCGCACATCATGCACCCCAGCTCATCCAGCCAAACGTCCCTGCCGCCGAAGCGAGGATCAGGAAAGTCAGAATACCGGCGCCGGCCTTGTCGGCCGTCGTAACAGGCTTGAACGGCTTCAAAACGTCGTCGCTTTCGGAGCCGGCCGATGGATCGCCCTGGCTGGTGCCGCCCGTCTTCGCCGTCACGGGGCCTATCGACTTTTCTACCAGAAGCGCGGAAACGGCTCCGAGGACGTTCATTTCTTGGCCGGCACCCATCTTGCCGTCAAACTTGCCCGACGACCAGCTGAAGCCGCAAGCGCGGCCCGTATCGCCCCCGTTGCACTGTTTAATGGCGGCAGTAGTCGAGTCCTTCAGGATGGGGAGGATCAGGGCGGCCGTGTACGGCGCAAGCTGCGTGATGGTCGAGAGCCACCGGTGGACGTAGCCCTTGAAGCTGTACATGTCGGTTGTGCACGTCAAGCCCGTTTCGCAAGCAACCTCGTAGGCAATGTTGTCGGGGAAAAAGACGGTGAAGGTGTTCTTAAGAAGGCCATCGAGTCGCTCCTTCCACTTGGGGTCGCCGTTGGTCTGTTCATGTTAGCCCTCAATCCACATGTTCACGAAATTTCAGGTCGACCTACATAGTTGTAGAGGTGTGCGACCCCGAGGGCAAACACGCCGTTGTTGTACGAGAACTGTGCCCGGTTGATCTCGGTGCAGTTATTTTCCACATGAGCTCCGTCGTAGATATTGTAGTCGTTGTCCATATACCCGACTCCACGTATCCAGTCCCAAGTCTCCTCGGCGTACTTCATGTACGTGTCGTTGCCCGTGTAGCGGGCCAAGCGAGCGCCAATGTTGAAAAAACAACCGTTGGCAATACTGTTCTTGTAGTTGTAGCCGTTATTGGACAACGGGATCTGCCACCGCAGTCCTCCACCGCACGTCCCGTCGTGACGGCCGGGGTCGGCCTGCGTGTTGAAGACGGCTTGAGCCAAAGCAAGCCACTGCGGCTGGTCGGAAGGCGGGTTTGGAAAGTTCAGTTCGGCCGCCAGCATGGCAGACATTCCCCAGAAGCCCTGGTCGTCATTTCCCAGCGATGCTGTGTGGTTCCGGGGTTGGTAGTCGTTTGCGTGGCCTACCTGGTGAAGTAGAGCCTGCATGATAACGTCGTTGTACGAAGAATCGCCTGTCCAGTGCCAGTAGTCCATCATGGTGCCCCAGAGAGCGCCGCCTTCCCACCAGTAGTAGTCTCCGCCCGGAGGCGGCCCTGGTAATATGCCGGGCGTCTGTCCCGTCTCGTTCCCGTGGTAGTATGTCATTGTGTCGAAGGCAAGTTGTCGAGCTGATTCACGGATTTCGGCTGTAGAGAAAAGAGGGTCAGTCACGTTCTGCCCGTGTTGAGGTGCAGCGACGGGCGGTTGGAAGGACACATCGAGAGCAACCTGGGGGATCATACCGTCCGAGCCTATCTTGAACTGGCCGTTCACTGTAGCAAGCGTGAATAGGAGCGCCGTCCCAGCGCGGCGGATCGTGGAAATCGTCATCGTGATTATCGGGGGACTCGGGTGGGCCGGAGTCCGGATGTGCGGAGCGAGCGAACACCAGCCGGCAGTCGATCGGTCGGTCGGTCGCGTGCAATATTATAGGACCTCTCTAAATCACCTTTTGAAAAGGCCGTCTGCGAAACGAGGGTAATGAAAAACAAAACAGAAACTTTAGCGGAGGAAAAACGAGAGTCTCGGTCGGAGTTTGGGTGGTGGACTAAGGTCAGTCAGGGTGGAAGAAAAGACAAAAATCCTGGCATGGACACAAAGACGCAAGAAGGTCAGGAGTCCCACACTCGTATTGGTGGACGCAGCTGAACGGAGAGGGAGACCTGCAAAACAGGGAGAACACGAGCATTCGGGCCACGCATGAAGCCACTGCCAGGGGAGGGCCCGCTGGAGGGCCAGGCCCTGTTGTCGCCTACCAATTCGCCAATTCCGGTACGGGAAGTGTGCAATCTGGAAGCGGCAGAAGTCCGGGTCGACGTACCTTCGTACCCTGAAGTAAAAGCTACCTGGCACTGACGGAGGATCTAATTGGTCAGGGTCCACATGGACCAATCACGGCGCGCCATTCACCGCTTGGCTTCATCACCCGGGACGATCATCCCCTGAATTGCCACGCGTGGATGGAGGCTGTGCAAGCTCTGAGATTGCGGGCCGCGTACCTGTACATGACCTCAACAAAGAGAACGATTTGCGAGATCACCATTGCAGCAAATCAAAGTGGGACCACCGCCGAACCACTCGGACCGGGAAACGTTAGCAGGTCGTCGGTCGCTGTCATGCAGGTCGTTGCTCCGGCCACGATGCAGACAGTCTTCAACTTCATTGTTGGCAGAGCAGAAACCCCTCGATGTCAACAGTCGGGGTAGTGATGAGCTTTGGAGACAAGGAAACTGGCGTCGCTCGGGCGCCAGCTACTTGGCCACTCACTGCTGGCTGAAAGCTACGCCCGGTCGTTTGGCGCCAGCCGGTGGGTATCTAAATGACTGGCTGTTGCCCTTTGTGGAATCCGGCCCCTTTTCCTCAATTTACCCCGGCACACGACCCACCCATTTAGTGTAGCGAGCCGACCATCTCCAATCGAAAGTCTGCCAATGTTCGATCGGTAGCCGCTGCCTCAATTGCGACGTTCGAGCAAATAGCCCTATTATTAATATTTGGGCTTTTCTCGGCATCCTTGCTCCGGTTTAAACCTCGCAATCTGATATGATCCACGAGAGATTCTAAGGGTTTGAGTCCCACCTAGATGGTAAAGTGATCGCCAAGTGACTTTCCTCGCCGGTCATGCTATGATAAGGATGACCGAGTCGTGGAGTGCTTGATTGCTTAGTGCTAAGGGCAGTGAACCAGCTTTGTTGCATTGCGTCACTCATCTCCACTCATCGATGCCAGCGATCACCATGGGGGGGCAGATTTCAGGACCAGAATCCTCCACGCTTGTTGACCATATTCTTGTTCCTCATCGAGAAGAGGATTTGGGAGGTTCTAGAAACATTCAAATCCGAAATATACAAGACCAAGGGACATAATACCGGACAGGATACAACCCGCCCTGGCATCTTGCTTGGGTTGCGGAATTCCAGTTTGCAGACAACTATCAGGCTTTTTGATCGACCCTGCGGCTAGGGTAAGGGTCGCATTTACCACCATCCGTTCTGCGGACATAAAGCCAATTCTAGGACGCTATATCTAAGCCGCCAGTTGTTAGATCTAGTTTGTTGGAAACATGTAGTTATGTGGTTTAGAAACAAGAACCCGGTGCCGGGAAAATGGTTCTCACGTTGAACAAGGTGGCTTTACTGCCTGAGGCATCAAGAAGTTCGCAACGCGAGGGTTCGCACGTGATGTCCTGAGTGTGTGGCTTTGCAATGCAGGCTACCCATTTTCTGGTTACAACATGTCTTCCAGTACAGTCGAAAATGTCTGATACGCTCCGACGAATTCCTCGCGCGCATCGTCTAACATTAATATCCAATATTCCGTAATGCGATCCATTGGGGGAGCTGGGGATAAGCCTTGCATTATATCGCACGGTCACCAGAGTGGTGCCAGCGCTCCTGAGCCAACAGCCGGGCTTAGTTTTGGCTCTTCTCCATCACATCAACCAACATGCTGCATCAGACCACATGCGATTGGCTACGCACGACTTGTCCGCGGATGGCCTTAGCATAGCCAGTTGCCCACGACAAAGAAACTGCCATTAGTCCAACGGAGCGAGAACTCTCATCTACGTCCACACCTCTCTTCTTGAGGCCAGGGCAGGAACCCGGCCCAAGTTTCCAGCTATTGTAACTGCCAAATTCTAGACCCTGTATCGCGTCCAACTTCCCAAGGCTGTAGAAACCAACAAACACGGCGCTCAGAACCCCATTGGACAAGGTACTGTAGAACGTGACCAGTTTAAATATTCTAGCTAACATTTAGCTTTTGCTCGTCTTCGCACTGTCCATTCACCTAACCTGGAATCACGCCCGAGATCTCCAATGCCTAACCACACCATCTCATGAATATGTGATTATATACCCGGCGCTCTTCACATTTTGTTGTGTAGTTTCACAAGACAACCAGCTACGACTTGTAGGCGTAAATGACTGGTCTGGTAACGTGGCCTGACCGTGACATGCCCATAACCCCGAACCCCCTAACACTATGGAAATAACATAAAAAAATCCACATTTTCCTCTTGGCGTAATGTTCACACACTCCATTGCGCAGCGTTGGATTGCTAGGTTTAGAGTGAAGGCCGGGCTGAAGACGGAACTGAATAATATACCATCGCTTTGAACTATGGGCGCGTAAAAAATGCGGCATCCCCTCTCAGGGCCGAAGAATATTTCCATCGATACGCCCGGGAAGGGCACAAATGCCGTTACCGACGATGCATTAACGGATACGGCTGACACAGTCACAGTCGAGGCTTGAAGAGTTGTTATGAACGTCGTCGAGCTTGTGACATCAGGACTTGTCGTGGTGGAGGTCTGAGTCTTGACGATGACAGAAACATCGGTCTCTATTGACGAGATAAACGAGCGAGTTGTTAGTGCGAACATAATGTCGACCGAAGTCACATTCATAGTAGTCCAAACGGTCGCTGTTGTGGTCGGCCGCGAGGTGATGTAGCAATTGCAGGCGGCGAAAAGGACGGCAGATTCAAAGGATTGAAGTTCTGGCATATGCATAAGCACCTAATCGAAGGCGAGAAATGGCATTGCTAGACCTACGAGGAAGAATGCTGATTTTCCGCTCTTCTATTGCTCGGACTTCCAATCCGTCTACCGCTCTCTTTGGAAGTGAAGACTGAACCGGAACTGTTGTACTTGTCATCATGACAACGGTATTTATGAGCGATACAGATGTTGTTGTCTCTGCGGGAGGCGTTGATCTATTCCAGGTTGCTCATGTTAGCCTCTGACCTGCCCTGGAACGTCTGGCATCAAAGCTCTTACGTCTTCGTCGTCACCGAAGTAATGATAGCACCAGGAAATCCTGTGAAAGCGACGGTGGTAGTCGTCGTTAGCGATGTCGTGGTGCCAGTCAAAGGCACCTGGACGATCGAAACTACTGTTGAGAGGCTGGTGGTTATAAATGTAGATGTGGATAGCTCTAGAAAGACATCAGTTATCCCCTTATCACATATGGATCGATGGTCGCACGACTGGTAGTCTTAGTGGTAATTCCCAGAAAGTCTGAGCAGAACTTCGATGCCTTTAACATCGAGAGCACCTTGGCTGCGGGATTCCATTGGCATGGAACTCTTCGGTCGAGCAGCTGTCCGTCGGGAGAAGCTAGGACTTGACACCAGAGTACAGATAGAAGCAACACAAAGGTTTTAAAAGAGCTCATGCTTACGACGAGTGTAGTGTGTCTATTCGGTCCAGGGGTCGCCAGACAACGGCCGTAAGGCGACCGACAGGTCTAAATATACTTACGGAGCAATACAACTCATCCGCAACAACTGAAAGCTTTGGAGAACTTAGATGATCGAATGCTTGCCTTTACGGACACGGGAGACTCCGTACTGTGGAGTTCAACTAATATACGAGATGGCGTCAAATACCCCCAATAATTAGACGACATCACAGCAGCTAAAGTAACAGATTGTAAGCTAGGGGAGTCATAACGCATGCTGTGGAATCTAATTAAATCTTAAAGTCGATGTACTACTACCGAGTCAAGATTTATGCCTCGTGGGACCAAAATATTCTTCTTAAAATATGTTACTTTCATAGTAGAAATTTCCGAAAATGGGTTTCACTCGAAAGCCCCTCTAGAAATCAAGCCCAATCGTAGGCTAGTACACCCTGGACGCATCCATCTAGTAAAGCTACACTAGAGAGAGAGGACTCAAGGAGATTGTCAACTATCAATCTATCGTCACAATACCTAACACCCAAACTACAATCGCGATGTCTTTCCAACACCTTACTCAAGTCCATCAATGAGCTTGAAACCACCGTAGCACGAATTTTTAGATCGAAAGCGGGTATCGAAATTCAGTTGGAATCGAAGGTCTAAGGATATCGAAGGATAAAAAGGGAAATAGATGACTGAGGCGTAAATAAATCCTCAAGGTCTTAAACTTTTGGATGACTGGCTGACCTGGTAGCTGACCCGCAACTGATCTGGCGACTGATCCGGTACTTGTCTTGACTTGGTAAGGTTCCATCGACGATGTTGAGAGGTCCCACGGGAATCACACTTGTTAGATATGGGGGAGCATAGTGTTGGTCGCAGGCGCGACCAACAAGCTCTACTGTAGATATTTCGAATAGATATCGGCGCCAGCCCACCGACCGACGTCCCCGTACACTCTACTAGGTCACAATTTTTATCTATTCTGGGATCTAGTTAGGTAGGTGCCTGGTTTGGATTGCACAGATGCGGGGGTAAATCGAAGCCTAATTACTCTGACCATCGCTACAGCGGCTAGGATGCTCTACTGGTCTGAAAATAGCTAATCTACTATTTTGTGTCTCAGGCTTAAACTATCTTACTTTTCAGCTCAGATTAAGCAGCGGCGGCGCAGGGGTTGATTCGGCGCTGGGACAGGCCTCGACGACCGACACGGATCAGGCCCCGGAAGATGGCACCACCGGCGCCGGTCCCGGCCGCGCCAATTCAACGAAGGCTCGGCGGGACCGCGCCGACGGGCCAATCAGATGACCTAGCGCCCTCGCACCAACAGCCCTCTCCAACCTTGGGTCTTTTGGACGGGCTCTATATCCTCAAGAATGCCTTACTACGTCAAAACATACTTGAGTCGTTGCTTCATCGTCAGCGCCAGACAGCAAAGATAGCAGCGGCGGTATACCCATCGTCGGCCTAATATCAGTTTCTACATGGCGGTTGCGGAAAACTGTAGCCAGTTGCAGAATGGGGTGGGGTGGCATAGCTTCAGCATTCATGCCCCGCTTCACCCCTGTTCACCCCGCTCAGCACCCGCCCGCCTCAGGCATCAACTCGGGTGAGCGGCTTGTGATGAAATTGCACCAATTCGCTGTTTGTCCCGTCACTTTTGAAACTGTCAATGTTGTAGTCGTGACCTACTGTCAAGCTGAATTCGCGCGAGTGAATGCAATCAATGCCATCACTTGCCAAGAATCAGAGAGTTTTGTCCTCTTAATAGCCTGACGTTCGCACCGAGGCAATCCATTTTCTTTGGGAATAAAGATGAACTTGTCTAGCACCTGAAGACGCGAAAGCTTGGCTCGAGAGCTCGCGTGACAAGCTGCAAATCCTTTCTGGTTTAAGCTGACGCCACATCAGACCCTGCCGCCAAGCTCGTGACATCCGAACTTGTCACCAACTGCCTTCAAACTGTGTTTCCTAGGCTTCTCCAGTTCTTAAATCCGCATCAGAGGACCGAGAAGCCATCTGCAGAATTATCTACAATCAGCCTCCGTACTCCCCGATGCCCGTCAAAGCTCATCCAGACCTTATAATCCACTCTTGCAACGGATTGTCTTGGTCCGCCGCGGGCAATCGCTACATTGAAGTCTTCGCCATCCACTCGGTCGGCAACTCAATTGGCCTGCGTTCCTGATCATCACATAATGGACACCACCATCTCGGCACCGATGAATACTAACAACAACCTTCACAACCCCCATGCGGCCCGGGCCCGCTTCCGGCAGGCGGTCCAATCAACCCCCATCATCGACAACCATGCCCACCCGCTGCTGAAGCTCGAGAGCGTCCACCGGCATGCCTTCGAGTCCATCACGAGCGAGGCTCGCGGCGACGCCTTGTTTCACAACTGGGCCAGCCTGGCGCACCTTCGCGCTGTCCGTCAGCTCGCTAAGCTCCACGGGTGCGAGCCCACGTGGGAAGCCGTCGTGAACGCCAGTGAGGGGAAGAGGACGCCGGGAGAGTATGACGAGCACATTGGAAAGTGTTTCCGGGGGATTCACACAGTGCTGGTCGATGATGGGTTGGGGTCTGCGGATGAGGTTTGTGCCTATCAGGAGCTGGACGCACATGTGTCAAGCCCGTGTTGGAGGATTGTGAGGATCGAGAGGGTGGTGGAGGATGTGGTCGGGAGGTATCTTGCTGAGCCGTACAAGACGGATGAAGAGGCGGGGCCGTTTGATCAGTTTTTGAAAGAGTTTGATAGCGAGATTGGCGCAGCAGTTGAAGACCCCAGAGTTGCTGGGTTCAAGTCTGTGATCTGCTACCGCACTGGTCTGGATGTTCCGCGGGCCGTGAATGAGGCCGCCGCTAGGAAGGCGTTTGACCTGGCCATGCTCGAGCAGCTCAAGGTCAAGAAGTCGGCGCCGTTCCGACTCTCCGACCATACCTTGAACAACTTCTTTCTTCACCGGGTCGCCAAGATTATTCGGGATGCTCCGCCGACGTTTTACAGGAAAATTATCCAGTTCCATACGGGACTGGGGGATAATGACATTACGCTGGCAAAGGCATCGCCTGCTCACCTCCAGGAGTTCATCCGCGAGTATCCCACACTATCCATCGTTTTGCTCCACGCTAGCTATCCGTTCATGAGAGAAGCGGCGTACCTCGCCACCACCTACCAAAACGTCTTTGTCGACGTAGGCGAGGTCTTCCCGTGCTTGAGCCGCAGTGGCCAGGAGAATGTGATTCGCGAGATTTTGGAGTTGGCCCCGTGGACAAAGGTGCTATTTAGCACCGATGGACATTACTTCCCGGAAACATACTATCTTGCCCAGCTTCAGGTTCGGGAAGCGCTGGAGACGGTACGTTTCGCCCCCGACGTCACATGTACAGCAGCTCTAACGTTCGCCACAAGGTTCTGAGCGAGTTTGTGCGGAAAGGGGACATGACGTGGAAGAATGCCGAGGACGCTGTCAAATCCGTACTGTTTGGAAACTCGAACCACCTGTACCGGCTCATGCTCCCTGGCCCAGACAATATGGACGATCCCGAGACGGCCGACTCCTCTTCTACCGACGACGAAGAGGACCGTCTCCAGATCCTTCGTGGGTACATCAACAACGACGAGTCGGTCAAGTATCTTCGCGTATACTGGATCGACATGACGGGCACGCCGCGCATGCGAGCCATCCACATGGACCACGTGTGGGATTCCCTCGGGAATACGGGCAATATCACAGTCGGCATCACGAAAGCGTCTCTTGGCTTGCTACAGAACGACACCATCGCCCCGGGCGTCGCAGCTACGGGCGAGTACAAAATCCAACCAGACTTTTCTTGGATGAAGTTTGGCCCTCGCGAGGCCCACATGACCATGTTTGGCGAGTTCAGAGAACAAGACGGCACCCCCTCGCCGCTTTGTCCCAGGACCACCCTCCGAAACGCCGTCGAGGCGGCAGAATCGAACGGCTTGGAGCTCAAGATTGGGTTCGAGCTCGAGCTCGTCCTCTTCGCCAGAGTCGGCGACGAGCTCAAACCTCTGGATCACGAGGGCCACGTGTGGTCCTCCGCCCGGGTCATGAACCACCCCGTTGCCTCAACCGTCATCGAGAAAGCCGTCTGGTTCCTCCGGGGCGTGGGCGTGTCCATCCAGCAAATCCACGCGGAAAGCGCCCCCGGCCAGTTCGAGCTTATCCTGCCGCCGGCGTCCCCCCTCGAAGCCATCGACACGCTCCTGTACGTCCGGGAGGTTGTGACCAACGTCGCCATGGCGGCCGGATACCGCATCACGCTCCATCCCAAGCCGTTCCCCAACGCGGCGGGGACGGCGGCCCACGTGCACATGAGCCTGTGCTCCGAAGGAGGGGACAAGCCCGCCGTGTACCAGCCCTTCTATGCTGGGGTGCTGCGCCACCTGACGGCCATCTGCGCGTTTACCTACAGCAACCCCGTCAGCTACCAGCGCCTCGTGGACGGGTGCTGGGCGGGCGGGCGGTGGGTTGCGTGGGGGACGCAGAACCGCGAGACGGCGCTGCGGAAGATTGACGGGTCGCACTGGGAGGTGAAGTGCCTGGATGGGCTGGCGAACATGTACCTCGCCGTTGCCGCCATTATCCACTCGGGCGTCATGGGCGTGCTGAACGGGGAGGAGCTCGTGTGGGGCGATTGCGAGATTGACCCGGCCAACTTGACCGACAACGACCGCTTTGAGCTGAGCATCGAGGAGATGTTGCCGGCGAGCTTGCCGGATGCGCTGACGGCGCTCCGAGCGGATGTGGGGTTGTGTGAGAGGATGGGAGAGGAGCTGGTGGAGAGGTACGTGGCGGTGAAGCATGCCGAGATGAGGCTGCTGGATAAGATGGGGGAGGAGGAGTTGAGAAGGTGGGTGCTGGAGAGGTACTAGTCGATGCCAGCGAGAAAAGGACTGCCACGCAGGTAGTTCCCCTGTAGAGGCCGGGAAGGGAACATCGCTGTAGGAGAAATCGCAATGGAAACTCTATACTAGGCGCATGGCAATGTCTTGTTTTATAACTTCATCTCTGTCACTCTGCCCCAATTGAGAGCGCAAGCTTACGCCGCTGCGGCCTCGGCCGCCATGGCAGCCTTCGTGGCATCTGCCACAATACTCGTCGTCGCCTCCTCTCCATTATCGACAGGCTTCTTCTGCTTCTGTGCATCCTTCCCAAACCTCTTCTTATACCGGACCTGATCTTCTTCGGCCAGCTCTATCTTGAGCGCTCTCCCCTGCAGCTTGTTGACCCACCATTTCCGAGTCTGCATCTTCCTAGGCTCTGTAGGCGCTTCTTTGCCGTCCTCATCACCCTTTTCCGCAAAATCTTCCTCCGTCTCAACCTCCTCCTTAATCTTGACAAACCCCTTCACAGCCCACGCCGCCCCCGTCGGCTCCCGAAACCTGACCCAACCGTACCCTTTGCACTTTCCCGTGTCCTCAAAGGTCGCCACCTTGACCCAGTCGATCTCGCCGCACTTTTGAAAATGCGTCCAGAGGTCGTCTTCTGTGACGGCGTAGGAAAGATTTCCGACAAAGACCTTGCGGTTGGCATTCTTGTCGGCCTCATCACCAGCACCATTGGCGGCGGCAGGCTCGTCGCGTTCCTTTTTGGGACGGCCCTCGAAAGACTTTGCATCTTTGGTGAGCAGCTTCCGGCCGCCCAGGTCGTTCTCCGACAGCGCGATGGCAGCCACCTGCGGTCCGAGGCCGTCGAAATCCACGTACGCAAAACCCCTGTTGGCTGGGCGCTCGGTCTTGCCATCTCCTCCCCGCGAGGGCGGTGCCTTGTCCTTGCTCTTGGGCAGCTTAACCCTGGTGACGTTCTCCGCTAGGATGGCGCCACCTGAATTTTCTACGAGCCACTCCACAAGCTTCTCCCCCGTAACCGTAAAGGGCAGGTTTCCAATCCAGACCGAGTATTCAGACCGGGCCTTCTTGCCTCCCTCCTTCTTCCCCCCTTCCTTGTCATCATCGCTGATATTGTCGTCTTTGGTTGTGTCCTCCTTGTTCTTCTTCCGCTTCCTCCTGCGCTCATCGTCGCTAGAGGGTTTGGAAGGTAGGGGCTTGCCCTTCTTGAGGGCGCGGCGGGCTTTCTTGGAGGGTGGTTCGGGGGCCGAGACGTCGACTTCTATGTCGGCAAGGTTGGACTTGCGCTTCTTGGTTGCGGAGTCGGGACTCGCCTCTGCGGGTTTGGTTTCGGGTTCGGCAGACATATTTGAGGGCAATTGGAGATTTCGTCGTCTTGGTGAACTCGGGAAGGTTGGACTGCGTGGATTCATTCGCCTCCACGCACAAATGTACCTTGGTGCTGTAGTAGAGTTGGACTGCTCTAAAATTTTCCGTGGTGGGGTTGGCGATAAAGCGATAAGCAGAACAAACAAAACGGACCCCTCGACTCCCATATCTGGGGTTAGGGTTTTGGCTTGTAAGTCCAAATGGAAGAGCACTTCGAGTCATCAAGGCCGTCGCAATTATGATTGAAGCATTGATATGGATAGTTCCGTTCCATATAATTGAGCATATAGGAGTACAAAAGTGAGTGCAGCGGTGATAGAGTTAAGTACTGGTTTATCTATACTAGCCCTACCTCCAACACTGAATTGCGTGAACCTGGAAGCTCCGTTCCACCTTCATGCGGCCTAATATTTCTTTACTCCCATCACTATTGAAGAGTATTCCGAGCCAAACCACTCATGATATTTTCCTGTTACTTTCGTCACCTCAGTCGCGGTGTTCTGCTAGCTAGGTTTGAGCAAGCCGAGTCAAATGTCGTATCCTTCTTCCATTCTCCCAGACCACAAGCCTAGAGCCTTCTGCCAGCCTTGCTTACTATATCAGTCTTGAAAGTCGGTGTGCTTTTAAGTGTGGCTTACACTATTTTTCCAGTCTGCATGCGTGTTGTTCGTGTTATTTTGCCAACTCTCACTCATTGAATATAGAAAAGCAGTGCCTAAGCCTTCCCTTCTTATTAGTTGATTTCGGTTACGGGTTTAGCTAGTGTTTTTAACCTAATTGAAATTGCGATTTCTCGAATTTGATCTTAAGAAATCGAGCTAGCAAGCAATATCTCAATGGACCCAATTTCCCTCACTGCAAGCATCTTAATAGTTGTCGGGGTCTCAGCTGCAACCCTCCAGGGCCTTTCAAAGTCAGCTCCCTGAAGGACGCCCAAGCGGAGGGTAGGAAGCTCTTGACCAAGGTGGTTTTCTTCACCTGCAAGCTCCAAAATTATCACTTATATCCATATCTAGATACACCGCCTTTCCCCCCAGCTCGCGAGAGTCGACGTCGACGGCGAGAGGATAGCTGATGAAAGTATATACGTATGACGGCCCTAACATCTTTCTTTGGAGACTCTAGGGGAAAGACCTTCAGGTCTTACTCAAAATCTTGAACGATGCGGCGAGTCAGTTCTCGACTATCCCACCCCCGGCCAAGGAGTTGGCGCCTTTCGTGCCCTCAATCGAGCGTCCAGAGCAGGAATTTGAAAAACTTGTCTATGGAAACCTTTTCAAACGCCAACAATCGACAGATCCTCCGCCAAAGGTATCGCGTCGCGCATGCCTCGTCGAGAAGACTAGGATTGAGAAGTTGGAGTCGCGTCTCAAGGATGTGCGCCTTATCAGCATTGATGGTTACCCGAACGTAAGTATGCAGACGCGCTTGCTTGCTCCACTCGTTCATGTTTCATTACCTTCGAGTTTCTTTCCCAGTGTATCCATTCTAAACTAGAGCCTTGCGTTTCACGTACTCCCTGCCCCCGCCATGCTAACGTTGAGTGAGCATCAGGAATGACCTCGAGTGCCCTTGGCCCTCAGCTTGAGATGTTGGGAGTGAAGGCAAGCGCAGATTCTTCTCACATCAGCCAAAAGCAAGAAGTTACCATCCAAAACGTCAACAGTCTTCATTCTAGGATATATGATTGAGTTGTCAGGGTGCAAAACCTAAGACAACTCCCCAACTCAGACCTCCAGCAAGTCCAACACAGCCGTTCAGAAAACGCAACTTCAAACTCTCCCTTTCCCGACAACCGTAAGCTACCAGCACCAGAGGCAGAAGGCCAAAGAATAGCGGAAAGACTACCGCGCATGTGGTCAGGGTCATGTCCAAAACTGTGCAGGTGTAACTGCCACACACTCTCTCGCGTCGCCAGTCCCCAACTGCTCAAGGCCATGTTTGGCGTCCTCTTCTGCGGATCCGAGGGAATCGGGTTTAGAGGTCGGTGCAATTCCAAGAAATGTCGATCGAATGGTCGGTGGGCTGCGAGATTTATTACTACTTCCCGCATTGGCTTCTCAGCAATGGCCTTGCGCTTGCTAGAACGGGCTCATGGAAGACCATATACGGATATTCGTTCACTATTTCGATGCCGCAAGTTGTACCAGAGCATTCTCCGATTTTCAAGAACATTTATTTAGGAAATCTCGAAGCCGTGAAAGCCATGTTCGACAACCGGTTGGCCTCACCTTTTGACACTTTTGAGACCGGGGCTAGCTT
>Ga0247774_1000487_pt1 | contig 19502 bp, 22 predicted proteins | sample UWRJL001104B6_FD_179933 | JGI IMG/M metagenome (GOLD analysis project Ga0247774, IMG submission 179933) | Plant litter microbial communities from Arlington Agricultural Research Station in Wisconsin, United States - UWRJ-L001-104B-6 | ecosystem: Environmental > Terrestrial > Plant litter >... | reverse complement strand
CTCGTTCCACGATGCCAAAGGGGTTCTGGCCCTCGACGCGGCAGATGGTCTGTTTCAAGGACAGAATGCAACGCCCGCGGCCCAGACCGCGGGGGCAAATTGCCCCTCCCGGAACAGATGCCCAGATTCCCACAGCCCCGCAGCGTACGAAAGCCCCGTTCTCTGGGCGAAGTCCTTCGCCACCCCGTAAAGCGCTGGGAGCCGATCTCGGGGAAAACGACAGCTTCTGAACCAAGTAGTTCTCCACGATGCTCCACCACAAGGCACGAGCCTCGTCGATGTCGGTACTGCCACTGCCCTCCCGCACTAAGTAGCTGCGCTGGAAACCTACCTCGTCCTCGTCCGCGGTCCTGCCATCTTCTCGCGCCTTCGTCGCGGCGCACTCGAACACGAGCCCATTGTGGCGGAACCGCACGATGCGTCGCGAAAACGCAAAGGTTTCAAGGGAAACAGGATTGGGGGTGCATCTGATACCGCAATGCCCAACCATCTTCTCATTGGCTCCCGCTGGATTGGGCTGTTTGCTGCCTCTTGCTCCTTCCGCCGCAATCAATAGGCAAGCTCTGTGCACTGCATTTTTGACGTCGAAGGGGGAAACAGCTTCTCAAACCGAACCTGAAAAATAGCCGCAAACTCCCGCATATACGCCTTCTCGCTGAATTGGAAGTTCAATGCGCACTCTAGTATCCAATCCCCGCAAATGTTGACTGGCTAATCAGGCTGGACATCGACCTGGAGCTCTTGCCGCTGGGGTTGACTACAGCGTTTGTTTTTTTCAGATATAAGTGGCGGCATTCCATGTAGATGTCGCGAATTGTCGTCGAATATCTAGAACTCAGAAAGTGCAGAAGGAGCCATGATCTTCTGTTCTACACCTCCAACGCAAAGGGAAGTCAATGACAGTGGCAAATTGAGATGAAGGAAATTCCAGAATTTAAGGCGCCGACTATTCCAGGTTCCTGCGAAAGACGCCTCTAGAGGAGAATGAAGAGAGAAGAAGTAAAAAAAAAAGACAAACGTCACCACCTTTCTTCAGGCACAGTCGGTGGTCTTCCTTGTCTCATGGCCTCCATCACCTGCCTCTCGAAATGCCTGTCGCTCGTCACACCGGACGATGCACCTCTCTTTCTCCAGTCAACATACCCTTCTGGGCCGAGCCAACCCATCATTCCTCGACTTCGGCCGGGGCATGTTAGCAAAACTTTCATCCTTGCCCCGCCATGATCTTCGGAGGAGGCGCTGAGCAATGTGTGCCGTATGCATTCCATCTCCGCTCGCCACCGTTCATCATCATACCAAGAGATGCCGTCGACGAGACAGAAGACCATCATATCGCCTGACAGCCCGCCAATTACCCGACGAAACGCTTCACAAAGTGCATCTACTTGCAGCGCTTCCAGGTCCACCCGGAACTTATTGGCGTTGACGCCGCGAAACCCGTGGAGGCCTCGGATCCCATTTCTTAGAAGTTGCGCTATTATCTGGCCCAACAAGCTGCGCATCAAGGCCCTGGGACCCCCTATCCTCTCGCCGTCTTCCAGGTGCTTCCCGCAGAAGAAACTAATGGAGATAGTTCCCTCTACATAGCTGAATGTGGAAGCCAGCATAGCGCAGAAATAGGACACAGGCGATACCTTTCCCATGGTTCGGGTGTCCAAGTTTGCATCTACCAGGACAATTCCCGATCCATCATTCGAAAGGAGCGAACGAATTTCGGGAACTTGAAGCAGCGTACAAGCGCTGGCCTTGGCTGGCATGTCGAACCGATGGCTGGTGGTAATGACTTCCACAATGTCGTTGGCATGCTCTGCAGGGTCGAACCTCAACAGCTGCAACAGCTCCTCAATGTCAATCCCTAACGAATCTAGACTCGCCAAGGCAAGGTCCTTCTCAAATTTCATCTTATCCCTGGAATAGATGATTTCTATCGCTGCTCAGCAATGTGGCCTCACCAGCTGGACTGTCATCCACTTACTGCGGACCTCGTCGAGGAGGAGCTCAACGACGCCATTCTTTATGTCAACCGACGTCTTCTCTAGGTTAATGACGCCATTCTTTATGTCCAGCGACGTCTTCTCTAGGTCCTTGATCCGACTTCCAATCTCGTGCATTTCGGCACTTAGAGTTTTGCCCATTTGTTGGATACCGTCTTCCGTCCGATTCGAGCTTTCTTGGATAGACAAAGCCACCTTCTTGGTCGTCACCAAGGTTTCATCCCTCAAGGCTTCTGCGCAAACGCCGACTAGTTCGGCCTTCTTCACGACATTATCCAGCAAGTCATCAATTTCATGCTTTGAGAAGGCTGTCTTGGCCCTCCCCACTTTCTTATTTTAGCATCCATACCCAACCTCCATCAGACCCGGTGGAACAGCACTTACTCGGAGTTTTCGGCACCAGTATTTCTATGAGGCTTGGGATTGTCATGACGAGGAGAGATTCAAGGCTCTGTATGCTGTCGGAGAGTCTTTTATCATCGGGGAAAGTTGCTGATTTACGCCGCGCCATCTCGATGATATTCGGAATGTTCCCGAACGCGTGTAAGATTTTTTGCCGGTTCTCTTCGCGATACCTCGCGATCTAGTATAGTCTTAGCAAGCGAGGCAGGAAGTGCGTCGATCATTCCCTACGTTGAAGATAACGGCGAGCCCGCCATGCAAGACGCAGAGATCGTCAGGAAACATTTGGAAGGCCGGGCTGATGACCTCAGAGGCATGGGCCATCCTTTGAACTGTCTTGCGGATAAACTTCTTTACTCCCTTGCCCTGATCGCCAGCCTCTTCTTTAGCTTTCTTCATCTGCTCTAGCATATCGTCCCAGGAGCAGTTGGATACGTCGAATGGCAATGGCTCTGGGACGAGCTCCTGGTAAGCTGCGAGCGAGCGCCACAGCTCATATCTATTTACGAATCAGACATATAGTTTTCAACGAAGTGGAAAGAGACTTTCTCTTACGTGGAGGGATTTGGCTCCTCATATCTCTCTGTCGTCTTATTGAAATGAGCCTCCACACGCAAGGCTTCATGGAGGGTTTTGCCATCATTTTCCAGGTAGGTGGTGACAATGGTGACTGATTCGCTTCTGGTCTCGGACATATTGTTGTTGGTGGCTGTGAAAGGGAGACAATGGAGTCTACGAGAGGCCCCGAAAGTCCGGGGTATCCAGAACTACCCATACCACAGGCCGGGGCGAACCACAAGATAGCATGAAAGAAATGCAGAAGCGGAGGTAGGGCGACTTTCAAGAGCGGACTGCCTTGCAGACGCAGCACCCCGAGATGGATGGCAAGCCCGGGTGGAAACTGACATTCCCCCGCCGTGACACAGCACGCAACACGCAGCACACAGCACACAGCACAGAGCACACAGCATACGTAGCCTTGTCACTCCAGCAATCAAAGCGGCGGATGGGGGCCGGCCCGAGTTTAGTTGGTCTGGCGAATGGGGCAACCGTACCCCTCTTCACCCTCCTTCACCGTGCTTACCGAAACACACTTTCTCTCAACCCCGCTTCCAGGCTGACAATTGCATTTTTGGCCGCCTCGTTTTGGGGCCTCATTCTGGTATTTTTTTGTTGAAACATCCAATACCATCACAGAAGCAAGCTATGCAGTATCATATGCATTCATGAGTCGTGGTAGTGGTGTCGTCGGAAGGCGTTCGCACGGCCCTCATTCGCCGCCGCGGAACAAGGGTACCTCAGTGCCTGAAGAAACCCGGAGACACCGGAGCGCCGGGTGGCCGCAGGAGTGGCACTGAACATGGCGACAATTATCTTCTATATAAGATAACAAGATGGTATCACGACCGGCGGGCGGTGCGGTAGTTTTCTTTTGCGCAGGTCAGCCGGGCGAAATCGAAACACCATCGAAACACCAGGCTGATATCGAAGTACAGTCTAAAAAACCCTCGGCACTTACCACTGCTAACATCAATAGCACCGTCACGTGTTCGGTAGAGGATGACCATGGAGGTGAGGGGTTTATCTTACCGAAACGAGATAAATGAGAGCCTGCTAACATATACGCCAAGGGTTTCGGCGAAGGAGGCGACTCTCGGGCTCCGGCGAGGCAGCCCAGTAGATCCATCCAAGATCCAGATGATAGGAACTCAATCATCCTGTCCAACGCGTACAGCTCTGATCCGTACGGCAGCCGCAACAACAACACAGATATCATCTCGACACTGCTGGGACAAATCCGCATGCTGGAAGCTAGGCTTGTCAACAACGACGTTGAGCACGGGCAGGCTCAGCCTTTCGACGTTGGCCTGAATGCCAATCACCACGAGGAGCTCGGAAACCCGCCTTCGGAGGGAATCCGAGAACCGGTCCCCGCCAAACGCGTGAAAATCATTCCAGAGGTCCGGAAGTGCTCCTTGGCTGACTTCAAGAACCGATTCGGCAAGGAAGATGCGGCCCACGCCGTTGATGTCCTCGTCTCGGGTCCGCTGCTGCAGCAGGAGATTGAGGATGAGCTCAAGCTCCGACAGGAGCACACCTTCAAGCGCAAGTCCAAGGGCAAGGGAAAGCCGTCCAAGAACAAGGGCGTCCACTTTGAGAAGCCTGCTGCCAACCTGGTGGACCGAGCCGTGCACAGCAAGCAGTCGGAGTCGACGTGGCCCCAGCGCATCCGAATCCAGTCCCCAGCCATCCTGTCTATCCTGGCCAGGGCTGTCAACGAGTCGTGGACGCCCCGTCCCCGCACCTTCTTTAGGCCCTTTAGTGCTCTTACCTACTTTCACGACAAGATGAAGGAGGCCCTGAAGGAGCTGGAGCAACGGTGGGGCCATCTGGAGACGGCATCCCCTGTCGCCAAGGAGGGCGGTTCTTCTGCTAACGCTACCCTGGACGAGCAACATTACCACGTCGACGACAGTCCGGCGGCTCTTAAGGAAATGCGCTGCTATGTCAAGTTCATGGACGGAGAAATCTTGCCTCTGGAACATCAATTCGAAGATTGCAACTCTGCTTCACATACCAAAGTCAGGTTCGATGACCTCTGGTATCTATTCCGGACAGGCGACATTGTTTATCTCCCCATAACTAGCGAATCCGAGAAAATCAACTTAATGGCAACCCGCCAATTAACATGGAGGGTCTACGGGATCCGTCCTCCAGTCCCCCGCTATCGCGCAACGCCGAATGACCACAGGAGGTACTCCAACCCCGCCGAGATGGATGACGACAACTCAGCCTTCATCCTATTCTGCTACTACATCGACTACACGGGCGACGAGTTCTGCGTGATCCGCGACAACTTCAAAATCTTGCCCTACGAAGGCGAATGCCTCGTCCGCCAGCTCAGCGTCTATCCATTCCGCTTCGTGCCCAACCACCAGAAGGTGCTCGACGACTTCAAGAGGGTTGGGAGGGACTTCCTCAAGTACATCGACACCAAGCATTCCACGTACAACTGGTGGACCATTACAATCGATCCCAAGGGGAATCCTACCACGGACGAGGACGGTACCGAGATTAAGCATCCCGAGCATGTCAACAGCGAGGTCATTGTGGATTTTGTCGAGGCCTTCCAGACATGTCCCGCCTGGAAGCCGCGGCCGGCTATTATCAAGCCTGCGGATCCGGACGCGACCACGACGGCGGACGACTTCTTCATCGCTTGCTGGGCTGACAACGAGAGGAGCAAGCTCCTTTCCGAGTCGACCGAGATTATCCAGTTGAGGAATGGGGTGAACACGTGGGAGAGCAATAAGTACATCGCCGAAGACGAGTTCCTGTGCAAGGTGAGGGAGAATGACAAGACCAACTCGCTGACGACGGCCGAGTGCCTCCGCGAGGAAGACTTGGTTCTTCTCCCCATTCGTGTGTTTGCCTATGTCCTGCAGGATCGGAAATTTGTTCAGCTGGACGTCCAAAAACTGCGCCCCGTCAAGGAGAGTTTCAACGCATTTGACTGTCTCAAGATCTCGCCGAAGTACAAGCAGACCATTCAGGCGCTGGTAGAGGCGCACTTCATGAAGAAGAGTAGCGAGAAGGAGGCTGGGGTGGAGGGCATGACGCAAGATCTAATTCAAGGCAAGGGAAAGGGTCTTTTTATTCTCCTCCATGGTGTCCCCGGCGTAGGGAAGACTGCGACGGCCGAAGCCGTTGCTCAGGCAAACGGCAAGCCTCTGTTTTCCATTACCTGCGGCGATCTGGGTCTCACACCCAAGGACGTCGAGACAGCTCTCAGGGGAATCTTCCGCCTTGCTCACAACTGGGACTGCGTCCTTCTCCTGGATGAGGTGGACACCTTCTTCTCCCAGCGGTCCAAGGCTGACATCAACATCACCAAGAATGCTCTCGTCTCCGGTATGTTCTGCCCACTCGACCATCGCGCCTTTCCAACACCTGATTTCCATGCTAACCCATCCCTCTCAAGTCTTCCTCCGCGTCCTGGAATACTACAACGGCATCCTCTTCCTCACGACCAACCGCCCCGGCTCTCTCGATGAGGCCTTCAAGTCTCGCATCCACCTCAAGCTCTACTACCCCCCTCTCACCAAGGTGCAAACCCGCGACATCTGGCTCATGAACATCGAGCGCCTCAAGGCCATCGAAGAACAGCGTTGCCTCTCGACGGGTGACCAGCAGCTCCACATATACGAGGAGGAGATCATGTCCTTTGCCATGAGCCAGTTCGTGAGCAACCCCGAAGGCAAGGGCCGATGGAACGGCCGGCAGATCCGGAATGCCTTCCAGATCGCCGCCAGCCTGGCATATTACGATGCCAGGAAGAAATACATGCAGCTCAAGGAGAGCCATCCCGACCAACCGCCCGTGCGGCCCAAGCTGGATGTGGAGCATTTCCAGCTGATGAGCAACATCACGGATCATTTCGACCAGTACATGGAGAGAGCGGTGGGTATGTCAGATTCGAAGTTTGCTGCCGAGACGGGTGATAGGGTCGATGAGTTCAGGTTCATGGACAGCACGATTGGCATGGAGGATACGTATTCGTCGGCGGGCGGCGGGTTCTCGCCAGATGGCCGTAGAGGAGGGTATGGTGGGATGAGAGGAGCGAACGGATATCAAGGCTACGGAATGGGAATGCCGTCAGGGCATAGGTATAGCCAGAGTGGGAGGCCGCCGCAAAGGCAAGGTCATATTATGGATTACGATGGGGAGGTTGCTGGCGAGAGTGGCAGGGCTGGTCAGGGGCCGTTTGCGAGCCCGCAACTGGGCGGTCCCGGAGTGGGAGCGCAGAGGCCAAGCATAAAGTCAGCGCAGCCGTATTCTCCGGACCATGTCCCGGCTCATACTGGCCCCTTGGCGGAGAGAGAGTCTTATTATGGGAACGGCGGGCATGAGGGACGGACAATGGGATATACGCCCGGTTCCGGGGGTCCAGGGCACGTTGGTGACTATGATTCACCGGGTTCGCCCCCGAGGCAGAACGGGTACTTCGGAAGGGAATCCCAGGGGGACTTCGGCGGTTCTCCGGGCCAGAAGGCCTGGTGAGGAGGTAGAGTTTCCGGTTAGTCTGTCTGCTAATGCCAACCGGCGACCCTGCCGTGCACTTTTCGTTGTTCACATCCATCCACTCATTTCTACGATAGCCCGTAGTAAGATATCGTCAAGACGTCAAACACATCCTATGGTTCGCTTCCGATGCCAGAACTTGAAGTCTGCGTAACGAGCGTGTTCATCCTTCCATCCATCGGACACGTCGTTAGCTTATCGACGGGGAGTCATTCGACATCAACCTCAACCCTCTTTTCACTAGGTGCAACCATTCCGAATCAAACTCTCGATATCTAAAAGCCATCGGAGGTTCACTGACTCGAGCTTAGGGAGCACAGAAAAGAAGCATTCTTGCTTATAACAATCAATTTCTATCTGTTGGGGGATGGAATAGTGTGCCCAGAATTGCGAATGCCGCAGTCTCGTACCTAGGTATTGTATGACATCTAGATGTGACTAGCCCGCTTGCTGAATGCTATTCTCGTACAACAACAAACTCCAGGTTTTTTCCATGCGATGCCTGAGCCCCTTACTTCGCGATGCCGAGCTCCTTGTAAAACGAATCCGTGCTGGGATGCCTGCCAAGAAACTGCTCAAGCGACAGCATTTCGTCCTGGCCGCCGCCCTTCTCCAGAACGGTATGCCGGTACCTTCTACCTTCACTACCATTCATTGGATCCGGTTTGAAAACCGAGTAAAACATGTCGGCCGAGTAGACGTCCGAGAACAGGTAGCCGTAGTATCCGGCGTCGTAGCCCCCCATCAGGTGCCCAAACGTGGACTGGCCGTTGCCCCAGTTGCTCTGCTCTCCAAAGGCCTCAGGGCCCTTGATGCCCGCAATCTGAACCCGCAGCTCGTTGAAGATGCTGGACGGGTCCATGGCCATCGCCTCATCGTGCGACTTCGGCGTGTGGACCGTCATGTCATAGATGCCAAGATGCAGCTGGCGGAGGTTGAAAAGAGCGGCGTTGACATGCTTCGTGGAAATCAGCTTCTCGATAAGGTCGTCGGGAATGCTCTCGCCCGTCTCGAAGTGCTTCGAGAGCGGCTTCAGCACGCTAGGTGTCCAACACCAATACTCCAACATCTGCGACGGCGCCTCGACAAAGTCCCTGACAACGCGCGTGCCGTGGAATCGCGAGTACGTGGTGCGAGCCACCAGATCATGGATGCCGTGGCCTAGCTCATGGAACAGCGTCACGACTTCGTCGTGCTTGAGAAGCGATGGCTTGGTCGCAGTTGGTTTGCTGAAATTGCACACCAGCGCGGTGGCGGGATATCGACGCTTGCCGTCCTTTTGTATGTATCCGGGCTGCAGGTTAAAGTTGGCCGCGTGTCCGTATTTGCCCTGCCTCGGGTGGAGATCCAGGTACAGGTAGCCGACAAAACCGTCACCCTCGCCGTCGTCATCCCACACACTGAACATGATGACGTCTGGATGCCACATGACATCCTCGCCCTTGCCGGAAGGGCTCAGCTTCTCTCGGTCCTCGGGCGTAATCTCGACAAATGCAAGACCCAAGAGCTTCTCGAATATTTTGAGCATGCCTGCCACTGTTGGCTGCAGGGGGAAATACTCGGCAATCTTGTTCTCGTTGACGCTATACTCTTGCTGAATCATCAGGCGGTCGTAGAATCGGTGGTCCCAAAGGTAGTACGAGCCGTCAAACGACAGGCCGCGCGATTCGACATCTGATTTCTTGAGCGCCAGCAGATGCTCCACCTCCTTAACACCTCCAGGAGCAAGACGCTCGCGTAGGTCGCCGAGGAACTCCATGACGGCTTGCGGCGTCTTGGCCATCTTGTCTTCGATCTTGACAGTGGCGTGGTCGGGATAGCCGAGGAGCCGAGCAGCCTCGTCACGGAGTTGGACAACCTCTTTGAAGATAGGAACATTCTGGTTGCACTGGGACTTGTTAGTCTCGTTCTCTTTTCGTCTCTTTCTACTCTTGCCCGCATGACTTACCTTGTTTTCGTTGCTAACAAACACCTGACGCCTCGTCTCTGGGTCGACTGCAAATTTGAGCGTCGGAAACAGGTCTGGATACTTGAAAGAAAGTTTCACTTTCCCTTCATTCTCGCCCGTCCCCTTCTCTAGTCCCCCTACCACGTCGTCCGGCACGCCCTCTAATTGCTTTGGAGTAAACCACATGCCGCCATTCTCTTCGTTGAGGTTCTTCTGAAACCCAATGGTAAGCTGGCTCAGGCGTTTCTTGATCTCCTTGAAGCGGTCTCGCTTTTCTCCCGCTGGAAGGGCCAGGCCGTTCCGAATATACGCCTTGTATTCCTTGTTGAGCAGACGCAAGCTTTCGGGGTCCAGGTTCTCCGAATCCTTCCGGGTGTGGACCCCGTCGACAAGCTTAAAGACGTCCTCACGCATGCTGCACTCAATGGCAAAATCGTCCATGATCTTTTCGGCTTCGGTAGACGAGTCGCGCAGCTCGGCATCGCTCGAGACGTACTGATAAAAGCCAAGAATGCCCGTCGTAAGGCCGAGCTCGTTCTCGTCCTCCATCTGCGGACCCATGACCGACGCAAAGGTCGCCTTGTCTCCCTTGGGCGTTTCTTCGGCCACCAACTTGTCGAGCATGGCCCGCGTCCGGTCGCAGCCCGCCTTCGCATCGTCAATGATGCTTTGCTTGGTTCCCGTAAACAGCGGCGGCGCCTGCGGCGGCTGTTTGTACTTGTCGGGCACCATCGTGCTGTTCGTTAGGGGGCGATACTGGACTAGGGCGGCCGATCCGGGTCGTGGTCGTAAGTTGGCGAGTAGTGATTGGAGTCGGGGAATCGCTCGTGGGGCCGCCAGCGTGAAGAGAGCTCCAAGAAAGATGACGACGGGGATAATGAAGGAAGGCGGAAGGAAGCGCCGTTTCTGTAGGGTCGCCACGGTGACGATGGGTGGCTCGTAATTTGGAGAGCAATCGAGTCAGGCAAACCTTGACGACGTGTTGCTACCGTTGGAGGCAGGAGTGGTTGGTCGTGGTGGTTGGGATTTAGGGTCGATGGATGATGAGCCGGCATTGGAGCTGCAGTAAGTGTCCACTTGGTTTGGTCCACGAGGCTGCGACGACCAAATTGTAATATAGTGGATTGGAGCTAATGCTGCGAGCCTACGTACTACAGGCTTAGTCGATGCGGGGCTCGGTTTGCGCCGCCGGAGTTCTGCCACTATATCTTTCGTCGCGATGGATACTGCGTACTGGCGAGGAATGCTCGGGGGGGATTGATCGCGTGCGACGATAGCTTGACTGGATGCAGAGGATCCAGGTGAAAGATGCCGAATGGAATGGATGTCCCGAGATACATAACCGGCCGATAACAGTGCAATCGTGCTGGGCATGGCAGTCCATAAATATCCGCTTCCGCAGTTTCCGCAGGACAGCGCGGGGCACCGACGAGAGGGAACACGAGAAAAGCCGAAAAAAGGTCGTAGGTAAAAGAAGGGGGATTAAAATTTGAGGACGCAAAAACGAGGCAACAAGAAGAGTATATCAATGTCAATCAGGTATTTTTAGACTGCTACTCTCTGAACGACCAACTTTGCCAAGCACTTTGCTCTATTCTTGGCGTAGACAGAGACAGTTTGTTTGTCGTGATATCGTTGTATTCACTATAGCCGTGAGGGCCATAATCTACCATGGTAGCCAAAGCATTGTTCCCAGATTTATACACTCGGCCTACGCCGAAACCGATTGTAGCGATGCAAAGTAGTTCTCTTATAACCTGTCCCTGTCCCTATCCCTATCCCTGTCACCATTCCTCAAGATCGTACCGGCTAGTTGGAGAGAATTGTCCGAACAAGTTCTGTTCAGTCGTTAGCTTCCGCGTGGTGGAATTTCTGAAGCGAAGAGACACCCACCAGTGTAGTTGACCTGTCCAGAGCTCGTGTCGACGGCCTTGAGGAGCTCGTCAACCTCCTCGTCCGTCATCTTCTCGCCCAGATTGGTCAGGATGTACTTGAGCTGGCCCACGCCGATGAAGCCCGTCATGTCCTTATCAAATACTTGAAAACCGCGGCAGTACTCTTCGGGCTCGCCTGGCTCGCGAAAGCCGCCGGGGCGGTTAAGGATGCGCTGAAACGTCTCGAAGTCGACTGTTTTGTCTTCGTTAGCACCTGTACTGCTACTAAAGGCGAGAGAAGGGGATGAAGGGGATGAAGGGGGAGATCAGAAGCAAAATATTAAGGGACGTTGAGCGACGTACAATCACCGGCGACATTTTTTTCGAGATCCCTGATCTCGGAGAGCGTCGGATTCTGCCCGCAGGCGCGGAGGAGATCGCCCAGACTGTCCAGGGTGACACGGCCGTTGCCTCGCTTGTCGAACAGGCCGAAAGCCTCCTTGTAGTTGGTCGAAGCCTGGTCGTATTGGTTAGACATGATGCTATCGCAATGAAGACTGAAAAATGGCAGTATCCGGGTTGGCAGTCGGGAGGTCAAATCTGAGTGATTCGGAAGAATTTTGTGTTGTCCTCTGGGTTGTTGGGCGGCCAGTTTTCACATTCAGGACTGTCACAGGCGATCGCAGCCGGTGACGATATCGGGTTGGGTAGATTGGCTGTCTCGCTGGTGGAAACCGGCGCTAAAAAAAAAGCAAGGCAGGCAGGTTGCAGCATTTGTTGTTTACTTTGCCATTGGGCCAGGCAACGGCGTCCGGCAGTAAACACCCGTTTTCGACTCTGCAGCAGCAACACAAAGGAGCAATACGGTTCAGAGAGAGAAACACTCACCATTGTTCTCGTGGAATGCGCTAAAAAGGTCGAATGTTGGCGGAAGGCAGGTTCCTGTGATTTTGAAAATTGATTTGAGGCTCACGATATCAGGATTGTCGCGACAGGGGCGTTTCTCGGTTTTATTCATCCAGCAGGTTAAAAGGGGTCCGTTCCCGGCTCAGCACAGTGTCTGAGCAACCCCACTTGCGCGGAGATTCCTACACTACAGCCTACCACCGTGGAAAGATTCACCACCATATGCCGCCCCTGCGCCGTTGACCAAACAAGCTAAATTGGGACTCCTTGCCATGGCAACCAGCGGGGCACCCAAACACGGACCAGCACCCAAGAATTGAGTGAGAGCTGGACCATGTCCAACGAAACCGAAGTATTTGAGTCCTTGACAGTGGAGTCTTCTGGATTTAAATCCTTCTCGCCATAATGACTACAGTGGCCCAGATAGCATCCACCTCGACGTCTCTCCACCCGTCGCCCTCTGCTTTCCATTCAGGCACCTCTTCCACCATCCTATCAAGCATGACGTCTATCACATCTCCTGCGCCGCCCTCGGCTCGGCTCTTGACATCTGGATGCGCATCTCTCCATGCCCGATAGGAGCTGTACGTTCTGAGGTAGCCCTCAAATTCCCCGAGCTTCAGTCGCTTCCTCAGCCATGCCTTGTTGAGGTCGACGTCTTCCATTGTGACAAGGTGGTCAGGCTCGTACGTATCGCGCACCACCTCGACCCATTGATGCTCAGGCGGCCTTATCGCCATTAGCATGTCTCGCAAAATAGATCGTCCCGGCTGCTCCCAGAAGCGATTGAGACTTTCCATGCCAGGCACAAAGTCCTTTTCGCCGTAGACAGCCTCGTCATAGATGCGGTTGACGCCCGGGTAGCCAACAATGGTGTTGTCCTTATAGCCCCAAATGACGAGCGAGCCGCCTGGCTTGACGACTCGGGACAGCTCGGGCCATGCTTTGGCGTAGTCGAACCAGTGTGCCGCTTGGCCGATCGTCACCATATCCACGGATCCATCCTCAATAAACGACAGATTCTCGGCGTTGCCTTGCCTATATGTAATGTTTTTGTGGCTTGTCATCTCCGTCGCCTGCTTGACCATCCCAGCGCTGGGATCGATACCGAGGACTCGCCCAAAGTGAGGGCTCAAATCGCGTGCGATTAGGCCATGGCCGCAACCTAGGTCAAGCAGAATTCCGTCTTTGGAGGGTGGGTTGTGGAAAGCAAGTGCCTTCCGAAAGAGTGACTGGGGATAAGACGGCCGAAATGCTGCGTAGCTGGCGGCCGAAAAAGTCGAGCGGCTGCAGCCGTCCAAAACGTGAGCATGCGATGTACATGGCTACAACGATTGAAGGGCTGGAACTTTGAGGTCTTACCCAAATATTGACATTCTTCTCTAGGAATTGATATGCCAACTGGTTGATGTTCCGTGGGTGGAGGACGATCAGCAAGTGGCAGTTGAAAGTTATCTATCTGCCGGCTCATCCATTAGATTAGACTACGTCACATTTGAACCTGTCGCCGCCAATTAGCGAGGCTCAACTATGAAGCTGTGCTGAACTAAAACATGCAGAACGCGTCATTGTCGTAGTTTCAAGGTCTATTCGTGTGATTGTTTGTGGGCTCTCGGCCCCTCCTGCCTTCAGGTTCAGGTTGCAGCGACAGCCCAGCTAATGCTACATGCGGACCACAAGGGAACCAACGTGCCTACTATGTGATGTAGTCTAGCTGTCTGAGATGGGCAGTAGAAGAGAAAAACTCCGTGAAGGACATAGCAGCAATAGCATCCCCGGTAGACTGCACAAGCTCCGAGTCTCGGTTAAGACAACCCTCATACCTGCACCTTTGCGGAGGAAAGTCGACAATGCGGGGTGGTTCGGAGGACATGCACCCCTAGCAATTTATGCCGACTCAATTCATTCACAATTGTCAGCCAACAACTGGCATTTCTCAATACTCCTAGGAAAGATTAGCCAGCCCCAACTATATACGATTGAAATCGATTGCTTCCACCGCGTAAGCCCTACGAACTTTGACTCGTTATGTCGACGGAAGCAGCCGCAAAGGCATTTTTCTCGTCCAAGGCATTCGCTGTTGTCGGGGCGAGCTCTAACCCAGCCAAGTACGGACACAAAGGTTAGATTGAACCAGCCTCTCTACAACCCTCACTCCGAGCCTTTCCCTCCACCTTTAAACCCCATCTATTAAGTTACACTTGCACTAACGTAACAGCCAGTATTTGTCTGGTATCGCCTGCACAGCCTACCCGTGACACCCATCAACCCGTCCTCGCCCACAATCAAAGCTCTCAAGTCCTCCTTCCCAGCACTTTCCTCTGTGTCTTTACTCCCAGAACCCAAGCAAACGTCCCTGTCCATCATCACACCACCCTCGGCGACCCTCAAGGTTCTCCAGGAAGCAAGGGAATTGGGCGTCCCGGCCGTCTGGATGCAGCCCGGGAGTTTCGACGACGAGGTCCTTCGCTATGCCAGGGAGGAAGGCGCTTTCGAGTCTGTTGTTGCCGGCGATGGAGGTCGGGGTGATGAGGGATGGTGTGTCTTGGTCGACGGCGAGAGGGCCATGAAGGCAGCAGGCAAGCTTTGAGACAAACGGCTGGCAGGAGAACAGTTCCGTTAACGAAGGTTGAGATGTTCCCCGGATTGAGGTTGTGCACTACCGGAAAGTTCGTTTCAAAGTTCCACAATATCACTTTTCGTTTATCGAAAGAGCTAGGGGAATAACAGTTAGAATTCGCTCAAAGCTAAAGGCCGAAGATTCGTCGTTGATGGTGGCGATTGATTGATTCCCGTCGATCGGCAGCACCGCCATCACTAATACACTTTGCCTTTGCGGGCCGCAGCTCTTGACGTCATGCTCAGGCAGTCTGCACTCTGCACTCTCAACATCACAAAGTTAAAACTACAAAAGAAACGTGTCCCCCATGTAATTACTATTTTTTGTCTGTTTCGTGGCTGCCACGGGAAATCCCAAATCGAATCATATCACAATGGCTACGAATACCGCAGATCCATACACGGCCATGAATGCCGACAGGGAAGTCTCTCGGAAGCAAAACATCGAGGATCTTGACCACTTTATGGGCTCGTGCAAGTTTGCCATGATGACAACACGAGAAGCATCGAGTGGTAGTCTTTACTCTCGCTGCATGGCTCTTGTTGCGACGGTGCGTCCTTGTACTCTGTCTCTCCGCAGGAAAGGTCTAACGCCAAGCAGGAAACCAAAGGCATCGACCTCCTCTTCTTCACAAACACCCACTCCCACAAGACCGAAGAACTCGCCTCCGACCCGCATGTTAACATTTCTTTCATCAATGCCTCAGGAGAGTGGGCCTCCGTGGCCGGCACAACCGAGGTGATGACCGACAGGGCCATAGTCAAGAAATACTACAGCCCAACCCTGCAAGCGTGGTTGGGAGATTTGGGCGATGGCAAGCATGATGGATCGGAGAACGATCCGCGAATCGGCATCATCCGGGTGAAGATGACGAGTGCCGTCTATTCGTTGGCGTACAAGAGTTTGGCGGGTCGCGCCATCGAGGTGGTTCAGGGCATCATGCACAAGACGCCGCCGCATGTTGCTAAGCTGCGGGAGATTTCCAAGGAGGATGTCGAGATGTGGAGGCAGTCGAATCTAGTCGTGTAAACGCAAAGAGGAGGCATGAAGACTAAATACGGAGGACTCGAGACATAGCCAAGTCAGGTGGTAGGGTAATGACACTGCACAAATTGCACCAATCATTTCATTCTCATTTCTTGTAGTGGGCTGTCCAGATTCGATCCCAGTTCGCTTTGTTGTTGGCAAACTCACGAATGTAGTCATGTTCGAGCTCATGAGTCCTCGTCCCGAGCAGCACCAGACTGTGGAGCGGCGGACCTAGCTCGTCATCCGCGCTGCAGAGCTCCTCGAGGGTCCCGGCGACAAACTTTTCCGTCTTACCGCCGACGCGAGCTGCTCCAACAGCAAGGCTTTCAGGAGAGTAGACGCCTTCCTTACGCACTTCTTCGATTTCCAACATCTGTCGAGCGCATTGCCCTACCGTCATGTACCGCGGAGGTTCGTAGATCTTACGACCCCTGGCCAGGTTTTCGAGGCTCTGCTCTTTAACCTTGATGTCGAGAAGGACCAGCGTGTGGAGGCCGATTGACCTATTTTCCTTGATGCGATCGTAAAAGGAAGATGGGCGCCAGTTATCTGTGAAGAAAACCATGGAGACGGTTTGGCCGAAGTGGTAGAGCTGGAGACCCGTTGCTCCAATGGCCGACAGGATGGATGCATTCGGGATCGACCTCACTTGTATTCCTTTTTCACGAGCCCGGAGGACCATGTCCGTATGAGTTGTTGCCCTACGAAGGTTAGACTATTTCCCCTAGGGTAGTGATGAACTCGGTCGCATGACGGGGTTATGAGAAGATATGGTGATACCCACCCAAACGGATCGCCCACGACCAGGAATGCCACGTCTACTACCTCGGCATCGGCTAGAATCTTGTCACTGTTGGATTCGACCATTTCGCGGTCTGCAACTATAACTTCACGTCCGTAGTAAGCCTCCTACGGAATATTAGTCCCACTTTCGGTTACCTACGCATAAAAAACGCACCAGGACCATTTTGTCGACAAGTAGAATGCTCGTGTAGGCTTCTAGGTATACGTGGGAGGCCTTTTTAATAATTTCGAGCCCCTTTACGGTAATGTCCGTCTCATCACCGAGACCCAAGCCTATGAGGTAAAGCATCGTACTAAGTCTTTCTGATTCTCAATAGTGAAATGTGATTGTGTTTGCTTGTGCTGCTTGGGTAGATTGAGATGAAAGAATTTTGGCACCAACAAAAGTCGTGGATAAGTGCCCCGCTACCCCGCCATCTCTTCAGTCCAAGGAGGGACTGCAGGGAGCTTTGCTGCCTTCACAAAGGGGTGCAAAATATAGTGGCAAGATTCCGTCTTCCTTCTATCATCGCCTTCGTCCATTTCCCCCCATTCCCCCCTTCTTCCACGGTACCGCCCTTCTTTTTTCGTCTTTTCTGTTTCTTCTGTTGTTCTGTTGTTAGACTTTGTGGCCAGGCCCAATTTCGAAAATTTTATTACGTCACCGAACGAACAGTCCGCGGCAACTGTCAAGCTGCAGCCCAAAGTCTCGGCAGCCTCAACTCACTCACAGAACCCGCAATCTTTGTAAAACCCTGCCAAGGTCCAGGTCTTTCACCATGTCCGACTCCCGAAAAGTAGACGGTGGCCAAGAGAAAGACGCCAAGGACCGTGAAGAGGCGAGAGCACGCTACGAAGCCAAGCTCGCCGGTAAGAAATACTACAAGCAAGCAACAGGCGACGAAAGTTTCGTTTCAGCCCGCCGCGCCGCCCTCCATGTTACGAGTCAGATCGGCAAGGTCCAGCTCGTGGACCCGAGCGCAGGACAAGGCAAGAGGGGACGCGGTGCGGGATTCTACTGCGAGTCATGCGATTTGACATTCAAGGACAACAAGCAGCTGGTGGATCATCTCAATACGCAACAACATTTGCTCGCCATTGGGCATACGGGAAAGGTGCAGAGGGCGACTGTGGAAGAAGTGAGGGCACGGATTATGTGGCACGTAGATCGACAGAAGGAGATTGCGGCGGAGAAGATGATGACTGTTGACGATAGGGTGGAGGCCTCGGCACGGGTGTTGGAGAGGGAACGTGAGGAGAAGAAGACAAAGAGAAAACAGGAACAGGAGAGGAAGAGAGCAGAGAAAGAAGAGGCGGCACAAAAGAAGATGGACTATGGGGACGATGTGAGGGTTGAGGGGGAGCATGATGAAGATGTTATGATGGGGCAGATGGGTTTTACAGGGTTTGGGACGACGAAGAAGAAGTAATGTCTTGGCAGGCAGGCAGCAGATACAAGAGTATGCTGATCTAATAGCAGGGAAAACTACCAGCACTTAATCGCGCAATGGACTGTCTTCGTTTCTTTCTTCTTCCTCCCTCTGTGCCGATACCGTCTAGTACTATCATCCCGATATAAACACTTTTGGGCTAGCTAGCTATGCCGATGCTGGTCTTATCAATCGGCGCGGCAGGATTATGTATGTAGGGACACTTGCACAGCCTTTGGCCACATTCGCTAGCCACCCCGTTTCAGTACGAACTTGCAAAGGGTAACTCGTGAACTCGTGGCAAACGCTCCACCCTGACCCCGCAGCCCCGCGCTGGATGCGGGGCACTGCAGCTCCCAAATCCTGAACACATCAGATGCCAATATTCCGGCCACATTTGATTTGCGAGTGTGAGCTCGAGTGCTTCGTTGCAACTCGACTCTGTGTCACTGGCTGTATATCGCGACAACAAGCTCAATCTTAAACACTCCCAATCCGATTTCTCCGAGATCGACATGCCCAGCCCAGCACCGACGGCCACGGCGGGCCTCCTCCGTCGACAGTTGAAGGCAATACAATCTAGCAGAGACCTGCCCGGAATCTCATGCGGCCTTGTCGATGACAGCAACATATTCGAGTGGGAGGTCATGCTCATGATTAACGACGACTGCAAATACTACGGAGGTATGACTTTCCCAACCGACCTCTCAGGATCCCGTGTCCTTCCGACTCCAGCCGGTTCCCCGAGTCGCAAGCAAGTCGTCTGGATGCTAATAACAGACAGGAGGAAACTACCGCGCCCACCTCAAGTTCACCCCCGACTACCCGCACAACCCGCCGACTATGGAGTTTCAAGACCCTGTGCCCTTCCACCCTAACATTTATGCCAACGGCGAGCTCTGCATATCGATCCTCCACCCGCCCGGCGAGGACCAGACTGGCTATGAGGCTGCTTCGGAGCGGTGGACGCCTGTGCAGACGCCCGAGACGATCTTGCTTAGTGTCTTGAGCCTGTTCCACGACCCGAACGACGAGTCGCCAGCGAATCTAGATGCGGCCATTCTCTTACGGGAGGAACGCGAGGGGAAGAATAAGGAGTTTCGGAAGAGGTGCAGGGCCATCGTGCGGAAGAGCTTAGGGGAGGATTGAGGGGCCAGGAAGTAGGGCGGGGGTTAGGAGAGACCAAGTTGCATTGTGGTTGGCGGACTCTTTTGGAAAGGGGTTTGCAACATATCCAGACCACCATGCCGCTACGGAGGACGGCATGACGGCGTGATTGAGGCGCCCTTATGTCGGCAGCTATCTACTCTATACCCAAGGAGGGCATGCAGTTGGGATTCACGTGTGTATAGTGGGCAGAGTACATCCACGTGCGGCATGGCATTAGCGGGGCGAATGAATTTTGGCTAGATGTTCGACAAGTAACTTCTGACC
>Ga0247774_1000486_pt1 | contig 19550 bp, 14 predicted proteins | sample UWRJL001104B6_FD_179933 | JGI IMG/M metagenome (GOLD analysis project Ga0247774, IMG submission 179933) | Plant litter microbial communities from Arlington Agricultural Research Station in Wisconsin, United States - UWRJ-L001-104B-6 | ecosystem: Environmental > Terrestrial > Plant litter >... | reverse complement strand
AATGAATACTGCTATGTGGGAGCACCCGATAACCGCACGTCAAATCCAAGTCTTAGAAGAGGAATGGGGAATCGAGAACGGCGGGACTGGGTGGTTCGAGGTGCTGAGGCCCCAGGAGAAGACTCTTGCATGCGGGGATAGAGGTATTGGGGCGATGATGGGCTGGGAGGAAATTGCCGAGGTGATTGAGGCTAGACTCGGCTTGAACTCATAGATTTTACTCATATTGTGTCAGAACTTGCCTCGCATAAACATTTTAGGTAAAGAGAGGATGTAGGCCAGAACGGAGTATCACGGACCCACCGATTTCCCGAAGTAAGGGAATTGGGTTAACTATATAATAGTGGCCGGAAGAGTAGACATTTAATCCCTTATACTGTTATCGGTGGAGACACGCCGTCTGCCCACAAAATAGATCACAGGTTCTTCCCCCATGAGTGACCGCTTGCAGGATATGGGCTGCCCATTGCGAAGATTTCGACATGGACAAGCTGAGTAAAATTCGCAAGAGGCTAAAAAGACATAGGTCTTTTTATGAGTAGCATGCCGCCCAAATCATGATAGGTATCTTATTTTGCCTGCGAATCCACCTTGCCTTAGAGATACTAGAGTTTAAAAATGCCCCGGTTCAGGTCCTCGGGGGAGTGACTAATAATCACTTATATGGAACCAAGTCTGTGTAAGTGTCTAGTTTTCAAACGCATTAACTCGTGAGGCCGCCGTCGTTCTCCGTATCTTTCGAGCCCTGCGAAGCTGTTTGTACTTATTTGGCTCACCCGGATGTGTCACATCCCCTACTTCCATCATTCAGCAGAAAAAACCACGAAAATTGCAGGCGCCGAAGTTCAGCCGAACGTCATTCACAAGTCGGCTATACGTCGTTCTTCCCGCGTCGTCATGCACACTGACGCGCATGTGGGGTGTTCCGACTGGACATCTTCTCTGCAAAGACCTCAGCTCCCCTCAGCCGCTGCACCCTGCTGACTGAATGGCGCTTTCTCACCCGGACCCATGTGGATCGACTCGTGAGCGTCGCATGCCGCTGATTCTTGTGACAAGTACTTATTTTCGCCCGCTACTGACCACGAATGCGCTCATTGGGGAACACAGCCATTTTTCTTTTGCGCACGATTATCTCGAAATCTCGGCTTGCTTGATGATACCTTTTGCGCAAATATTAGAAAAGGAACTCAGGAAAAGAGAATCAGCGCGCGAACGACGACATACGGGCGTTCTCAACGCTCGCGTTACCAAAGATGTACATGTATGAGTACACGCCACTGTATCCAGAGTCGCCAGCTTTGGATGACAGACTTAGGTTTCGGCTGCTCTCGATCTTACCTGGCAACTTCGAAGATCCCATCACCGTCGAACTCGACGTCTTGGAGCTGCTCCCAGCATCGCCCCCTGCGTACGAAGCACTATCGTATGTGTGGGGATCTCCAGAAAATCAGGCTTGGGTCAAGATTGCTTCGACTTCGGCAGACGTCAACCAGCCGAGGTCCCGTTTAAGCATCACTCGTAATCTGGATCTGGCGCTTCGCTATCTCCGGCTCGCCGACTGTTCAAGAAGAATGTGGATCGATGCGATCTGCATCAACCAGAATAACGCCGTGGAAAGAAGCCATCAAGTGGCCATGATGGGGGATATTTTCAAACTCGCAACTCGTGTGGTTGTCTGGTTAGGGCCTGAAGATGATACGAGCAGCGAGGCGTGCGACTTGCTGCGGACGCTGTCTGAAGAGATCATCTCCGCCGGAACACCATGTACCGTGCGACCTAAGCCCGGTTCTAGAATTACACCAGAGCAGATCCACCGGAGTAACTGGAGCCCGTTTGATAAAGGGGAGTCCGAAGCAGTTTACTCGCTTCTCTGCCGTCCGTGGTTCGAACGAGTGTGGATCCGCCAAGAAATTGGACTCTCGAGTCCGACAACGATTGTTATGTGTGGGCGGAAGATTACTCCGTGGGTCCAAATGAAGGAAGCATTGCTGATGATGTGCCTAAAATCGAACTCATTGCCCCTGGAGCGAGAAAAGAGGTTCCACTTCGCCCTGCGCTGCGCGGATCTTCTTTATCCCCTGGCAACTTCTGGTGTTAAGAAAAGTTTCAGCGAGCTCCGCCGCTACATCAATGCTGCTCAATGTACAGACAACCGAGACAGGCTCTACGGGGTGTTGAGTCTGCTGCGGCCCTGGGACCGGCAGATAAACATTATTCCGGACTACGATAAACCTCCTCGAGAGGTATATATGGATGCTACTGCGCGATCCATTGCTAATGGAAGCCTCGATATCCTTCGCTACTGCAGTGCCGGAGATACGCCATCTGCTATCAACATACCCAGCTGGACTCTTGATCTCACTCTCGCACCATCTTGCGTAGAGATTGAGAATCATGGGATCCACTTGTGGGCTTCCGTTCATGCGTATCCTCCGTTCCTACTCGACATGGCTGGCGAAACTTTAGGGATATATGGTGTCTTTGGCGCCTCTGTCAGTGCTTCCATCGATATATTCAAGCCAGAGACCTGCGCCGCTGCGAACAGCAGAGCTGCCAACATGGTCTCGAACATACTTTCCATGCTTCCTGATGATTTTCGCACAGCTTCATACCTCGATGGAAACGGTCTTCTTGAAGCGTACTGCGTCACACTGGCTTCAAATCGCTTGTTTCACGAAAACGATGGACCAGGGGACCTTCTTCAAGCTTTGGTCGGATCTCAGGCTGTACCTGGATTCTATGACAAGGTTCAAAACGCCATGTCACGAGCTTTTGCTTGCAACGACGATCCAGACTGTTCAGACCTGGACCCCGAGCGTCAGCTGCTTTGGCATACTTTCAGTTTGACGTCTGGCGATAGAGTGCTATTCACAACCGCTGAAGGGTACGTTGGCCTTGCTCCGCGCGCTGTCGCTCCTGGAGACCAGGTTTACACGGTTCTGGGATGCACCACTCCCCTCCTCTTCCGCCCATTGATGGACGGCAGATTCCGGCTGATTGGAGACTGCTATTGCCACGGATTGATGCATTCTGAAGCCATCTTGGGGCCCATTCCGCTAGATGCGCGGCTGCTGACCACGCTTGACGATGGTTATTATAGGAGTTGGTTTGTTTCTGCCGATGGAGAGATACATGAGAAGGACCCTAGGATGTCTTCACTTCTCGCGAAGATGGCAGAAAATGGGGACTTGAGTATTTCAACCGAAGACGGCTTTGAGAGCATGCCAGGGAAGGACAAGCTCGAGGCTCTAGAAAGGTATTGTGCTGCTCGGTTTCAACTTTTGACAACGGTGTGATCACGGCCAGGCGAATGTGGAGGAATGGAGTCTCTCACGGATATAATAGTTATTTCTGTCTAGGACTTGCCTAGCAAGTCTGCCACTATTTCTTGCCCAATACTTCCGTTTTGTCTATTTTTTGGACGGTTGGTGGAAGCCGTCTAAGTACCTTTCTCGGGCGATGTAATCTTTAGTATATGGTTTGGTGGCGCCTCGCGGCTTAATGTGAAATGACTACAGGATCAGAAAAATAGTTATCACCTAGCAAAAATAGACTCTCTAATCCAAGCCGCGCGATACGTCCGCGCGGAGGATGCGGGATTTTGGAGTGCAACTCCCTTTGCACGCCAAGAATAGCGCGTTGATGGTGATCTTATTACTGGCTGTGCGCTGTGTTGCCTGGGGCTAGCGGAAAGCGGGGGTTCGTGGTTGCCTGCTTGTGGATCCTGCATGGCAACCTGCCTCTATGCTGCCTGATCGGGAAGAAGAAAAAAATGTTGCTAATTTCGATTTCCAGACGCGTTCGAATGCTCTAAAGTATCTTATATCTAACAACCTGAATAGTGCATTTGCTGATATCGACGAAGTGATGCGTGAGTCGTTCTCCTCCCCGCGGAGTGCCTAGCTGTGGTCTCAATGCTCATCTCAGTATTCCATAGCGTACCCCGAGGTAAGCTGTGGAATGGGGCATGGCCTATCTCGATTTAACGAAGTTTCTAGAAGATTAGATGCCATATATGCGGGGTGAGCTTCAACATCAACCGCATCAGGACAAAACACGAGCCACGCTCAGCCGCGTGGGCTGATGACGGCTACGGTGGGTGGGTGACGGGGTTGGAGAAGACGAAGTGCTCTGGGAAGCGAGGATGTAAGCTCGTGCGTAGGGGCCCCTATGGGCCAGGCGCGGTGGAGAATCTCCAGGACGTGGTCGACATGGAGGATGACACGCTGTATTCCGAGGACGACGACGATGACGAATATGAGCCCGACAGCGATGACGAGAGCGACGACGACTCGGTGAATCAGGATGACGATATCGACTCTCGAAAGGACCAATCTATGGCTGACATGCCAGAGGCTAGTTGCGGCTCGGAGACTCGCCCGATTCTCTTCCGCGCATCCGGGCCGCAGAGGGAGTTCGATAAACAATTTCTGCCCCTCACCGCGTCGAAGCTGATGCCGAAGACAAAGACTAAGAAGAGAAGGAAAATTGGTGATAACTTTGAGTTTGACAGAGACCTCCTCATTCCTGACTACGCCAATATGTTTGAGCACATTGCCGGACAGGAATGCCAACATCGTGAAGGGTATAACGGGTGGAAGATTTCAGTAGACGAGATGCGCGGCTGTCATACTGTGCAGTGTATTGCTCGCAAAGATCAAGGATGGCGTCCACAACGGGATTCTCTAGGTTTTGAGGTAGCAGGGCGGTGCTTCCTTACTGGCCTGGCGGAAAATATGCCACTGAGCGGACAGAATGTTATGTTTCATCCGACTCGACATCACCTCGGGTCTATTGGCTACTTCTTCCTCAGTCCGTTTGTAAGTCAGTCTGGCTGGTTTACGTTATTTTATTACCTCAGCCTAGTTGGTTCAGGTTAATCAGGTGATCATTCTAACTCCCCTGCGCTAGCATCTCAACATCATACTTGGCCAGCCGGTCCCGGTGCACCCAACATGCTTGGAAGTCTACTTGCGAGCCCACCGAAGTCTCTACCCAGATAAACCCCTCGACATCGACGGAATCTTCGAGATCCGCAACAGTTATGTTACTCAACACCTGCCATTCCCAATATCCCGCTGCAAAGACGTCCAAGAAGGTATCATGAGTCCGAATTGGGTGCATCACCAGGACGCGACATACCTCGCCGCCAATCCAATCTTTATCCCCGGCCTGGCCAGTTTCATCGTGTCATGCACCGAGACAGACCCTTCCTTCTCGCCCTACTCGAGCCCATTCCCGGCAAGCCATGCTCACGGGCGTGCCAACGCCACCGATCCGTGGCTAAGAATGAACGCGGATGTCATCCTGAACATCCTGCTACACCTGGGCAGCGACGACGCCCTTAACCTCCGCCTCGTCTCCCGCACATTCGCGCACATCCCCGTCGTTCACTGGAGACGGCTCCTGGCAGAAGAAGCCCCCTGGCTGTACGAGGCATTCTCCCCGGACGCGAAGCTTTTGAACAGGTGGGCAGGGTTTGTCGCGACGGAAGTGCACGAACAGCGCCGCCAGCTGCTACGGCACCGCGCCGAACTAGCCGCCAAGGTCAACGTTCTGCAGCAAGAGGAGCACAACATCGCGCTCGAGTATGAAAACGACCATGAGATCGAGAGCCGGGATCTGCCGCGGATGACTCCCGAGCGGACGAGGCTGTTGGAGCTGGTCCCGCAGCCGTTCCAATCGTCGGAGAGAATGAACTGGTTCAAGCTGTACACCGGAATCGTTCTAAATACTGACAGATTCAACGGGCTAAAAAATAGGAAACGGATCTGGGAGGATGCGGTTAATATTTTGCAGCGTGTTGAGCTTCTGCGAGCCGCGAGGGATAGGGATGAACAAGGGGAGGACGAGATGTCGTACTAGGGCTCGGGCTTGTTCCCATTCCACCGTTCACCTGCCCATTCCAAAGCAGGCTGCGGCGCCCAGGCCACAATGCCGAACTACGATGCCAGGAGAGCCTTTCTACTTTTATCGTTCTACATTACCTAGCGGCAGTTTAAACATGACTAGAATTTTGGAGTTGATGAAGCGTCAATTAATAAGTCCAGTGGGGGGTTCCTCTACTTGTGGGGGTCAGGCTAGCTGTGTGGGGCATTGACGTTCTCAACAACTGCCGTGTCTCACATGTGGGGTTTTTTTGAAGCGAGGACGGAGATTCGGCGCACTTCGGAATGAGATTCGGACACCGAATCACTTGTCGAAAAATCATCAATCCACTGGGGAAAAATCGCCATTGACGCGAGTACCAATCCTGTGGAGAGCCCGGTCCCTAATCTCTCGATCACGGATGCAAACGGCACTCAGCATGTCTTTGGTCCTTCACGCCCGCTACCTTCGCGTCGTTTGCGTTAACAAGTTCGCGACGCGGTCGGGCGGCCTCGCGGGCAGAGCGCGGCAATTTTCAGCGTCTCCCGCCCAATTTTCTGAAAGAGGACAACACAAGGTTTGGAGGAGTGCCGACGATGCTGTCGCCGACATTCGTAGTGGCTCGACGATATTAAGTTCGGGATTCGGTCTCTGCGGCGTTCCGGGTATCGTCCTGCTCTCTCTTTCCAATACCGATTCAGTTAGCTGATATTTCTCACTTCAATTTAGAAACTCTTATCAGGGCCATATACCGGAGGGGTCCGCAATCAATCCACTCCCTCACAGCCGTCTCCAACAATGCCGGCGTGGAGGGTAGGGGGGGGCTCGCGATCCTGACCGAAGCGGGCCAGGTCAGCCGGTTGATCATCTCCTACCTGGGGAATAACAAGGGGCTGGCGAAAAAGTACTTGACCGGGAAGCTCGCGATCGAACTATGTCCCCAAGGGACAATTGCCGAAAGGATTCGCGCCGGCGGCGCTGGTATTCCGGCTTTTTTTACCCCGACAGGGGCGCGTAAGTAATGACGCTCCCCCGAAAAGAAAAGAAGGGACTTCTCATCTAGCTTAGATACCCTGTTACAAGATGGTGAAATTCCTGTAGAGTTCGACGCCTCAGGCGATGTTGTTGAGTGGGGAAAGAAGAGGGAAACCCGCGAATTCAATGGGAGGACGTTCCTCATGGAAACTGCCTTGATGGGCGACGTTGCCCTTTTGAGAGCATGGAAAGTCGATACTGCGGGAAACTGTGTCTTCCGGTATGCTACCAAGGCATTCGGTCCCATCATGGCCAAAGCCGCCACTCTCACCATCGTGGAGGCGGAAAACATCGTCGAGGAAGGGGACATAGACGCCAACGACGTCGACCTGCCCGGAATATTCGTCGACAGAATCGTTCCCGCCACAGAAGAGAAGCAGGTGGAGATTGTAAGACTCACCGAGACGGACAGCGAGATTGAGAGTCTTTCCAAGCCCAAGAATCCAGCGCAGGAAAAGCGAAATAGGATTGCCAGACGGGCCGCGGCCGAAATGAGGGAAGGCTACTACGTTAATCTCGGGGTTGGACTACCGACTCTGGCTGTCTCCTTCTTACCGCCGGGGCGGAAAGTCTGGATTCAATCCGAGAATGGGATTATGGGCATGGGCCCGTACCCCACGGAAGACCAAGTCGATCCGTAAGTCTTTTGATACCCACATTTCTCTCCAATGTCTTGAAAGCGCCTCATCTGACATGGAGGCCTGAAGGGACATTGTCAATGCTGGAAAAGAGACGGTGACATTGGTCCCGGGTGCGTCGTGCTTTGACTCGTCCGAGTCGTTTGGCATGATTCGTGGAGGCCACGTGGACGTTTCCATCCTGGGCGTAAGTTTGCTGCACTCGTGGGAATGGTCGGAACTAGTATTGACGGTGACTTCAAGGCCCTCCAAGTAAGCGCAGCAGGCGACCTTGCCAACTACATGATTCCCGGCAAGCTGTTCAAAGGCATGGGAGGTGCCATGGACCTTGTTGCCAATCCGGACCAGACAAAGATCGTAGTGGCAACCGAACACGTCGCCAAAGACGGGACGTCGAAGATTGTTCATCGGTGCAGCCTGCCCTTAACGGGCGCCCGGGTCGTGAGCACGATCATAACAGACTTGGTAAGAACGCGACTTGGGTGTAAGAATTTGCGAATTGAGAGAGTGAGCTAACCTAGAGCAAGTGTGTCTTTGAGGTCGATAGAAAGAGCGGGCAGCTGACGTTGACGGAACTTGCGCCGGGTGTCACGGTTGACGAGGTTGCGCGGAAGACAGATGCTCCTTTCCAAGAGGCTCCCGATGTAAAGATCATGGATTAAACCAGGGGAATTAGACCCACATGAATCGGCGCGAGTCGATAATTTTTTCCCTCACGCTTATATCATGCTCGTAGAAGGTCGCATACATATATATAATTGACTCTGGTGTTTGCCGTCTAACAACCCTTTGCCTGGCCCAAGACACTTCTCGTTTCTTGCCCTTGTTCATCATCATCTCCTCATTTCTGGATCCGTTCGAACGCTCCCGTCAACTTCTTTCTCTCGACTTGTTCACAGTCTGCACGACAATTTTCCAATTTCAAGCTGCGAATATTTCCCCTCAGACCTCCAGGCTTACCACGTACAATGAAAATTTTAGAAGAATTCTTCGTCTACTGTGCCCTTCTTTTGCCTTTTCTTGATTCATTGTGGAAGTCCCGCGGATACACAATACATCGACGTCACGTGACAGGTTTTCGCTGCTGCCAGCAGGCAGCAGGAGGAGGCAACAGAAACAGAACGAACCACTGCATCCAGCCTGGCGGGACGGCGCTCGCCTCTCAATTCCAGGACAGAAAAAAAGCACCGCAACTCTCATAGACATCCATGAATTCCCTGGCCATGCTGACCTGACTCGCATTGCCCCGGCGAGCGAAGCTCTCGCCGTCTGTCGCCAGCCTAATTCTACCACCACGATAACAGTCGCTGCTGCGACCTCAGCCAAGATCCCAACAGCAGCCCCAATCATGTCAACCCCACCGGGCGACGCCGTTGTTCCAAACCCAAACCAACCATGTCTCATTCTCCGCCTCCCGCCCGAGCTCCGCCTCATGATCTACAAACTCCTCTTCCCCCAGATGGGCGCCACGGCCCGCCACATCCACCTCGGCCGCAGCCCGTTCTGCCGCCCCGCCGGCGACGGCGCGTCGAAGCGCTGCGTCACGGGCCGACCCAACTACACGTACCGGATCGACCCGGACGTGTGGGCGTCGGAGGACCAGCAGACGCTGCACCACACCTTTTGCAACGACCTCTGGCAGGACGCCGGTGAGGAGATCCGGGTGCGACGCATCCCGCATGCGTTCCCCAACGTCCGGTCCCAGTGGTTCCGCGCAGACGAGCCGGACGACGGGCTGAACTCGGGGATAGGCCACGTGGCCCTCTGGGCGGAGCTGCACGATTACCAGAAGCGCAGGCTGGCAGGGGCGGTGGCGGGCGGGGACGGCATGTGGGACCTGTACTACTCGCACGATACGAGGGTGTACAAGCGACCGCGGTGGCGGGGTGGGACGTGCCCCAGGGACAGAGAGAAGTCGTCGTGGACGGCGGTGGAGTATCGGTTCATCCCCCTGACGCCGCTGGTCATGACGTGTCGCCGGCTGTACGAGGAGCTGATGCCGATGGTTTGGCGGTCGGTGAGCTTCGGAGATTTGGCATCCATGGCGCTGTTTCTCGACAATCCGATGCACTCGGCGGGATTTTTGAGACACATGCAGAAGATGTCGGTGGATGTGGAGCTGCAGACAGATAAGCGCAGGCTGGCCAAGTCGGTAAGGCTGTGGAGCACTGTGTGCGACGTGGTGGCTGCGCGGTGTCGTCTCTTGGCGTTCAAGATGAGGCTGGATGTGGATGTAGATGCTGATCCGAGGGCGAGGGCAACGGAGCAACTTTGCGAGGGGGAGCCGGCCAAGAGGGAGATTGTATCTTTCGAGGAACGCATTTCTGTTTCGAATAAATGGATCGGGGGGTTCCTAGAGGAGGCACGTAAGGTTGCAGAGGTTGTTCCGGAGGTGGAGGTTGAGGTGACCTACAACGAGGTACGGCGCGAGATGGGGCCGGCAAGCAGGCTGTGTCGAATTTTCCGGTCATCGGGGCATGGTGACAAAGCTTTGCTCGAAGGAGGGGTTGAAGTTTGTGGTTGGAGTGTTATTCCGTGCCAGATGCCTCAGTCTGGACATTGGAGGTTGAATGTCTGGCGAGCGTCGAGGCCCGGGACTGCTGAGATAGGGAGGGCGAGGACATTGGAGTTTGTTAATTGGCGCAGACTTCAAGGACGGTGGTACTACTGGAACGCATCCGATTAGAGTGTCGTGGAGATTCGTATAGAGGCCAGGGAATAAAGAAGAAGAGGACCAATCAAGTTTAATGAGTGCCTTTCAACTTTGAGCCCTTTCATAAATGACTTGGTCGGGTCGAGAAGCAACGACTACATGAGTATAGGCTATATATCTAACCTTAGAATTCCAATGAGTAGAAGAAGCTCCACTCGCGCAAAAAGCTTCGCTCGTGCCGATCATACTTGATGGCCAATATCCTCATCGACCTAGACATGTAGACTTTGGCGTTAACCTCTATAAATGGTAGGTATGCAAGAAGCTGTTGGCAGCCGCCTGGTCGGCGTTGTGGCACGCGAGTAGCAATTCAATCTGCCATGATCCCGTCACGCGTTCTACATGCCATATCTTCACTGCATGCCCCCGACCCACTGGACTGGGCTACACGGTCGGTACTGCGGTGGCTGACAGACAACGACACGCTGCCTCAATATGCAGTCACCATTGCCAGTCTCTGCCCTTTGTCTCATTTAATAGCACGTTTAACATGGCGTAGCTGTCTATTAAGGCTCAAAGCACCATGTTCGCGGGGGTTGAGGAGGACTTGCCGCTGGAGCCTATGTGAACAAAGGACGAGGATTCGGATCTAATCACTTCCCGACCGAACTGTAAGTCACTAGGACCAGCGATCGGAAACCCAGCTCCGAAACCGGTGTTAAAGGCGGATCAGACAGGAACATGGGAGAGGGGAGATACCGGCGTTACCGACAGCTCTTGCAATGTATCTTGTAAGCATTATGGGGGTATATTCTGCCGCAACAGCATGCTAGGAAATTGCCATATAGAAAAGTGCATAAGCTTAAACAAATCTCCCACAAAATGACCAGCCCACTGCTTGACCCTTCCAACCTTAACAACTCCGACAACTCCGACAGATCTAACGTGGCGATCGCGTCACCTCTAGAGCTGCTTCTTCGCGTACTCATCGTCCTCGGCAACCTTGTATTCTCCACCTCCCTTTCCCGTTTCCAAATCTCCCTCTTGGCTCGCCGACTCATGGTCATAAGCAACACGGACATCGTCAATCGCATCGCCGACCTCCATCCACTTGTCGCTCGTGGCGGGAACGGGGAAGAACTTGCACAGCGCCCAGTAAATGACGCCCGCCACGCCAAAGCCGCAGAAGAAGTTGACGTTGTAGACGTACGTCGCCCCGATGGGCACATCCCGCCCGATGGCCCCGGCGAAGCCGACGACATTGATCAGGATTCCGGAAATGTACGCCACGTAGGCGCGCCAGTGGACGCCGAACGAGTAGTAGTACGGACCCGACTTGCGCGCGTCGTAGAGCTCGCGGATCTCGAGGTACCCCTTGCGGACTACGTAGTAGTCGGTGCACATGACGCCGGCAATAGACGACAGGAACACGCTGTAGGCGGACAGGTAGGTGGTGAACTGGTTGGCCGATGTCAGGAGCGTCCACGGGCACATGGCAATGCCGACGGCGGCGCAGATGTACCCGCCACGGCGGATGTTGAGGTAGCGCGGGAATAGGGCCGTCATGTCCGTACCGGCCGACACCGAGTTGGCGGCAATGTTGGTGCCGAGCTGGGCGAGGGCAAAGGCCAGGGCGATGACGAAGACGCCGAAGCGCTGGCCGGAGCCGCCGTCGTCGATGTACCGCTCCAAAAGGTCAAGCGGATCCCAAATGGGCTTCTTCTCCTCCGGGTAGATGAGAACCGACGACGACGACACGATGATGCCGATAAAGGACGTGACGGCAAAGCCGATGGGAATGGTGAACAGCTGGGACCACAGCGCGTCCTTGGGCTTGGCGGCAAAACGGGAAAAATCTGGGTCGTTGACGATGAGGGTGGCAAAGTTGGCGATCGAGGACATGATGCCCAGGACAAACTGCCAGGCGAACTCGCTGCCGTGGATCGTGTTCTTCTGCTTCACGATGGGGCCAATGCCGCCAGCACGGACGACAGTCCAGATGAGGAAGGCGACGCCCGCACAGGGCACAAAGTAGGCCTTGACCGTGAAAAGGTGACGGACCTTGTGGACGGGGAACCAGATGGCGGGGAGGGAGCAAAACCAGAATATGAAGAAGGATACAAAGTCGGCCGTGGTAGTTCCGGAGTCCTCGGAAAAGGTGTTGGGGATCTTTTCTCGGTCCTACGAGTCCGGTTAGGATCAATCATCTTTTGAATGTAGGGCTTATTTTTCCTCGCACTTACCCAGCTCTTCCAGATAGCTCGGATCATGATGTACACACAATGGCCGCCAATGTATGCCTGGACACCATACCAGACACAGGCTGAAGCAACCTTCAGCAAGCGAAGGACAGTACAGAGCTCGGTGAAGGTGTGGACTTACCCATTGCAGCACGGTTGAAGATGGGCCACAAGCTACCCCAGATTCCAAAGGACGCGCGATTGACGACGGGAAACCCAATGTGGTAAACGGCACCAATCCGACCCGTCAAGCACACGAATGCACCAGCAATGGCGTACCCAATCCACACGCACAGCCATGACTGCCACCACGACAGGCCATTGACAATCATGGCCGACGAGATCATCCATGTGTTGATGTTGAACGAATCGGCAATCCAGAAACCCACAAAGTTCCATGGCCCCCACTGTCGCCGTGCGACCTCGACGGGCTTGAGATCGTGGTTCGTGAGCTGGCAAAGAGGTGACGTCAGTACGACCGTCGATCGGCGGGGAAGGAAAGTCGATCGAGTGTGGGGCAAAACCTTACCATCAGCTGGGCCGTCGTCAGGCCAGGTTCGGCCTCAACGGCGAGCGTGTCAGCTATTTTTCGAAGCTTGGGATTCCTCGACGCCATGGTGGGCAGTTTTTGAGCGACAGCAGCGGTGTCGTTACGGAGGTTGGCGGGCGAAGAGGTTCCTGATATCGGTCCAATGCGACCTGACGTGCAATGACGCGCGCTGTGCGGTTCGGGGCCAGCCGAGATGTCAATGTCTCGGACGTTTGAAAGCGTGCAGGCCCGAATGGAAGGGATGGTTCCTTCCAAACATTCAGTCCCAAGACGACGGGGTTCGTCGTTCCATTTTATGTAGGTCCGTCTTAGAGGAGCAAATCTATGCCCACCACCAACGGGCTGTTGCGAGCTTACTGGCTCACCAGCTCAGCTCGGTGGTAGATCATACTAGATTAAGCTCTCCATCTAACCCCCACTTTGAGTTCGTGGACCATATCAATCCCTCCGTAGGAGGACAGGGTTCCCGGCGGCTTTAGTTCTCCACTCCTGCCGGTGACCCCGGGACTTTACCTTTCGTGCAGCCAAGGTTGCGCTGCAAGCTCCCCAAAACAGCAGAACCCGAAGAGCGGCCGGTCGGCGTGGGGAGCCTTTACCAGGGCTCTGGCGCCACATCGAGATTTTAATCCGCTGCATCTGCGAATGCATCTAGATATGCCGCCTGGGGCAAGCTCAGGCGGAGGACAGCCATTGGGTCCCGCGTGGCAGTCCTCACCATCTTATCAGCTCCTTATCTGCCAGTCCAGTGGCAAAGCAGATCCCAACGCGGCTCTTCGGGGTGCTGCAGAGTTAGCGTCTTGTTTGGTGTTCTCCTTCCAGGCTCCGCTGGGGTTTCTTGGCGGTGCCCCGCTTTTTTGACGTCCAACTGGACCGCCCTTATCTCCGCTAAGGTGACGAAAGAATTACTCGATGCCATCGAGTCAACCGCCCCACTTTCCCAACACCTCACGTGCTGAGGTTATGTGTTGAACTTGATCAAACTGATGGGGGCCGGCATGTTGGTAGAAGTGGCCGAAATAGAAGGCGGGTGTGACTCGAAGAACACAACCAAAAACATCAAAATGAAAATGAAAAAAGGAATAAGCATATGTCGCGCTTATTATCGCTCAGTCCTCGTGAAAGGCAAATGGAAGACGTCGCAAGGTGCAGTATTCTTGGGTTCTTGGGATTGATACCGTTTTCACTGGACAGTAATGATGCTCCAGCTCCAAACTTTTAAAGTTGCTAAGCCCACCGCTGTTGCCGCTTGACAAACTCTTGAGACCTAATGGGTGGAGAATCCCTGGTATTTGTCCGCGATCCAAGTAGATTCCGTTGGAATCCTGCCTGGCTTGCAAGCTTCCAAGTACTCCAACTTGAATTTTACTTCCGACATCCTATCAAAGATTCCACTGCCTGAAATAACATCCCTTGCTCCCTTTGAGTAGCCACTTGACCCTGCCGAAATGTCGCGATGGTTGCCTATCATTTTGGCCCCATTGGTATCCTGACAAAGTTCGGTTACTTTCCGCTCAGCCTTAAGTTTAACAAGGGAGAGGGTTTCCACATTGTACCGGGTATCCAATCCATGCGCCGAACCACAGGAAGGGAGCTACTGATCGTAGTGTACCAAAATAGACACTCAGATGTAAGGGTTAGGGTTTGCGCCGCTATTGCACAGATCGATATTGTCGCCTTTTTTGCCTAACCCTCTGGCAAAGAACACTGCAACAAATAATGTTGGACTGGGCTACAGAAATGTCTCCAGTTTTGATTCACCCGCTCATGTTAGTAAATTCCAAGAGCCCCGTATTCTTCTATCTACTTCTTTCAACCAGCCGACACTGAAGATGATAAAACACAAGGCCCGTCAAAGGAGGTACCTTTCTTCCTTGCCTGGGGCCTGTCCCGTTGCTGACCACGCGCCGAAAAGTGGAATCAATGCCTAATGCGGCATTGTCTGGTACATTACTGGCTAAACGGGCCCCTGCTCGCCCAACCCCGTCCCCAATGGAGATTGCGGGATCTCCCTTTCCTAATTTTATCGACCGGAGGATCTTCCTGGTGATTTTCTCGGCAGTCGATGTACTGCTGGCGTCTCATTTCCGTCAGCGCGCTGGGAGACGCTGCAAAAGTCTGCGTCGTGGTACGGCGCAGCAGGTAAGACTGTGGCTTGGCCTGGCCCAATTTCAGCTGAAATGCGCCGCCCTCTTCAGCGTTCCCCATTGGCGGGTCGCGATGATGACCAGGTCCGGTGGACCGCGCTTGGCCGTGGCGGAACGAGCAGCCGTCGCTATTCGTCCCCCCGTTGCCTTGCGTGGCAAAGCGGGGGGGTCTAGTGCAATCTGACGTAAATGGATTGGCGATTCATTCCGCTAAAATTCATGGCGCTGACGTCCAAAAATTATTTTATCCCTTTTCAATCTCACGATGCAAAGATCACAACAACAAACGCGTACGATCTTCGATTGAACCACCATGCGACTTATAACACGCACCGTCGTGGCGGGCGTCGCGCTCGCCCAGCTCACCATAGGCCAAACCTCCAACCCATCGATCGAACAGCTCAGCGACGCAATCGAAAAATTCCCGGAGCTCTTCCTCTTCCGGTCTCTCCTCGCCAAGGCCCCGTCCGACGTCGATATCGCCTTTGACGGCAAGGAAAAGGGCATCACGGTACTCGTCCCGACAAACGATGCCATTGGCTCGTATCTTGTCGACCAAAATGTCACGACTCTCGATGATGTCGGCCCTGAAGAACTGAAAGCCATCCTCGAGTACCATGTCATGGACGCGCCCCTCAAGGGCGACGACTTTGACGGTCCACGGGGCATCGTGATCCCCACGCGCCTCACTGACGAAAAGTTCAACAACCGCAGCGCCGGCGAGCTGCTCCGCGATAAGTTTGGCGACAGTGGGCTGGGACAGGTCTTGTTTGCCCTCAAGGAGAAGACCTCGATGCGGACGCTTCGGTCACGGCAGGAACTGGGCACTCTGACGGGGCCGCTTGTTAAAATACGGGCCGGGTTGAAGCAGGACGTCAAGATGACGGCCGTCGACGGGACATGGGGACCCGAGAAGCTGAATACCTTCCAGGTCGTGGACAAAGTGCTCGTGCCGCCCAGGAACTGCTCCACGACCATTCGGAGCGTGGCCGAGAAGAAGCTGAGTGCCTTGGACAAGGCTCTCACCAAGGTGAACATGTGGCCGACGTTGAATACTGCTTTCAACGTTACCTGCCTTGCACCGACTTCGGATGCTTTCAGGGACGCGGGAAGCCCCCAGGATAACGCTGGTGATGATGAGCTCAGGCAGTCGCTCCTGTAAGTTGGCCCGGAACGATGAATCATTACATAGCCAAGCTAACCGACGTGACAGGCTCCATACTCTCCAAAACGTTGCCTACACGAACTATTTGGAAGATGGCATGAAATTCAAGAGTCTCAACAACCTCACTGTCCGTGTTCGGGTAAAGGAAGGCGACATCTATTTCAACAACGCCAAAGTTATTGAGCCCAATGTCCTCACCAACAACGGGCTGATTCACATGTATGTCATATCTCGCAGACGCGCTTCGTATGTTGCATTTCTCTAACAAGTTCACAGCCTCGATGCGGTCATCAAGAAGAGCAACGAGACCGATGATGATGATGACGATGATGCGACCGGCACGGATTCCAACGGGGAATCGACGGAAAGCGACAATGCGGCATCTTCATTCTCGAGGCTAGAAGCAAGTTTTGCGATTGTCCTTGTCGCAGGCTTCGCATTGTTATAATGGGAAGGCAAATCAACTAAGCTGTACATATTTTGATGGACAAAAATAATAGTTAATAATTACCACGATTGGGTGAGACGATCGAGACCAACATCCTTCCCTAATGCAGAGACTTTCAGGACGGTGATCCGAAGCCCTCTCGCCAACCACATGAGCCCCCTACTGTATTTTGCTCAGACACAACCGGAGTATGAAGCAACCAAGCTCAGATTTCTTGTTTCCACAAGCTGGTCCATCCTCCCTGTCAATTGAGGGTGGAAAGAGGGGGCACTCTCTGTATCTCTCTACGCTATAATTATTACCCGTCTAAATATTGCTTTTGTCGTCTCGAGACCAGGCCACTCTATAAGCACTCAAGCCCAAACGCATCATCGAGTTACAGACTGCGTATCACATTATCTTAAGCGCATACGAACACTCTCCCTTAAGTTCCGCGGCAGCGACGATTTCGAGGAAGCAAGTAACGCTTTATATACAGACAATATAAGAGATCAAAGTTATCTTACGGTTGAGGACTTATTGCATGGAGAACTAACACAGCCCCATTACTGTGTCAACTACGGAGGCTGAGCTTCCGTCTCTCGCATACGCAGCTAAAGAAGCATTGTTCTTTAAACGGCCTATTCAAGTATCTGAAGATTTGCCTAGATTCGAGCCGCATCCGTATTTAGTGCAATAGCCAGTAAAATATTTAGCTCGTTACCTCCGAGATTGCCGTATTTCGGATGTTGAGAGATACCTGGGAGGACGGCTGTATATTAACCGAGATTGTACCGAGGTATGGATAACGACAGGACAACCTGAAGTGAGGACACAAAAGATTCTCCAGGTTAAAGTTTGAAAAGATCCGTGGATGTTGAAAATTATCATTACCTCCCCAAATTGGTCCTCGGTCCAATACATTGTGATGGACGAAGCTACAGCAAGTCGACATTCACAGCCATTAGGTGAGGCAAGAGGTGGAATCACGGAAAACCAACATCGTCTATTTACTCGAGCAACAGGTTGATGGGAGACGGGCTTAAGAAGAGCCTGTAGAGACCGAATTCCAAGGGCTATATACGGTAGTTTGTGCTATACGGCGTGTCTGAGAGACTGCGTATATGACCTCATAGACGGACAATGCATAAATAGAAGCTAGAGGCAAAAGTCAAGAAGATTGGAGACCTAGGGGATATAGTTGATCTATAGATTCAGGCTGAACCACTTCATCCGAGGGGGTATGTCGGAGCCGTGGCCGTACACAGCGACATGTGAACCTACAGTGAGATATGGCTATAAGTTCTGCTTATCACACGCGCCAGAAATCAATTGCCATAATAACAATTCACACAATCTGTAGTCTTCTCTCATACGTAAACATTCAAAATCTAAAAGAAATAAGTATCTAATAACCTCTGTATCATAAATACGCCTAACGCCGCCATGAAACCCCGTCAATGCAATTTTCGAGACCCAAGTAGCTCTAATACTACTGGTATAATTGAAACACAAGAAGGCCATTTCCATCTTTTGAACTCCGAATCGCATGTCCCTAGCTTCACTTATTTCCAATTCTTCACCGTGTCATAGGTCTTCTGCGGAATGACCATACCGGACGTCTCATCTCGCCTACTATTCCCCTTGCCCAACCTCATCTTATTCGTGTCCATATCGAAACACGACGGCTGCCCCTTTTCCTTGCACACCTTCCACAGCGTCTTTGTATCCATGTCGCAGTAATGTCCCTCACCCGGGTTGACGATATCAGGACCCACGGACGACTTGCTCTTGCAGATCGCCTGGACGTTATGGGACTCGTGTGGCGTAACGACCAGGTGGCCTGGCATTTTCCAGTCCCTGAATTTCTTGCCCGTCCTATTCTTCCCGTTCCTTCCGCTCCTGCCGCTTGGTTTTCCGCCGCGCTGTTGATTCGGGTTTGCTCTCGCTTCGAGTGCGTCGGCTGTGGCGTTGCCCTCGTCCTGGCGGGGGAAGACGAAGCTGAGGTCAACCGGCTTCTGATCCCAATTTCCCTGGTCGAGCGCCTTATTGTCAAAATCGGTGAGGGTATTGCCGTCAAAGGCCGGTTCTTTGAAAAACGGAATGGAATCCGAGAAGGTCAGCGCCTCGTAGGCCTTGAACCGCGGAGCAGACTTGCACATCTTGTCGGGGTGGTCCTGGAAATCCGCCTCCCGGGCCTCATTGGACTGGAATGACGGGAGGTGTATGCCTAGTCCTACGGTCTTGACTCCGTTCGTTCCGTCACCGTCGATCCAAACACAGTTGGGGCGCACCTCCCCTTTTGGCCCGATGGACGCAAGAACGTTCCCCGCAAACCACGGGATGCTCAGGTCGTCAAAAGCGTCATCGCACTGCTTGGCAATATCCCCCATCCAACTAAACTTTATCCCAGTAGGCGTCGTCACCGTAATAATCGAAATACAAATGGCATTGCCCTCACTGGCGCTAAGCGCAATATACTCCGCGCCATTAGCAGACTTTGACGGATCAATCTGCTCGACGTCAATGTCCCGGGGTTGGCCTCTCGAAATGACGTCGCCAAACTGCGTGAATTTGGTTGTGAAGCCGATGTTGTTGCCTGAGCGGTCGAAGAGGGAGATGTGCGGCTCGTTGCCATCTGCGAAGTCGGTGTCACCAGCGATGAGACGTACTTTAGTCGTGATGCTGCTGTCGGGCTTCGGGTTGAACAAGTCTTGGAGAACGGGAACAGTGGTTATGGCTGTCCCTATCAGGGCTAGGCCTTCGAAGGCAAGGAGTGCCATGCTGGCGTCTTTGGCGTGGGGCTTTGTAGTAGAGATAGTGGGTA
>Ga0247774_1000485_pt1 | contig 19620 bp, 16 predicted proteins | sample UWRJL001104B6_FD_179933 | JGI IMG/M metagenome (GOLD analysis project Ga0247774, IMG submission 179933) | Plant litter microbial communities from Arlington Agricultural Research Station in Wisconsin, United States - UWRJ-L001-104B-6 | ecosystem: Environmental > Terrestrial > Plant litter >... | reverse complement strand
GTATGGCGTGGTTGTTAAAACTACATCATACGTGTATAACCTACAGCGGCTCTAGGGCGTCCGCCGCTCGCTTCGCGTCCTAATTGGGCGGCAGGACGCGCTGCACTAGTCAAGCTCATTTAGCGTAAGAGTAGATGAAGGTAAGTCGTGCTCCTCAGACAAAGCTCCTTCAGATTCATGTATAATCGGTCGTCAATAGTTTGTGTTCCTGGCGCGGGGCCAGCCCATCTAATTCCAGGTTCCAGTAGCCACCTAAAACCCAAGATACCGGGTCGTAATGAGCGAATACCTGACGGTATTTTAGTTCATGCTGAAAGATGCTGCGGCGGATAAAGAGTTTCTTGGATACAAGACACAGTCATTAATGCAAATGAAACCCGCAACGAAAGAGCCCTGCTTCGTTGGGCAGAGGCATCGAGGTTCAACATGATCGAACGGCCAGGGGCTGGCGGTTAAGGAGCGGCCAAGATTTGAGTCGAGAGTTTCAATTCCGTACCCATGTTACCACCTACCGCTAACACCACAAGTAAATTCATGTGCACTAAAATCCACTATCAAACTCAGAGCTGAGACCTAGTCACCCTGAGACAGAGTAGTCGCCGACACTGCAAAAGCATTGGTTTGACGGGAGCTGGGCAGGAAAAAGGAAAGATTTCTTCGGAGGTACCTGGGGCCTCATGTTTTAGGTAGAGGTAAATGACCCCTGCCGTATCTCAAAGCAACAGTTCCATGTTGGGACAAAGAGGACTGGATCATATATGACACTAGGAAACCATATTTTCCATACTATTCGCAGGGCTCCCTTGTATGAATCAGATGGGACGCTCCCGATACACGGGTTTCGCTGTCTTCCTGCTGCGTTCCTGGATATAAATTGACTTTGCTGAAGGAGCATTCGGCCGCCGAGGTCATTAATATATAATCTCATGGTAGGCGTGGGATCGCAGAACTTGAAATTAATTGATCCCAACTCGCTCCAAGGCGAGGATTCTCATGGCTTTTAAGTCAAGCCAATGCGACTCTGGAGACATTGTTGGTAGCAAGGGCTCGACCCGGCCGACAATCAGTTCTATAGCTAAGCATTCAGGCGGCTTCTGCAATGGCAATCGGCTTGCTGTTGTGAAATTTGTGCAACAAGCCAATTGAATTAATCTCGAAATTAAACTTGTTTGCATGTAACCAGCGGGCGACGCGGGGCAGGTATCTGGGTCAGTGGTTTATGCAGCATCGGCAAATTGGCGCTGAAATTTTGATGGGACGGGAGTGGGATTGGAACTATTTTAGCTGCATCTCTAGTGCAGGAACGGGCAGCCTGCAGGCGCTTGGGCCGGGCCCATAATTTTTCCATATGCCATTATGCTTACTGTCACGAGCATGGCTCCGGTCCGACAGGCGGAACTTGGCAACTGCCATACTCTGTGCACGACATTCGAACTGGCAACATACCTCACGTGGGGAAGAAAAAAGCGTTCTGACTTGGATGTGGCTAATGCAAACTATGGCTTGATGTTTGAAACACCAGTCGGTCCCACATTTACATGCGATGATTCCTTGGCCATTTTCAATAGGTGTCCCAAGACGGCCGGTTCCATTCAATTTCAAGATACGATGGAAATAAATCGACGTTGGTCCCCTCGGGCCTTAACAATGTGGAAAACTAGACATCAATGATAGTTCATCTCCGTCGGGAACTACTCCCTGTGCTGTTTATTCAAAATGACCGGATACTCGTCGCAGATCTTCAGGCTCCTTGCTGTGCTCACCTTATCCATACAAGTTTGGGCCGTAGCCCACCGAGATCATCAGAAAGCTAGTCGTGTATATGCCCGAAATGCGGTCGACGACCTCGCGATTGCGGGCCTGGAAAAACTTGGCGACTATCTCGAGGAAAATCCCCAAAAGTGCTGCAGTCTGAAGACTGCTGCTGTCCGCCGCGAATGGTAATTGTTCCACCGAATCCAGTTTGTCATGGTCCCGTCTCTTCACCAATGTCGTTCCTATCCCCCGCTTGCACTAAGTGTCCAATTTAATAACCATATAATGTTCAGGAGTGATCTATCCGTAGCCGAGCGGAAGGATTTCATCCGCTCAATACAATGTCTCCGGCGCAAGCCTAGCAAATTCAGCGCGACGGAATGTCCAGGCTGCCGAAGCAGATTCGACGACTTCTCAGCAGTTCATATCCAACAAACAGAATTCATCCACGGCACAGTAAGCTTTAATGCCACGTATTTTTTCATCTCGAAAGCTCCGCGTCTCTATTTCTAAGAGTTTAATAGGCGAATTTCCTTACTTGGCATCGCTACTACCTCTGGGTTTTTGAACAAACTTTACGCCAAGAGTGTGGTTACCGCGGCTACCATCCGGTACGAAATCCCCACATAGGGTGGTGCAATGCTGATTATTTACAGTACTGGAACTGGGATCGTTACGCTGACGATCCTATCAACTCGCCCCTTTTTGACGGTAGTGAGACCAGTTTGGGCGGAAATGGCAAGTTTGATGAATACGACGGTATTGATGTTGGCCCTGGTCAAACCTTTCCCCAGGCCGCCGGCGGCGGATGCGTTGTGACAGGTCCGTTCAAGAAGTGGGTGGTTTCCCATCAAATTTCCACCCGCTACCTGCTTTAAGAGGCGGCTAACACTCCTTACCCTCTTCGTCCAGCACTATTGTGACCCTAGGACCTAGCAAGATATTTTTTCCGAGGATGCCCCAGGTTCCCCGGAACCCCCGAGAGGACGGCCTCGGCTACAATCCTCGCTGCATGCGTCGGGACGTGCACCCGGGAATCGCGGCTTTCACAAAGGCGAACATCACGTCGGCGCTCATTGCCGACAGTCACAATATTGAAGAATTTCAGGATGAGTTGCAAAAGCCCATGGGCGTGCACGCCGCCGGCCACCTCACCATCGGGGGGGACCCTGGTGGCGATTTCTACGTTGGTGCCAGTGACCCCATATTCTTTCTGCACCACGGCGAGATTGATCGCGTGTACTGGACGTGGCAAAACCACGGGCTTCCGGAGCGCCTCAATGCCGTCGCCGGAACTCTTACGTTTCTCAATGAGCCGCCGAGCCGGAATGGCACTTTGGATGACATTATTGACTTGGGAAACTTGGCTAAAGCCAAAGTAACGTTGAGAGATTTAATGTCAACAACTGGGGGGTTTAGAGGATACTTTTGTTATGTATATGCGCAATAGAAGGGCTTCAAATATTCTTTTCTGTTTATTTGTTGATTTCTGCTCGCTTGGAGCTCAGGGATGGTTGAGTCATGCATATTCTCCCAAAACGACCTTAGACTCAGTGGGACGCGTCTTCTAGAATGAGTCACCTTTTCTACCTCATTATACATGCTTTTAGGATACGAAGGGCGGCAGGTTTCTCACCTTGCGATGTTAATTCTCTGGTGTTAATTCTCTGGTCACTTCCTGGAACCGTTCGTACCTTGGATGGTGCAGGAAACCAGGGCGGTCGTTAAACAATTGACCCTGCCACATCTCGACCATTCAAAAAAGTAATGAACGGAAGAAAACTTACACTTGTCTTCTTGTAGGTCTTAGGTTGCCTACAGATTCCCTTTCATCGTATTTTCGAAGATTTGGTACGTCTACACCTATTTATGTACCTACAAAATGCTGAGGTGATTTTTTCCTGTTTAGCAATACTGCAGCGAGAACTCAAAGCTAACACCCACGGCACTGATATGCCATCACGCCAAGCCTCGTGCGTGTAAGCGCAACCATGCCCTATTTGGCTCCATCCTGTCTGTACATAGGAGGACTGCCCGAGAAGGGTTTATTGTCATTATCACTAGCTAAGTAGCGACAAGCTAGGACTGCAAAAAATCCCAAAAAAAAATCCAAAATCCATGTCGTACTTTATAGGCATCGCGAATGAAAATTCATCATTTCCTAATTGTGCCTTACTTATTCACCAGCTTGTCTCTGCGAGCTTCATAACTCCTACTCAGATTATTTAAGCCGATATACATCTAAAGCCTTGTTGCCATTGAGAACACTGGGCAAGAGGCTGCTAAATCACGGGGGCTGCTCCCTTGTCTAAACTTCGAGGCACCTATATTGATTGGACTTAGAACTTAGGAGAAGTCAAGAAGTAATGAGAATTTTAAGAGTGCGGACTATAGAACTTCGTACGCCTGAAGCGAAGGATATCTGTAAGGGAAAATATGTTAAGACTCGCCCGTCAGCGACATAGCAAACAAACGATACTAGCGGTAGCTTTTATCGAAGGCTCCTACCCGAGGATGGAGAACTGCTGACAACTTAAGTAGCTGGCTAATCTGCGCCGCCAAAGGTAATGAAATAAACATATTTAAGCCAGGGACCGAAACGGCAAATTACGGACCCGAACTGCATATTGGCGATTTGTTTGAACTTCTCTAAACCGCCTCTCGGCCGCCTAACGCGGATGCAAAGCACAAAACGACACTCTATCGAAGTCCAGTCGGGTGCCTTCGAAAAAATGTATACGCCATGGTTAACTTCCAGCTGATGCCATTCGTAAGCTAGGGAGGTCGCGTCGCCCTCAGCGCGGACAATGCTGAAGGTCTATTACGTGATCATCTATTAGTCTTTGCACCGAGTCCCGCATGGAATTCCAGAGCCAATCGAATTTCGTTCGCCTTACTTTTTGCCTAGCCTGCCATCTCACCCGTGCATTTTTTTGACGTGGTTTGGCCAACAATGAGCCAATAGAAGCATATCTTCCAGAAAATCGACATCAGTGAGTGTTCCCACAAGTTCCAGAGAATGGATCACATGGCACGTATCCCAGATTCTGGACTCTCGCGCTACCACTGAGACCATATTGCTCCCATCAGGCTAATCAATGTGCCAACAGATGGCCCTTCTATAAAATGGCGCGAATTTCTCTCGGTTCATGGTAGTCGCTGCCATGTCGAAGTTGCATTTATTTCACTTTCCCAAGTATCTCGCAGCTGCCAATCGCTGAACAACATCCCACCATGCCACAGCCATGTACTTATATGGTTGGGCGGTTGCCTCAAGTTTCTTCGGCTGGGAATTTGTGGGAGAAGCATCGGGAAATTCTTCATCGGCTTTATATTATCGAGAAGAAGAGGCTCAAACTCGTCAAGTCCATCATGGAAAAAGAGTTTGGGTTTTCGACGACGATCACGTAAGGCATCCCGTGACCTCCGTGGTTTTCAACTCACCAACCTCGCCGGGTCATGAAATCTCCATAATTATCTCTAACACAGTATTATAGGCTGTGGCAATACGAATGCCACTTGAAAGAGCTCGGCCTGAGAAAGAATCTCAACCGGACTGAGCTGCTGGTAATTGACCGTCGCCTCCGTGCGCTCAAGAGTGGTCCAATCAAGATCCTGTGGTGTGGAGAGGAGATGCCAGAATATTTATGGCTCACCTATTTGATTAAACGCACAAACTCCTCCATCCGCCGAATTCAATACCAGGCGAGTTGAAACGAGCCCTCCGCTCGATCCAACTCAAGCTCAGGGGCATTCAGAGCAGGAGATCGGATGGTCTCTCGGCGCACAATGCGGCGACGTCGCGAGTGCGTGCAAGTTTGCCCAAGGGCTCTACTGATTATTGCTCTGCAAGTGATGGACCGATACGATAAAGATAAATACTGAGGATATGCTCGTCGTACTACGGGTTTTATGGGCGCATGGCCACATGGAAACGGAAAATCTGAATCGATGGGTTATGCTAAGACGCTGGTTAAGAGAAGTTTACTTTTCCTTTGCGGGACCCTATGACGGCCATGGATATTTCTAGGAAGTTGTGAATGGGCAGCCGCCCTTGCAATCCCACACCCATGTGCCACCAACAAAGCTGAAATCAACGGATTAATAAGAGATCTGCCATCACCAAGTCTTTACCCCGTTTTGAGGATTCTGGACTCCAGTTGCTGATATGGAAAGAGGTTGACAAGCTGTGAGCCAAATGGAAGGCTGAGATTTTGCCTCGTGGGATGCTTGCTTTCGGATGTGGAATCCGATGGGATGCGGGGAAGGGCAGTGCCGAAATGGAGGATACCAAGATGCGGTTGGTTAGAAATGGAGAGTGTAAATGCTCGTAACTTTACTGAGGCGACCGTGTAGCGGAAAATTAGACGGAGCTTACACACAGTTCTGCCTTCAGTAGGCACAAGGTTTAATCTTGGCATCTGATCGGCGGGCGGGCAACTTAGCCGCTCCCAAGTTTCCGGACACATTACAGCTGGTTAGTTACATTTGCGTAAGACACCGGTAGAGAAAGTATTACAACCCCGTTGACTGGCGTCAGAAAAGGCTGGAGGCCTGATGGCTTGGCTTCTTGTAAGTTGTACTTCGTTAATTAGTCGACACCAAAATTGATTGTATTCAGACGCGATAAATGGAAAAATCATGAACTTTACGGAGGGGAAATTTGGGCGATGCGTCCTTACCTTTTCAGCCTAGGCAGCAAAGTTACCCGACACCGTCCTATTAGCGAGACGCTTTACCAACGCTTCGTAGCTTTTACACATCCATTATGAAGTTACCACGGCCCGCTAAAGCTTCCCTGGCTACCTCAATTCCCCCGTACTTAACTCCCAAGGAACAACAAGGAGCTCTAAACGCAAAGATGTTATCTTCCAGGTCGTCTTGAATCTCACAACCACCGCCGAATCGTCCTTACTTAAGAATTTCATCCATGAGCTCTCATGGGGATTTATGAAAAGAGGTAAGATTTCCCACCTCCCCTTTTCAGGTTCAATAGCAATATTATCAACATGAACAAAGAAATTAATCTTGAAGCGGGGTCATTACGCTGATCTTTATCGAGTCAACCAATGGAAACGCTTAACGATAGTAGTATATAGAGAAAGAAAACGAACGCTAAATGCATATATATCCGAGATCTAAGTGAAGTGGAAGTGTACTCTAACAAATCTAACCCAATCACGATTAAGGTAAGAAACGCCCTCGCCATGTAGCCTACAAGCTTGAAGAAGAATTAACCAATAGATAAAAGCTTCCTTTCATTTCGCCTACAGTTAGCAAACGACGGCATTTAGGCAAGGAAAAAGGCTCTGAAATTTACTTACTGGCGAGTCGTCTTATGATAGACTTGAGAATCGATTTCTGGGGTGATCTAGGCACCACCCCCCGTCGGGCGGTTGACGAGTCCACCCTTGGTCGTCCGTTTAGTTGGGGTCAATTTCCCAACAATAGCCTCGTCGGGACTGTCCTGCTTAGCTCGGAGGAGACTGTTGAGGCCATTTTGGTTCCCGATAGGATCCTTGAAACCGCCAGTGATGGGTTCCCCTTCCGCAAACGACTTTCTAGTTCGCAAGCCCCAGATGTCCTCGCCGTCGCCCCCAATGTCGATGACCCCGCCATGCTCAGTGTTCTTTTCGTGATGGTGGTCGCGGGAATACTTTGAATCGTGTTCCTTGTGATCAGACCTAGCATTTCTGGAGAGGATGAGCGGACCCTTGCTAATGTGGAAGATGCCGGCATCGCTTTCGGGATCGGAGTCGCTGGGTGCAGTGGCGATATTAGCCCCGGAGATTCGCCGCAGGCCCGCCGGACCTTTTCGCGCCAAATCAACGACCTTGTGGCCCCTGGATGAGGACCTGGAGACTTCCCCTCTCAGTCCATCATGTGCGCGAACATCATCGCGGAGTGCTGACTTCGGCATCGCGAGACCAGCCACAAGGGCAATCTGGGCGACAGCCAAGAGCTGAAACTTCATTGTTGTTGATTTTATTGGTATGTAATTCCTTGTGCTTGTAGAGTGTCAAAAAAATTTGAAAGTGGAAGGTGCGAGAAGGAAATTTGACGTGATATAGAGTTTGGGTTCAAGTTGATGCGTAAAGAGATGCTTATGAATGTAATTATAAGTGGGCTAGAGGAATACACGTCAAGATAGAGAGCGGTGGCTTTTATAGAAAACTAAGCCATCAACAAAACTGCGCCCGACTGTTATCATGTTAAGTATTGGAAGGAATTTCGATGGCCAAGTGGAGCGTTTCTAAATTGTCATCAAGGCAAAGGGGCTAATGATCTCGGTCTGTCATGCGCCTGCTTCTGCGCCGACTCATCTGTGGCCACTGCACTGAATAACGCCGATAACTCTCCACCAAAATTTCGCCTCGAAGACGCTCTACTTCATCTACTGGCTATGAAAAAAATTTTACGCATGCCTCCGACGTATCAGAGACAAGGTGTCCATAATATTCCTCTCCACGGTCCTTAATTAGGTATTCTCCGTTAAGTTTGCATGTAGTCCGAAAATTCTCCAGATCTGCCGAGAATATTGAGGCTGAGGCGACAAGCAGCCTACGGGTTAGCAATACGGAGACTTACGAATATCCCGGCCGACCGCGATCCACAGGCCCGCATCACTTCAGCCACGTGAGGCTCACAGCTCCGCGGACGAAACCTGGCGATCCTGACAGCAGCCCAGCCATCCCGACATCACTTCAGTTACATAAAAGATGTAATTCCGCGGACGAAACCAGAGGATTCATTCTCCGTAAATGTTCGCTACCTTCGCCCTTGCTAATGCATCATTGGAGTAGTCTGCAAAGGGGCAATCATGAATTGCAAAATCTGCAGGAATAGTAGGGCTATGGTAATTTGAGCAATTGCGCTTCTGGAAAAAACTGTCTGCAAACGCTGAGGACAGAGAGAAGTGTGGGGAGGAAGCGGAGAAAGAAACGGAGCAGATATTATGTACGGATGAAACCGCACTCACCTAAACAACCCGCACATAGCGGTAATATTTCGACCTAAATACACTCATTTTGCTTGATGCCCGGCAACTTCAGGAAATCTAATAGTTTAACGAACAAAATTCTAATCAAGATCACAGCGCAGCCATGCCAACTAGAAAACGGCTTGGTGCGCTTTATCTTAAACCACTACTGAAAACAACAAATGTCGCATGAGACAGAAAACAGGACCTCAGAGAGCCTTGCATCTACCGCCTTGGAGTCAAACCTCTGCCCCGGGAAGGCGCGCCCCGGGATGCAGCCCTCACGGGGCGCAGTTGCACCCCCCGTACCCGAATCTTTTCTTCGGGTGCAAAGTAGGAATCTTGGCGCATGTTGGATGATCCAGAAGGGGTAGGCCGACCCCATAAACCCGTCCTGGGGTCAACGTTCCGCGTCGGAGCGCCGCTTAGCGTAATAGTTCCCACAACGAGATACACGGCCTCGCCCGTCCTCCGTAAATATTCTTTCACCTGCGGCAACTTCATTGCTCCCTCGGCGTATTTCCGCGCGCAGGTCGGGGTGAGCTCTTCCGTCGTGGCATGCTCAAACTCGTGGCTCGTTCCAGCGTCGGCTATGTGCCTGCTGGTGGTTGGGCTGCTCGTTTCGTCAATGTCTTTCCTTGCCTTGGTTGAATCCCTGGACACGCCATTCCGCTCAATTTCACCTGCCGTGGCGAGCAGCTCCATGGTGTCGCTTGACGTGACAATTGCTCCGACCGTAACGGACGGACTGATTTCTATGTCGTCATCGGGGAATGTCCAAAGTGCCTTTCTCGCCGCGGTGGCACGTTTGGCGACGGTATCATCTGCGAATGGACGCAAGCTCTCGAAGCTCAGGAGGGATGCCACGTCGGTGTCGACACCCAGCTTTGTCTCTTTCGTCTCTCGGATCCACGTCCCGACCAGCCTGCCAATGCCGGCGTAGTCAACTTTTGCTGTGAACTCTGTCATCTGGGAGTATGTGCAGCGCATATGAGTCGCCCGAAAACCGGAAAGTATGCACCATTCGGGAGAAATAACCTAGCCCCGTCGTTAGGAAGACGCAAATGAAAAGACGGAGCAGAAGAAAAATACAGACGGAACATCCATCAAGAGGAGAGGAGGGACTCACTAGGTCGGTGTTCCCAGACGCTTCAGTTACATCCGCAAAGCAACAAGCCACCTTGACACCCCGTTTTCGACTTGCAAACACATCGCAAAATTCATCCTGCTTCGTCGTGATAGCGGTAATTTTTTCCCCATAGTCTGACCAATCCTGCATCTCGGCCGTGGGACGTATATCGCTATTTATTTCTCGGTTTTTGTTCTTGTTGGCACACAAGATGGCCCATTGCGCAAGTCCCGCCCGGAAATGAGGCGTGCCAATGAGGATTATCCCACATATCTGTCCTGGCAAGGCAGAGTTGTCGTCGGATTCTTCCCGTTTCGCCAATAGTGCCGTCTAGGAAGAGCTTGCGTCAGCGTGTTTTTAATTATAGACGCCAGTGGCTTGAAGGCCCTTCTATCTATAGGGTCGGAACTACTGACCTGTTCGCAGATGAGGCCACCGTACCCGTACCCGACCAGAATAATATACATCTTCTGCGCATGCTGCGGTATAGCGTCGGATAACAGACGAACCAGGAGCCTCGCATGATCCTCGAGTGGCCTTGGGCTCAGGAGGTCTTGCATGTGTGTGGCAGCGTCAGTGTTATAGTTGAAACAGTAGACGTTGGAATTGGAAACAGCTTGGTTTTTATCTCCGTGAGGCCATTCTAAGTTCGCTGGACGCCCCCTTCGCCCTTCCCGAGCTAGCAGGTGGTAATCGGGGACGAAAACAAAGCTTTGCAGTATTGACGTTAGCACCCATCGCTCGCCACGGAAATTTATGAAAGAGCGTCAAGAAAACCCGACTCACTTGATGGAGGCATTTTGTGGATCTGGCGCCTTTTCCCAGCATTCTAGATCACCAGTGCTTGTGCTTCCTGGTCTCTGTATTGATCGATTTCCACTCCTATACTCGTCGAATTTCCTCGACGTATTCGACGACCGGCCAGCCATGCTAAATCTATGCGTGATTTTCGGATTTGGGTTTCTGGAGGTGCTGGGCGACAGTACTGGAATTCGAGGCAGTCGGGTCGCGGGAATTGAATATTTGAGGGTTGGCGACGTACTCTGTATTTTGAAGCGGATTGATTTTCAGTAAGGGTAAATTACTACATGATGTAAACGTTGAGGCCTCTTGGGCTCGCATCAGTGTTCGTTAAGTTGGGCAGATACTTGTACTCACTATTCCATTTTGTACTAGTACGCAAGGTACACGTTGAACGCCAAACCACTCATGCTGGCGAGGTGATATAAAGTACCAGTTACCCGACAGCGGCCCAATTGTCTCTGCTAATAATGACAAGACACGTACTCGGTATATACCTCACAGCTACTTTGTAACTACGTGGGGAACCGTTGTGCAGTCTGCAAGTCCAAGCCACCACATTCCATACACCAAACTCTTTGTTTTTTGTGCCATTGAAGGCGTACAGCGACATGCTCGAACGGCCTGCACCGACCAGTGGTGGCCTCATACGGGCGTAATGTTTCCTGCCGACGCTGCCGGCGAAGACCGTTGAGGCTTGACAACACACACTGCATTGAGGTCTATGGCCTGCATGTCGGGGTCCCAACCTCCCACGTTGCCGTACAATTGTGGGTATCTACAGGAATGTCAGGCCCTTCGATCCAATAGATCAAATCCTGTCATTTCAGTGGCTTGCAGTATTTTATTGCCTTTTGAGCACACCGAAGTGCCGTGCTGGTTGCAGACGCCACCCCCTCACCGCAGTCCACAATCGTGCGGACACAATCTGCAATTGGTCGTTTGCTGGACGAACGCGTTGGATTCCACTTTTTTTTTGCTTCAATAAAAGCTCGTGTCAAGATCAAGCTGCGTACTCCACCAATGCACCACAGCGAGAAAGCCTCAAGTGGAGCCGGAACCGATAAGTGCTGGCCAACTGATTCTTTGCATTCATCACGCAATAAACCATCGTCAGCTGGCGGCAATCTCCTTCCGCTCTCTGTTGAATCCTGCATTAGAGTAAATGTCGCACCGATGTATTCGTCTTGTCCTGGGCCGGAGTTGCCAACTATGCCTCTTGTCTGCCATGCACATAAAGCCATACATCGAGTCCATAATATGAGTGGTATTGGCGAGGAGGGCTCGATTTCCTTTGTCGAACACCATCAATAACAGCTCGGCAGCCGCCACATGCGAATCAATATCCCACGCCTCACATATTCAATCATCAATAGGCACGCATTTCGCGCCTACGGGCACGTTGAGGGGAGTCGACAATGTCCGAAATGGATCCTTCGTTTCGTTCTGCGTCGTTTCGTTCGCGCAGCTCAGAGCAGCCTCAAAAGAAGAGAATCATAGTTTGTTGCGACGGAACCGCCTGCACGGCTTTCAAGGGTGACGACAAGAGCCCGCCAACCAATGTCGCGCGAATTGCACGATGCATCAAATCAATTTCGGGCACTGGAATCCCCCAGGTGGTCCATTACATGCCAGGCATTGGAACTGGCGAAGAAAGCGATTGGAATCCCTTAAACTTCTACAATCTGGGAATCGGGCGAGGTTTGTGAACATCGGCCATGCATGATATTGGCGATATCGAATCAAAAGGACAACGCCATGTGCTAATTCATAACGCCAGGTGTCGAGGAGAAAATCATCGAAGGCTATAGCTTCATCTGCCATAATTACAACACGACGCAAGATCAAATAATTCTAATTGGGTTCTCCCGCGGCGCCTTTGTAGTTCGATGCATTGCCGACCTTGTCTACAAAGTCGGAGTCCTCACGAAGTTCGGTCTCTATTACGTTCGCGATATATATGATATGTGGCGGGATGCCGGGGAGAACAAGAAAAGCATGGGAATGAAGGATTATTTTGGCAAAGTCCCCGAGCATGACGTTGATGTCTTCGCCGCCGAGGATTTGCCCGAGGACTTCTGGCCGCAGTTGGGTGACACTATCGACGAGGACGATTACGCATTCGAGATCCCCCTTGACGATGATGACGATTTCGACGCCCCAATACCGGACACCGAAGAGCCGCCAGAACCGATTCGTGCGGCATCTGCATCACCTAGCAACAAATGGATCGAGCCTCGCGTCGACCGGCAAAAGCTGCTCACGAGCATCCGCGAAGGCGACGAAAAGATCATACGTCGAGGAGTTCGGATCGAAGCATGCGCCGTGTGGGACACCGTCGGAGCCCTCGGGCCCATCGCGACCCGATTTGGGCTGTTCCGCCCCAAACAGGACAGAAAACTTGGCTTCATCCGTTCTGACCTCAATCAGGGCATCAACAATGCTTTCCAAGCCCTGTCGCTCCACGATCGCCGGCGGTCCTTCCTCCCAATGGTCTGGAGCAAGCCGACGCGGGGACGCGATGGGTCTGAGATGGACGCCGCTAATCGGCTGGAGCAGTGCTGGTTCATGGGCTATCATGGCGACATCGGAGGTGGCAGGCACGGCGAGGGGCTCGCTCACTTTTCGCTGGCGTGGATGCTGGCGCGGCTGAGACGGTTTGTGGACATGGATGCGGCCAATTTCTGGAGTCCCCGCCTGATCCTTTCAAACTGGCAGGTTGTTAATGATGCCGGCAAACGAGGTATGAACTACGCCCTACGATGGAACAAATCCCACTGATGGCCCGGTGGTCTTTTGTATTTTCCCTTCTAAGGCTACATCTTCCAAGACGCATTGGTGTTCACGGCTAACTCCTATATGGAACAACACCAGTGAGGCTTCGCATCCAATCCAAAGATTCCTTAACCCCGCTTTACTGGCTCGGTGGCGCCGATTGCCGCAAACCTCGCCGCCAATTCTGGACCGACAAGGGCTTCCGAGAGCTCCCGCACGACAGTTTAAAGGACGAGGGCGAAGACATTTCGGGCGAGTTCATGCACTTCACCGTCCGGCTTCTCGCAGAGTACAAGGTCATGGAGCGGTGCAAGTCTCTCCGCCACGTCAGGGTCCCGACGCGATCCAAGAACCAGGCCGACCCCGTCGTCTGGCGGCTTCCCATGGTCTCCCGTCCGGGCCTGCGGCGCCTCCTGCACTCTCTCAAGGTGCTGTTCAAGCCCCAGGCCGCCTCCGAGGAGTACTCGGTCAGCGAGGTGCCCATGAGGCGGGAGCACGGCTGCAGCTACCCCGAGCTGGCGCGGGAGCTGGTCCTTCTCATGAAGTGGTCCGACTCGGAGCTCGACGTGCTGCAGCACAGCGCCGACGAGAATGAGCCGAAGCCCAAGGCCCCCGTGGCGCTGCTCAAGGCGTTTGTGAGCAACATGCTGGAGGACTTTATAGAGGAGATGATCCTGGACTTGGAGCCGGAGATGCAGAGGATGCACCTGACCACGACTGAGCTGAGGGATATTATCGAGCATGAGCTTTGGGGTTGAAGATTAGAATCAACAATCTGCCCGGAGAGCAGGCGATGGTTGTCGCATGCTCCTCAACTTATTTCGGGGTGTTTTGAACGTGGATTGTCCGAATGCGAGAACTTGAGACAAAGCATAAAGGGGAAACCGATCGGCAACCTCACAAGGGTTTGTGAAGGTATGTTTCTCTTTCAGATATAGGGATTATTGCAATATATCACAAATGTGGCCGGTTTAGGTTTACTTATATCCGAGCCCAAGGTTGCTCCAAATCTGGGATTTTAATATTTAGAACTCAATGAGAGTCTAGAATAAATACAGCTAGAGAGACTCACTAGACTTTCAATTAGCTTTACACAAATAATGTACTCCTATATCCAAGGTCGGTAAAAGCTGCATTTATAGACTTGGATAGTTTAACTTCCTGCACTTTACTTCGCTTTGCTCATTATATTTCTTCATAATAGAGTATATATAAGCTTTCTCGTGGTCCCAACGCCCCTAACCCATTACGGAAGCCAAGACATGAAACCTGAAGAATGGCTCTGTCGGCGAAACACCGCCACTTGGAGTAGCCGGTCTAATGTGTCACTGCTATTAGCGGATGAAAGGGTCTACTAAACAAGCAGCACCGAGTCAGTAGATGACGGTGCAATCGGCTATACTCAAAAAGAACAAGTGCGGTAAGTAGTTACGCTGAACGGCAGATGTTGATCGACGAATGCTGTATTGCTTTCCAGGTTTATTTCGGAGTATATTTACATCAGCTAACCCTAAAAGCTCATCGTTCTCATCCCATCCATCCATGACCTGGGTATTTTACAACCTCTCTCGAAAATTCGTCCCGGGGTAACCGAAAACTCGAGGGAGATATTTCCAGTTTGCCTTATTGAATCCCCTTATCCATACCTTCACTGTACCCAAACCATAAGCGTTGAATATTGTTCTTCCAGCTTGACCTTCGTGCCGGCCCCCATTCTAAACCGGAGTTGGGCCTTTGCCTGACGTCTCGCAGCACTTGAAATTGCTCCCGCCAGGACATCTGTCTACACCCATGATGTTAGCAAATCTCCTTAACGGGTCCAAGGTGATCTAGTCCGCATAGGCGATAACGTACTTGTATGCCACGTTCCCGTACACCCATCCTCCGTCCACCCACAAAACGACCGATGCGAAGAATTGACACAGGCTCCAATAATGCAGCACTTCACGTTGTTCGGGTCGTTCGGGCACGCCCCACTAATATAGGTGCCGCCCTCGTAGCTGTCGCACTTGCTAGTCGTGATGCAGATGCCCTGTGCCTTGTAGATCCCCGTGGCTTTGGACCCGGTACAATGGCCGTTCAGGGCCCCAAAGGCGCCGACGGCGAAAAATGCGATGGGAAGGACCGACTTCATCGTGGGTCGAGGTTGCAAGTTAGTTGGGTGTGTGTGGCTTGCTTTTGTGATACCTGGAAACCGGGTAACGGGGTGCAGGACGCATCAGAAATGGCGGAATGGGGAAGCCACTTCGATTTATGGTCAGTCGACCGCATTTTGGCCACCCTCATGCAAGGTCAAAAGTGTGCGCCAAGGTAAGACGGCGAGATCACATCGCCGAACAATAAATCGCCACCTAGCGGGAAGGCACCCGTCTGTGATTTACACGCGATAAAAATACCATTGTTTGATTAAAACTCCAACTCGGGGTCACAGCAGCGGCAGCTTGTATCCAACCAAGTTGTTAGGCGGGGTCAAAATTTCCAGGATGCTGGTCCCGGTTGGGCAAACTCGAAGCGGGTTCACAGGCTCGGATTGGTTGATTAATATCGGAAGAGGACCCAGAACGGGGACGAGCATGCGACCCAATATGGAAGATTTGAACGCATTCCCGTTCTTCAGATGAAAACCGAGTAGACATTCTTCACAACAATGCATTAACGTGAGCTGAGCGGTATCGAGTCATTTTTTGGCCTTGAGTTCTACGTTGTTTTGGTAGCGAGAGGCATAAACCCGGCTGATGTCAACTCAAGATCTTCGATTGCTGTAGTAACTTGACGGGAACCTCTTTTCCCTCCATCGCACTAATTCTGTCTCGCTTCTTCCATGTCTTTCCATCGCCCACGGTCGGAGATGTCAAATAATAGACGAACAGCCTGCATCCCATGAGGAGTAGACTGAAAATGGAGGTGGAGAACACCGTCTTTGCCAAGGGCGGCAAAGTCTTGGACTAGCGTGTAACGAGTGCATCGAGTGCATCGAGTGCACACCAGACTTTCATCAGAATGGTGGGCAAGCTGAGGCCTTTGGGGCGCCAAATCAAGACAGATAATAGGATGGTTGTAGGCCGAGGCCTGCCGAATAGGTGCTGTCTAGGGTATAACTCTCCGTGGTGAAGGCTCCTGGAAGTAAGCAATGGCAGAAGTGGCGTATCGTTTCAGCATAGATAGTCACGCCCCTAAAATATTTACGCAGGATATTGTTACTCTCGCGCAGGTTTCAGGGAGTAGATCGACAGCCATGGAGACGGGCTCAGCTCTGTCAATAGTCTAGACATGTCTTTTGACAGGGCCGTCGCCTTTGCTTTAGCTTTCGTCGACATATCTTGAGACTCGGAACATGCAGTCGCATCTGTTTGTCCTCGAGCGTGTTCAACCTGACGGAGACTTAGAATGCCCGTATAATAGGGATGTTTGCCAGTATTATAACATAGCTTCTGAAGCACGAATATCTCTGGAGATAAAGCCGGATGACTCTAAGTATGTCTGAACCCTATGGAATTATAGTGGGCCGTGCGTCTGCTCACTGCACTTGCTTTTTGGCACCTTCTCAGTTTTATTCCCAAATAAATTTTTTCTCTTGATTCTAATATAACCCCTACGTCGACCCTCACAACCAATCCCGACTTCTCGTCAGCCTGACGTCTGCCACTGGGATGGAGCGGTATGATACGGATAGGATTAGAGACATAGTTAGCACAATTTCCCTCAACCGCTTCAGTATTTCAGGGTTTCGGATTACCCTTACTTATTAGGAGGTGGGGGGTCACATGCTCTTTTGACACACTAATGCCTGTACTTTAGCTTTTTTTCGGACCTTTGCTATGAAACTCGACCCGTATCAGGAAGCTTCAACTAGCCTACAGTCATTTCTTTCCTCGCAAAAGCAAAGATTTCTACTTAGGACGTTCACTCCATTCACCATACCATTTTTCCAAGCACTTCAGCTGCATCTACGACGCAGAAGAAGATTTCTTCCTACAAATCCATAGGTGGTTTTGTAGGGTATACTGATTTGCTCCGCGGCTCTTCACCGCTAATCACCGTTATTCGACCAAGGAACCAGGCTTACCCCGACATGATCGGACATTTCAGAGTCCAAGCCTCCATGCCGCCGTCCATACAGATGGTAAGATTTAATACTCATCAGGATTGGAGCTTCTGATTCAGTGATATAGCCAATTAGGGAACTATCGTCGAGACGCGTTCCGGTCCTCGGAACAAAGATCGCTACGTAGAATATTGAGAGAACTAGAGGTCTGAATGTGGATGCTACCAAGGAATGAACTCATATTATTGGACCTTTGAGCGGTAGTTTTCCTGGAGTACGCCCTAATTCTAACCTCTAGTCTTATTACCAAGGTCAGGGACGGCGAAGTTGATTTACGCTACGGCTATGCCGTGAAGAAAAATATGTCGACTAACGATGTTAGAGACTCTCGGTAGTGATAATTCACATAAGTAAATGGCTGCAGATTCCGGGTTCAATATCAAGGTTGCGATAATAGAATTATTTATCTTTTCCTTATTCGAGCCGAGAAGCAGGCATTAAGCACCGATTTTCAATTGCAATCAAAGACAACGCTGCAAACTGACATGGGATTTCACGAGGACCGGATGATAGGTCAGCTGACAGCAACTAAAGGGGGCTATAACCAGGGGATATTTATTACCATAAATAAATACAGGATCCTTAAGGAGAAGCACCTTTGCAAACTACACAGAAATGAACGGCGGAAAATAAAATATGAGATGCAGACTAGGTATGCATTATCCTATTCTATCTCTGCAGTGGCCAAGTTGCCATGTCATAAACGTAGAAACCTGCTATGACACCCAAGAGCAAGTTCAAGCCCAGCAGTACGATCCGTCAACACCAAGTTCACGGCAGCACCCGTCAAAGGCGCCACTGTCAATGCCGTTGGCAGGGTTGGCGCACTATTTTCCCGACCATAAAGTCAACGTGGCTCTAATTCCGCAAAACCTGGTACAGATTGGAACTGTCTTACCTGATGGTTCGGCCCAGGGTAGTAGCCCAAGAAACCTCCATGCTCGCCGCAGCAGTGTTCAGTGGCCGAGTTGAACTGGCCACGGGAATCCTGGCACTTGCAGTTCAAGCCGGCAAGGGCGCTAGACCGGATTTCGAGTTAGTCGCATTTGGGACTTGAGGTATCACCAAACTAGGAGCTGGAAGTGAGAGGTGGCGCTTACCCGGTGACAAAGATGAGGGCAGCGGTGATAGAAAAGGCGTGCATTTTGGATCTTGTCGGGTTTCGTTGAACCTGAAATCGAAAGGACTAGGCTTTAGGTTGATACTGGACGATGGAGATGTGATGAGGTTGTTGGCTTGAAGTTTTGTCATAGCCCGAACCAGGGCCATCCCGTCCTCTTTATACTTTTCTCTATTCGAGATTATTCAAGGAGAGAAGGCATTCTAGGGAGCGCCGTGTGTCCACAGGTTCTCGATCCACTGCGGTGAGAGCTCAGCCCATTGCAGCATCAGCATGGCCCGCGTTGCATACAACAGGAATAACCTCTAAACGATCACTGTACTATTCCAACACATCATACCGTACTGTGCCTCCTCCCCGAACAAGTCGGCCCGGACTCTATGAAGCGAGTGCCTACTAGGCAGAAAATCTGCAGTCCAATGAAAAATTCACTAAGTTCTTTTGAATAATTAAGTTCCTAAATCCGGGGGCTGACAACTTTCCAATATTGCACGACGTGCACCGGGCCAATTAGAGTCTGTAACGTAACGTTGATAGTTCTACGAAAGCCGAAATTCCGCTGACTTGAGTGCATAGCCACTGTCCAACATGCACCTCTCAAGTATCTTCAATAACACAACACGATAGAATGAACTTTGTAAGCGCCAATGCAGCGATACCCTCGAGACCGGGACGTCAGCAATGTTTGCCAACGTCGATTATATGGATATTATTAACTGGGGCCGTTTCCCACACTAAAACTTAAGCCCAATAACAGAGATCGATCCATGGGCAAATTTCACTATACCTTGTCAATCTCATTTTCTGATCCCATCAAATGCTAAAGTTGAAGCTCCATGGCCATCCCTGCACGTCTGTCGGAGGCCGCCCGTGGCCGCAGCATGCAAAGTCCCTCATGAAAACTGCCCGATTGAGGCCTAAAATTTTCAGCATTTCTACAAGGTGTACGTTCGTAC
>Ga0247774_1000484_pt1 | contig 19626 bp, 21 predicted proteins | sample UWRJL001104B6_FD_179933 | JGI IMG/M metagenome (GOLD analysis project Ga0247774, IMG submission 179933) | Plant litter microbial communities from Arlington Agricultural Research Station in Wisconsin, United States - UWRJ-L001-104B-6 | ecosystem: Environmental > Terrestrial > Plant litter >... | reverse complement strand
ATCAATACCAACGTGATCAGTGGCAACGTGACTAGCACCAGCTACGTAGTACAGGCCTGGCGTCGCCAACGGCCGCTATGACCAACAACTAGCAGAGTCATTGGCACGTTGACGGGCTTCCCGGAGCACATCCTCACTCGGAGGTGGCGCGGCAGGCACGTGCTCGCCAGCCAAACCTGCTAAGTCGGGCAGTCAGCAGTCTGGGGGGCGGCTTGCTCTTTAACTGTCCGCTGCCTTTTAGCGCCTCCACTGCCAAGCCAGCACGGCACGGGGAGGGACATCATCACACCGAACTCGCCGACAGGAAGGGCTTGCCCGCTGCAACCAAAATTTCTCCGAAGACGGAAGCAACTAAGTTTCGCAAGGCAGTCGGGCCATGGTGCCAGGGAAACGAAGAACTCTTATCCACCTCTGGAGCTATTGTGTACCTCCGTACAGAGGTAGACCGAGATGTAGAGAAAGAGCAATGACTGGCTATGACGAAAATAATGAAAAGTCGGCACCTAGGAAAGTACCGTCCGACCGTAAGTACCTATGATGCTGAAAATATCATCCGCTCATATGTACGAGTAGGAAACCAAAAGTCCAATTGGAAAACATTTTAGGTATTTCTCATGCGCCCCGCCGTCCCCGCCTCTAAAACCGAGAAACCCCGACTCTTCCCTTCGCAAACCGTCAACTTTTCTTTTACGCGTTCGCGTTGCTCCATCCATATCAAAGGCTCTGCCAAGGACGATCGGTCTCTGTAATTGGCAGTGAATCCTGAAAGTCTTGCTGCCGTTGCCGTCCGGCTGCGACAGCGGGAACGCAATTCAATTCGAAATCGCATTCACTCGCCTTGCCACGGCTATCGAAATTGCCGCTCTCACAAGCCATTTGAGTCACCCCAATCAATCTTTCGCATTTTACCGTTGACACAATCCCATCTCGAAGAGCTCAATCCCACTTTCCACCCATCGTCCCGGCCCGACGCAATTCCTTTGACCGACTCTGCCCGCGTTTGAGACCTTGGACAATTACCTGCAGTGGAAGAAACGATCCACTGATCGGTCAGCAAGTTGAAAACCCCGCAACTAGACCCGACTCCGAACGCCCGAGACAATTGAGGGTACAGGATAAACCGCCGCAACCCGAAATTCATCACCACAAGCACCGAAAGCACCGCAAGCACCGCCGTCAGCCCCGGGTAGCTTCGTTCCAAGACTTCCCTCGCCGTCGAGGAGCCGGTTCACACCGGGCCTCTGGGAGGCGTCGACATGGCCCAATATGCCGCGTCGTCAGGATCCATCATCGGCACCAGCCCTACATCCGCAACAGCTCCTCAACAACCTCCCCAGCACAAGCGCGTCTACCAGGCTTGCATCCCATGCCGTCGCCGGAAGGTGAGGTGCGATCTTGGAAGCGTCGATAATCCTCACGATCCACCTTGCGTGCGCTGTCGCCGCGAAAGCAAGGAATGCTATTTTAGCGCCACTCGCCGCAAGCGCAGGACCGAAGACGGCCTCGATGGCATCGATGGCATCGACGGCGGCGAGGACGAAATAGACGAATATATTATCCGGAATGGGCGCAAGCGACTGCGTGCCGATGGGACTCCACCGCGTCTCGATCATCGCCAGTTCAGCAGCGTTCCATTGACTCCCGGAGGATCGCAAGGCCGCCGGGAACCCCTTCGCCGACCAGACGGCTCCCGAAGCGTCGATAGCGTCGGCCACGTTAGCAGCCGGCGCAGCGACTTTTCCGGTGGCGGCCAGGACGATTCCAACGCACAGCTGGAGAACTTTGAGGCCCAGAGCGTGATGCGCAAAGGTGTCTTCAACCCCCATGATGCTCTAGATCTACTCTACAAGGCAGCCACGGACAGGTTAGTTGAGCACCACTCGAATGAAGATCATGATGGCAATGTGGCCGCTAACATACTCCGCAGTCCCGTCGCAAACCACAAGAGGGACGACCTTCCTCATTCGTCCACGTCGGCGACCCTACCATCGCAGCCTGCCCATGATTCCCTGTCCGCCAGCGAGGTTCCTCGCCGACACGTACGCCATCAGAGATCTCTCGAATCTGGCGTGAAGGTGGAGCCTCTGATTGATCCCCAGCTCATGAAGCGCGATCTCCCGAGCGAGCCGGGTTATGCCGAGGCCTTGAAGGCCTGGAGCAGGTTCCGGTTCGTGCGAGCAGGCTGGTTCACACCTCAGGAAGCCATTGAGTACATTGACTAGTACGTGTTTTTCTGTTGCCGCATATTCTGGTTGCTAATAACTCGGAAAGCTACTACGAATACCTGTCGCCCCTCACGCCCATATCTCCACCAACCTTCCGCAACCCGGCCTCGCATCTCACGCTCCTTACGGAAGAACCCATCCTTACTATCACTCTTCTTACCATTGCCTCGAGATATCGCAAACTCCCAGGCACCGGAGGACACTGCAGATCGCATGCCATCCACGAACAGCTATGGACATACCTTCGGGGCATGATTGAGCGCTGCTTGTGGGGTCAGGAAGCCTTCGGAGGTGGGGCCTGCCCTCCTGGTGCTATGAGCGACGAGTCACAAACTAGCAGTACGGCGCCTTGGCGTGGTCTTCGAAAAGGAAGTCTACGAACCCTGGGGACCATCGAGTCTTTGATGATCCTGACAGAATGGCACCCACGGGCTCTCCACTTCCCCCCGGCTGAGGCTACCGACGAGCTTATGCTCCCTTCGTTTGACGATCATGATCAGATGATGGTTACGGACGAGGATGGCAATACGCGTTTGGGAATTGGGGGCCGGCGCATTGAGAGCTGGCTTGAGCCGGCGTGGCGAAGCGATCGCATGTGCTGGATGCTGCTCACCACGGCTATGGGGTTGGCGTACGAGCTAGGCGTGTTTGACGATATCAACGAGCTACTTCTCGACGGAGCCATCACGCGGCCCGAATATGAAGAGGAGACGTACCGCCAGAGAGCAAGTCGCATCAAGCGTCTGGTTCTCATATACCTGACGCAGTTGGCCGGCAGGCTAGGCTGGACGAGCATGGTTCCGGAAAACCTAAGGAAGAGCGACCCGGCCGTGCATCGCCGAAGGCCCACATCGGTCGAGGGGACGACGCCGGCTACGAACCCATCATCCCTCTCGAATGGTTTCAACTACATCCCCGACCTCGAGCTAGACGACCAGATCATCCATTGCTGGGCCGGAATCTCCAATGCTATGCACATTGGGAACGAGAAGATCTTCAAGTCACGGAAGCACACTACCGACATAATCCAAAGCGGCCAATATGTCGGGCTTCTCAAAGAATTCAACCCCATCTTGCGAGACTGGTACAAGGAGTTTGAGCGCTTCCGCCTTCCACCGTACATCCGATACATCCTCACTATCGAGTACGAGTATGTCCGCATCTATGTCAACTCGCTCTCGCTTCAGGCCGTCGTTGAACGATGCACCAATAATGCAGGGACCAACGCCGGCCCGGGCGGAAGCACCACTGGCAGTGCGGCGCAACTGTCGCCCCAGACGCAAAATTACTACGGCAAGCTGCCACTTGGTCAGCTGGGCGGCTTTGGAGCTGCCGACCAGGAATATGTTCGGGAAGTCGTTGACGGCTGTCGCAATCTTTTGAGGACTGTAGTCGACGGTTTGTTGCCCGGCGACTACCTCAAGCATGCGCCGGTGCGCACCTACTTCCGCATCATTAGCGGCGCCATGTTCCTTCTGAAGACGTTTGCGCTCGGCGCCCCGCGTGCCGACGTTGAGATCAGCATTGATCTCATGGACGACACGGTGGCGGCGCTGAGGAACTGCGTGGTAGATGATGTCCATCTCGGCATCCGATTTGCCGATTTGCTAGAGACCTTGACGAGTCGTTTGCGGAACAGATTTATACAGGCGCCGACAATGCAAGCTGCTTCTACCGACGGCAGGAGCCCCAATCCCCATGCAGAAGTCACTGCTGCGAACGGGAGTGCCGCCATGAACGGGCAGGCTAACGGGACTGACGGACCATGGATTACTACACATGCAGCAAAGCTTCGGGATGAGCTCAACAGTCACGGTATGTGTTTCTGTCTAGTGTCGAACGTTGAGGCTGCCAGACGATTGCTAACCTACGAGTTCCAGATCGCGCTGGCTCTCCCTCTGGGGCGAACATTTCCGCCACGCCATTTGATCCAAGCACAGGCACCTTCCCCTACCCCTCCGGCTCTGCATCCGTCCTCAACCCGTCCACTCCTGCAGCCATGGATAGCACAACTGACAGCAACGCCCTTGACGAGTGGAACAACCCCAACAACGAAATGTGGTATCTCCCTACCGGACCTGCATTCTTCCAAAATATGGACAGCAACAGCGTCGCCATGACGGCCGAGGGCGTCAACGTGGGCGGCATGGACCTGCTCGAATACATGATCATGGATCCGCAAGTGGACGGATCTTCATATCCAATCTAGATGACCGGAATGGAGAACGAGAAGTGGAGGGTGGATTTGGTGAAAGGCTGGCAGAGGAAAAGGGGGCAGGAAAAAAGCCGGGATGTGCTAATGGTAAAACACGGAAAAGCGAGATCTATTCAATTCCTTCTTGGGAGACTTTTGCAGGGCTGGACTTTTGGAGGGCGTTTGTTCCGCCGGTCGGTTACATGATTAGATTGCTTGTTCAGGGCCGAATTGGAGGGAGGCGAGTGGGGGATATGGTCCTTCTTTTCTTTTTACACGTTTTAGAAATACCCTCTCACGATGACGACAGGTACGAAAGCGAAGCCAAGTGAGTGTTGTTCGAGCTAGGTTACGACACGAAACAGTGAGCGATATGCTTACGGCTTTGAGTTATGTATATATAGCATTTAGGTAGTTTGAAATGTGAGGTATATATAAGAACTCAAAGCGCAGACCACCCTGTTTCAGCTAGCTTGCGTGTCTTGTGATAGGGTTGATTCTGGTTTGATTGGATGGATATCCGGAAAGCTGACAGACGTTTTCTTGACAGGTGTACTTGGTACCAGTGAATGACAATTTGTGAATTCTAGAAGCAGCTTTAGCTCGTAGATGCTAAGAGAAGAGAAGGTGCATGGGGAAAAAGCATGGCGTAGGACTCTCATTCTTTCAAAGTGACAACAATGCAAGAGGTGCGAATAGCCAGCTGTTGGGCGTGCTCACTATGCTCTTATGTGGCGAGAAAGGGTAGATACTAAACCAGATGCATCATGTCCCTGTATGGCCTTGCTGAAAAGCAGAGAGGACTGAGATGACATATAAAGAACTCCTAGATCAACGCGCGATATCTGGTGGAGGTTGGGTTGTTTTGATTAGGGCGTAGTTCTTAACTTCGCCAATTGAAGCAGGCTACCATCCATCCTCTGGCAACCATAATAACCTGCCGTACCTCCTCTAAATAGGTAGGAAACGGGCACCACCTTCTCGGCATCTACTTCTCAAACATGACAAGTCGGAAGACTTAATGATATTCGCAGCCAAAGTGCCAGGGCGAATGAAGCCGCCCAGATATTGTAAACGTATCTGCAGACAGAGCAACAACCAAAGCAAGAGAGAATCTAAAACAATTGCAGAAATGGTGCTTTATTCCCGGGCCGACAAACCATCCATATAAAAGAAGAATGCCAACTGTCCGCCCCCCGCCCACCCTTCGCCATCGCTACGCTTCTTTTCCTCCCATCCGACGTCTCATTCCCAAACTTAGGCAAGAGGCAGGCATGCACGTTGGGCTCTGCTTCAAATCCAGGTCGTTCTTCGGTAACCACCCATAATTCCCGGGGTCAGAGGGGCCCTGTTCAAACCCCCCCCAGGAAAAAAAAGGATTCGCATCTAGCTGATGAGGTTCTTCTTGCTCTGTGCCGGGCTTGTCAGTGACGTGATCCATTTCGTAACCACAGCATGTCAAGTGGTGACAGGATGTTCTCCGCTTACCAGATGTTCCCACAGAACCTTGGTTAGTTGGTCGGGCATCGTGTAGAGATCGATCGAAAACTCGCCGGCTTCAGTCAAGTCATCAACTAATTAGCATCGAAATGCCTAGAATCAGAACCCTGTCCCACTGACAAAAGAAAGCTCCTGCCCCCGGACAAATGGGGTGGTTCGTAGAAGCAAGACAAAAAAAAAGACCAGGTGACAAGTAGGGGAAGTAACATACCATCCACGTCACTTTTGATATAAGTGTCCGACGTCTTGTAGTCGTTGATGAGGCCTATCACCTTAAGTAGATCGTCTTCCTCCAGTTTCTCGAGGGCGTCGGCAATCTTCTCAAAGTCCCATTTCTGGGCAGTCGACTTCTTGCTACCGCCGGGGGCCTTCTTCTTGGGCCGCTCTTCGTCCATGGGCAAGGGGCCCAGCTCGCGGAGCCGCTCCTGGAGGTCTCGAGATGGGTTCTTGAACGAGATAGACGAGACATTGTCATAACGCTCCTGAACGAAGTTGAGGTCATGCTGGACCGTCACCTTAGTCTTCTCAGTGTAGTACATCTCAATGCTGAGCTCGAACTCGCCCCATCCCTCGTTCTTGCACTCGAAGGGCGGCTTATTGAACTCTGGAAGCGAGGTGACGTTTTAGTGAGATAATGAGGAAGCGTCTTGCTAAGGGTTTACTTACCCTGCCGGGGGTTTTCAAACGACGGATGCAGATTGTAGATGACCTTGTTGAAGCATTCAGCGGGGTGGTCGTTGCCCTCACTGTCCACCATGTAGACCTTGATAGACCATTCTCTCATTGGGAAGTCTGCAACCGGCGATTCCTTGTCTCTGATTTCTGCATGTTAGCCATCACTCCAACCTCATGAGACGCATAGAAAGGAAAGACCTACATGACGTGCTGCTCAGTAACGAGCTTGACCTTACGCTTCACCGAGGAGATATTGTCAGCACTTGTTCTACCCGTTTTAGGCAACAGACAGCTAAGTTTCTTCTGCTGGAAAGGGCGGTTGCCCTCTTCAGTGGCCACGCGGCTCCGAGTTTTTCGAAGCGTGACAGGCATCATGAAGGAGTGGAGTGAGTGCAAGAAAGGATAGGCGGCGGTGATACGCGCGGAGAGATGGATGGCCGGATGGATTGATGAGAGGTTGAGGTGTGATCGAAGGATACTTGGTTGTGAAGTCGTTGGGCAAAACGGTGCGTTTGCGGGCCTCGAGTAAATCTCAATGCGAAAAGAGTCCCAATCGCAGTGTTCGCAAATTGTGAACTACACCGAGGCGTGAATGGACGGGGACGAAGCCATCAAAACCGACCGAGACATGCCGCCAGTCTGCCTTCATACTGGCCAGAAAGAATGCTAACAGCGCGAACAAACGGGCAATAAACAAAAAGAGTAGTCACGCTTCGAAGAAACATTGCTGCACGTATGAAGAAGGAAGGCATGGTGAATGGTGATCTTCATCGCGCAAAAGGCGACAACATCATCATACGTACCTCTACTATCATCTTGACTGTTGCTGTTCCGTCCTTGTTTCCTAACTATGGATAAGCGCTGTCGAATTCTCCTTTCGACTATTCTAAGGACTAAAGAATATTCGACTATCTGATAAAACCCTGAAACGCGATTCGACTCGATCGGTGGTTTTGTGTCGCCAGTCGTGTGGGAGCCAAAAAAAAATGTGTCGAGGCAAGGTTGGGAGAGATGCGGAGGGTGAAGGTTGGAGACCAACGCCTTGGTAAATTTGTCGAACGCGGAGACTGGTAGGTACTGGACGTAGTAGTTGAAGTAGGAGCTTATTGGTGGTCTTGCCTCTCGTGCAAAATTCCTGGGCTTCCGACCTCCTTCTAAAGCAGCGAAATGGGGAAGTCCAGGGGCCCAAACCGGACGGCTCCAGGTACAAAGGTACCTACGACATGTTTACAGGCACGCAAGGCACAGCCCTCATACCACCTCTCAGTAACAATCCCAAGAGGCTCTTTCAGTGGTTAGAATCTAGTCTACAGAGGTACAGATAGTTGATGTGGCATTGGCAATTGGGAAGCACCTACAGAGGTTCATTCGTAGGTGTTTGCTATGTCACGTAGTACGAACGTGAATTGCATTGCTCTCAGCATCTCTAGTACCAGCCCCAAAAATGATGGCAGGCATGTCTGCAATTCTTGAGAGTTTTTTGCTTACGGATACACCCGTGTGTACCTAGAAGCAGCACATTGACCGAGCCCGAAATCGAAAGAAAACTTTTGTGGGGAAGGAATCCGCTGCCCCCATCATCAATGAAATCAGAAGAACAGTATCGAATGAGGATGAAGCTTTCTAAAATACCTGGACTTCCTATGTATATGCATGGCCGGACTAGTTGAAATGAGAAATTCAGCAGCTTGGCAGGAGCGCTACCCATAAACCGACCAGCAACCGTGTTGCTTGAGCCAACGAACGAAGGAACTGCCAGGCGGGCAACCGGCAATCGTGGCAAATAAACCGGCAGGCTCGTCAGAGCACAGAGCACGGCAGGATTGAGAGGCGTAAGGGATGCATTCTACTTTATTATCGTTGTGATCCTAACTGCTCCTTCCTACCGGCTTATGAAGCCGTCACGCCTCAACCGAAGCTGGCATTACATGATGTGGCTCTACTCAGGGGGGTTCTTGCTGTGCATTGTGATGGGTGTGTGGTGGGAACTTTGACAGACCCGGAATCAGGTCAAAGTGCATGTGTTTCTGGGGAGTGTGAGCTTATGAATGCTGCGTTTAAACCCTGGGCCACGGCGTGAGTCGACATTATCACCCCCTTTTGGGGTTGGGGGTAGCGTAGTCGTCTAAGCAGCTTCTGCAGCCTCCTCCTCCTCCTCCTTCTCCGGTTCGGGCTTGGCCTCCGCATCGGATGCCGAGAACAAGGTCTCGTTCTCCTTCTGTGCCTTGAGGAAGGAGTCTTTGAAGAGATTGGCGTCTTCGGGGCAAAATCAGTATTTCGTCCTTACACTACACTGCCATTAAGACTTACTGTCGGAGTTTCCAAAACGAATGGCCAGGGTGACGGCCTCGGGTTCCCCTTCAGAGACGTCGGCGGCAGCATTCCAGACCCAGCTGCGGTCAGAGCCAACGTTGGGAGAGAGTTTCATTTCGGGCATGACTGAGTTCTTGTTAGAGGGACGCTCGCTTCCCCCTGCACACTGGTGTGGCTGGAGTTGGAGACCTACTATAGTGGTTGGCGCAGACCTTGAGCGTCTTGTCTCGACGCATGACAAGGCGAGTCTTGCCATTCTCGGAGTGCTTCAGGAGACGAACATCGCCGGTGCCGCGCTCCTTCCACTCGTTGCTCTCCTTGATGAACTTGAAGAGCTTGGCTCGCATCTTGAACACCTGTTCCTCCGCCTCCTCGTTGGTCTTGGTGTCAACCTTTTCGGTAAGCTTGATGACGGGTTCGAAATGGACATCTTCCGACTCGGGAGGTTGCTCCTCCTGCCAAGGAGTATCGTGTCAGCTTTCTTAGTCCGAGTGCCGGAGCCGGCAAGATAAATCGGGCTGGCATCCGTCTAGGGTGGAGCGCATTTCCGCTTCCATGTAGGGTAACTTACATCGTCCTCCTTCTTCTCGGCCGCGGCGGCAGCGGCGGCCTCGCGCTGGGCCTTGTTGCTACCCGAAGTATCACCACGGTCCTCGTCCTCCTTCTTCTCCTTCTTCGCGCCTCCACCGAACATGGAGAACACAGCCGACGTCGTGACGGACGGGGCGTCGCCGGAACCCTGTTGGCAGAGCGTCAGTCTAGTTTGGGCAAGGGCCGCCCAGGGGTTTGTGGTCTTGTAGTCCAGGAAAGGAGAGCCACCAACAGCGTCACCCCTAGGAGCAGGTGATCTCTGCGGGACACGGGCATGGTCGCGCCGTTCCTGCTTGGAAAGGCCTTACATGAGTGGCAGCCGGCGCCTTGCCGTCGTCAACCTTGCTATCGGTGGCCTCGGGAGCAGACATTTTGGGCTACCGGACGTCGACGGTGATTGCAAAAGGTAGAATTGGGTCTGGAAGAAACACGGTTCGCAGTTAGCAAATCTATTCACATCACCGCCCAAAACTTTGCCCCGCTATCAAAACAAATGGGTTAGGGACGCCTTGAAAAGGCGGAAAGGCAACGGGTTGGATGTCAGCTTTGCATCGGCAGACGTACAATATTCAAGACAGAATCTGGAAGTCCGACTAAGGATGGTCTCGTGTCTTGAATGTTGCGAAGAGCTTCGCAAGTCTGATGGCGCTGTTGCGAAGGAGAGTGTGTGTTTTGGTGGGGAAAAGTCAGAACTGAAGCAAGGTTGCAAGGTACCGACGCAGCTTATTACACCGTCAGAGGTACAAAGTACTTATGAATGCCAGAGAAGCGCACTCGGCCCCCTCCATTCACAGTGCCTGCTGGAATGGCTGCATTGGCCCTGATTGGCTCGCAGCGGAACACTCCAGGGTCTCTGCCAATAAAGCAATGTCCTGTGAAGGAACAGCGGGCAAGGTGCCTAATTCAGGCTGTCGCGGAAGCCTAGTGCCTTTTGTCGCCAGAAACACTTTGAATAGTAGGGACGAATTTGAGCTGCAATGGGAATCTCGGACTTGTTTGCTATATTTGATTCTGAAATAATTCTGCTGGGAGATCGTAGGATTCTTGCCGGACATTACAGACCACTGATGGCAAGGGCACAAAGGCACCACAGTGTCAATGGCAAAAGCAAAGTGGGTTGGTTATCTCGTCACCACTTGACAGATATCGTCACGGTGTTGCAACGCCATGGCGGTGTGTAGCCATCCGTAGCTTGTCTAATTTGATGTTCCCTCGTGTTCCTACTAAACAAGCATCCAAGCCTCACAGAAATTGCAGAGTCGTGGGGCCGAACAAAGCCATTGACAACCCTAAATCCACCGCTAATTACCGCAGAAAGGAGACAGATGCCAGCCGGAGTCCGCGATGTGTAACCATAATAATCCTCAAACTCCAGTCTAGGAAACCTTCCCATGCCGTTCCGTCCCACGCCGTACAGCATCTCTCCCTTTAAACCCAGCGCCACTACTCTTGGGCCCAAAGGGAGAAGCCTTTGCAGCCCGTCCTTTTCTTCCCCCGATGCTCCAGCTTGGCCCGCTGAAGGCTCTCCACGCGGAGCTTCATGTACTCGCTCGCCTTCTTGTAGTACAAGTCGTGCTCCGCCTTCTTGCCCTGCATCTGGAGCCAGAGAAGGTTCGCCGCTATTTGGGCTCTGAGAAGGGCCGTCTCCGCCTCGACCTTGAGCTCCTGTTGCTTCTGTCGAACGTCACCTTGAATTCGCAACATCCACTTTGTCTGTTTGGATGCCATATTCTCCGCCTCGCGCCAGGCTTGGCTTGCTTGCTCCTTGATCTCTGTGAAAGATACTCCTGCCGCAGTAAGTCTCACCTCAAGGTCAGCTTTAGCCAGCCAAGCAGAATCTACGAGTTTGCTGGACATGTCTTTGACCATATCGCATCCCGTGCCCAGAGCTTGGGCAAAGATGTCTGTGCCGAAATCGACCTCAAAGGTTTCGTTAACCTTTGGACGGCGCGTAGTCGTGACGGTAACGTTGAGAACGCCACGAGCCTCCCTTTTCGGAATCTCGATCAGAATTCCCTCGTCCACGGAAGAGAACTTGGCCTTGATAAGATCCTGTCCTCGGGAAACGTCGATCGTAATGGCATCCTTGTTAAGCCAAGAGAGCTTAGTGCCCTGGGGAATCTTGACGAGGATCTCACGTCGACCGTGTACCTCGGCCGAGCAGATACCCTTAGCTTCGGGAATCTTCTCCGTCTGGTATCCTCCCAGTAGCGGCGTGTGGGTGGCCGAAAGCACTGAAGCTGTCTTTGATTCCGACACCAGAATGGTCTTTGTTGACGTATGGCTAATAATTACCGTCGAAGTCGTGGCTGGATTTTTGATGGAGACGTAGACTGTTGTTGGAGACGGCTGCGATATGGGAGCAATCTGTGTCTGGGTAGGGCCAAGTTTGAAGAATGCAAAGGCCGTGAAGGTAGTGAGCAGGAGACAGGTGGACCAATACAGGATGACGCCCCGGTATCGCCACGGGTGGTTGTTGAAGAAGTTGATCAACGCCTCGGAGATGGGCTTCTTCTTCTCTTCCGCTGTTGTATGAGCAGAAGGAGCCTCTAGGCTCTCTTCGGCATACTGAATCGAAGAGGTCCGAACCTTCCGCTCCAGGATCTCAGAGTGCGTGGGCGTCTCGGGAGCAGGCTCCGTAGCTTCGAGGTCCTCAAAATCCGCCGACTCTTTGGCCTCTTCCTGCGTTTCGCCCCGAACATCTCCGTCATGAAGCTCATAGGCGTCTTCTTCATGTTCGCTATCTTGACTTTCGCTGTTATTATCCTCCTGCTCATCGTGCATGTGCTCGGTGCCGGCTAGGCTGTGGACATCGTCGCTGCGAGGGTAGTCACTCGAGCATACAGACTCGGATGGGAACCCGTCTTGGCTCTCGGTGTCGGTGTTGTGAATGACCTCGTACGTCGAGTCGGAGAGGAGGCTGTGCTCCTCCTGCATATCCGTGGCGTGCATGATGTCTGGCTGGCTTGTCGAAACCCAGTTAGCGAGGCGACGATTGCCTTGCGGTCTCGGAAACCTCAAAGTAGGCTCGGATTCGGAAAGGACGGACTGGAAGTCCCGCTGTCGGACGGTGGAATCACGATCGTGGTCAGGCGAGGAGGGCGTGTTCATCTCTTCCATTCCGCAACACCCTCGCTGGCTCTATCGCATTTTCCTCTTTCCCGAAGACAGAAGTGTTCGCTGCAAATACACTTACAATGTAAGTCGCCAGCCTGTTGATGAGGGAATACGGATGGGTGGCAAACCCGGCTCACCGAGAGAGGGAGGGGATGACGACTCTAAGATAACCAACCAGATCGATTGTCGAGCAATAAGCGGCACAGCGAGATGGGCCAAGTACAGAGAGCGGGGGAAGGAAACGAGCGCCAACCAAGGCGAAACGATCTCGTAATCGAACAAATTTGCGTCCTTGACGGTTTGAAGTTCAAATGCTTCTGCTGAACGTTAGCAAAGCGGTCTTGCTATATGTCTTGATTAGGTACCAGGTGGAATCTGCTGTGGCGAGGAGAGGGGATGAGGCATACGTAGCAGGCGAGGTGGGGTAAGCTCCAGGCGTCAGGCGTGGCCTCGAGCTGTGAGCCAAGTTTCAAAGACAAGCTGCAGGCAGCGAACCACGATGCAAACATTAGTACTTTAGGTGGCACTTCGCCTCTGGTTCTCTTTTCCTACTCCTATCTTGGACATCCCTATCCTCTTCTTAATCTCCTTTCGTACCTTTTCTTGTCGTGATTAGCAGTGGCTTCTGGCTTTCGTGGCCAAGAGCTCCTGCGACTTGGAAGAGATGGGCGGTGACTGCAATAGTTAGGGAAAGGATCCGAGTCAACACCATGACGAAGTACTTCGCAGGGTATATCCGGTGGGACGGTACCTACCAGTGGTGCAGCACAAAGCTTTATCAGAATCAGGGTCCTGCCGCGCGATAAAATGGCAGGCGGCGCGGGGGGTTGCGATAAGCCAACGGGACAAATCGAAGAGGACGAAGTGGGTTGTACTTTCGTAAAAGATTTGCCTTGGGACTGAAACCGATGTCGTACATCCGAGCAAAAGTCCTTATGTGAGGGCCTTCGTGTAGAAAACGATGGATAATTTGGCGTCTTATTTGAAGATGACAAGCTGGCTCCGATGAGGCATTGGGGTTCGCCATTCAAGAAGCTTCAGTGCGAGGCGGCCACTGTCGTTGAGGTCAGGCAGAAACGCTAAAGGTGGGGCAATGCGTACGAGCGGTTCGCACCCCGCCATCACGGCAGAATGCCCCACCGAGGAGTTGAGCACAGGACGGAGGTTTCCTACCAGAAGCAGTTTCTTGGTACCCAGGCAAGGTAGGTTACTAGATGGTGCCGGAACCGCGCTGAAGTGAGCCGCCAATTGCAAACTCGTCTCCAACCCGTACTAAGCGCTCCCGCCTGATGGGTGACATCAAATCGGGGCACCGTCCTTCGTTCTTGTGACTCCTTATGAATCAGTCGGGACCTTGGCTGCCTATTTCCTTCCCCGCAACGTCGGACTATTTCTGGACGAAGCAACGAGGATGCGAGCCCTGACTTTGGCAATGGCCGGATGCAAGATCGACTCTTTCCTAACGCTGTAGACTTGATATGGACATGCAGGGCATGCAAAAATCTCAGCCTCGACTCAAGTATAGATTACTATAGTCGTTAATTTGCCCAGTGAGTACGAACGTATCGACTGAGGCCGAAGCACGATTGATGCCCTTTTGCTGTCATTGGCCTCCTTTTCCGAGTTCAGGCACGGGTTGAGTCATATCGGATTACACCGTAGTTAGGATGCTTCAATTGCTTGCGTCTGGTGTGGATGCTCATCATTGTCATTATAACGAGATGGTTTTCCTAGTACAACGCCCACAGCCCTTTCGCGAATAAAAAAAAGACGTGGAGGTCGAAATAGGAGATGAAAGTCCAGGAACAGCCCAGGAACATCCATGAAGATGAAGAAATACCAAAGCCCAGCTTTCCAAAGCTTTTCCAAGCTTTCCCGTCCCACCATCTTCCATCAAAAGCATTCTATTAGAGCAATTATGACAAAGAAAACATGACGCCCAACACCAAAGCTACTTTTGATCAAACCATGGAGGAAACATGTTTTGCGACTCCTCCTGGCCGCGACACAAACCGAATGGTTCGGCGGCCGGAGCCTGAATGTAGCAGCAATATCGCCCTTTGGCGAATTAGCATTATGCCAAGGAAAACCGCAGTAGAGACCGGACTCGAGGACTCGGTAGGGGTATCGTATTGTTAAGAAACAAGGAGTAAAATTCATGAGACCTGCTGCCAGTCGGTGCAACAGCAAGACAGGCCCATCGCGACAAAATGTGCCAAATGGCGGGCGTGTTGTCGAAAGGGGTCATCTACAATATGCCATGCTTTTGGAAGAGTCTCGTCAATGACGGTGTGGCAAAGTCCTCGTCGGGTATCATCTCCATGATTCCCGTGAGGTTGGCAAATAGATCTCCTTGGTTCTTGTAGGCGAGGATGGCCGGGACGCCTGCGTTGTCAAATTCGATGTCCTCGTAGTGTACCTTGACAAAATGTACAGTGGGGTAGTTGGCCACCATGGGCAAGAGAGCTTTTTCGATCTCGGATGATACAAGACACTGCGCGGGGTTAGCCTTTCTGGCAGTACTGGGGCGAGGACGGAGGGCAAAACTCACTTCGTGGTCGTACACATAGACGACGACCACGGTTTCGCGGCCAACCTTCTCAATGGCGTCGAGGTAACCCATGGCATCGACCGAATCGAACCGGCCGAACACCCTCACGCTAGGGCTGGTTCGCCGGGTCCGAATTGCCCTGTTAGCTTCGCTCTCAAGCTCTCGCCGGCGGCTCTCCCTCCATTGTGCAATGAAGGCTTCCTCATCGGGCGCGTCGCTTCCGCTCGCATCGCCATCCGTGTCGCTTTCAACATGCGGCTTGTTGTTGACGTGGCCGTCGGTGCCAAAGATGGATCTCCGTGCCGTCCTGACGGCGTTGAGCCACTTGTTCCTCCTCGCCGCCTCGTACGACCTTGCATCGGCAATGACGCCTTTCACTCCGGTGGACCGTCCCGAGTCGAAGCTGGCGGGCGGGAGCTTGAGGTCAGCCCCCGTAGAGCCGTTGACTCTGTCAAAGGCCGGGATCCTCATGGCGGCGTCAATCTGGGCGTTGCGGTATCCGTCTTCCTCGGTGAGGTCTTCTCCTTGTCTTTCCTGGCGGTAGAGTTCCCTGTCCTCTGGATGAACCGGGGTGAAGTGCTCTGCGTTGTTCTTGGCGACTAGTTGAGCGAACTCTTGCTGGGCTGGGGTCGGGTCTGTCATGGTGAGTGAATTGGGACCGCGGGGGGCAGGCCTCGTGGTCTTATGTATCAAGCTGCTGGTGTCGGTGCCGGCGGGGGGTGGCAGAGGGAGGGAAGCAGAGACCAAAAACAAGATCGCTTTCCCCGACGTGAGTTGCAGGGTAGGGGCGTGTGTGGAGGGATGGAAACGGCTCTTCGTATTGGTTCGTGGGGGGGGGAGAGAGAGAGACAGAAGAGAAGGAGGGAGGAGAAGAGGTTGATCGGCTTGGACTCGGTTTGGGGAACCGGAAATCCTTGTGCCAAATCGGAAGGCGGACGAGAAAACGAAGCCACGGCCCACGGCCCACGGCCCACGGCCCACGGGATCAAGGGCCCCCAGGGTGGTCCTAGTTGACAATCGACTTCTTCTGGAAGCAGTGGGGCAGCAGAAGTGCCCAGCGACCGCCTTGGGTGCGTTTCAACATTCGAGTGTTGCGTAGCGCCCCGAGAAGTGTGGAGGATGGTCCGACCTCGTGAGTGGCGACAATAAAACTCGACGAAAAAGGGTAAAAGGGCGAAAAGCAAACGCTGCACGGCGGTGAGTGTGAGAGGCCGCGGTTGATGGTATCGAGGCTTTCTGCGCAGGCATATGCGCCATTGTGCCTGGATGTTGTTGGAGGGGTCCCTGGCGATGCGTCAGGTCGTTTCAGACCAAGTGGGCACGCCTAAGTGCGGTGTGTGAGTGGCCCGGCTTTGCGGCGGAAGAAAGCAAATGGTGGTGTGTGGACCGAGTTGCCAAGGCGGACCTTGCGAAACTAGTACTAGTAGTGGTCGTACCAGAGTAAGCGCGTCCAGGAGCATGAAAATCATAGCCCATAAGGGGAAGCACAAGCAAAGAGTGTAGGTTCATTTGGCAAAAGGGGTTGGAGGCTTTTCTTCGTCGCTTCTGATAAACGGACACAGAACTGAACTAGGTTTAATCTCTTGGTTCCAGACAGCAAAATGCTAGATCGTTGCCTCATAAACGAGCACAAGAACAGCAGTGGCATTGCGTATGGGGACCAGCTTTCGGAAATTCAGATCCCAACGGGCCACTGGCAAGGACCGACCTGCGGCGGACGGCTTTTCAAGGCTGCAGGAGGATCGGCTGGTAGGCCTGGGCCAGGCCTAGTCCCCAAGTTCGCACTACTGGAAACTGCTGGAGGCGGCGGGCGCTGCCCAAGTCGCGTGGTTTGCAGGGATTATCGGGCTAAAATTGGCCCCGTAATAAGCCGCTCGGAATCTCCGGTGGTGCACTGGAATGGCGAGGAGTCCAACAGGTGTACGTCTGCAAACTACTGCAACATCAGTCCTCCGTATTATCCAGACAGTACCTCTGTATTTGCCATTCAACCGTCGTTTGAATACGTGCACCGCTGAGACTCGCGAGCCCGAGTCCTTGTGCAAGTCCCGGTGTTCCAGTGTCCCTTGTAGCGCCAAGTCCTTCTGAGTACGTAAGTCCAGTTGTCATACTGGAGGCGAGAGCTGCTGTACAATATATGGAGGCATTTCGTGGGAAGTCCAGCTCCGTTGGATTTCTTTGTACGGATGGGGTGGATCCACTCTAGACAGATTTCAAAGATCGGAGTCGATGGACCACTGGAGTCTCGAGAGTCGACGCCATGACACGCCAGTACTACCTTCGTTCGGATTCACAAATCGTTTCGCGCCTTTTTGCGCCTCAATGCACCCTCCCTGGTGGTCGTTCCCCGCAGGTGCCGATGTTAAGTTTGTTTGTCGCCGGTCTCGAAACACATTCGAGCCATGACCCGACCTTCAGGCGGAGTGGATTTATGAGTACTGTCATCCGTCACAGAATTCTGGGCAAATTCCCAATCTCTTCTGGTCATTAAGCATTTTGCACGAAGATTTTGCGGGCTGCAGGGGCGGCAGGACGATTTACACCATGTCATGTTTCCCATGGTTTGATCTGCCAGTGCTTATAACCCTGCTGACCACGCACCGCCAGTAGGTGCTCTGTATTGTCCTTCTCGTCTGTCGATATCGTTGGTGCATTGACGTTTCTACCTCAGATCTTCAAACCTCCGAGTCGCAGCCAACATGGATAAAAAGCCCGGCCTGTAAATCATCCATTCCCATCGCCTCGGCGGATCACTCGCATACTCACAACGCCAGCCCGCTCCGTTTCCAACATCTTTCGGAGAATTGTGTTGATGGACGGTGCAGTGTTCTACTAGTTCTTCCATGTGTCGTCTCTTGCTTTGCCGAGCATTGACGATGGGCAAGCGAGCGCGGAACAGAAGGTGGTGGCGTGTAGTTGTATCTTCAGCAACGGGAGGGAGTCGGCCACTCTTGTGGTTTCACGTTTCATGCGAAAAAAGGCCCCGAGATGGCCAAACTTGTTCCATGTTACTCCATAGCCTGGCAAACTGTTAGCTCTCTCATCATCATGAAGGAACCTGTTAGATTTCTCCTCGGTATAAAAAAGCAGCCAACTTTTGAGCAAGCATTCTCGTCGATTTTCCACAAAGCCTGGTTCGAGCTAAACGTTGTGCAACGAGTGCACGTTGTGCAATGTCGACGAGGCGAACTTGACAATTCCAGCAAGGAAGCCTCTCATGGACCAAAAGGCGTCGTGGAACGGCGTGCGTGATGCCATCTGCTGGCGCGCCAAAATATGCTTATGAGCTTGGGTGCACGTTGCACGTTGCACGGGAAGCGGATAGACGCATCGGAGCCTTGCTGGTGGTAGCGCCTCGAGTCAGATGATCAACTTGGGAGAATCTATCTCGTGCCCTACTTAGTGATCAGGTTGGCCGCTGTTCATTGACCCCTCGGCCAATTCTAAAAAATGTCGAGAAAGACGAGGACGGGGTTTCTCGATGGCCAAGAAAAGCCGATGCTCTCGTGGGGAGTATATACCAGGTGAGGCGCGAGAGATAGATTCGAATGGGTCTGAGAGAACCAACATTGAACTGTCATCCACAATCTAGTTGCTTACTCACAACAGAGGGCAGGGTCTTCAGAAATCATTTTCTTGCCAATTGAAGAGCAACACGAGAAATCCTTTTGGTATAGAAGAGATCTGCCGACGGAAACAGCCGCAAACCCCTTTTCCCTTCTCATGTCCCCATTCCTGTCCCTCACCGGGCCAAAGGGTCATCGACGCCGTCAATACATGTGCCCAGCCGCAATCGAAAGAAAGGCATCGCATCGGAAACAGAGCTGGTACTAGTCGCGCGAATCGTGAAGAAAAGGCTCGATATATATCTAGCCCTTGACGTCCGTCGCCCTGCTCCATAGACAGAGACAAAAAAAACACCCGAAAACATCCACCAGTATGCAGCAACTTCAAGACCCACCACCCCCCCACACTCCGTCTCTTCGCGTCGTCCCTGTCCGCTTATCGGCTCCAACCACGAGCAGTCCTGCCTTCACTATCCACCTCCTGGCTGCCGACATAGAGATATGAAATGTGTTTTGGGTTTCGGGCAAACATGGAATTTAAGGAAGCAAACAAAGCGCAAAACCTTGTAATACAACCACTCATTACTAACATCAGCCGTGTTAGACAAGCGGGAAACTATGGTGCAGAGAAATTGGAGGAAAAAGTATCGAGAGCCGTCTGACCCAAAACAGAAGAGAATGCTCTCGAAACGCTCCCGTTGTCGCGGTTCGGTTCGGGTTCGGGTTCGTGTCGTTGATAGCGGGTCGTCGAGAGTGGCGGTTTCGTCTTCGTTGCGCTGTCGTCGCCAAGCCGGAGATCCCGCCAACATTACTCGCCGTCGTAGACAAGAGATGAGGGATATTAAGTTCGGATCGAATCGGGGGTTGTTGATGCGGATGGATGATTAAAGGGGG
>Ga0247774_1000482_pt1 | contig 19667 bp, 21 predicted proteins | sample UWRJL001104B6_FD_179933 | JGI IMG/M metagenome (GOLD analysis project Ga0247774, IMG submission 179933) | Plant litter microbial communities from Arlington Agricultural Research Station in Wisconsin, United States - UWRJ-L001-104B-6 | ecosystem: Environmental > Terrestrial > Plant litter >... | reverse complement strand
AGTATCGCCGATGGGGGCCGTCCTGTGAATTCGTCAGGCCCGCGGCCTCCGCGCGGGCACGGTGAGGATCAGCAGGCTGACGACGAGCAGCGCCAGACCGCCGAAGGCGATCGGGCCCAGACGCTCACCGAGCACGAACAGCCCGAGGACCGCCGCGACCGCGGGTTCGGACAGCGTGAGCGTCGTCGCCACCGCGACCGGGGTCGTGCGCAGACCGCGGCCGTACAGGACGTAGCCCACACCGGTGGTGATGAGGCCGAGGTAGAGCGCGGCCGGGGCGCCCTGCCCGGTGAGCAGCCAGCCGGGCCCGTACATCAGCAGGACCGGCAGCAGCAGGAGCCCGGCGCCGCCGAACACGACCCCGACGACCGCCCGGTCGCTCTCACCGCGGGTGATCAGCTTTGACGCGACGGTGGCGTACGCCGCGTAGCCGAAACCGGACAGGAGGGCGAGCGCGATCCCGAGCGGCTCGACACCCGCGGACCGGCCGCCGGCGGTCAGCGCGGCACATCCGGCCACCGCGCCGAGGGTCGACAGCAGCCAGCGACGGGTCGGCGCGCCCATCCGCAGCAGCCAGGAGAGCAGTCCGGCGAACACCGGACCGCTGCCGATCGTGACGACCGTGCCGGTGGCCACGCCCGTACGGGCGACCGCGCTGAAGAACGCCACCTGGTAGACGGCCGCGAGCACGGCGCCGAGGACCAGGACCAGCCGGGTCCCGCGGTCTCGTCGGAGGAGCGGGCCCAGCCCGCCGGAGCGGAGGGCGAGGGCGAACAGGAACGCGCCGCCGATGAGCAGCCGGGCGGCCCCGACCGCGACGGGGCTGGCATGAACGAAGCTGCGGACGGTGCCGGTGGTACCCCAGAGGGCCGCGGCGAGCACGATGTCGGCCGTCCCGCCGAACCGGCGCACGGGCGTGGCGATAGACGTAGTGGTCACGGAGAACGCTCCAGAACTCGAACCGAAGAGGAGAACTCGATTCCGGGGCGCGCGGCCGCTCGTCAGAACGGCGTCAAAGAACACACCGGGCAGTGGCGCCGGGCGTGGGAGAGGGGGCGACCCCGGTCAGATCCGGGGCGGTCCGAGCTGCGCGGTGAAATACGCCATGCGGGGCAGCCTAATGGCCCGGCAGGCCCCGGCCAAGCCAGGCGGCGCTGAATCGCGGCCATGGAGCGGATGCTCACCATCGTCGGAGTCACGACGATTCGTGATCCACCGGCCCGGGGCCGAGCGCCGGCGCCCGGCCCCGTACGGCGGCTAGGACACCTGGGTCAGGGCGCGGTTCACCAGCGGGGGCAGGTCGCGGACCGTCTTGGCGAGTTCGCGCAGGTCGCCGTCGACCAGGGCCTGCGGGCCGTCGCACAGTGCCTCCTCCGGATGCGGGTGCACGTCGATGATCACGCCGTCCGCGCCCACCGCGATGGCCGCCCGGGTGAGCGGCAGGACCAGGTCGCGGTGGCCGCCCGAGTGGGACGGGTCGACGATGACCGGCAGGTGGGAGAGCTTCTGCGCCACCGGTACCGCCGAGATGTCCAGGGTGTTCCGCGTCGCCTTCTCGAAGGTGCGGATCCCGCGCTCGCACAGCACGATGTCGAGGTTGCCCCGCTGCGCGATGTACTCCGCCGCCATCAGCCACTCCTCGATCGTCGCGTTGAAGCCGCGCTTCAGCATCACCGGCCGGCCCGCGCCGCCGACCGCCTGCAGCAGCGCGAAGTTCTGCATGTTGCGCGTCCCCACCTGCAGCATGTCCGCGTACGAGGCGACGAGCGGAACGTCACGCGCGTCCACGACCTCCGTCACGATCGGCATGCCGGTCTCGGCGCGCACGTCGGCCAGGATCCGCAGGCCCTTCTCGCCCAGCCCCTGGAAGGCGTACGGGGAGGTGCGCGGTTTGAACGCCCCGCCGCGCAGCAGGCTCGCCCCGGCCGCCTGCGCCATCTGTGCCGCGCCCAGTGTCTGCTCCGGCGTCTCCACCGCGCACGGACCCGCGATGAGCGTCATCGTGGCCGGCCCGATCGGCACGCCGCCCACCCGTACGACCGACCGGTCCGGGTGGTTCTCCCGGCTGACCAGCTTGAACGGCACCGAGATCCGGATGACGTCGCGGACCCCGCGCATCCCGCGCAGGTTGAGGGCCCCGAACTGATCCACGTCGCCGACCAGCCCGACGATCGTACGGTTGACGCCGCGGCTCACGAACGCCTCGCCGCCCGCCGTCTCGACGAGCGTGACGACGGCTTGGACATCTGCCTCTGAGGCCTCGGCGGCCATGACGACGACCATGCTTGCTCCCTGTTCCAGAAATGACGAATGCCCCGGGCCGTCACGGCCCGGGGCATTCGTTCAGCGGTTGCCTTTAGTGCAGCGTCTTCCTGGCAGCCGCCCGTGACCCGGGCCCGCCATAGGTAAAGGAGAAGACGTTGCTCACGTCGCAAACAGTAGCCGATTCCCGGCGGTGCGCGTGCGGGGGAGGGGTCCGCGAGGGTGGATCTGGCGGAGGTGGGAGGATGACCGGCGATGACGAAATGCCCGGAGACACGCGATGGCTCATGACGAGCCTCTCCCTCCGGGTCAGTACGTCCCCCGGAGCTGGCCGGTCCTCCACTACGGCCCGGTGCCCAGGTTCCGCCCCGAACGCTGGGACCTGCTGGTGTACGGCGCGACCGCCGAGGGCGGCGAACGCCGGTGGACCTGGCCCGAGATCGAGGCGATGACGAAGGACGCGGTGGTCGCCGACTTCCACTGCGTCACCAAGTTCACGATCCCCGATGTCCGCTGGGAGGGCGTCCTCGCCACCACGATCGCCCGTCTCGTCCCGCCCGCCGGTGATGCCACCCACGTCATGGTCTGGGCGGACTACGGCTACAGCGCCAACCTGCGGATGACGGACTTCCTGGCCGAGAGGACCGTCCTGGCCACCCACCGGGACGGTGAACGACTGACCGCAGAGCACGGCGCGCCGGTACGCATGGTGGTGCCCCACCTGTACGCCTGGAAGAGCGTGAAATGGGTCCGCGCGATCGAATATCTGGTCGCCGACCGGCGCGGATTCTGGGAAGAACGCGGCTACCACAACATCGCGGACCCGTGGCTCGAGCAACGTTATTCGTATCAGGAAGAAGCTCCACCCGCCTGACCGGCGGAAACGAACGTCGCTCGCCCCTGCCACAGCAAAGCGCCACGCGCTGTGTCACGAAGGCATTACCGTCTGCTGTCATGTTCGTGACTTCCGCCGACGCCCTGCTCGCCACGGCGTCCGCCCTGCTCGTGGGTGCCGCGGGCTGGTCACTGTGCGCGATGCGGCAGCGTACCGGCAGGGGAGCGCTCGCCGACGAGGCGACCTTCGCCGCGCTGCACACCGTCTCCGTCGCCTCCACCTCGCTGCGTGCCGGGCTCACCGAGGACTCCGCCCGCAAGGCCGTACGGCACCTGCGCGACCTGCTCGGGGTCCCCGTCGTCGCGGTCACCGACACCGAGCGCCTGCTCGTCTGGCAGGGCGGCATCGCCCATTCCGACTCGACACTCCGCCTCGCCGGGCCGGTCATGACCGCGGCGCGCCCCCGGGTGATCGTCCGCGAGCTGGACCCCTGCGGCGACCCGGGCTGCCAGGTACGCGTGGCCATGATCGCGCCACTCACCATCGACGGCCGGGTGGCGGGCGCCATCGCCGCGTACGCCGACCGTGCGCGCTTCCAGCGCCTGCGGATCCTCGGCGAGGTGGCGCGCTGGATGTCGGGGCAGCTGGAGCTCGCCGAGCTCGACTCCTCCAAGGCCCGGCTGATGGAGGCCGAGATGCGCGCCCTGCGGGCGCAGATCTCCCCGCACTTCGTCTACAACTCCCTGACCACGATCGCCTCGTTCGTGCGCACCGATCCCGAGCGCGCACGTGAGCTCGTCCTCGACTTCGCCGACTTCGCGCGCTACTCCTTCCGCAACCCGCGCGACTTCACCACCCTCGCCGAGGAGCTCCGTTCGATCGACCGCTACCTGCTGCTCGAACGGGCTCGCTTCGGCGAGGAACGCCTGCGGTTCAGCGTCGAGATCGCGCCCGAGGTGCTCCCGGTCGCCGTCCCGTTCCTGTCGCTGCAGCCCCTCGTGGAGAACGCCATCCGGCACGGCATGGAGTGCGGGATGCGGCGCTTCCACGTACGGATCGTGGCGCGGGACGCGGGCGCCGAGGCGGTGATCAGCATCGAGGACGACGGGGTCGGAATGGACCCGGACAAACTGCGCGCCCTGCTCGAAGCGGGCGATGGAAGCGGGCCCTCCCGCGGCATCGGGCTGCTCAACGTGGACGACCGGCTGCGTCAGGTCTACGGCGAGGAGTACGGCCTGGTCATCGAGACCGCCGTCGGAGCGGGCATGAAGGTCAGTCTCCGGGTGCCCAAGTGTCACACCGGTCTAACCCCTGGGTAAGAGTGAAGTGTCACTCCGTGAAATTAGTTGCATACGAAGAGTAAAAAGGAGAGTCTCCTGCCATGCTGCGCGTGCTGGCCGCCGATGACGAGGCTCCGGCGTTGGAGGAGCTCACCTACCTCCTCCGCCGGCATCCGCGCGTGCAGATGGTGCGCCCGGCCGCCGACGCGGCCGAGGCGCTGCGCGACCTCGGCCACATGATCACCGAGGGGGAGCGGCTCGACGCGGTCTTCCTCGACATCCGCATGCCGGGCCTCGACGGGCTCGACTTCACCCGCCTCGTCACCGGCTTCGCCGACCCGCCCGCCGTCGTCTTCGTCACGGCGCACGACGAGTTCGCGGTGACCGCGTTCGAGCTCGGCGCGGTCGACTATCTCCTCAAACCGGTCGACCCCGGCCGGCTGAGCGAGGCCGTACGCCGCGTCGAGCAGGCGGTTCACCGCGAGGCCGCCGGTGAGCCCGAACCCGAGGCCGAGGCCGACGAGATGATCCCCGTCGAGCTCGGCGGGCGCACCCGGCTGATCCCGCTCGCCGGCGTCACGCACGCCGAGGCGCACGGCGACTACGTCCGGCTGCACACCCTCGAGGGCAGCTATCTCGTACGGGTGCCGCTCGCGGCGCTCGCCGAGCGGTGGAGGCCGGTCGGCTTCATCCGCATCCATCGCAGCACGCTCGTCGCCGCGGCGCACATCAGCGAGCTGCGGTTCGACGACGGACGCGCCGTCGTCCAGGTCGGCGACCGGCCCTTGCTGGTCAGCAGACGACATACCCGAGAGGTCCGTGACCTGCTCGTTCGCCGATTCCGGCAGGAGGCCCGCGGCCCGAGATGACCGAGCGCGTCACCGTAACCGTGCCTGGCGCCCGCTTGCGCGCCCGCCGCCGAAAACCTCCCGATGAGGCTACCGAGCCCGGTGCGCCGCAGGTCAGGTCGCTGATCCGCACCCAGGCCCGGCTGGCCCTCACCAGCAGCGCGATCGTGTTCGTGCTCCTCGCCGGCCTGCCGATGCTGTTCGCCCTCGCCCCCGGCCTGTCCCACGTGCGGGTCCTGGGGGTGCGCCTGCCCTGGCTGATCCTCTGCGGAGGGGTGCAGCCCATCTGGGTCGTCGCCGCCCGCCGGCACGTACGCCTCGCCGAGCGTGCCGAGCAGGCCTTCACCGATCCGGCACGGCGCGAGTGACCGCGACGCGGCCGCCGGGCCCGGGTGAGCGGCAGTCATGATCACGATGCTGGCGCTCACCCTGCTCATCGCCTCACTGGTGGGCGTGTCCGTGCGTACGCGCCCCGCCCACGCCTCCGACCTGTACACCGCCTCACGTGAGGTCTCGCCCTGGTGGAACGCCTCGGCGATCAGCGGGGAGTTCATCTCCGCCGCCGCCTTCCTGGGCATGGCCGGCCTCGTGCTCGCGTACGGCGCGGACATGCTGTGGCTGCCGATCGGCGCCGCCGCCGGCCATGTGGTGCTCCTGACGCTCGTGACGGCCCCTCTGCGCCGCTCGGGTGCGTACACCCTGTCGGACTTCGCGGCCTGGCGGCTCGACTCGCGTACGGTCCGCCACGTCGTCAGCGCCTGTGTCGTCGTCATCGGCTGGTTCTACCTTCTGCCGCAATTTCAGGGGGCGGGCGTAACCCTCTCGGTGATAAGCGGGCTTCCCGTCTGGACCGGCTGGGTCGTGGTCGTCCTCGCCGTGGCCGCGCTCGTACTCCCCGGCGGCATGCGCAGCATCACCGGCCTGCAGGCGGTCCAGTTCTGGCTGAAGCTCATCGCCGTGGTGGTGCCAGGGCTGATCTTCCTGGCCGTCTGGCGGCTCCAGAACGACGCCGACGCCGCGCGCGCCCCCTACTTCCACCGGCCGACGACCGTGACGGCCGGCGCGAGCGCGGGCATCCAGCTGACCGCACCCGCCGTCGTCGCCGTACGGGGCGTCGTGGACGGCCGGCGGTACCACGGCGAGCGCATCCGGCTGGGCACCGGCGTGCACCGCGTACGTGCCGGAGCGCGGCTGCGGTTCCCGGCCGGCGCGGCGGTGCCGCACACGTCCCACCTCACGCTGCTGCGCGGCGACCGGTGGGCCACGCCGTTCGCCGGCGGCCGCAACCATCCGCTGGCGGCGACCTATTCCGTGCTGCTCGGCGTCCTGCTGGGCACGATGGGCCTGCCGCATCTCGTCGTACGGTTCTACTCCAACGCCTGCGGGCGCACCGCGCGCCGTACGGCGAGCCTCGTGGTCGTGATGCTGGCGGCGTTCTACCTGTTCCCCGCGCTGTTCGGCACGCTCGGCCGGCTCTACACGCCCGAACTGCTGATGACCGGCGAGACCGACGCGACGCTGCTCATGCTGCCGCACCGGATCCTGCCGGGCATCACGGGCGACCTGCTGACCATCCTGGTGGCCACCGGGGCGTTCGCGGCCTTCGCCTCGACCTCCTGCGGCGTCGTCGTCGCGGTCTCGGGGAGCATCGCGCGGGGCTTCGGCGGCGGCGTGAGCGGCTTCCGGTTATCGGCCATGATCACGATGGCCGTGCCGTTGGTCCTCGCCTCGGTGACCTGCGCGCCACAGTCGACCGCGCTGATCACGCTCGCGTTCGCCGTCGCGGCGTCGTCGCTGTGCCCGCTGCTGGTCCTCGGCGTCTGGTGGGGGCGGCTGACCCCGGCGGGCGCGGTCGCGGGCGTCGTGGCGGGCGGCGGACCGGCCGCCGCGGCGGGCCTCTCCCGGATCCTCGGCGGGCAGCGGGACGGCTGGCTCGGCATGCTCATCGAACAGCCGGCGATCGTGACCGTGCCGCTGGGGTTCACCGCGATGATCGGCGTCTCTCTGCTGACCCAGGCGACGGTGCCCGCGCACACCGACCGGGCGATGGCCCGCATGCACCTTCCGGAGGAGGCCGGTCCGGAGCGACCGGCGTGAGACCGCCGTTCGTCGCGCCGGACCGACCGCTCACGATCCGCTTGCCAAACGTATACCGCCGACTACTGACCGTTTACCGAGGCAAGGGCTTTATGGGTTTCGCCGCAGGTCCTGGGGACCATAGTGTTTCGGCAGCAACGTTCTCGGGACGGCCGCCAGGCTCCGACTCGGGGGGGTGGAGGCCAGGCGGCGGCGCCTGGGTGCTGCTGAACGGTCGGGGGGTTGTTCAGCGGCACCCAGGCCTTTTTCATGTCCGGACCCCGGAACGGATCCGGCGGGAGCCAGGGCGCCCGTCCGGACCGCGAACCGGTCGCCCGAGCGCTCCGGCGCCGATGGAGCCGTCCGTGTCGGCTCGCACCGCGTGGAGCACGCACTGTCCCGCCCGGGACGACCGCGACTGTGGCCCGCGCGGCGGGCCTGCCCGCCGCAACGCCTCCAGAAGCAGGCCGGTGGCGGGCCTGGGTCGTAGTCCGGCCACCGCCCGCTCCGAGAGGACGCAGGTGGACTTGGAGGGCCGCTGGGCGGCCAGGGCGCGCCCGCTGGGCGGGCCACCCGGCCGGGGCGCCTCTGGCCGTCCGGGCGCACAGGGCGCCGGGCGGGTCCGGCTCAGGTGCCGCGCAGGGCCTTGAGGGTCTCCACGTCCGCCCGGTGGGGGTCGGCGCTGCGGCCCGGTGTCTCGATCACCAGCGGCACGCCACGGCTCACCGGGTGCCGGAACAGCTCCGCGAACGGCTCGGCGCCGATCTGGCCCGCGCCGATGTTCTCGTGGCGGTCCTTGGCCGAACCGCAGACGTCCTTGGAGTCGTTGGCGTGGATCAGCTTGAGCCGGTCCGCGCCGACGACCGTGGCCAGGCGGTCGAGGGTGGTCGCCACGCCACCGGGCGCCGCGAGGTCGTGCCCGGCCGCGAACGCATGGCAGGTGTCGAGGCACACGCCCACGCGCGGGTGCCGGTCGAGGGTGTCGAAGTAGGGTCCGAGGTCCTCCACGGTCGCGCACAGCATGGCGCCCTGCCCGGCCATCGGCTCCAGGAGCAGGTCCGGGCCGTCCGCGGGGATCTCGTCGAGCAGGGGCAGCAGGTGCTCGCGCAGCTGGCGTACGGCGTCCTCGCGGGGTTGGGAGACGGCCGAGCCGGTGTGCACGACGACACCACGCGCCCCGATCGCCGCCCCGCGCGCCAGCGAGTGGCGTACCGAGGAGACCGAGCTCGCCACGGTCTGCGGATTGGGCGACCCGAAGTTGATGAGGTACGGCGAGTGCACGAACACCGGCATGCCGGTGTCGTCGCTGTGCGCCCGGAGCCGCTTGTCCTCGTCCTCCCGGCCGGCCGCCGCCGCCCACCCGCGCGGGTTGCTGACGAACACCTGGATCGCTTCCGCACCGATCTGCGCGGCGTACCGCAGCCCGCCGGTGGCGAGCCCACCGGCGACGGGCACGTGCGCCCCGATGGGGCTTCTCAGCTCAACAGCCATGACCGGATCAGCCTAGGGCCTGTCTCGGACCCCGTGCGCGCGGCCCTGGAGACCTAGTGCCAGATGGTGATCGTGGCGCCGTGCGGCTGGGGGGTGCCGGGAGGGGGGTTCTGGCCGGTGACGATGTCGCGGCCGTGGCCCTTGCTCACGTTGACCTGGAAGCCGTTCTGCCGCAGGATCTGCCGGGCCTGGGGGATCGGCTGGCCGATGACCCCCGGGACCGCGCCCTGGCCGCCGTCGTTGTCCTTGCAGAAGGGGTTCCACCACTGGCACTGGCCCTTGGTGACCGTCAGCTGGACCGGGTCGCCCCGGTTGACCTGCTGGCCCGGCGGCGGGTTCTGCGCGACCACGGTGTTCTCGGGCTGGCCCGGCGCCGGGTCCTGCTCCTGCCACTGGACGTTCAGGCCCAGTTTGGTCAGCGTCGCGTTCGCCTGGTCGCGGCGCATGTTGACGAGGTTCGGCATCTTGATGCCGCTGCTGACCACGAGCGTGACGGGTTCGTCCGGGCTCTGTGTCTCGCCCGCGGCCGGCTTGGTCCTGATGACGTAGCCGCGCGGGACCGTGGTGCTGTCCTGCTGCACCTCGTCGCCGGCCTGCAGACCGGCGCTCTTCAACCGCTGCTTGGCCTGGTCGAGCGGGACGCCGTGCACGTCGGGCACGTTCACGGGCTTCTTGCCCTTGGAGAACACCAGCGTGAGCATGGCGCCCTTTTTGACCTCCGTGCCGACCTTGGGCTGGACGTCGACGACCTTGTCCTTGGGGATGGCCGGGTCGTAGCGCGACTCGCCGCGCTTGACCTTGAGACCGACCTTGGCCGCCTGGGCGCGGGCGTCCTCCTCGGACAGGCCGACCAGCTTGGGCACCTGCTCGGTGTTGCCGACCGTCACGGCCCACACGAGCCCGCCGAGCAGCAGCACGAGGACGACCGCTGCCGCGATCACCCCGTACAGGCCCGGCGGCCGCAGCAGCCGGTCCTTCAGCCCGGCGGGCGGCGGCGCCGCCTCGTGGGTGTGCTGTTCTTCGCGCGGGATCGCCATCGTGTGCGGTCCCAGGACCTGGGTGCCGGAGGCCGCGTTGAACGTCTGCGTCGTGCCGTCCGGGGTGGAGGGGCCCGGCAGGGCGGGCTGGACCGCGGCGGGGGCGGTGACCGCGCTCACGTCCGCGAGTGTCTCGTCGATGTCGCGTGGCAGCGTCCGGTAGACCTCGCCGGCCGCGGAGTGGAAGTGGATGGCATCGGACGGGCGACGTGCCGGGTCGCGGTTGGTCGCGCTGGCCACGAGCGCGTCGAGCTGCGGCGGCATCCCCGGGATGACGCTGGACGGCAGCGGCACGGCCTCGTTGACGTGCTTGTACGCGACGGACAGCGGCGTGCCGCCCTGGTGCGGCTGGCGCCCGGTCAGCAGCTCGAACAGCATGATGCCGGCGGAGTAGACGTCGGTACGCGCGTCCGCGTCGCCCGAGATGACCTGCTCGGGGGCGAGGTAGCCGACGGTGCCGATGAGCATGCCGGTCTTGGTCTGCTTGCTCGCCGACTCGGCACGCGCGAGGCCGAAGTCGGCCACCTTGATGCGGCCGTCGGCGTTCAGCAGGACGTTTTCAGGCTTGACGTCGCGGTGGACCAGCCCGGCGCGGTGGGCGGCTCCCAGCGCGGCGAGCACCGGCTGCATGATCTCCAGCGCCTGGCGCGGCCCGAGCCGGCCGCGCTCGGTGAGCAGGGCGCGCAGGGTGCGGCCGGGGACGTACTCCATGGCGAGGAACACGTGACCCTTGCTGGTGCCCTGGTCGTACACCGCGACCACGCTCGGGTGCGACAGCGCCGCGGCGTGCTTGGCCTCGGCGATGAAGCGGCGTACGAACTCCGCGTCGCCCACGAGGTTCGCGTGCATGACCTTCAGCGCCACCGTGCGCTCGAGCTTCGTGTCATGGCCGACGTACACCGTCGCCATGCCGCCTTGGGCGATCCGCGCCTGGACGCGGTAGCGCCCGTCGAGCACCTGCCCGACGAGTGGGTCCGCAACCGTCGTATCCATCAGAGGGAGTGTATTCGTGTTCAAACGTCGTACTCGCCGCTGGGACACCGGAAAGCATCGATCCTTGACCGGATCGAGATCAACCTCCCGAGCTGAGACCCTGCCAGGGTGACGACGCCTGAGCGTACCGTCGCCTGGGGATCCGTCCCGCTCGCCGCGCCAGCCGCCCGGCCTCGACCGCGTGCCGCATCGCCGCCGCCATCAGGGCCGGTGACTGCGCCCGCGTCACCGCGGTGGCGAGCAGCACCGCGTCGCAGCCCAGCTCCATCGCCAGCGCGGCGTCGCTGGCCGTGCCCAGGCCGGCGTCGAGGATGACCGGCACCCCGGCCTGCTCGACGATGAGCTCGATGTTGTGCGGGTTGCGGATGCCGAGCCCGGAGCCGATGGGGGAGCCGAGCGGCATCACCGCGGCGCAGCCGGTCTGCTCCAGGCGGCGCGCCAACACCGGGTCGTCGCTGGTGTAGGGGAGCACGACGAAGCCGTCGTCGACGAGTTGCTCGGCGGCGTCGGCCAGCTCGATCGGGTCCGGCAGCAGCGTCCGCTCGTCCGCGATCACCTCGAGCTTGACCCAGTTGGTCTCCAGCGCGTCGCGCGCGAGCTTGGCGGTCAGCACGGCCTCGCCGGCCGTGAAGCAGCCGGCGGTGTTCGGCAGGACGCGGATGCCGCAGCGGCCGAGCACGTCGAGCACGGAGCCGCGGGCGCCGGCGTCGACGCGCCGCATCGCGACCGTCGTGAGCTCGGTGCCGGAGGCGGTCAGCGCCTCCTCCAGGACGCTCATGCTCGGCGCCCCGCCCGTTCCCATGATCAGCCTGGAGTCGAAGGACTCGCCGGCGATGACGAGCGGATCCGTCATGTCAACCTCCCTGTACGGCGGTCAGCACCTCGATGCGGTCCGCCTCTCGCACGATCGTGGTGTTCCAGTCGGTGCGCGGCACGACCTGGTCGTTCAGCGCGACGGCCACGCCGCCCGTACGCCCGGTCACGGACGAGACGACACCGGCGACCGAGGAACCCTCCTCGGCCTCGTGCTCGGCGCCGTTGACGGTGATCTTCATGCTCTCCTCAGAACCGGTCGGGTGAGAACGGCCGGGCGATCTCGGGCGTCGCCCCGGTCGCCAGCATCTCGGCCATGACGTCGCCGGTCACCGGCGCCAGCAGCACGCCGCCCCGGAAGTGCCCGGTGGCCAGCAGCAGGCCGGGCAGCGCCGAGGGCCCGAGCACCGGCGCGTTGTCCGGCGAACCGGGCCGGAGGCCGGCGTTGACCTCGGTGAACGCCAGCTCGGTGATGCCCGGCAGCAGCTCGCGCGCGTCGCGGAGCAGCTCCCACAGGCCGCCCGCGGTGACCGTCGTGTCGAAACCCATCTCCTCCTGGGTGGCCCCGACCACGATCTCGCCGTCGGCCCGCGGCACGAGGTACACCGACGAACCGCGTACGAGGCCGCGGACGCACCGGCCCAGGAACGGCGTGGCGCTGTGCAGCCGTACGACCTGGCCCTTGACCGGGCGTACGGGCGGCAGCACGCCGGGCGGCACGCCCTTGAGGTCCTGGCTCCACGGCCCGGCGGCGAGCACGACCTGGCCGGCATGGAGCACCCCGCCGCTCTCCAGACGCACCCCGGCGGCCCGCCCGTCCTCGATCAGCACCTCCGTCGCGCGCTCGCGCACGAGGGCGCCACCGAGCCGCTCGACGGCGGCCAGCAGGGCGGCGGTCAGACGCCTGGGGTCGACGGAGCCGTCGGCCGGCGCCAGCAGCCCGCCGCGTACGGCCGGGGCGAGCATCGGCTCCAGGCGGCGGCACTCGCGGCCGGTGAGGGTCTCGGCCGAGATCCCCACCGACTCCTGGAACCTGCGCAGCTCGTCCAGGACGGCGAGGTCGTCGGAGTCGAGCGCGACCTGGAGCGTGCCGTCGTCACGGAACCCGGTCGAGCGCCCGGAGACCTCCTCCAGCTCCGCCACGAACGCGGGATAGCGGTCGCGGGAGGCGAGGCCGAGGCGCAGCAGCGCCTCCTCGCCGTAGGTGAGCTCGCTGACCGGGGTGAGCATCCCGGCGGCGACGTAGGAGGCCTTGGTGGCGGGCTCGGGGTCGGCGACCGTGACGCGAAGACCGCGCCCGAGCGATCGCCACGCCGTCACCAGCCCGATCACACCGCCGCCGACGATGACCACGTCGTCCACTCTGGCGCTCCCTTCGCCGGCATGATCCGGATCAGGTCCAGAGCCCGGCACAGGGCCGGGCTCTTGCGGTCGGCGGCCGGTCTGCCGCCCTCTCAGCCCGGTTCGCCGGACTCCCGCGCTTCGGTGTCCTAGCCTACGTCCTCGCCACTCGCCTAAGGTCACGAGCATGGACCGGGTGATCATCGTGGGCGGTGGCCTGGCGGGGCTGCGCACCGTCGAGGCGCTGCGCGCCCAGGGGTACGCCGGCGGCCTCACGCTCGTCGCGGCCGAGCCCTACCCGCCGTACGACCGCCCGCCGCTGTCCAAGGCGGTGCTCAGAGGCGAGACCGACGACACGACGGTCACCGCCGACTGGGCCGCGCTCGGCTGCGAGCTGCTGCTCGGGCGCCGCGCGACCGGGCTCGGGGAGGACCTGGAGACGACGGAGGGGCCCCTCGGCTTCGACGGACTGGTGATCGCGACCGGCGCGACCCCGATCCGGTTGCCCGGCGACGGCCCGCAGCACGTCCTCCGCACCGTCGACGACGCCCGTACGCTCCGCTCCGGGCTGCGGCCGGGGGCACGGCTCGTCATCGTGGGCGCGGGCTGGATCGGCGCCGAGGTGGCGACGGCGGCGGCCGCGGCGGGCTGCCGGGTGACCGTCGTCGAGGCCGCGGACGCGCCTCTCGCCGGCGCCGTCGGCGCCGAGGTCGGGTCGAGGACGGCCGGCTGGTACGCCGAGGCCGGGGTCGAGCTGCGGCACGGCCTCAAGGTCGCCTCGGTCGGGCCCGGCGGCCTCGCTCTCGCCGGAGGCGGCTCCGTCGAGGCCGACATCGTCGTGACCGGCGTCGGCGTACGGCCCGAGACCGCCTGGCTGGAGGGTTCCGGGCTCGCGCTGGAGAACGGCGTCGCCGTCGACGAGCGGCTGCGTACGGGACGGCCGGGGGTGTTCGCGGTGGGCGACTGCGCGGCGTGGTGGTCGCCGAGGTTCGAGCGGCGGTTGCGCGTCGAGCACTGGGACACCGCGCTGAACGCCCCCGACGTCGCCGCCGCCAACCTCCTCGGCGGCGAGCGGGGCTACGACGCCGTGCCGTACTTCTGGTCCGAGCAGTTCGGCCGGATGGTGCAGTACGCCGGGCACCACCCCGTGGCCGACACGATGGTCTGGCGGGGCGACCCCGGCGCGGAGAGATGGGCCGTGTGCTGGCTGTCCGGCGACCGGCTCGTCGCCATTCTGACCGTGAACCGGCCGCGTGACCTGCTGCAGGGCCGGCGGGCCATCGCCGCCGGGGCCCGGGTCGACGCCGGCCGGATCGCCGACCCCGACGTCGCGGTCAAGGCGGCCGTACGAGCCGAATAACATACGCGGCGGTAGTCGGGACCAGAAATGAGGTTTCAGATGGGGCTCAAGATGGTAAGCAGGCTTGCGTGACGCACACCGTTGCCGAAATCGAGATCGACCGAGAGACCGACGCACTGGTGAGCGAGTGGCTCACCCTCCCTGAGGCGGCTGAGCGCCTCGGCCTCGATCTCAAGCGGGTCAAGCAACTCCTCCGAGACCACAAACTGCTGGGCGTGCAGCGCGAGAGCGGGCTGAGCGTGCCCGCCGCGTTCATCCAGGACGACCAGCCCCTGAAGGGCCTGCAGGGCACTCTCACGGTCCTCGCGGACGCGGGGTTCGGCCGCGCCGAGGCCCTGCGGTGGCTGTTCACCGCCGACGACTCGCTGCCGGGCACGCCGGTGCAGGCGCTCGCCGAGCACCGCGTGAAGGAGATCAACCGGCGCGCGCAGGCGCTCGCCCTTTGAGCCGCGGCGCAACCGCCCGGCGCGACGGAGGATGCCGGTTTGCCCGCGCGTCTTCCCTCTGACCGGGCGGTCGCCCTGCGCTCCAGGCTCGGCCGGGCACGTCTCTACCTGTGCACGGACGCGCGTGAGGCCCAGGGCGATCTGCCGGAGTTCCTCGACGCCGCGCTGGGCGGCGGCGTCGACATCGTCCAGCTCCGCCAGAAGGGGCTGGAGGCGCGGCAGGAGCTGGAACACCTCGCGGTGTTCCGTGCGGCCTGCGACCGGCACGGCGCGCTGCTGGCGGTCAACGACCGCGCGGACATCGCGCACGCCGTACGTGCCGACGTGCTGCACCTCGGCCAGGACGACCTCCCCGTGCGCCAGGCGCGCGCGATCGTCGGCGAGAACGTCCTCATCGGGCGCTCGACGCACTCTGAGGAGCAGGCGGCCGCGGCGGCGGTGGAGTCCGGAGTGGACTACTTCTGCACCGGGCCGACCTGGCCGACGCCGACCAAGCCCGGCCGGCACGCGCCAGGTCCTGGCCTGCTCTCCTACACCGCGGGCCGGGGGTTCGCCCGGCCGTGGTTCGCGATCGGCGGCATCGACCTGGACAACCTGGATGAGGTACTCGCCGCCGGGGCGCGGCGGGTCGTCGTCGTACGCGCGATCACCGAGGCGGACGACCCGCGGGCGGCCGCCGCGGCGTTCGCCCGAAGGCTTCCCCATGAGTGACTTTCACCTGGGGTTCACCCGGGTGACCCCCTCGTATGGGCGACAATGGTGCCCATGATCGGAAATCCTGACGACGAGCGCCCCGTCGAGCTGTCCGACGACGACGAGCAGCTGGACGTGCTGCCCGATCAGACGCGTGACGACTCCGACACGGGGTGGGGCGAGTGGCGTGCGGTGGACGAGGACGCCCGGCTGATCGAGGAGCGCCCGCCCCACTGGTAAAGACCTCAGGGGTGGATGGGGACGCCCAGGCCGAGCAGGAACCCTGCCACGATCACCAGGGCCAGTGCGAGGATCAGCTGCCGGTTGCGTCGGGGCCGGGGCGCACGTGCCGGGGGACGGGCCTGTACGGGCTCCCGGTGTGCGATGCGCTTCTGCTCTCCGGTGTCCAGTTTCATGCTGACATTCATGCTCATGCGGACGTTCGACGGGTCATGCCTCATTCTTAACCAGGCAAGATCGTTGTGTCCCGCGAACGGCCATTCACGGTCGGCTCAGACGGTGCGGGCCGTCACGGCGAGGGCGAGCTCGGAGAGGGCGTCGCGTGCCGGAAGCGTCACCGGGGCGGCGTCCAGCGCGGCCTCGGCGTCCGCGGCGTACCGGCCGATCATCTGCTCGCACGCGTCCAGCGCGCCGGTGTCCACGATGACCGAGCGGAGCAGTTCGACGCCCGCGGTGTCGAGCGCGGGATCGCCCAGGAGGCTCTCCACGGTCTGGGCCTGCTCGTCCGTCGCGCGTTCGAGGGTCAGCGCGACGAGGACCGTGCGCTTGCCCTCACGCAGGTCGTCGCCGGCCGGCTTGCCGGTTTCGGCCGGGTCGCCGAACACCCCGAGCACGTCGTCGCGCAGCTGGAACGCGACGCCCAGCGGCAGGCCGTACGCCGAGAGCGCCTCGACGGAGGCCTCGTCGGCCCCGGCCAGCGCGGCGCCGAGCTGCAAGGGCCGCTCGATGGTGTACTTCGCACTTTTGAAGACGACGATCCGCAGCGCCGCCTCGACCGCCTCGTGGCCGCCCGGCCGCCGTCCGCGTGCCTGGCCGAGCAGGTCGAGGTACTGGCCGCACATGATCTCGGTGCGCATCCGGTCGAAGATCGGCCGGCCGCGCGACAGCGCCTCGGCCGCGAGGCCGCTGCCCTGGAACATCTCGTCGCACCAGGTCAGGCACACGTCCCCGAGCAGGATGGCCGCGCCCGAACCGAACGCCTGTGCCGACCCGCGCCACCCGGACTCGGCGTGCAGCGCCTCGAGCCGCCGGTGCGCCGCGGGCTGCCCACGGCGGGTGTCGCTGCCGTCCATGACGTCGTCGTGGATCAGCGCGCCGGCCTGGAGGAGTTCGAGAGATGCCGCAACCGTGAAGAACTCGGTGCGGTCGTCCCCGCCCGACCCCCGCCACCCCCAGTAGCAGAACGCGGGCCGCAGCCGCTTGCCGCCGGCGAGCAGCGCGTCGAGCGCTGTGAGCAGGGGCGACAGGTCTCCCGAGATGTCGCCGAGCAGGGGTCGCTGGCGGTCGACGAAGGTGTACAACGCCTCGTCGATCTCTTTGCGGATTCGGCTCGCGATCACAGAAAGAGACTAGTGGGCCGCTCCGCCCACCCCGTTACCCTGTGGGGCATGACAGCCGCGCGCCGCCGTACGATCCGCGAAGTCCTCGCCTCCGGGGAGACGACGTTCTCGTTCGAGTTCTTCCCGCCCAAGACCGAGCAGGGGGCGCGCAACCTCTGGCAGGCCATCCGGCGACTCGAGGTGCTCCAGCCCACGTTCGTCTCGGTCACGTACGGCGCGGGCGGCGGCACGCGTGACCGTACGGTCGACATCGTCGAGCGGATCGCCACCGACACGACGCTCACTCCCGTCGCGCACTTCACCGCCGTCGACCACTCGATCGCCGAGCTGCGGCAGCTCGTGGGCCGGTTCGCGGCGGCGGGGGTCACCGACCTGCTGGCGCTGCGGGGCGACCCGCCCGGCGACCCGATGGGGGAGTGGGTGCGGCACCCGGAGGGCGTCGAGTACGCCGAGGACGTCGTACGGCTGATCAAGTCGGCGGGCGACTTCAGCGTCGGCGTGGCGGCGTTCCCGTACAAACACCCGCGTTCCGCGGACGTCGAGAGCGACACGCATCACTTCGTGAACAAGTGCCGGGCGGGCGCGGACTACGCGATCACCCAGATGTTCTTCCGTGCCGAGGACTACCTGCGGCTGCGCGACCGCGTCGCCGCGCTCGGCTGCGACGTGCCGATCATCCCGGGCATCATGCCGGTCACCCAGCTGAGCACGATCGAGCGGTCCGAGCAGCTGTCCGGGGCGCCGTTCCCGCCGGAGCTGGCGGCCCAGTTCGAGGCGGTGGGCGACGACCCCGAGGCGGTGCGCCGGCTCGGCGTCGACCAGGCCGCGGACCTGTGCCGCCGCCTGCTCGCCGAGGGCGTGCCGGGCATCCACTTCATCACGTTCAACAAGTCGACCGCGACGCGGGAGGTCTACTCCCGTCTCGAGGTCAGCGGCAGTTCGGCACCCATCACCGCGTAGAGGGGACCGCCGCCGGGGAAGCGGAAGCCGGTCAGCAGGTCGACCAGGCCGAGCGAGCGGTACAGGGCGCGGGCCGGCGTCCGCGCGTCCAGCGTCGACAGCACCACCGTGCGCTCCGGCCGCCCCTCGCACAGCGCGGTGATCAGGCCGCGGCCCAGCCCCCGGCCCTGCGCGGCCGGGTGCACGTGCAGCTCGGCCACCTCCCAGGCGTCATCGAGCCAGTGCCCGGCGTGCTCCGGCCCGCCGGTGTTGGTGAGCTGGCCGCGTACGACGTCGTGCCACCACTGCCCGGACTCGCCGTGGAAGCCGTAGCCGAAGCCGACCACGTCACGCGAGCGCTCGGCGACGAAGGCGCGGAAGTCCGGGTAGCCGGTGTGCCGCTCCATGATCATGTGCCGGCCGGGTATCTGGCCCGCCGGGGGGAGCATCGCCGCCTCGTACGTGGCCAGGAGCGCGTTGATGCGCCGCAGGAACCCGCGCCGGTCGATCTCGCGGATCTGCGGTGCCGACTCGCGGCGGGCCCTGAATGCTGGTCTCACGTGCCTCACTTGGGAATGAACGGCGGAACCTTCGAGAGTGCGCCGTAAATGTCCCACAGAATCTGCGTCGCCGCCTTCTTCAACTGGCCGCGTTGCGTTTCGAGATCGTTCTGCCACGTGCGTGCGGCGGGCCCGACCCAGGCGTCGCCGGCCGTGCGTGCGGGCGGATCGAGCGCCTTGTCCAGCGTGTCGGCGCTGGCGTAGGCCCGCTGGTAGGCGTGGTAGAGATCCGCGTACGCCGGGTTGGGCTGCATCGTGTCGCCGGGCGGCGGCGGGTCGGACGGGGAGTGCAGGGTGCCCGGCGACGGCGGGTAGGTGCTCATGCCGGGGTACCGGTGCCGGCGTGGAACGCGGCGAGCCGCTCGGCGTTGGCGCGTACGGCGGCCGGGTCGGCGTCGTGGGCGGTGGTGGCGTGGCCGAGCAGGCGGGCCAGCGCGTCGGAGTCCGGATGGATCTCCAGCGCCCGGTGCAGGGCCTCGGGATGCCGGGAGTAGAGCGCGACGGCGGCGTGCGGGTCGTCGGCGGCGGGCGTGATCATCGCCTCGTGCGGGGGGTGGGGTGCCGGGAAGAGGTGTTTTTCGTGGTGTTTTACGTGCTGCTCGTGGATCATCGCTGTGAGGCCGAGATGGCCGAGCGCGACCTTGGCACGGTGACCGAGCCCGGCCTGCTGGAGGAGTCGTACCGCGTCGTCGCGTACGCCCTCGCGGAGTGCCTCGTCGAGCATCGTGCGCAGCCATTTCTCGTTCATCGTCATGTGGTGGCTGGCGACGCCGAGGGAGGTCTCGACGGCCTTCAGGTGGTCTTTGTCGCCGAGCGCGGCCTTGATCAGGTGCGCGGTGCCCGCGGGCCCGAGGCGGTCGTACAGGCCGTGCGCGTAGTCGGGGTCGTCGGCGTTGGCGGTGAGGCGTTTCCAGACGTCTGTTCGCCCCTTTCTGATCGCCGCGGCGTCGGCACCCCCGGCCTTCGCGGCGGCGTGCACGTCGGCGAAGTTGCCGACCTTAGGGCCGGCCCCGGCCTTGGTCGTACGGTGTCTGCCGAGCCCGCCCGCGCTGACCTGCGGCATCGGGTGGCCGCCCTGGCTGAGGTGAGTGATCGCGTAGTTGCGGCGCCGGG
>Ga0247774_1000481_pt1 | contig 19710 bp, 20 predicted proteins | sample UWRJL001104B6_FD_179933 | JGI IMG/M metagenome (GOLD analysis project Ga0247774, IMG submission 179933) | Plant litter microbial communities from Arlington Agricultural Research Station in Wisconsin, United States - UWRJ-L001-104B-6 | ecosystem: Environmental > Terrestrial > Plant litter >... | reverse complement strand
AGGCATTGCTTAACTTTGCTAACGTGACAACTTCCTTCGTTCCTTCTAAACAGCAACGAAGAATGGGGAAATGGCGATGACTGGTTCAACTTTGACTACATCCACTTCCGCGCCACCGTCTCCTGCTGGAGCGAGTGGCGCCACATGATCCGCACCGCCTACGAGCGAATCACCCCCGGCGGGTGGCTCGAGATGCAGGAGCCCAAGTGCGACGTCGACTCGGACGACGCCGAGATCCCTGCCGACAACGCGCTGAAGCAGTGGTTTGTGGAGCTGACCAGGGCCTGCGACATCGCTGGGCGGCCCATCTCCGAAGTCCCCGAGCTGAAGCAGATGTTCGAGGAGGCCGGCTTCGTGGACGTGCACGAGAAGGTATACAAGATTCCGCTCAATGGGTGGCCGCGGAGCAGGAGGTTGAAGGAGATTGGGGAGCTATGGCAGTTAAATTTGGATGCGGGCTTTTCGGGGTTCAGTTATGCATTGTTTCATCGCCATTTGAATATGAGCAAGGAGGAGATTGAGGTAAGAGTTTTTTTTTGCCCCTAATCCTATGGCGCGGGGGAGAAGAGGAGGGTGGCGGGATTTGGTCGCTTGCGGGGGGGAGAGGGGCCTGCGGAAATGGCGAAGAGCAGGTGCGGGAAGACGGGGTCTTCGCGTGTGTACGGCAGGAGGATGTTGGATTGCGAGCAGAATGGCTAACAATACGCAAAACTAGGTTGGACTTGTCAATGTGAGGAGGGCATTGGCGGACCAACGAACGCATGCTCACGAGAAATTCTACGTCGTTTGGGGCCGGAAACCCGAGGACGCGGCTGGCCCACCAACACCGAAATCCTAATCTTATATCAAAGTCCATCTGATGGCACGGTGCTGGCTTGGATGAATGGCGACGACACAGGGAAAGTCTTTGAAGCCTTGACCCTGCCGGATATAATGAGGCAAGCAAGCACAAGAGGATGGACAGAAGAGAAACGATTTGCATTTGCTATTGTAATGGCTGTATGACCTAAATGGGTGTATGAATCTTCACTCTCATGTGAGGTGATTTGGGGGTGGGTGGGCGACTTTGTCGGGAGCATATTGAGGATGAAGATGGTCACTTTTCATATGGCTGTTCCAATATTTCCATAGACAAGTTTTATTCTTTTAGAGCGCAGCCACGCGGAGAGCTTATTGTTTCTTTTGTCGTTTTCAAACCTCTAACCCAAGATGGGAGGGATAATTTTAGAGATGATATTACGAATCTCGGCGTGTTGAGGATTTGACCAAAAATACCCAAATTCCAAGCAACCTCTTTGATCATCTGTTACTTGTCCCCATCATAAGCTGCTGTTACTAACAAATCTAGCCTCATGCCTTTTTGGGTCATGGTTGGGTCTCAAGCAATCATTGGACAGAAATCAATGTGGTCTGATACAAAGTATTTCGTGCATTGATGGTTTTGCTCCAGAACAGCTCAGACACCCAGACAATGGCACAGGGCTGACGTTACACAACGCCAACCACCCCCCAACTGCCGGTCCGGGTACGGGACCCATTTCTTGGCACAGGCCAGGAAAAGAACTTTGGCAACTTTAATCTCACCACTCGCTCCTTTCAACGTCAAACATTCGTTGTACCTCTGTCCAAGTCAAGTTGATGGATTTGGGCGGTCCTGTATTTTTTGGGGGCCAAAAGAACTTGGTCAACTCTGCTCATCATATCCCCTTACGGGACAGCAAAAATACTCTTCCAGTTTCCTTGAAGGGAGACCTCTCCGTCCAGAAACAGGGCTCTTCCGGGAATCCCGGCCCCGCTTCTGGAACCCCCTTCAGGTAGCTAGCTAGAGAGAACCACACCACGTTCCCTACCAACCCGCTCTATTCGTCAACGTATCTACTATGAAATCGTCGTCCAAAATCAGGTCCCAACAAATCCTTCCACCGAGATCCCCCCGCCTTCCTAGTCAAGGTTGCATATGTGACAACTGAACTTTCATCAGACCATTCCGAAGACGGCGAAAAGTGGGCACGAAGGTTCCTGCTTGAGGTGAGAATGACGATGTATCAACGAATTCTTGTCAGTTCTCAACAGGTAGAGCCAGTGATGGTCGAAGATTGATGCTTTGGCACCTCATTGAACTGGAGATACTCTTGCCCAAAATCATGTCTCTGCCTCCCCGCTTCTTTGGAGATGGATCCTTTGCTCCTTTTTTCTACATGGCGACGAATAATAAAAACCTCCAAAGCTGGGTGGTTGAATATCGTCAAGTGGAAGAAAAGATGAGGAAGCTTGTGAATGAAGTGCTCTGCCTCTTCTCGACACTCATATACCACCTCCCAGTTGTCCTTTCCTCAGGTTTGGTTCGGATTCCGCCGCAAGGATACACTGGTCAAGTTGTAGAAACACTGCAAGCTGTCACCTGTCAGTAACATGGAGGTACTGGCTGGCTATAGCCGTGCTTCCTCTCGTGGAGTTGATCGTCGTCAAAGCCATCCCGTGAGCGGCACTTCTCTCAGGAGTATGAGCAGGCATCTCGGACTGCGGCTCGGGGAAAAGACCTCCGCTCATAGCCTCGAGAAACAGGTGGTTCATGTTACACATTTGTCCATTAACGGCCCTATGAAAATCAAGTTCGGAAGACCCCCGCCCGATCAACATGAGAGATGGGAAACAAATCTTTCCCCCATCCCTTCCTGTCTCGGCCAATTGCCGAGATAAAAAAACCATACACGTCCGTCCACTCGTGCCCAGCCTGCTAATTGCCTCCCTCCCGACCCGCCGTTTCAGAAGAAGATTTTTGATACGCAAGCGCTGTTGACCTAAAATCAGCTCCTCCAACCCCCTTTTTAGTTCATCAAACAACTCCCTCGCTTTTGGGGCCACAATGCAAAGCTGAGAGGAAAAAAGACATGAGCCCTTGTACCGCAATAAACCCCGCTTAACCACTCTTGTGCTTTTTGTGTGTGCCGTCAAAATGGCCATCACTGAACACCTTGATCATTGAAAAAAAATCGTCCGTCCGAAGCCGTCGAAACACGAATCGTCTATTCGTCATCAACCTGTCGTTGCCAACATGCCGAGGAAAGCAAAGAGCTGAGGGTGGTTATTGGTGGTCGATGTTAGAGAGGAGAGTGGGAAAATCAAGAAGAAAAAAACGATTCGCCTTGGGACAAAGTGTAACGAGACAGATGCTGAATGCTGTGGCCTCGTAAACTCTGAACGCCGCCGAGTCGCAAAAACGGAGAAATGAGACGCGTCCAACTCCAGGGGGCCAAAAAAGCCAATGATATGTACTCGGTTGCTGCTGAGGTGCGAGACAGGACTGTTGTGGAGCCTATCCAAGGAAAACAATGCCGAAAGTATCATTGGAGGCCTGTCCTACGCTTCTCATACGCGAGTTGTCGACAATGCAGCTGGGAGAAACTCAAGCTGGAGCTGATGCTCCTACTCATTGTGAATCGCAAGAGATGTCGTCTATCGAGGGTGGCGGCAGGTCGTGTATATGTACAATTAAGAGGCGCCACGCGGCGCCGGGTTGCGTCGGCCACCCCGCGCAGGCATCACTGTAGTCCAGCCATCTTCACCCGGCTTGCTGGGCTCCGTGTCGGTCGTAGGTGTCGGAGGCGGCTGCTCACGCTGGTTTGCAGGGCCGTTAGACCGCCCAGCACCACCGCCGCCTCGAGGGCCGCGGGGTGGGCCACCACGGCCCCGTGGGCCACTGGGGGCACCTCTTGGCCGGTGCTCGCCCGAAGGCGTTCGCCAGTCACGACTCTCGGTAGCTCTCGATTTCTGTTCACTCTGGCTCTCTCCCTTGGGAGCACGGGGTTCCCGGGGCTCACGGGGCTCACGGGGCTCACGAGCCTGCCGGGGCGGGCGATTCTCTTTGGACTCGCCATTCTGCGGCTTCTCGTCGGCGCTCTGCACGGACTCTGTCTTCTTACCGTCAGCGACCTCCTTGGCAGTCTCCGAAGGCGCAGCGGCCGCCTCCTCCTGGGCTTTCTCGGCCTCGGCGGCGGCCTGAGCATCAGCCTCGGCCTTGGCAGCAGCTTCCTTTGCGGCAGTTTCCTTAGCCAGCCGACGATCCTCCTTAGCTTTCTCATCGGCTTCTCGCTTCTCCTTCAATGCCTGCTGACGCCTTTCCTCGACCTGTCGCTCTCGGGTGGCGGTATCAATAGGACGGGCAGCACCAAAGGGGCTGGCCTTGGAATCCGTAGCAGGCGACGGCGATGGCTGATCGGTAGTGGCCTCGGAGACGGTTCGCTTGGCAAGATGCAACTTGGGGCGGCCGCCAACGGGCACGGCCGCGGCAGGGGCGGGCGACGGAGGGGCCTCGCTACCATCTCTGGAGTGCGAGGCGGAAGACCTAGCAGCAGGGTCGGGACGCATCTTTTCACGCCACTGATTGTCAAGCTCGGCGGCTGTCCTCTGTCGCTCAGGTTGCTGGCGGAACTCTCGCTGGGGAGGACGCGAATCCTGGCGTCCCTCGCCCCAGGCAGCCGGCGACTGGCGGCGAGGACCTCGTTCCTGAGAAGATCCCTCTTGCTGTTCTCGTCGGCTTCCGCCTCGGGACATAGGCGCGGCTTGGGGCCGAGGGGAAAGCGGTCCCTTGCGTTCCCAGTTGCCAAAGTCGCGGACCTTGCCATCACCCTCTTGAGGCTCACGCGGAGGACCGCGACGCTCGCTGCCGAAATCCCCACGGCGCTCGCCGCCAAAATCGCTACGACGATCGCTGCCGAAATCATCGCGTCTTCGGGAATTCTCCCGGGGAAGATCTGGAAGAGGACCCTTGCGAGACCAATCGCTGAAGTCTCGTGACGAATCGGATCGGCCGGCTCCCTCTCGGGCTATTACGTTGTCAGTATGTATCATAATAGCTTAGGTCCGCAAGTACATACGGGGATCGGCAATGCGAACTCGGATGTATCGTCCATTGAGAGACTGCTGGTCTAGATCAAGTGCCTTCTTGAGGCCGTCGAGATCTCCAAACTCGACATAGGCAAAGCCCTTGGGGCGCTGGAGCTCGCGGTCTTCGATGATTCGGACGTTGACGACACCGCAGCCAGCAAAAAAATCCGAGACGGCTTCCTGGGTAGCGTCATAAGGAAGATTGCCGAGATGGGCCGTGAATGGGGGTCGAGTGGGAAGCTTGGCCGGCGCAGCAGGTTCCTGACGGGAGTAGCCTATTCTACATTAGCTATCGTGGCGTGTCTCCTTTTCCTGCAGACCCTCCTTCCCAATAAGGAACATACCTGCATATGGATTGCTCGAGCCCATGCGAGCGCGATCGCTAGGTGGCAGAGGCTGGGTGCCTTGGATCGATTAGCATCTTTATTCGATATCCTCGAGTCGGAGAAGCACGCCAGAGGCTAGGGTTAGCTAGCCTGGCTGCTCCTCCGGCCACGGCGGGGATGGGGGCGAGGTTAAAACATACCAACTGTCTCTTCGACTTCATCGGCCCAAGATCCACCATAAGCTGCTATGTGTTAGAGTCCAGTACTAGCAAAATATGCCGCGTGCATCGACTCGTCGGATAGAGGTCATGGAAGGTAAGGCTGTCAGCGGGTTCGGGGTTCGCACTCACATGCATCAACGAGGAATTCACCCAGAGACATCTTCTGGGTTTCCTTCTTTTTGGGCGCTACCGTGAAAATTAGCACTGGGGTCCATTTCGCCAAAAAAAAATTTTTACAAAGCCGCTTGATTCCAAAGAACTTGACTCGCAAGGACTTACCCATGATTGCGGTTGGGAGGGAATGCTACGCGCAGCGACCTGATCGATGCGCGCAGACTGGCAGAGTGGACAGCCGAACCAAAGAAAATGGTTCGCGTCCCAGTTCAGACCGGAGCGTCGAGATGTTCGGTGGTATTCGGATTGCGACGAAGAGCGAAAATCCTCGTCGGCGGTAGGAAAGAGATCTGTAGTTTTTGTTGTTTGCGAATGAAGTCGGGCAGGATGCGGACGAACAGAACCCAGACTGGTCAAGAATTTGTCGTCTGGGTTGTGAGGTTAAGGAGAAAGGGAGCGGCGGAATGGTGGCCTCTCCTGTGGAAAGAAAATTGGTGACAAAGTTTACGCAAAGTTCCGCCTGGGGGCGGTTCGGTGGGACGGGCAGGGCACGAAAAAAAAAACGCGGGACGCCGACCAGGCAGTCAAAAATTCCACGAGCCTCCCGGAAGTCGGCCAATTGGATTTAACAAAATTTTTCGTGCCTTGTTCGCTCGGCACAAGAGGCAATTTAACAGCGAGGACAAGGGCGCTGTCAAGGAGACGCGAGCCGCTAATCCAAATTCGGAAAGGAAGCAACGGCCTTGGCAGGCGTTAGTACGATATTTTTGGGGGATATTTTTTTGGCTGCGACCGAAATTCACCTTCTAGAACACAATCTGCGGCCGTTCGCGGCACTGGAGCTTGACCCAAGCAATCTACCGTATTGCATTTCCATTCTATGAACGTGAATACTCTTTATTGTGTTTAGAAATCTGTATTTTTTATCTTTTCCCTGCAATTCGGAGCATTGCTGTCTTCCCACCGGGGACATTCAGCTCTGGCGCTCGGCTCAGTTCCGCCTTCATCACTGATGCTAGACCGTGCCCGACCGCGTAATTTGAGAGTCCAGGGACACCGCAATCAGAAGTCCAGCTCACAAACGGAACAAAACGCACCATAATGAGGGACCCTCAAGATCCGACGGCATCACCGTCATCGCCTCGTACGCCTCGCGCTCCACGTGGTCTCCTTCCGCCAGAACTGCTCGAGTACTTGGTCCCATCTTTACAGACTGGTGGCCTGGCTGGTGAGTGGATCGTGTAACCAGACTCAGCTCAAATGTTTTGACTGGAATCTAACTTGGTTCAGCTGGGACCGGGATTGTTTTTGGCATTGCTGGCGGCATTATTGCCGATGTCAACCCCTTACTCAATAGCATATCCTACGGCATTACCTGGTTTACTCTCGGATCTTCATTTTGGCGTAAGCATTAATGTACCCGGAATGGGATTTTGCTGTTGCTAATACGGACCAAGTTACACGAATGGCGGTGATAAATTCATGGGGGGGGCCAGGTAGTTTAACACCTCGGGACAAGACAAAAGCGAGTGCTATTGCTGGAGGGACTGCTGGGGTGGCAGGGGGACTTATCCGTATGTTTCTATGCCCAGTGACACGATCTACACGAGAAGCTAATGACATCTAGGGTCACCGCGTCTAATATTGCCAAGCGCAGTCATCATGACAGTCCTTGGCGGTGGTGGCCAAGGCATCGTCAACAAGGTGGCCGAGATGCGGGAAGAAATGCGCAGAACCAAGAGTAACGAGGACGGACCCGCCTGGATGAGATCCAAGTACAGCCCCATGAAGAAGCTGACGGACCAGGAGTACGAGGATATTATGGAGGAGAAGAAGCTGAAACTGGACACCGAAATCGCCCTCATAGACGACAAAATTGCCGAGCTAAAGGCTAAGGCAGCTGCTGAGAAGGCAAAGGCGGGTGAGCAAAGGGCAGTCGCCCCAATAGTGATGCCAGGGTCGGAAATTGAGAAGCCTGAAGAAGCTTCCAAGATGGAATCGGGAGCCAGCAAGAAAACATCAAAGCCTTGGAAGTGGATTTAGTGCAGGTCGGGTAGAGCAATCCACCAGCTCAACGCCTATGGCTGAGTTTTGTCATGCAGTCTCCTTGCTAAATATGCCAAATTCTGGCGGCAAAGCCCTTTAGATATACCGTAAGGGTTTAGCTTTTATCTGTACTTTTACGTCATCTAGATCCACTCGGTGCTGTTCTCAGGCGGCATATTCAGCAGAATATTGATCAGAGCCCTTGTTTTAGACTGTTCTCGTTGTCAATATCGGGTGCGGGCTATATTCTTGTAGCGGGGTGTTAGCATCGCCGAAGACTTCTCGCGTCTGTCTGTAGCTTGGTCTCAGAGGCGGAACCGCAAGCCAGTGCCCACCAGCAATTCATCATTCCTCCAACTTCCATTCCAGTATCAAGCGATAATTCTCGATAATTGCTGCACACTAGTTTGAACTAGGGCTTTTACGTAGAGCATCTCTTTTTATTCATTTCCAAGCTACGTGAAGCTAAACTTGTCGCACCCTGGACTGGCCTGTCACGCCTTCTCCCATGGCGCCCGTGGTGAGCTTCACCATCAATGAGGAAGGGGTCGCAGGCCTCCGCGAGGCCATCACCTGCCTCAATAAGTACAACGAAGAATTCTCTATAGAAGCAAGGGCGGATAAGGTACATGCCCGAAATTAACTGCTGAGTCTTTTACTAACAGCAATCAGTTTGTATTAACGGCGATAAATTCGACAAAGTCGGGCTATGCATATTTCTCCTTCCCCGACAAGTTCTTCATGAAGTACAAGTTCAATGGCGCCGGTCAGAGCCGAAACCTCGTCTGCTGTACATTGTACTCCCGGGTATGTCTCCCCCTATCTTGAATGACGCCAACTCCCCGCCCTGCCATATTAATGTATTTAGATTATGATGAACATCTTCAGGCCCAGGTCGAGTGGCGTCGACAGCCAGGGAGGGATTGACAGGTCTGGTTGCATCGATCATTGCGATGTATCGATACGAGATGAAGACGATGTACAGAGCCGATTTGTTGTAAGGATCTCTCTTAGAAATGGTAGGTAAAGGACTGACGGCTCTCTGTATTGAAGGCTAACGCGATGTCAAAGGCTGCACCGTCACGCAAAAAGTCATCTTCGCAGGGAACCCTCCTGTTCACGCCAAGTTCAACGCCGAGCGGGCGGTTCATCACTGGTCGATTCCTTCGCGGACACTGCGGGGGGTGATGGACCACTTTGGGTTTCGCGCCGAGCTGCTCGACATCAGCTCAGAAGGCGACTTTATCAACTTTGCCGGAATCACCGAGAAGGCAGTGGACACCACTCAATGTGAGTCTTCTTAGTGATCCATTGAATTGCCTCGCAGGCGATACTGACATTAAAAAGCCATTCGAGGCAAGCCTCTCCGCACACAAATCTCCCTCGAGCTGGACGAGTTCGAAGAAGTAGAAATCGAAGATGATCTCCACATCACCGTCCCCATCAAGGAGTTCCGAGCCATCATCTCCCACGCCAGCCAATCCGGTGCCGCAATCTCAACCCAATACTCCACCCCCGGCCAGCCCATCAAGATCAAGTACCGCGCCGACGTCATCGATGCCGAGTTTGTCCTCATGACAGTGGGCGACCGAGCCAGCCACACTCCCGCCCAGGGCCGAAAGATCAAGCGGAAGCGGGGTGCGTCCGTTGGCGAGCAGCTCGAAGCCGGATCTAGGAGACCCAGCGCACCGCCGTCGGAAGCAACCGGGCCCGCGCCTGCCCTACCCGGAACGCTAGGCCCTCAGCCTAGTTTGGCCTCAAGGTCCAACAACGTTGGTAGGAAGACGTGGTTCGATATGCGGCCGAGCCAGGCGCCGCCGCCGAGGACGCAGAGGGCCTTGTCGGAAAGTTTGTTTGTGCCGCAAGATGAGGATGACCCGTGGGAGCCGATCCCAGATGAGTTGGATGAGGATGAGGGTGAGACTGTTCAGTGGGATGGATCGAGGCCGCAGGTGAGTTACTCCTCGACTCTCAACCTCAATTCCCGGGGAACAGCTGTGGAGAACGGTGAGTCTAACGTAGTGCAGCAAACTGGTGGGACTATTGATCGGCTTACAGCCATGGACCGGCCTGAGGAGGAGCCGCCCAGTTCGAATGCTAGCGGGCTTGCGCCGACACAGAGGCTTTCTGATGCGCAGAAGATGGGGATCTTTTTTGGTGGGAATTCTAACTAAGGCATCACAGAGGAAGTTTCGAGTGACGGCCGGCAGGGAAACGCTAGTGACCTCAAATCTGCTTGGCCGCCACTGAAACCCAAGTGGCTTCATTTTTGATGCGGCCATCACTCTTATTAACTTGTGGTGGCTCCATCATGTGGACAGGAACATATGACAAATTCGGGGAGTTCTATGGTAGGAACAATTAGAGTTCGGTACTTCCCACCATTCTAAGGCGTAGCAAGTCTAATATTGACCCAGCTTGTTGCACATCCTGCACCAACGTATGCTATCTTCAAGTCTGATGGCACGTACTTCTCTGAGGCAATCACATTCCACCGCCCTTTGACGTCGTTCTCCGCTGACGGTCCACAATTGCCGTGTTCTCCCCATCCCCAACACACAGCCTCACCGTCCTCGGTGAGGCACACTGCGTGCTCACTTCCAATTGCCATTTGCAGCACTTTGAGGAGGTTGGGAGGCACCATCTGCCCATGGTCATCTCTTCCCCAGCTTGTCAAAGTACCGTCACTTTGTAAAAGGTATAGGGCACTCCATCCAGCCTGAACGTCCTTCCACCCGGTGATCGACTTCGGGGCTAATGTCTTGATCCCCCACTTATCGGATCCGAAAACCGCGATCTTGCCCTTGTCTGCGGGGCTGATAAGGCACGTGAATTCCCGACCACATATCGCTTTGGTGATTTTAAAGTCCAGCCCAGGAGCAGCAATCTTTCTCGGGAATTGTACTATTTCAGATGGCTCGCCCAACTGGCCCTTCCTACCATTCCCCCACCCATAGACATCTCCATTTTCAAGAACTACAACTGCATGTGCCATGCAAGCAGCAATGTCCACTACTTTGCATCCCTCCGGCGGGAACTCTGGAATCAAGGTGGCAGACGGCGTCCTCAATACCTCAACTGGCAACTTCCCTAGTCCCAGTTCCCCTTTCTGACCTGACCCAAAACTGTACACCTGGTTCTTCCCCTGGCAATCTTCGGTGACGATGAAGCTTGCCTCCCAGGATGCTGCGATGTTGCAGATCTTCTTACTTCGAAAGGTTTCTGCTGCGCGGTCGTCTGCAAGCTTGACGGGCCGGAAGATGCTACTCTCAGCGGCATCGGCGATACCAGATGTGAGACCGCACGCACCACTCCCAGGATCGCCAGACCAGTACAGCTCCCCAGATTCGAGTAGAACCAGGGTGTGGTTACCCCCCGCGGCAATCTTGGCGATTGACAGATCGGATGGCGCGGGGTCAAAGCTGGCGGGTTTCGGGACCGAGACGTCTTCTTTGTGGGAGATGCCAAGCTGGCCGGAGCCGTTGGAACCAAGGGCGTAGAGAGCCATGGCTACCTACTCAACTACTGATCGTGCCCTCAAAAATGGTCGTAGTGAGCTGAAGCACAATGTTGAACGCCTTCGATATTAGGGTTGGGGGGAGTCTTAGGGCTGCATATGCTTGTAGGCGGGAGCGGGGCAGCTCCGCCGGCGCACGGGTCGCATTGAGGCTCTTACTGAATCTCAGCTTTCCCCACTAACTTTTTGTTCAGCTAGCCAACAATTGGAAATTTTTCTTCCTCCATCCAACCTCGTTCCACGGGTTATCCAAGGGCAACACGAGAGCAGCTACTTTTTTGGCTCTTTTTCTTCCTTTGGCCTGCATTTTGGCCCGGGCAGGGTGTTATTTATGTCCCGATTTCTACCCTCAATTCTTTTCGACGCCTCAGAAATTCTGAGGACAGAACTGGGAGGAATCCAGACCGCAAAAGGCCGCAAATGGCCGTCACACCCGCCCGCGCGTCCGGCGCGGAGCGCTTCGTTGTAGGCTTGATTGGCATGGGCGACATGGGGAAGATGTATGCAAGGAGGTTGTCAGCCGCTGGCTGGAGGTGAGTTTTTCTCGGGCATGACCCGTAGTTTCCTGCTAGGTTCTTGCGTGGTAAGTCATTCCCACTTCCCCAACCCTCCATATCTCTATGATGACAAGAGCGCATTTGGCTCGAGCATTGTCCGTGGCCTAGCCTGGTCGACCATTCTGGCTCCGGGCCATGGCCGCTGGCTTTCGGTGATGTAAACTCTTGCTACCTTTACAAACTTTGTCTGAGGAGAATCTTTGCACAATCACATTGCAGTTAAGGCACACCAAGGCGGAGACCGACGGCTAACCTGTTTGTATATGATGGCAGATGTATACCCCGAAGGAAACACCTCGAGCTACCCATGGTTCATGGGGTGCTACCGATGGTACCCTCGAAGCTGACCCTGAGCAAGGATCCTCGCCTGTGACAAGGATGATGACACCAAGATCAAGGCTCTAAAGGAGGAATTCGATGGAGTTGTATGCCTTGCTTTCAATCTTGTACTATGCACAGGATCAGATACTGAGAGGCCTCAATAGAAGAATGTTGAAATCTGCCGAGATGGCCACCTAGTTTCCCGTGCGAGCGACTATATTCTCTACAATGTCGAGGCTGTAGCCATCGGCTCCGTAGTGGAAGCGTATGGCCGATGTATGACGTCCCTCTACTTGCCTGCCTCCTGCACTTTGTAGTCCGGACTCGCATTCGCATCTAACATGTGACCTCGAACAGCTACCAAAGTAGGCGCAATCGTAGGCGGGCAAACATCTTGCAAGGCTCCAGAAATCGCCGCCTTCGAGCAATGGCTCCCTAAAGACGTGGACATTATTTCCTGCCACTCTCTCCACGGCCCCAGCGTCGAGCCGATGGGTCAGCCTCTGGTCATCATCAGGCACCGCGCCTCCGATACGTCTCTTCGCAAGGTTGAGACTATTCTTTCGTGTCTGAGCTCCAAAATCGTGTATCTCTCCGCCAAAGAACACGACCGCATCACGGCCAACACCCAGGCTGCCACCCACGCGGCTTTCCTCTCCATGGGCAAAGCCTGGCACGCCAACCAGCAGTTTCCCTGGGCCCTGACACGATATGTCGGCGGGATCGAGAACGTCAAGATCAACATCATGCTGCGCATCTACAGCCAGAAGTGGCACGTGTACGCGGGCCTCGCCATCCTAAACCCCGAGGCCAAGAAGCAGATTAGCCAGTATGCCGACAGCGTCACGGCGCTGTACAAGTTGATGCTGGAGGGAAACCACCAACGGCTGAGGGAGCGCGTCTACGCCGCGAAGGAAAAGGTGTTTGGCACGCCGGAGAACCCCAAGTGGGCGAAACGACCGCTCCTCAGGCCGGAGCTGCTCGATCGTTTCTCCCTCCGCAACGGCGAAGAGCCCGCCGGCGGCGGCGGCGGCAGCAGCAGCACCCGCCCCAACAACCACCTTTCGCTCCTGGCCATGGTGGACTGCTGGGCAAACCTAGGCATCGTGCCCTACGACCACATGCTCTGCTCCACGCCTCTGTTCCGGATCTGGCTGGGCGTCACGGAGCTTCTTTTCCGGAACCGGCAGCTCCTGGACGAGGCGATTCGGATTGCGGTCGAGGACCAGGATTTCAGGAGCGACGACTTGGAGTTTACCTTTGCGGCGAGGGGCTGGGCCGAGTGTGTCAACATGGGTCACTTTGAGACGTGGAAGGAACGGTTCAGGAGCACGCATGAGTTTTTCGGGGAGAGGTTCGGGGAGGCGAGTAGGCTGGGGAATCGGATGATGAAGGCGATCTTGGAGGATGTTATTGATGACGAAGACGAGGAGTGAGCGAGGAGGCTAAGGGAAGATGGGTTGCCGTATGTTGGGGTTGGATTGGCGTCGGAGAACAAGGAGAACGGAGAATAAGGTGTTTATTTCATCGGGAAACTTTGGGTTGTCTGCTTCTAACGCGGGTATTGCTGAGGATTAGATTACATCTATTACCGATAGCATTCCCTTTCAAATCGCTTAGGTCTATTGTCCTCACTTGAGATGGAATTCAGTGTCTTCCGAAGCCTTAGGAGCTTTAAGGCTTGATAGATATGCTAGTCCGCTAAGGCATCGTTCTCCTCAGATTCCAGAAGCGCAACCCTCTTCGTTGTCTACTTGCCCTAGTATTGCCTCCCTCCCCCACTTTCCTACCTTTTCTCCTCACTTCCTAGTGGTTAATGGCCTGATAACAAAGAATGCGTATCTGATGCTGAATTTATCTTCATACTTGAAATGTGTCTCTTTAGCTGACCCGGGGTCTTCCGGAAATTCTTCGCATTTTTCATTGTCAATAAAATGGTCGCCGTAAGAGGAGGCCTTGGCAATCCCTACCATGAGGAGTAGAGTATATCAGCCCTGGCATAGGCCAAGGCGAAATTTAGCTTCAGGGTATCAGAGAGTAGATATATAAAGATTGAGGGTGTGATCAGACAGTCACTTCCTCATGATGATATAACCTCGGAAAACTGATGGTCTCTCATCTATTTATTTTGCCTCTCACTACATGATTGCCATTTTGATGCTAGGCATGAAAAATATACAAATGAATCCCTAATTACAATCTCTTCTCTTCCGCTAGACACCGCTCTGGTCCTCAACTGTCCCTTGAACCCCGACTCCTCCAACCCATGTTTCGATGAGGATTTCTAATTCTTCTTCGAAAGCAAATAGATTTCACCTTCATTCGAGTTGTCGCTTCCCACAAGCAACCCTCTCCCCCACGGATCCCACGTGCTGGCGGTAAGCCGGAAGCAATTGCTCTGCGTCAGCCCGTTCGCCGTGCAGCTCTCCGGCCTCGCCGCCGAGAAGATGTCCTTGTACCCGTCCCGGCTGTCGGCCGCGGCGACCGGGTCAAACGTCCCGTCGGCGAGCCGCTTGAACGGAATGGCCACCACCTTGAACCCCGTGGGGGGCTGGCGATCCCACGACCCGTGGAAGGTGACGTACATGGTGGTCGCGTTGAAGTCGAAGGCGTTCCAGATGGGCGCGCTGTGGGCCTGGAAGGTGAGGCGGGGCTTGATGGCGGAGCTGCAGGCCGAGTCCTGGCCGCTGAGGACGAAGTGGTCGCCGGTCTTGCGGCCCTGGAAGGGGGAGGGGTCCCAGACGGAGAAGCAGGTCGGGTAGCCGAACCATTGGTCGCGGACTTTGGTGGGGTCGCCGACTGTGAAGTTGGAAACAACTTAGCAATGTGTTTTTCTTCAAAGGGCTATAGCTTGCGAGCCTGTTTACAAGGGTTTAGGGAAATGAGCACTTACGCATGTTCAGCTTCTCAGCCGGGTTATCCTTGTGGATATCAGCTCCATTCACCTTAAAGTCCTGTATCATCTGTCAGCACGTGTCGAGAGGGGATCCAAAGAGAGCAAGTCTGGAACTTACGTCGCCACTATTCTCAACGCCCCAGAAATTACCCGCGGGATCAGCAACAAAGCCAATCTCATTCCTCAGCCCGTACGCAAACACCTGTCCCTGGGTATTGTAATTGTACCCATTGGCTGGCGCGCTAGCCATGTCAAAGACCTTGATAATAGCCCGTCCCGTCGAAGCCTGGGCGGACTGCATGTCCAAATTCGCATTGCTTCCAACCTGCAGCAGAACCAAGTTCGGCTTCTGCGGCACCACCTTGATGGCTCTCGTGGAATGAATGCCCGTCGCCATACCCGTCACGACAGTCTTCTGGTTTGTCGCCTGTCGCGTGGCTGGGTCGTAGGTCCACGAAAACGCCTGGTTCTCGCCACTCGCGTACATCGTCTTACCATCGGGGGTCAGATCGAGCCCGTGGTTGAGGCGGATGTTGGAGACGAGCTGGGCGGTGGAGTTGATGCAGCCGTCGGGGCCGAAGGTGTGCACGCTGATGCCCTTCGTGGCTTCCGCAACCAACATGTTGCCCATGGTGTCGAAAACGATAGTCCGCACCTGCTTCAGGCCGCCCTTGAGCTTCACGAAGGTCCAGTCGGGCGATACGGTGTATTGGGCGAAGCGCATCGCCGGCACGCCGGAGCAGGAGCTCGGAGAGGGGAGGCGCGGGACCTGGGCACTGACGGTTCCTATTCAGATGCCAAGGTTAGCAACTTTCTGATCCTGTTTCTCCCCGCAAATCGGTAGCCAATTACATACCGGCGCTCAGAAGAGCGGCCAGAGCCGCAGTTACACCAACGAGATGCATTGTGAGATGTGTGGTGGTGGTGTGATTGACGGATGAGCCTCAGCCAAGAACTTCAACAACGACCGCAACAACAGCAGAAGCAGCAGCGATAAACAACGGGACGATACCTTGGCAACATCTTGGCAGCTTCCATGCTCTATATAAATGCCCAGGTTTTCATACCCGCAATTGTTGCTGTCCGAACCCTTTACTCCCGAATCCTGAGCGGGGACACTGATTCCGGGAGTCCATTTATTTTCGAAAGCGGTCATTGCCACGCGTCGCTGAATCTGGCCATTTTCGAAGCCTTTTTCCCGGCCGCTCCAAATAAAAAGTCAGGAAAGTATGGACTCGGAATATCGGCAGAAGGTCAAGCCGGCTGTTTCTGGTCGACTAGCTGTGTGCACCCACTTTCAATATCATCCGGACTCCAATTTTTGGGTGCGGGGACCGGCAAGCTCTGCGATCCAAATAAATGATAAATTGTAATATGGCCCCCGCCATCCTTTCATCCCTCTTCCCGGACATTATTTTGCATGACGTGCCCGGCCGGCTTTCAAATGTCAGCAGAAGACGAGCTCTCGACCAACCCTAACCCTGAACACAATATATTTGGTATTGGAGTTTCTCGATCTTATTTCGGGTCGTTGATAATATCTTCTAAATCTAGCCCTTTCGTTTCAAATTGATGAAAGCCTTGCTCACGTGATAGTCGACATCATGTAAGCAAAAGATCCTGTACTACTATCCAACCCGAGGGCTAGCGGTTTGGGCTCGGAAGTTGAAACGCACAAGTCGACTTCGCGTCGATAACGAGGATCGTGGGAGGAAGGCCTGCCTATTTGAGTTTGTGAAATCAGTTCACTATGGGCTTTTCTAGTAAATGGAGAGAAGAACTGCATAGAAAACTGCCCATGTGGAAACGTACCAGCGCAACTAGCTAGATACTGAAAAGCATCGACTTTGACGGTGGCCATGCTAGTGGCTGAAGAGCCTTTTCGTTTAGGAAATCTAGAATTCTGTGAAAACGTAGTGGATTCTTCGTAGGTATGTAATGGTGGCTCCCGGGAGGAAGGGGAAACGAGAAAGGAAGCAGAAGGCAAAACTAGGTGAGATCGAACCATAGCTTGTCCATAGCTCCAATAGCCGCCGCTTCACCAGAGCATTCTTTGAGTGAAGTCTATTTATTGGTTGATATTCAAATATTGTGCCCGGGGGGATCAAAAACGCTCCTGCCCATGGCCCATTAGAATTTTCTAACTGCGAAACCGACCTGTGCTCAACAACATAAATCCAGAGCAGAGAGAAGATTTGACTGATGGCAGGTACCGATCAGAGAGTTCTATCGGCCAACCTTACGGAAACCCTTTCAACTGATGCAAGAAAAGTTAGAAAAGGTAATGTCTCAGAAGATATCCCAGCGGCATGGCGTTATCAACATCGGCCGGAGGCCTGCCGCCCTTGTCGTTGACGTTTCTGCCCTATGTTCTCAGACTGAATAAAATCCCTCTGCCTACTAACAGACTTCTTTCTAGTTGCTCTATTTTAGCCTCTCATCATCGACTGGTGAGTCTTTCAGTTGCCCATCGGATATCTCAACAAAGACAAACCTGATGTCAATGTCCTTTACTCTTAGAGATAGAGGCGCCTGTTGACAAATCAGATTTGAAGCTCCCTATACAATGATAAAACTTGCATGTACCACGGAGTGCGCTGTCACAGGTAGCTTTCCTGCGGGCAGCCGAGTGACGTCCACCCTTGTGCTCATGCCGGACAAACAATCGAAATTTGGAAATCTGTCTTTACAAAGGAGACGGGATTCTTTCACTTGCTTTTCTTCAAGTCTTCGCATCCGACTAATGTGTCCTCTAGTCTTCCGTAGAGATAGGCGCCTGCAGTATCCCAGAGTTGGTGCAGAGACATGCCTTCATCACGGTCTGACAAAAACATCTCGCGCCAATCTCGACACCCGAATCAGACAGCCCAGGAGGTAGACAGGCATCTTGACACCGGGTAGCTGAGAGTAAGTGTTCCTTGGAATAGGGAGAATTTGGGACGGTGGTTGACAAGGCTCCTTTTCTTCTAAAAGATTGTCTTTCCATTTCTTCACTTCGACTCTCGATCCGACCTCCGCAACCGCTGACTCAAGGCAGTTACGTCGTGAAGTCCATCCGAACCATGCCGGACGCCGCTCCACGCCAGCCTTCGCCTGCATGGTCGTGCAGTGCGACGCTCGTGTCCCCATCATCCGAAAGCTCCGAGGCGGGGTGGACAACCGTCCGGCACAAGAAGCGGCGCTCGAAAAAAGCACGCTCACCGGCACCCTCTCCACCAGTCAAGCGACTGAGCGAGGCTATCCCCAGGTTTGAGCAAATAATAAAACCTGCCGCCGACGATCGTCCGGAGCTGCCCCTCCAGGTCAAGGTATATCTCGGTGCGGTGGAGGACGGGTACATCGTCCGGGCCCGCCGTCGCAACAACGACAAGCACCGATACTGGGTCGCGCGCCGAGATGCCCAGAGAAACCTGCGTTTCGAGTTTACGGCGACGTACTACGGCAGAGGCCGAGCCAATCCGGAGCTGCCGTCGCTGGTGCAGAGCCACCTGGCGAACATGAGCCAAGAGGGAGAAAACGAAAGGGTGGACGGCGAGCGGAAGTACCCGATGGCCCTGCCGTGGATTATTCGTGGATTGGACTATCACGACCGGGTGCATCCGCAGGCCGTGGTGTCGAACTTTGGCTCGATCCCTTACGAGAGTTTCGCGAGGAAAGAGACGCGTCGGGTGGGAGATTCATGAGAGTCGTGGGCCGAGTGACGGTGAAGGGTGTGCCATTCTTCCACCCGCAGAATTGGCACGAATGCGAGAGGCTGACACAGTTGATTCAGAGTGCGTGCAAGAAGATGAGGAGGCAGCAGGGGGTCCGTGATTAGGTATCTTGGACCATCGCCATCTCTTCTTATCTCTCTCTTTTTTTATTTATTCTGCTTTGCATCGTCTTCTACCCCTTTGCGGATTAATTTTTGTTCGTCATGGGAAACAAAGCTTTCATTCTGGGGCTGACTGAGATACGGAAGTTCTCAATTATGTCTAGAAAGTTCTAAGCTTGGGACCGATATCTTTGGTGTTTTGGGTCTTGGGTGTATTATACTGTACAATAGTCTTTCAAAAAAACACTCCTCTTCGTCGATTGCGAGTGATTTATTCTTTGGTCTGCACAAACTCCCAGAGCACTTCAGAGGGCTCAATGTTCTATATCGGCGTTGAGGTCGGAAATGTGTTTGGACTGTCCACCATTAGATGATCCCCACCTTAAAAATTCCTCGACGAAGAACCGATCGGAGAACGAACGTACGTTGACCTCTTCCCTTCCAACAAGTTAGAATTCAAGAACGTCAAAAGGGGCAGAGGGGAATCGGTAAAGGGAAGAACAAGGAGAAAAGAAAACATCTGAGTCGAAGAAAACCTTGCTTGCAGGTTGTTGCCCATCTATATTTATCAAAAATATATTACAATTCCCGATGCCTTAGCCGTCTCCCCATCCCATCCAGTAACGCCGATTAGTGATCAAATGCCCCGACCCATAGTAACTTCATATCGAGACACGGACATAACACGTACAAAGAACGCGGATTGACAGGAAAATAGGAGACAGCAGGTGACTACACAAATCCTCTAGCAGAGCTCAGGAGGACCCGCTTGGCCCCGCTCCCCCATGCCCAGGTCCATTCCCATTCCCTCCGCCTTGCCCACCACCCCTTCCACCGGAAGGCCCAGATCCACTATCGAGCAGCAAAGTCGGCTTGATGAAATCCTCATCTAACTGTCTAAACAGCACCGACGGGTCCTCTGCCGTCAAAAGCTGCCTAATCGCACTCGTAGCCGTCGCTGCCGCCCCCGCCGCGGCCGCGACCGGACCCGGCGAGGCCCCCTCCGCCTGT
>Ga0247774_1000480_pt1 | contig 19798 bp, 15 predicted proteins | sample UWRJL001104B6_FD_179933 | JGI IMG/M metagenome (GOLD analysis project Ga0247774, IMG submission 179933) | Plant litter microbial communities from Arlington Agricultural Research Station in Wisconsin, United States - UWRJ-L001-104B-6 | ecosystem: Environmental > Terrestrial > Plant litter >... | reverse complement strand
GGCCTTCCCCCCTGCTGGGATAGGGGGAAGGCTTCTACCTTCTGCCTTCAGGGAATAGGGGCAAAACTGTAGATTTTTTGAGGTTCGAGCCGATCGCAAATTCCGACTAATTCCGACAAAGGGAATGTCTCGCGATCGAGCTGGACTTGCAGGGTTTTGAGCGGATCTGCACCGGAGGAAACCATCAATTCTAATGTTTGCAAATTCGGCTCAGTGCTGAGGTCGGCCAGAATCTGGCGGATCGCCTTGACGTAAGGATGGTTGACCTCAGAGTACCAGTTGGGGGCTGCGAGTCCGGCTTGATCGAAGCCAAGGTGAACGATGAGGGAGCCTTCTCCGAAAAGGGCTATTCCTACCGGCCGCGCTTCTTCTTGCAGCAGCAAGTGCTGGCCAGCCGCCAAATGCCGCAGTTTCTCCAGGTGTTGGTAGCGATTTTGGATTGCAGAATCTTCCTCTTTTCCTTCTGCTTTCTGGCTTCTTGCTTCTTCCTTCGTTTCGTTCCACTGAATCGCCACTGTTACTAAATAAGTTTGCAGCAGCATATGACCGAGTTTTTCGGCTTTTGTTGCCAGATAGATCGAATTGTAATCTGTGGCTTCAATCAGTAAGGGGACGCGATCGGCTACTTCAATTCCGTAACCTTTCAAACCTGCAATTTTGCGGGGGTTGTTGGTAATCAACCGAATTTTTTTAACTCCCAAATCGTTGAGCATTTGCGCTCCGACGCCGTAGTTCCGCAAGTCGGCGGGAAATCCCAACCTCTCGTTGGCTTCTACGGTATCGAATCCCAAATCTTGCAGCGAGTAAGCTTTTAGTTTATTTACCAATCCAATGCCCCGACCTTCTTGGCGCAAGTAAACTATGACGCCAGAACCGACATTATCGATCATTTTCAGTGCCGCTTGCAGTTGCATCCGGCAGTCGCAGCGCAGGGAACCCAAAGCATCGCCGGTCAGGCATTCGGAATGCACCCGCACCATCACGGGTTTGTCTTTAAATTCTGCCGGGTCGCCCTTGACAATAGCAACGTGTTCTGAATTGTCTTGGGTGTCGCGGTAGGCATAAATCATAAACTCGCCGAATTGAGTGGGCAATTTGGCGACGGTTTCGCGGCGGACGAATCGATCGTGCTTGAGCCGATAGCTAATTAAGTCAGCAATACTGATTATTTTAAGGTTGTGGGTTTTGGCGTAGTCGATTAATTCGGGCAACCTCGCCATCGAACCGTCGGAGTTTTGAATTTCGCAGATCACGCCGCTGGGATAGAGGCCGGCGAGTCTGGCAAGGTCAACCGAGGCCTCGGTGTGACCGGCGCGTTTGAGGACGCCACCGTCTATCGCCCGCAGGGGGAAAATGTGACCGGGACGGCGCAAGTCTTGAGGTTTGGTGTCCGGGTGGATGGCTACTTGGATGGTGCGCGCCCGGTCTTCGGCGGAGATACCGGTACTGACGCCGTTGACTGCATCGATGCTGACGGTGAAGGCTGTTTGGTTGTTGTCGGTGTTTTTGCTGACCATGAGGGGCAGTTCCAGGCGATCGAGCCTTTCGCCACTCAAAGCCAGACAAATTAACCCCCGGGCGTTCACGGCCATAAAATTGATGTTGTCGGGGGTGGCGAATTGGGCGGCACAAATCACGTCGCCTTCGTTTTCGCGATTTTCATCATCGACTACTACCAGGGGGCGACCTGCTTTGAGGTCTACGAGGGCGCTGTCAATTGAGTCAAATTGAAAGGATTGAGTTGAGGTGTTGTTATTTGGCACTGAGGAGTTCAAGCTATAAACAGTATTGTTATGGAAATAGAATCTATTTTCGATTGTAACCTTTTGTTTCCGGCAGGGCATTCCCCGATCGAGATGAGTTTGACCAGATTTCTGAACTCATTTACTATAAACCTTGTACTTTGTCAACAAAATAGCTCCCTAATATTTCATGAGCTTGACTGAGCTCGCGAAACTTTTAGGTAAAGTGTACTTCCAAGCTCCTAATTGCCTAATTTATAACAAAGAGTACGATAAATCCTTGGTGTTAGATGAGTATTTCAACTGGTGCCAGCAGTGGGTAGCAGAGGTTTACCGGGTAACGATCGATCGAGGAGCGTTTTGGCTGAATTTAGGTTATTTGTCAATTCGCGATCGGGCAAAAGCAATTCCGATTTCCTACCTGCTTTGGGACAAACGGCCTTTTTATCTGATTCAAGAAGTTGTCTGGAACTACGGCGCAGGAGTTGCGGGCAGCAAGTTCTTTTCACCCCGCAATCAAAAGTTTCTTTGGTTTGTGAAAAATCAATACAAGTATACATTTAATTTGGATGAAGGGCTATTCTGGATTTGTAGTGGAAAGGGTAGTGTGAGCGTCTCGCTCACGCAGGCTTTCCGGCCTGTACCACGGGAAGTTTTATTTTTATTATCACCTAAAACTCAGGAAAGCCGTCTAGCCTGTTGAAAAATTCTCCTCTCATTCGTTTGTCTTATGAGTAATAACGCCCGCGTCAAAACAATTCTGATTCTAGCAGCTAATCCCACAAATACGGCTCGCTTGCGATTGGATCAAGAAATCCGGGAAATTGACGAAGCATTACGACGGGCAAATAAACAAGAACTGTTAAAACACAAATGGGCAGTGCGTTCCCGTGACTTTTACCGGGCTATGATAGATTATCAACCGCACATTGTTCACTTTTGCGGACATGGTGCGGGAGAAGATGGAATTGTCCTAGAAGGTAATAGTGGAAAAATGGAGCTGGTGCAGACAAATGTCCTCGCTAGTACGTTTAAATTTTTTGCCCCAAGAGGGGTAGAGTGCGTAATTCTCAATGCTTGTTATTCGGAAGTACAGGCGGAGGCAATTAGCCAATACGTTAATTATGTAGTTGGCATGAATAGAGCTGTGGGAGATCAAGCAGCAATTACTTTTGCGGTAGCGTTTTATGATGCTATTGCTGCTGAGTGTACGGTGGAAGAAGCCTACGAGTTAGGTCGTTCTCAGATGATGAGCTTTCGGGAAAACGAAATTCCTGTCCTCAAGACAAAAAAAATACCTAATTCGGCGAGTGATGATATTGCAATTAATTTTGAAGAAGTTATTCCGCCTAACCCTTACCAAGGATTAGCTGCCTTTGAAGAAGAAGATGCAGACTTCTTTTTTGGGCAAGAAAACTTTGTGAATAATTTAGTGGAAGTAACGCACAAACAACCATTGGTGGCCGTGGTTGGGCCAAGTGGAAGTGGTAAGTCTTCTGTGGTATTTGCGGGATTAATTCCCAAATTGCGAAAAGAGGGAAACTGGTTAATTGAAATTTTCCGTCCGGGAAACAAACCCTTTGAACCGTTAGCTTTTGCATTGGTGCGGCAATTAGAACCAGAAACCGGTAAAACTCAACAACTGCGGGAAGCAGTGGGATTAGCAGGTGATATGCAGCAAGGTAGAATCACTTTGCAGCAAGTGGTATCTCGGATTTTAGAGTGCAACTCAGGTAAACGGTTGTTGTTGGTTGCAGACCAATTTGAGGAACTGTACACGCTTTGTCAGGTGAAGGAAGAACAGGAACGTTTTGCTAATGAGTTGCTAACGGCGATCGCTCAAGAAAATATTACCTTAGTTTTGACGTTACGGGCTGATTTTTACGCTTATGTGCTTTCCTATCGTCCGTTGCGGGATGCGTTGCAAGAGTATACACCGCAATTACTCAGTTCCATGAAGCGGGAAGAATTACAGGCAGCTATTGAATTACCTGCTCAAAAATTGGAAGTACAGTTAGAACCGCAATTAACCCAACGCATTCTCGATGATGTGGGGCAAGAACCGGGGAATTTGCCATTATTAGAATTTGCGCTAACTCGCTTGTGGGAAAAGCAAATCAACCGAGAGTTAACTCACCAAGCTTATGAAGAAATTGGCGGGGTGAAAAAAGCCATTGCCAATCATGCCGAACAGGTTTATCAACAACTGAGTGAAATAGAGAAAAAGCAGGCGCAGCGAATATTTGTGCAATTAGTGCGTCCGGGGGAAGGAACGGAGGATACCAGGCGCATTGCTACCCGTGCGGAAGTGGGGGAAGAAAACTGGAATTTGGTCAGTTATTTAGCAGGATATCAAGCTCGTTTGGTAGTGACAGGCCGGCAAGAACCGGAAGATACCGTAGAAGTGGTGCATGAAGCGCTGATTCGGGAATGGGGAACACTGCGCGAGTGGATCAATGCCACCCGTGATTTTCGGACTTGGCAAGAACGGCTGAAAGTGGCCCTGCGGGAGTGGAAAAATAACAATCATGACTCTGGGGCGTTGTTGCGAGGTGTACCGTTAAATGTGGCGGAAGATTGGTTGCAAAAACGTGCGGATGAAATGACGCAGGAGGAACAAGATTTTATTCAGGTTAGCGTTCAACAGCGGGAGCGAGAGAAAGAGGAAGAGGAAAGCAGGCAACAAGAGTGGCGCAGGCTGTGGCAGCAAGCAGAAATATCCCGCAGCGAGGCTATCAGTTTATTTTCAATGGCACTTTTTAGTCAAGGGCAAGAATTCGATGCGCTGATGGAAGCTTTACGGGCAGCACAGCTAGAGGTTCGATCTCCAAGGGTGGAGGCAGCTTTGCGACAAGCGGTTTACGGAGTCAGAGAACGCCGTTTGGAAGGGCATAGCCATTGGGTCAGTAGCGTCGCTTTTAGTCCCGATGGCTTGACCTTGGCAACTGCTAGCTGGGACAACACCATCAAACTGTGGAACCTGCAAACCCAAACAGCGATCGCCACCCTCACCGGCCATAGCCATTGGGTCACTAGCGTCGCATTTAGTCCCGATGGCTTGGCCTTGGCAACTGCTAGCTGGGACAACACCATCAAACTGTGGAACCTGCAAACCCAAACAGCGATCGCCACCCTCACCGGGCATAGCGTGTGGGTCAGTAGCGTCGCTTTTAGTCCCGATGGCTTGATCTTGGCAACTGCTAGCGGTGACAACACCATCAAACTGTGGAACCTGCAAACCCAAACAGCGATCGCCACCCTCACCGGGCATAGCGACGCGGTCAATAGCGTCGCATTTAGTCCCGATGGCTTGACCTTGGCAACTGCTAGCGGCGACAACACCATCAAACTGTGGAACCTGCAAACCCAAACAGCGATTGCCGCCACCCTCACCGGGCATAGCAAGAGGGTCAATAGCGTCGCATTTAGTCCCGATGGCTTGACCTTGGCAACTGCTAGCGATGACAACACCATCAAACTGTGGAACCTGCAAACCCAAACAGTGATCGCCACCCTCACCGGGCATAGCAATTGGTTCAGTAGCGTCGCTTTTAGCCCCGATGGCTTGACCTTGGCAACTGCTAGCGGTGACAACACCATCAAACTGTGGAACCTGCAAACCCAAACAGCGCACCCCACCCTCACCGGGCATAGCGACGCGGTCAATAGCGTCGCTTTTAGCCCCGATGGCTTGACCTTGGCAACTGCTAGCGGTGACAACACCATCAAACTGTGGAACCTGCAAACCCAAACAGCGCACCCCACCCTCACCGGGCATAGCAAGAGGGTCAATAGCGTCGCTTTTAGTCCCGATGGCTTGACCTTGGCAACTGCTAGCGATGACAAGACGATCAAACTGTGGAACCTGCAAACCCAAACAGTGATCGCCACCCTCACCGGGCATAGCAATTGGTTCAGTAGCGTCGCTTTTAGCCCCGATGGCTTGACCTTGGCTTCTGGAAACGGTGACAACACCATCAAACTGTGGAACCTGCAAACCCAAACAGCGATCGCCACCCTCACCGGGCATAGCGACGCGGTCAATAGCGTCGCTTTTAGTCCCGATGGCTTGACCTTGGCAACTGCTAGCGATGACAAGACGATCAAACTGTGGAACCTGCAAACCCAAACAGTGATCGCCACCCTCACCGGCCATAGCGAGGCGGTCAGTAGCGTCGCTTTTAGTCCCGATGGCTTGACCTTGGCAACTGCTAGCTATGACAACACCATCAAACTGTGGAACCTGCAAACCCAAACAGCGATCGCCACCCTCACCGACCATAGCCATTGGGTCAGTAGCGTCGCTTTTAGTCCCGATGGCTTGACCTTGGCAACTGCTAGCCTTGACAAGACCATCAAACTGTGGAACCTGCAAACCCAAACAGCGATCGCCACCCTCACCGGGCATAGCGATATGGTCTTTAGCGTCGCTTTTAGTCCCGATGGCTTGACCTTGGTTTCTGCAAGGTATGACAAGACGATCAAACTGTGGAACCTGCAAAGCCAAAAAGAGATCGCCACCCTCACCGGCCATAGCGGTCCGGTCAATAGCGTCGCCTTCAGTCCGGATGGCAAAACCTTGGCTTCTGCAAGCGATGACATGACCATCAAACTGTGGAATTTCGATTTTGATGATTTACGTAAGCGCGGTTGTGCCTGGGTGCGTAGCTACGGCTATTTAGAAAGCAGTCCCAATATCAGCGACAGCGATCGACACCTGTGTGATGGTATTCCCACAAATCAATAGGCTTTTGCCAGAAATTTTGTTTAAAATAACCAGTTAATCTCAAAAACAGCATAAAAACTCCCACCTCAACCTCCTATAAAAATCAAACCTTTCTAAAACCCCTTACCCAGCATCTCCCATGACAAACCAAACCCCCAACTTCTACGCCCTCCTGATCGGTATCAATTTCTATTTCCCCCATGATTTACCAGATGGACGTTACAAAAACCTGCGGGGATGCGTTCAAGATATTAACCACGTCGAAACCTATTTAAAAGACACCTTCAACCTCACCCCCGACCAAATTATTAAACTCACCGCTTCTGCTTCTGAAAATCCCAACCAACCCAAAGAAGCCCCAGAAATCTTACCCACTTATGAAAATATCGTTGCTAAATTCAAAGAAATAACAGCCCAAGCCCAACCGCAAGATCAAGTCTATATTCACTACTCTGGTCACGGGGGACGGGCGAAAACGATTTATGAGCAACTCAAAGGCTTTGGTGCATTAGATGAAGCCTTAGTTCCTACAGATATCGGTCAACCAAATTCCCGCTATTTGCGCGATATAGAATTTGCTAAATTGCTGGAAGACATGGTGGAAAAAGAGTTGGTTGTCACCCTCGTACTCGATAGCTGTCATTCCGGTGGTGCAACCAGAGAAATGAGCGGAGATGACCGGATTCGCGGGGAAGGGTTTATTGATACCACTCCTCGACCTAGGGATAGTTTAGTCGCATCGCTTCAGGAATTAGCCCAAAATTGGCAAACAGCAACAGAAAATAGCCGCCATATTACGGTTGTTAATGGTTTGTTACCCGAACCGAAAGGTTATACCTTAATCGCAGCTTGTCGGGATCATGAATTTGCTTATGAAAAGGTTTTTGAAGGGACGGAACGCAACGGCGCTTTGACTTATTTTTTATTAAAAGCTTTGCGGCAATACGGGACAGAAATTTCTGTAGAGGATCTGTTTAATCAAATTTCTAATCAAGTTCACAAGGAATTTGAACGACAAACACCAATGTTGATGGGAGAGACGGAGCGCATTTTTTTTAGTGGTCAATCTGTCCCCTTCACTCCTGGCGCATCCCTTCTGCGTAGCGTACCCGTTACCCGCACTGTGCCAGTGATGCAAGTAGATATTCCCAAAAACCAACTTCAATTGCAAATCGGTGAAGCTAGCGGTATTAAAGAAGGAGCAGAATTCGATATTTTTAAATTCAGAACGAGGGATTTTAAGGATAGCGACAACCGTATTGCGAGGGTTAAAGTAGTAGAATTTGGAGCATCTGACTGTTGGGCAGAAGTAATAGAAATACCTGGTCTTAGAAGCCTCCATCCTAAGTTAGTAGAAGTAGCAGAAGGAACGATTGAAATTGGTTCTCCTGCTGTTTATGTATCGCCAGGGTTAAAGCAAATTCGCAAAGTTCGAGTTATTCTGCCTGACCCGTTACCACCATTTCCTGGTGTCAATATTGCATTACTTCCTACAATTATTGAACAGGTTAAAACACAAGTGGAAGGTCATCGTTGGATAAACTTCTGTTCGGAGGAAGAAAAAAATGAAAATGTGGATTATTTTGTTTCCCTTACTTCAGATGGCGAATATCTAATTTTAGATGAGAATAAGGAGCCAATCAAAAATCTTCTTTTTCCGATTAAAGTTAATGAACCAGAAGCATCTAAAAAGCTAATTAATCGATTAATCCATGTTGCTAGATATAAGACTATTTTAGATTTGGATAACGAGGATGCTTTTGCTCGCTTAAATGGTCAACTTAAGGTTGAAGTGGTTAAATCAGTTAAACGGCAAACTGTAGTTTTGAATGCTGATGGTAAAGTTCCTGTATTAGAAGAACAGGAAAAAGGTGTTTACTTAATAATTTGCAATGAATCTAATCGAACTTTAAATATTACTGCCTTGAACCTTGATGCAGATTTTAGTATTTCAAAATTCTATCCCGACGGTGTTCCTTATGAGGTGGTAGAACCCGGACAAAATATAAGAACAGAACTCAAACTCTCATTACCACAAAATTATGAGGAAGCGGCAAATATAATTAAAGTATTTGCGACGGTGGATGGTACGAATTTTCAGTTTTTGGAATTGCCAGCGTTAGACCAATCTCGGAAAGGATTTGGGAAGGAAAAACCGACCAATGCGTTGGAACAATTATTGGCGGCAGTTGTGGATGAAAATAACCCTCAACGAAAGATTACGGTTGTGACTGATGCGAGTGAGGAATGGACGACGGAAAAGGTGGAAGTGGTGGTGAAAAAGAGTGGGGTTTGATTTAGAGAATTTTTTAAGGATGCTGCCAAAGCCTATATCCATCTGCGGTGATTTGTGTTTATCTGCGGTTGTAAGTCAAAAACTTGTTATTCCTGGAAAAGATTAGCCTCATCCTAATCTCAATCCTTTTTCAACATAAAAAGGTAAACAGGACTGACGCAACTGGCACTCAACTCAAAGCCGCAACTGGAATGAATCGGATGAAGCCTGTGAGACATCGACCCAGCCAACTCCTGAAGTTCCTCAATGGTACGTGTTTCCCAGCGGTGAAGCCAAGGAACCCTATACCCGATTGCAATTATGGGAGATTCAGGACATCACAGCCCGAACCAATGTGCGGCGCGGGGAAGCCGAGTGGCAGCGCGCGGGTGATATTCCAGAACTAGCGGCGTACCTCACTCAAAAATAAGACAGTACACGTCACCGCACGTCCATCGGCGTCTAAGACGATCGCACTGCCCAGAAAGTAGCGCTATTCTTAGAAAAGGGATTTGTGTCAGCGAGACTCCCGGAGATTTTTATGAATATTACTTTGAGTCCTGAGCAGGTGAAATTGATCGAAGCGCAATTAGCACTGGGGCAGTTTAGCTCGCCGGAAGAGGTGATTACAAAAGCCCTCCAGACTTTGACGCAAACACGCCAGCATTATTGGGAGTGGGTGGAGGAGGTGCGCTCTTCGGTGGAGGAAGCGGAGGCGGAACTATCGCGGGGTGAGGGAATTCCCTTACAGACTGCGATCGAGCAATTGCAGGAAAAGTTTCGCAAGGCACGAGAGGTTCAGGGATGAGCCGATGCTTTGTCTCTCCCACAGCAACCCGAGACTTGAATGCCATTGGTGATTATTTTGTGGCGCGCAATATTGAGGCTGGGGAGCGGTTGCTTCGGGAGTTTGTCAAAAAGTGTGACAACTTAGTCAAATTTCCGAATATGGGGCGCAATTACGATCGCATTAAGTCGGGACTCCGGGGGGTACCGCTGGATGGCTATATTATCTTTTATCGGGTGGTTGAGAATGGGATCGAAATTTTGCGGGTGGTGAGCGGTTTCCAAGACTTGGAAGCAATGTTTCCCGATGAAAACTGAGCGTTCGGGGTTCCTGTACATCCGCCAAATCCTGATAGTTCAAGTTTCCCAAATAAAAAGCCCTCAACTTTGTGAGGGCTTTGCGATGCCAGGAACGAGACTTGAACTCGTGACACGTGGATTTTCAGTCCACTGCTCTACCAACTGAGCTATCCCGGCTTGTTTTTTCGCGCTTAACTACCTTAGCAGATACATACGGAATTTAGCAAGCACTTTTCTCAATTAATTTTTCGATCGCCCGGAACCGCCGGCCTGTAAGCTAAAAGCTGCAACCTAAAATCCAAAAATCGCAATGGCACAGCAACATCGGGACAGCGAGGGCAAGAGTCTGCTTGTCTTGGGCATAATTTGGCTGCTGGGGGCAATTAGCGATCGCCTCTGGTTTGCCCTCGATCGATCTGTCCCGGCGTGGGATCAAGCAGACTACCTGACTAGCAGCCTGAAATACTTGCAGGCGTTGCAGCATCCTCAGTGGTTTTCCGGCGAGTGGTGGACAAACTTCTGGCTGCTTTCGACGAAAATTCCGCCCCTGGCATACATCTTAACGGTTCCGTTTCTTCAGGTTTTCGGTACTGGGGGCGATCGGGCAACCCTCGTTCATTTATTATTTAGTGCAATTCTCCTCGCCTCAGTCTACAGTCTGGGCGTCCAACTATTTAATCGGCAAGTCGGTTTGTGGGCCGCTGCAATTTGCGTTTTGTTACCGGGACTTTATCGGTTCCGCTTGCAATTTTTGCTGGACTATCCCCTCACTGCTGCGATTACTTTTGCTTTCTATTGTCTGACAATGTGGAAGGCTTCTGAAGGAAGAAGGAAGAAGGAAGAAGGAAGAAGGAAGAAGGAAGAAGGAAGAAGGAAGAAGGAAGATTTTCCCCATTCTCCGGATCTTCCCCTCTCCCCCTCCCCCAATCTCCCCCTCTCCCCCTCCCACACTCCCCCACTCTCCCCGTCGTCTTTCTTTTGGGCGATCGCCTTTGGAATTTCTCTCGGTTTATCAATATTAGTTAAACACACTACGGTATTATTTCTGTTTACCCCGATTGTGTGGTTGGCTGTTGGTGCTGTGCGGCAAAAAGCTTGGGGGAGATTAGGTCAATTAACAGGTGCTCTGTTGCTGTCGGTGGCGGTGTTTGGCCCGTGGGCGAAAACCAATTGGCTGTTAATTTTGACCGGGGGAAAACGGGCAACGCTGGATTCTGCGATCGCCGAAGGAGATCCGGGCATCAATACGATCGACGCTTGGATTTACTACGGTGAGCACTTACCCGAACAGGTTTCTTGGCCTCTGTTGCTTATTCCCTTAGTAGGATTGATACTTTATTGGCATCGTCGGCAAGATAGTTCGTCCATCTTTTATCTCAACTCCTGTCGGTGGCTGGCTGTTTTCTGGGTAGGAGCTTATTTAATTAATTCTCTAAATATCAACAAAGACGACCGATATGTGATACCTTATTTGCCAGTTTTATCTATTTTCTTAGCCTACTGTTTAACGCTGTGGCCTTCTCGGTGGAGACGACAAATTCGCTGGGGTACAATTGGCTTGGCAATTCTGGCGATGCTGTTCCATATCTTGCCGCTGGGAGGTGCTTTTGGACATAGCTTAGTCCAAATTATCAGTCCCGGCAATTCTAACTATCCTTACTTGGGGAAAGAGTGGCCGCACCGAGAGGTAATTGCAGAAATTATTGATAGGGAACCTTATTTACAATCTACTTTAGGCGTGTTGCCTTCGACGCCGGAAATTAACCAGCATAATTTGAATTTATACGGTGCTTTGGCTAATTTTCAGGTTTACGGGCGGCAGGTGGGAACGAATTTAAAACAAGTGCCGCAAGATGTGCGATCGCTCTCTTGGTTTTTAACCAAAACTGGCCCGCAAGGTTCGATTCGCGAAGGGATTAAAAAAGCTCAAAATGCAGCCGTAACCGCGATTGAAAAAGGTGATAAATTTCAGTTAGAAAAAAGTTGGGTTTTGCCGGATTATACTAATTTAAATCTTTATCGCAAGCGAGTGCAGCCTGTCGAAATACAGCCGTTGAATGAAGCGCGATCGCAAGTACAATTAGATCGAGTTACTGTCGCTGCAAAAGCAGTTCCCGGAGTCGCGCTGCCGGTTACTTATACTTGGTCTGGACCTTGGCAGCAGTTGCAGTCTGGTTTAGTGTTGGTAACGTGGGACAATCAGCAGTCTGGCAATATTCCACCGGGACAGACTTTCAGGATTTTACACGATCGCGCGATCGCCCAGGCGACTTTGCATCCGGGGATGCTGGAAGCGGATAAATTTGCTGTGGGGTTTCGAGTTGTCGATCGCACGGCGATGCTTCCTCCTGCTAATATTGCACCGGGAACTTACAATCTGCAAGCTACTTATCTAAATCGGAAAACCGGGGAAACTTATCCGATTAATGTGCCGGCAGTTAGTGTTAAGATCGAGGCAGAGCCTCTGGATATGCGTTCCCAGGCAGAGCCTGGAAACGAGAATAATACAGATAAGCCTGAGTTAGATTTGGTGACTCAATTGCGGGCGATGGCGGTTAATTTACCCAAAGGATTGCCAGGTTTAAAACCCGTGTTCGAGCAGATTGGGCGGATCAATCAGTACGATCCAATTCAAGATTATACCGTGCAAGCGGAACAAGTGTTAGAATATCGGTTGAAACAGGAACCAAATAATTTAGAATTGGCTTATGCTTTGGCATTTTCTCGGGTATTGCAGCAGAATGTCAAAAGTGCGATCGCCGCCTTAGAAAAAGTTACCCAACTCGACTCTCAAAACCCTTACGCTTACGCCTATCTCGCTTTCGTACACCTGTACGGCTGGCATCCCAAAGCCGCTCAAACAGCCTTAAAACCTGCTCTCGCTCTCAACTCCAATCTACCGGAAATTAGAGTTTTAAACGGTGTAGCGGCTCTAATGCAAGGTAATCTCATTCAAGCATGGCAAGATTTGAAATTATTAAAAAAGTTGAAAGTTTAACAATCCCTTTTATTGTGGCACAGGCGTCCCGCCTGTGCTTATAAATCTGTAAAGCCTGTGCTTATAAATCTGTAAAGCCTGTGCTTATAAATCTGTAAAGCCTGTGCTTATAAATCTGTAAAGCCTGTGCTTATAAATCTGTAAAGCCTGTGCTTCTAAATCTGTAAAAAACAGAAAACCCATGAACCAACCAAGAATTGTCTCTCTAATTCCCAGTGCCACCGAAATTGTAGCACTTTTAGGATTAACCGATGCAATTGTGGGCCGTTCCCACGAATGCGACTATCCCCCAGAAATCCAAAATTTACCTGTTTGCACTCAGCCTAAATTCAATCCCGAAGGAACTAGCAGCGAAATTCACAACCGCGTGACAGAATTGTTGCAAAATGCCCTAAGCGTGTATAAAGTAGAAATAGATACTTTGGAAAAATTGCAGCCGACTCACATTATTACTCAAGCTCAATGTGAAGTCTGCGCTTGTTCTCTAACAGAGGTTGAACAAGCGGTAAGCACGCTGGTAAATAGCAAGCCGGAAATTATTTCTTTGCAGCCGAATCTGCTAGCAGAAATCTGGACGGATATTCAGCGAGTTGCTGATGCTTTGGGCGTAGATGGCAAAAGTGCGATCGACCTTTTGCAATCCCGCATCGATGCTATTATCTCCCAAACACAAGCATCATCTATTCTTACCACAAAAGAGAGAGTTCCCAAAGTAGCTTGCATCGAGTGGATTGAGCCTTTGATGGCTGCGGGTAACTGGATTCCCGAATTAGTGACAATGGCGGGAGGCAATTCGCTATTTGGAATTGTCGGCGAACATTCCCCTTGGTTAAAATGGGAATCGCTAGTAGAAGCTAATCCCGATGTAATTATTTTTATGCCTTGCGGCTTTGATTTAAGCCGAACTCGCAGCGAAGCAATGCAGATAACTAAATACGCAGAATGGCCTAAGTTGCAAGCAGTAAAAACCGGGAAAGTTTACATAACTGACGGCAATTCTTACTTTAATCGGCCGGGACCGAGATTGGTTGATTCGTTAGAAATTTTAGCAGAAATTCTCCATCCCGAAATCTTCGATTTTGGCTATCGGGGTAAGGGTTGGCAGCCCTTTTTGTAAGTACCCGCAGCTAGCTAAAGCTTTATCTATATTAATTCTGAATTGCCTGCCATACAAATAAGGACACAACATTGTTGTGTCCTTACTTCGCCTTCATTTAACCGAATCTGACATCAATTGATGCAAAAACGGCTATTTTTACATTCTATTAGGCGGCATCAGCACCTTGTCAATTACGTGAATAACGCCGTTGCTAGCTTTGATATCAGCTTTCTGAACATTAGCGCCGCCGACAGTAACTTTGCCTTGGCTAACTGTCACCTTCAGCGAGGTGCCTTCAACACTTTTAACATCGCCGGATTTCAGGCTAGTAGATAAAACCGCACCAGGAACAACGTGGTAAGTTAAAATCTTAGTAAGTTGGGCTTTGTTTTCCGGTTTGAGCAAATTCTCCACAGTTCCTTTTGGCAAAGCAGCAAATGCCGCGTCAGTCGGAGCAAAAACAGTGAAAGGGCCTTTGCCTTGTAAAGTTGTAACCAAACCAGCAGATCCCAAAGCCTTTGTCAGCGTCTTGAATTGAGCGTCGCCAGATGCAATAGCAACAATATCCTTAGTAGCTGCCATTGGTGCCGGTGAAGCGGCAGTTGGTGCCGGTGAAGCAGCGGTTTTCACATTTCCTGCAACTTGTTGAGTTTGAGTTGCATTGGCAACACTGGTGTTGGAGGTGATGTGAGCCCAAGCCGGGAAACCAATCAACGCGCTAGCGCCGATTACTCCTGCGAAACCTGTGAGTTGTTTCATCCAGCTAGGTAAATTTTGATTTTTCATTGGGCTTGCATTTCCTTATGAGATAAAACAGTGAACATGAATTGTTATGTTAGCCAAATCTCGACAAAAAGCAAGGTTGCCAGAGGCTAAGGTAGAGAGAAAATTCTCTTCGATCCGCGATCGAGCAAAACTTCCTTACTATAACGCAAGCTGAGAAATCCAGCATCAACCGCTAAATCTGTAACTCAAAACCTCAATCACCGAACCAGTTTGGGGTAAGTCAGCAGATTTGATCGAAATCGTGTCATTATTCAATCGGCGCACCTGCGTACCCTCCATCAGCGCCAAGAATTCATCTAGCGGCACCAAATCGCACGCAGCAGCATCGGCGGCTTGGGTTTTGAAATGTGTCGGAATCACCATCTTTGGTTTGAGAAGTTGCAAAGTTTGCTTCGCTTCCGCCGGAGTGTAAGCTTTCGGCCCGCCGCCCACGGGAATCAGCACTACATCGGGCCGCCCGATCAAGATTTGTTCTTCAATGCCGATCGGGCCAGCAACTCCGCCCAAGTGTAAAATCTTAACGCCCGCTTGCTGCCACAGCCAAGCCACATTGACCCCAAATCGCCTTCCTCCCTCACGGTCTTTTTGCGTCCGAATCCCTTGAATCCGCAGTCCGTTAGAGTTGTAAGCGCCCGGTTCGTACAAAAGGCCGGGATTGCCGGAAAATCCGTCGATCGCCCCTTCATCGAGCAACCGGCTGCTAATCAGAATCAAATCTGTTGGCACTTTAGGAGAGCGATAGCCTGCCGTACAGCCCAGGGGGCGAAAAGGATTCACCAGCACCCTCGCACCGCCTCCGGCGAACAAGAAGCAAGTGTGGCCCAACCACTGAACCGACAAAGAATCAGCAGTTTGAGCTTGATAGCTTTCCCATCCAGATGGTAAACCAGTTGCTAAAGCTGCTAGCAAACCCGTCTGTGCGTAACGTATTAATTGTCGCCGTTTCATAAAAACCTCACGCGAGCTTGGAAACCCAGTGGCTTTAGCCCTGGGAGGAAAAGAGACACGGGATACTTTAGTGTCCCGTCAAGACTTTTAAAATCCATAGTTATATCCATCCTTTTGATGAATAGAAAAACAATATTTGTGATTAATTCCTTGAATTAATCCCTGGACTGCTGACACATTAAAACTACCAGATGAGCGAACAGCGACCCTACCTGTATAAGTTCCAACCTTCTTGCCTGAAGTAACAACGGCTTTTATAATGTCGCCTGTCTGAAAACCCTTGACAAACTTGAATCTAGGAACGTACCGAGAAGGAAATCCAAACTTATCTGTGCGACACATCTGCCTTGAACCATGCCCCGTAGCTTTGATATTTAGGGGCTGATTTGCTAATACGGAAATATTAGGCGTATCACCTACGCAAGCAGCATCAAAGAAGTGGGTTTTTGGTAATTCCAACCGTATGCGGTTGAATTTGGTCAACCCGCCAGAACCCGTGATAATCACTTTGCCTGTCTCTTTTAGGCGATCGAACAAAGCCCATCGGGTTGAGTTGACAGCAGTGGCATCCTTCAACGGGCGCTTAGTCGATGCCCAGATTTTCTTCAAAATCTCGGGCTTTTTTGCTAAGAATATCTTGATATCCTGAGTCCCTTTCTTGGTATTGCAAGGTTCACAGGCTAAGCATAGATTAGATATTCTATTGGTTCCCCCCGACGCTTTAGGATGAATGTGTTCAACTTGTAGCGGTACATTTTCCGCGCTACAGTAAGCACATCGTCTCTCCCATTTATTGAGTAAATATTCGCGAACTTCGTAACCAGCTAACACACCCTGCTGATACTCAACTCCTGAAATTTCCGGGTTTTCTATCTTCTGTAAATCAAATCTGACTAATTCTTGAAAGATTGTTTTAACTGGTGCAAGTTTTGATAACTTGTTCACCCAAGTTAAAGTTGTCTCTACGCGGTGTCGAAGGCCTTGAGCCAACCAACCTTTGGGTTTAGTCCGGTTTAAAAATCTCGCTTGACGATATCTTGTGTGCCGACTTCTGCGATCGTGCCGCAGAGAACGACGCGACTCTAGCGATGTTTTAATTGCTTGAGAGCGATGGGTTAGTTCGGCCACCCAGATTAGACTGGAATCTAGAAGTATGGCAAGTCCAGTAACTTTTGAGCCGGGGTCAATCTTCAGAGTTACAGGCTGCGGGTCTTCAGTTACTTCTTTTTTCAAGAGGATTGTGAAAGGGTAAAGCCTGAAAACTTTAGCTTTACCAACCTTTAGCAATTTACGCGCCAAAGATGGTTTGCATGGTGTTAGTGGTTTGCGGTTAGCATCTAGAACAAAGACGTAGTTGGGTTTTAGGATAGACATTGTTGTGTCTCTTCGATTCCTCGTAAAGTTCGCTTTGCCAAAGTTATAAAGGCTTTTTGCGCTTGCAACACTGTTGAGCGTGACCTTAGAACTGTTTAATTGCAAACAACAGAGCCCAAAACTAGCGTCGCATTCAAGGAGTGTTATGACCTGAATAACGTAGTCAATTAAGACGATAGCGGGTAAGCACGGCTTTAGCTTGTTTGCTAAAGCCCCGTGTCTTTAGACCGGGGTTGCTTACCTTGTGGTTGGGGTTGTCGGGTGTTCGTCGCTTGTTGTTATACCACAAAACACCGTATGGTGCGAATTGTACACCCTACTTTTACCGTAAGGTGCCGATCGCGCACCCGAAAGCTTCACAGAATTTGAACCGTATGGTGCGAATTGTCCACCGGAAAGATTCAGACAAACACTCAAACTTCAAAACCAAACTAAAGCCGTTCCAAGAAATTTCGCAATAATTGCTTTCCCGAAGTCGTCAAAATACTTTCCGGGTGAAACTGCACACCTTCAATATGCGGATATTCCCGGTGCCGCACGCCCATAATAGTTCCGTCTTCAACCCAAGCCGTAATTTCCAAAACTTCTGGACAACTCTGCTTTTCAATTACCAAACTGTGATAGCGAGTTGCAACCATCGGCGATTCTACGCCCTGAAAAACTCCGGTTCCTGCGTGTTCTACCTGAGAAGTTTTGCCGTGCATCAACACGGGTGCAGAAACAATTTTGCCGCCGAATACTTGACCGATACTTTGATGTCCGAGGCACACGCCTAAAATTGGTAGAGTCGGCCCCAATTCTTTGATTAATTCCAGAGAAATTCCCGCATCTTCCGGCCGCCCCGGGCCTGGAGAAATCACCACTGCTGCTGGCTGCAATTGGCGAATTTCGGCTAAGGAAATTTGGTCGTTGCGGTAGACTTGCACTTGGCTTGCTACCGGCAGCTCAGCACCTAGTTCTCCTAGATACTGTACCAAATTGTATGTAAAACTGTCGTAGTTATCGATGACTATAATCACGGGTTAAGTTAGATTTTAGGTTTTAGATTTTAGATTTTAGATTTTAGATTGACTCGCTGCCTGAAAGCAAGGGCTTCAAGATTTTAGATAAATGCCGAAGATAAAAATAGCTGCAATATAGACAAATAAAACTAAAAACCTCAAATTGGTCATCTAAAACCTAAAATTTGCGTGAAGCGAAGCTATCGGGCTCTTAATCGCCCCATAAGTTACTAACGGGCGATCGCAATTTGAACGACTGCCCACAAAGGAGGAAGCAGAAGTGCAGCAGCGACGACGATCGCAGCCATTGCCGATACCAGAACTGCTCCGGCAGCGCAGTCTTTGGCAATTCTGGCTAGTTCGTGGTAAGATTGCCCGACGGTCAAGTCTACCACCGATTCGATCGCCGTATTCAACAGTTCCATTGCTAAAACTGTGCCAATGGTGACACTGACCACAGATATTTCTACTGGTTTCAAGTGCAAAAATAGCCCGAGTCCGATCGCCAATGTTCCTATAACAGTGTGAATCCGAAAATTTCGCTGAGTTTCAAAAGCATAAGTCAGACCCCCCCAAGCATATATAAAACTCGTAGCTAAGCTAGATGCGATTTTCCAAGACAAATCTCGGTTGTATTTCAAGGCTTTTGTAGACTCGTGGACTGTCGGGCTGGAAGAGTCTTGAGGCATGGGCAGAAACTGTGCGATTTTTGATGAAATTGAGGGTTTATTTAGTGTCATAAACAACCTACTTTAAGTTCCAGAGATGAATGAAAGCTAGACTTTTCAAATTAATTTCATCAAGTCTCGGTAACTTTCCTAAGTTTTTACTAAAGTTTTGGTGTAATTTCAGAAAGTTATGTGGGGCTTGAGATGATTTGTTAAGTAACCATCAACTTCAGTTATGCTGTTTGGATCGCAAAACCGATCGCCTGCAGCAATGTTTCTTGTCGATCGAGCATTTGAGTCAGACTTTCTTCATCCGGGTGATCCCACCCCAAAAGATGCAGAAAACCGTGGGCTGCGAGCCAAGCTAGTTCGGTCTTCAGGGAATGTCCTTGCTGCTGGGCTTGTCGCTGAGCTGTATCGATCGAGATCACGATATCACCCAAGTATAAGGGCTGAGACAACAGCATTTCCTCTAGTTGAGGACAGTCTACCTCTAAAGCTGCGAAAGCTAGGACATCCGTCGGTCGATCGAGCTGGCGGTACTGGAGGTTGAGGCCTTGCATTTCTGGATCGGCGGTTAAACGCAGACTGACTTCGTAGCCCGGAGCGACTGGCACATCGGCCTCCTGGTTTTGCAGCCAAACGCTAAACCAATTTTCCCACGTTTCGGCTGAAATCTCCCCGCTGGCTGCACTCTCAGGGAGGTTGGAAGCGTCTGCTGACTGCTGGGCGATCCCGTAACAGTCTTCGACGTTCACCTCGATTAGCATTTTTATAATCTCCTGTCAAGCGATATATTCAATTTTTTTACAATCTCTAATTGCGCGATCGAGCAGAATTACTTTTTGCTTTCAGCAGGCACATTACAATAATCTGTTGAAGATTGCAACAGCCCGGGAACACCATCACCTTAACTCCCGATTAAGAAAGATGAAAAACATCAGCGGAAATTAGAGGCTGATTGTTTGAATCCCCAATTAAGAATTGAAATATCGATCGAGAAATGCCAAACCGACGAGTACGCCTAAAAGTCCGGCCGCTGTCAAGGCAAAATGAAACAGAGAAGTCGCCCGCTTGCGAACCATGTTCCGCATC
>Ga0247774_1000479_pt1 | contig 19827 bp, 18 predicted proteins | sample UWRJL001104B6_FD_179933 | JGI IMG/M metagenome (GOLD analysis project Ga0247774, IMG submission 179933) | Plant litter microbial communities from Arlington Agricultural Research Station in Wisconsin, United States - UWRJ-L001-104B-6 | ecosystem: Environmental > Terrestrial > Plant litter >... | reverse complement strand
CGAGCAACGTTATAATTCGCGTGACGAACTATGCCCGTAAGGCAGGGAGATGGCAGAGCGGAGACGCCGCGTTCAGGTGACCCGCACCGAGTCGAGCACCTGGTCGACGTCGCCCTGGTTCGCGAACGTGTCGGGGACCGAGACCCACAACTCGCCCAGGCGCCGGTCGCCGCGATCGACCACCAGGATCACCACCGTGTCGGCGGTGAACTTCCAGCCGCGCGACCGGGCCTCGGTGAAGTCGAGCCGGAACCGCTCCAGCCAGGCCTGGTGCCCGTCGACCGTACGGGTCCCGGAGTAGAGCGTCGTCTGGGTCTTGGCCATGGCGAAGTGCTCGGCCAGGATCCGTCCGGTGACGCGCCGTCCGACCGCCGACAGATCCAGCGGTCCGGTGTACCCGGCGCTCTCGGCCGCGCGCGGCACGCCGGACAGGCTGGTCGCGTTGAAGCTCGTGTACCGCTCGAACGGCGACTGGACGACCGACACCTGACCCGCGCTGAACAGGTCCTGGCGCATCCAGCTGCCGCCGGCGGGCGTCCACGGTGAGCCCAGCCGGGCGTAGGACAGACCCGCCGTGCCGTCGGTGACCGTTCCGGTGACCGGCGACCGCGCCCCCGTGGCCGTCGGCACCGGCGAGGGCACCGGCGACGACGCCGTGGGCGTGGGCCTGGTCGAGGCGACGGGCCTGCCGTCGCCGTCGCCGTCGTCATGGAAGACGGACACCGTCGCGACCACGACGGCGATGATGACGAGCACCCCCGACCCGGCGGCGAGCAGCCAGGGCAGCGCGCTCCTGCCCGGGCTCTCCGCCTGCTGCCCGTAGAGGGGTTCCGGCGGCTGCTCCTGCCCGTAGAGCGGCGCGGGCGGGTGGCCGTACGGGAGGGTGGGCGCGGTCTGGACCGGCTGGGTCTCCTCCGTCCACTGCCGTCCGTCCCACCGGCGCAGCAGCCCCGGTGCGCCGTACGGATCCTCGTACCAGCCCGAAGGCGTCAGGTCGGACACCTCGGTCATGCTAGCCCCGGTCATCGCGCCTGCGTGGCCGTCTCGCCCGGAAGCGCGCCCAGGTCGGTGTCCAGGTCGGTGTCCAGGTCGGTGATGGCGGCGCGGCCGGCGGCACGCGCGGCCACGGCCGCGACCAGCGCCGTTGCGGCGAAGGCGGTCATGACCACGGTGAAGGCGTGCCCGGGCCGGTCGGCCATGGCGAGGTAGAGCGTGCCGAACGTCGCGACGCCGACCACTCCGGACAGCTGCGCGGTCATGTTGACCAGGCCGCTGACGTCCGGCGCGTACCGCGCGGGCATCGCCGAGGTCAGCCGCCCCAGTTGCGCGGTGAACCCGATTCCGAGACCGAGGCCGCCCATGCCGAGCAGGACCACCATCGCCGTACCGCTCGCGCGGGTCAGGCCGAGGGAGAGATAGGCCGCGGCGAGGATGACGTACGCGACCGGCGCGGCATGCCACTTCAGGCCGGCCGGCAGCCGCGCGGACAAGGGCCCGGCGACGCCGAACGCGACCACCCACGAGACCAGCGCCAGCCCGGAGTACAGCGGGCTGCGGCCCAGGCCCTGCTGGAGATGAAGAGCCAGGACGAACAGCATCGAGAAATACGTGCCGGTGGCGGCGAAGTGCGCCGTCATCGTCCGCCGAACCAGGGGGCGGGTGAGCACGTGCGGGTTGAGCAGCGGGTCGCCACCGCTCGCGGCGACGTGGCGCTGCCAGGCGATGAACGCGGCGAGCGCGGGCAGGCTCGCCGCGAGGCTCACCCAGGTCCAGGTCGGCCAGCGCAGGTCGCGGCCGAAGACGAGCGGCACGATGGCGAGCAGGACCGCCGCCGACAGCAGTGCCACGCCGCCGAGGTCGAGTCGCTTGGCCGTGCCACCCCGGTCGGCCGGCATCACCACGAATCCGGCGACGAGCAGGAGGACGCCGATCGGCACGTTGATCAAGAAAATCGGCCGCCAGCCGAGACCGAACAGGTCCGCGCCGACCAGGACGCCGCCGAGCACCTGCCCGGCCACCGCGCCGCCGGACAGCGCGAGCACGAGCATGGCCTGGGCGCGGGCGCGGGCCGGTCCGGCGAAGTGCACGTGGATCCCGGACAGCACCTGGGGCACCATCAGCGCGGCCGACGAGCCCTGGGCGACCCTGGCCAGGATCAGGGTGTGCTCCTCCGGTGCCAGGCCGCAGGCGAGCGAGGCGAACGTGAACCCGCCCAGGCCGGTCAGGAACATCCGCCGATACCCGCGCGTGTCTCCGAGGCGCGCCCCGGTGACCAGCAGCACCGCGTAGGCGAGCGTGTAGCCGGAGATGACGACCTCCAGCGCGCCGCCGGAGGCACGCAGCCCGTGCCGGATCTCCGGTCCGGCGACGTTCACGATCGCGGTGTCGACGTTGGCCATGAACTGGCCGGTGAGCAGCACGGCCAGCAGCCGCCACCGTTGCGTGGGGGTCATCACGGTCCTCTATGTCGCGGATGGGGCGAACAGGGAACCCCGTGGACCGGCGCGGGGTTGCGGTCACCCGGGACCGAGCAACGCCCGTAGCCCCTTGACCGCGCTGCGGCGGAAGGTGGCGAAGTCGTGCCCGCCGGGCGCCTCGTGGTAGGTCACGTCATGGCCCCTGGCGCGCAGGACCGTGCGCAGGTGCCGGTTGGCGGCGCGCTGGTCGACACCGGGCGACAGCGGTGACGTGCCGGTCTCCAGCCGGCCGACGTCGATCCAGAACCGGGTCGGTGCGGGCGGCGCCTCGGCGTACCGCCGGGTCAGCCACTCCGGCTCGTCGTCCTTGCCCCATCCGTCCGGCGTGGGCCGGTAGCCCCACCAGTGGCTGCCCGAGACCGACAGCACACGGCCGAACACGTCGGGGCGTTCGTAGGCGGCGAAGCAGGCGGCCAGTCCCCCGAGGCTGTTCCCGCCGACGATCACTTCGCCGGACAGGTCGTACGCCGAGCCCAGCAGGGGCAGAAGTTCGCCGGTGAGCATGCGCGTCATGGCGGGCTCGCACGCCATCTCCTGCATCCGGGCGCTCATGGCATCGGGCGGGTTGCCGACGAAGGCGACGACCGCCGGTGCGATCGTGCCCTGCTCCATCAGCGCGGCGAGCGCGGCGTCCAGGCGCGCCACCGACCGCCACGACTCACCGTCGAGCAGTATCACCAGCGGATGAGGCCCCGGCCGCTCGGGCACGTACACCGCGACGGCGCGTTCGTTGCCGAGTTCGCGGGAGACCAGCCGGTGCTCGCGCAGCGGTGGCGCCGCGCCGTCGAACCACGGTGCGGGCTCCAGACCGGGTAGCTCGAGCACCGAGTCCCAGCGATCGGCCGGGGCGTCGTCCGCGCCGGCGATGTGCGCGGCCTGCGGAAAGATCCGGCGCGGGTTGAACGGGTCGGCGTAGGAGCGGTCGCGCGCGTCGGCCACGAGACGGCCGAGCAGCGCGAGGTCGGCCGGGTCGGCGTCGAGGAACGGGTCGTCGACGAGGTACTGGTAGACGGTGGTGATCCCGCGCGGCGCGACGACGCTGAGGTGCCAGACCTCGGTGCCGGCCACCTGCCGCATCGGATGCGACATCGCGTTGCGGTCCTCGAACAGCTGCGCGCCGCGTACCGACACCTGCCGCTGTGGCCCGATCCACACGAACGTCACGAGCAGGTCCGCACCGGCCGGTTCGACCAGCGGCCCGCGCGCGGCGCGCAGGTCCTCGGTCAGCGCCGTCAGGTCGTGCGTCCGCTGGAACTCCTCGATGCGCGTACTCGTCACGAGCGGGCCTCCTGGGCTCGGCGGGCGAGGTACTCCGGTCGCACAGGGCGTCGCCGAGATGAGCGATATAATCGCAACTTCTGTTGCGTTAGGATGATGACACGATGACCCACACCGCCACAACGGGGTTTTCCCGGTGACCGTGAGCCGGCCTGGAGGCCGCTCGGCGCGCGTACGCGCCGCCGTACGTGACGCGACGCTGGCCGAGCTCACCGACAAGGGCTACGCCGGGCTGACCGTGGAGGGCGTGGCCGCCCGCTCGGGGGTGCACAAGACCACCGTCTACCGGCGCTGGACCAGCGTGCGAGGGCTGATCGCGGACGCGCTCGAGCTTGCGAGCGGCGAGCCGTGGCCGGTCCCCGACACCGGCACCGTCCAAGGCGACCTGCGCGCCCTCGCCCGCTTGGTGGTGACGGGCTTCACCGACCCGGTCGAGGGGCCCGTCTCGACCGCGTTCGTCTCGGCCGCGGCGCAGGACGCCGGTGCCGCCCGTGCGCTGCATGCCTTCTTCATGGCGCGGCACGAGCAGTCGGCGGGCCTGGTCACACGCGCGGTCGCGCGGGGCGAGCTGCCCGCCGGCGTCGACCCCGCCGAGGTGGTACGCATCGCCGTCGCGCCGCTGTACTACCGGCTGTTCATCAGCCGCGAGCCGGTCGACGGCGCCGTGGCCGACCGCGCCGCGGACGCGGCGCTGGCGGCGGCACGAGCCGGCGTGCTCAGTCCGCCGGGTTGACGCCCTCGAAGTCCACCAGCAGCCGCCGGGGGCCGCGCAGCGAGGAGCTCGGCCGGTACGGCGGCGGGTCGGTCACCAGCGTGGGATCCCGCAGCCGCCGGACCAGCTCGCCCAGTGCGATCTGGGTCTCCAGCCGGGCCAGCGGGGCACCGAAGCAGTAGTGGATCCCCCCGCCGAATCCCAGGTGCTGGTTGGCCTCCCGGCACGGATCGAAGCGTTCGGGCGCGTGCACGTGGTCCGGGTCGCGGTTGCCGGCGGCGAGGGCGAGGACGATCGGCGACCCGCGCGGGATCGTGGTGTCGCCGACGGTGATGTCGTCCAGCGCCACGCGCGTCGCCGGGAAGTGCACCGGCGGTTCGTACCGCAGCAGTTCCTCCACCGTGCCGACGATCAGTTCCGGTTCGCGGCGCAGCCGCTCCAGCACGTCCGGGTGGCGCAGCAGGGTGAGCATGCCGTTCGCGATGAGGTTGACGGTGGTCTCATGACCGGCGATCAGCAGCAGGGTCGCGGTGCTGACGACCTCGTCCGGTGACATGCCGTCGCCGTCGTGGGTGAGCAGGCCGGAGAGAAGGTCGTCGCCGGGGGCCCTGCGGCGGTCCTCGGCCAGCTCCCCCAGGTAGCCGTTGAGCGCCGTGGTGGCCGACTCGCGGCGGCGCTGCCGTTCGGCCATGTCGCCCTCGCCGGGGCCGACCGTCTCCACGATCTCGGTCGACCACGCGTGGAACCTCGGCTCGTCCTCGTGCGGCACCCCGAGCAGGCGGCAGATCACCGCCACCGGGAACGGGTACGCGACGGCCTCGACGAGGTCGGCACGCCGGCTTCCGGCGAGGGCGTCGATCAGGCCGGTCACGATCTCGATCAGCTCCGGGCGGATGCCCTCGACCCGGTCCGGTGCGCCGGGCGGCCCGAAGTGACGCATCGCCAGATCCCGCAGCCGGTCGTGGTCCGGAGGGTCGAGGGCGATGAAGGCGGGCTCCTGTCCGGGCGCCCCGAACGTGCGGGCGTCGAAGCGGTCGGCGAGGTTGCGTCGGTCCGAGCTGATCCGCGGGTCGTGCAGCAACGCGACGATCTCGTGGTACGTGCTGATGACGTAACTGCCGTCCTCCTGCAGCGACACGGGCGTCTCGCGGAGCTCGGCGTACAGCGGGTACGGGTCGGCGCGGTTCGCGCCGTCGAGGATCCGCTCGAATACGCGGTTCTCGGTCATGCGATGCCTCCTTGGCGTCCGGGACCGTCCAGCGCCGCTCACCCGGATCGGTGGACCAGCCAGGCGCGGCGTTCGGCCGGGTCGTGGCCGGTCACGACGACGGTCGCGCCGTGGCTGGCGGCCACCCGGTCGGGCATCCCGGCCGGGACCGGGTCGGTCGCGGCGGCCCCGTCGACGGTGCGGGACCGCGGCGGGAACGGCGCGGCCTGCTCGATGAGACCCTGGTAGAACTCCAGCCACATGCCCTGGTCGAAGGTGACCGCGGCGACGATCCGCCCGCGGTGGCCGTACACCGCGACGAACCGGAACTCCTGGGTACTCCCCTGCGTGATCATCACCTGGTCGGCGAACGTCGGCACGCCCACGGACTTGATGTCGACGCCGAACTGGCTGGACCAGAAGACCGGCAGGGCCAGATGGGGCCAGCGGCGGCTCTGGCCGCTGACCATGTTGTGCGCGGCCACTTCGGCCTGGGCGACCGCGCTCCCCCAGTGCTCCAGCGTCAGGAACTGGTATTCATAGACCGGGTGGGGCAGGCGCGCCACGTCCCCGGCGGCGAAGACGTCGTCGGTGACCAGGCCGTTGAGGTCGAAGACCCGGCAGCCGGCGTCGCAGGCGACCCCCCACGGCCCGGCCGCCAGGCCCGAGCCCTCCAGCCACTCGACGTTGCGGACCGCGCCGAGCGCGGCGACGGCCAGGTCGGCCTCGATGGTGGTGCCGTCGGACAACCGGGCACGGCGCAGCCGGCCGGCGTCGCCTTCCAGGGCCGTCACGCTGACGCCGCAGCGCAGGTCCACGCCGTGCGCGCGCTGCAGCCCGGCCGCGATCGCGGCGATCACGCCGCCGAGCGCGCCGACCAGGGGCGCCGGGCCGCGTTCGGCGACGGTCACCGGGCGGTCCAGCTGCCGGCAGACCGAGGCGATCTCCGAACCGGTGAAGCCGCCGCCGATGACCAGCACCCGGCCGGTCCCCGTCGTCAGCCGCTGCCGCAGGCGGGCGGCGTCCCCGGCGGTGCGCAGCGTCAGCACGCCGTCGAGCGCGGCCTCCGCCTCATCGGGCCACGGCCGGGCGCGGGTGCCGGTGGCGATCAGCAGCCGGTCGAAGGCGACGTCGCGGCCGTCGGCGAGGATGACCCGGCGGCGGTCCAGGTCCAGGCCGGTGGCGGGCACGCCGCGCAGCCACTCGGCGTCCAGGCCGGCGAGCCTGGGCAGCGTGGTGTCGTTGGTCGGCACCTGGCCGGTGAGGACCTGTTTGGACAGCGGTGGCCGGTCGTAGGGCTCTCCGGGCTCGTCCCCGATCATCGTCAGCGAGCCGGTGAACCCCTCCCGGCGCAGCACCGCCGCGGCTCGCAGGCCCGCCAGGGAGGCCCCGACGATGACGATGTGGCCGGTGCGTTGTGGTCCGTCGCGGCTCGGCGGGGAGTACGGGCCGGGGTCGCGGTCCGGGTCCGGGGCGTTCACCCGGTCCACGTGCAGGGCCTGGACCGGGCAGGCCGCGGCGGCCCGCAGCACGTGCTCACGCTGGGCCTCGGCCGGCTGGGGGTCGTGGACGAGCGCCTCGCGGCCGTTCATGGCGAAGACTCCGGGCGCCATGAAGACGCACTGGCCGTAGCCCTGGCAACGCGTGAGGTCGACGACGACTCTCACCGGATCCCCCTTTCCGTGCCTGCCGCCCGGTCCCCTACCTGGCACGTACCCGGGTTGGGCGGTCGGTAGTTCCACGCGCCGTCAGGGCTTGGGGGCCTCCGTCAGGCCGGGGGCGTGGCCTTCACCGCGTAGGCGCCGCAGCCGGTCTCCAGCAGGTCGAAGGCGCGGTCGGCGGCGGCGCGAACGGCGGGGATGACGGCCTCGATGGCCTCGCCGGCCAGGCGCCGCCGCAGGAACTCCTCCGAGACCGTACGGGTCAGCGCGGCCAGCAGGGCGGCGACGAGCCGGGGTGTCGGGTCGTCGGGGTCGGCGTCGGTCTCATCCGCCAGGACCCGGGCGAGGTAGTCCTCGCGCTGCTCGTGCATCTGGCGGGTCCGCGTCACCAGCGCCGGGCTCTCGGTGACCATGCGGAAGAAGTCGGGGGCGCCGCCGGTGATGCCGTACCGCCAGTCACGCCGTTCCAGGGCCGCGCCGAAGTCGCGGCGTACCGCCTCGACGGCCGACTCGCCCGGCTCGCGGCCGGCCACGACGCGGCCCAGGCTCTCCACGACGACGTCCTGCCGGTCGAAGAACAGGTCCTCTTTGGTGCGGAAGTAGTTGAAGACCGTGTTGACCGACACGTCGGCGGCCTCGGCCACCTCCGCGACGGTGACCCGCTCGAAGCCGCGCAGCATGAACAGGCCCATCGCGACATCCGCGATGCGCTCACGGGTCTCGCGCTTCTTCCGCTCGCGCAGGCTCAGCTCTTCGGCCACGCCGACGATCGTACCGACTTGGTGTCACTTAAAATTTGTAGTCACACCAAAAACCTGTCAGGGTGAGGCGCATGGAACACGTCATCGAGGCGCGTGGCCTCGCCAAGTCCTTTCCCGGCGCCGAGGCGGTACGCGGCGTCGACCTGACCGTCGGGGCCGGAGAGATCGTCGGCTTTCTGGGCCCCAACGGCGCGGGCAAGACGACGACGCTGCGGATGCTCACGACCCTCCTCCGCCCCACCGCGGGCACCGCGACCGTGGCCGGCCGTGACCTGACCACCGACCCGGCCGGCGTACGGCGCCGGATCGGCTACGTCGCGCAGGGCGGCAGTACCAACCCCGCCTGTACGGCGCTGCGCGAACTGCTCCTGCAGGCGCGGCTGTACCGGGTGCCGGACCCCCGGGCACGCTCGCGCGAGTTGCTGGAGCGGTTCGGGCTCACCGACCGGGAGATCGGGACGCTGTCCGGAGGCCAGAAACGCCGCCTCGACATCGCGCTGGGCATCGTCCACACGCCGGCGCTGATCTTCCTGGACGAGCCGACCACCGGCCTGGACCCGCAGAGCCGCGCCGAGGTCTGGCGCCACATCCGGCGGCTGCGCGACGAGCACGGCACCACGGTCTTCCTGACCACGCACTACCTCGACGAGGCCGACGCGCTGTGCGACCGGGTCTCGATCATCGACCGGGGCCGCGTCATCGGCGAGGGCACCCCCGATGACCTCAAGCGGAAGCTGTCCGGTGACATCGTGACCGTCGAGTTCGACGGCGACTCCGCCGACGCCCGCACCGCACTCGCCGAGCTGAGCGCCGTACGGAACGTGCAGGTCAGCGGTGGCACGCTCCGCATCACCGTCGCCCACGGCGACGGCATCCTTCTCGATCTCACCCGCGCGCTGGACGCCGGGGGTGTCGAGCCGCGCGCGATCCGGCTCACCCGCCCGACCCTCGACGACGTCTTCCTCGCCCTCACCGCACGGGAGACGGCCCATGCCGCGTGACATCTGGCTGATCTTCTGCCACCAGCTGCGGCTGACGATGGGCAGCAAGGCCGGGCTGGTCTTCGGGATGCTCCAGCCCGTCCTCAACCTCGTGCTGTTCGGCCCGCTGCTGAGCACCTACATCGGGCCGGGCAGCTGGCAGGTGTTCGTTCCCGGGGTGCTGATGCAGCTCGCCCTGTTCAGCGCGGGCCTGGCCGGGTTCGGCATCGTCTTCGACGCGCGGTTCGGCGTGCTCGAACGGCAGCGGGTCACCCCGGTCAGCCGTGTCGCGCTGCTGCTGGGCCGGGTCTTCACCAACGTCGTCGTGCTGCTGGGCCAGTCGGCGCTGGTCGTCGCGGTCGGGCTCGCCTTCGGCCTGCGCGTGCCGGTGGCCGGGCTGGTCATCGGCGTCGCGCTGCTGATCCCGCTGGCCGTCAGCCTCGCCGCGCTGTCGTACGCCTTCGCGCTGGCGCTGCGGCGGCAGGAGATGTTCGCGCCGATGGCCAGCACGGCCATCGTGCCGATGCTGCTGCTGTCCGGAGCGCTGCTGCCCATGTCGGCGGCGCCGGGCTGGCTCGACGCGATCTCCCGCGCGACGCCGTTCCGCTACGTCGTCGACGGGCTGCGCGCGGCCTTCGCGGGCCACTACGCGTCGGGCACCCTGGCCGCCGGGCTTGTCGTGTCGCTGGGGTTCGCGGTGGTGGCGGTGACGGCCGGCACCCGGACGTTCATCCGCCGGCACGCGTGACGGCGGCGGCCTCCAGGGCGAGCACCTCCCCGGTCACCGGCTCGCGGGCGGCGACCGACCGCTGGGCGACGAACGCGCCGGTCAGCACGATGACCCCGCCGGCGACCTGGACCGGGGACAGGTGCTCGCCCAGGGTCAGCCAGGCGAACACCGCCGCGGCGACCGCCTCCACGTATCCCACCGCGCCCGCGACCGGTGCCGACAACCGCTGTACGCCCGCGACGCTGGCGACGTAGGCGGCGACGGTGCTGACCAGGACCAGCAGGGTGAGCAGGAGCCAGCCGGGCGCGGTGTGGCCGCCGAACGCGACGTTCCCGCCGATCACGTGCCAGGGAACGAGCCACGGCGGGACGACCACGGCCATGACCACCGTCGCGACCGCGAAGCCTGCGGCGGTGATCACCAGCGGGTCGATCTGGCCGCTGGCCCGGTCGGCGAGCAGGAAGAACGCCGCCTGGCAGGCCGCCGCGCCGAGTCCGGCCAGCACGCCGAGCAGGTCCAGCCGCAGCCCCGACCACACCTCCACCACGCAGGCGAGCCCGGCGAGCGCGATCGCGACACCGAGCGCGGCCGAACGGGGCAGCGCGGTGCGCAGCACGAGACGCGTCCAGCCGACCACCAGCACCGGGCCGGTGAACTCCAGCAGGATCGCGACCCCGACCGGCAGCCGCGAGGCCGCCACGAAGTAGAAGGACTGGCAGCCGGCCACGCCCAGCACGCCGTACGGGAGCAGGATCCGCCAGTGACGCCGTACGGCCAGGCCCGCGACGCGCGGGCGCAGTGCCAGCATCACCGGCACCAGGACCAGCGCGGCGCCGGCGACGCGCACCCAGGACGCCTGCAACGGTGACATGCCCGCCTCGATCAGCGCCTTGCCGAACGAACCGGACGTCCCGAAGGCGACCGAGGAAAAGACCCCGAACCCCAGACCCCACGCCTTCAGCCGTGCGGCGTCCATCGCGCACCTCCTTCGTCACATTTAAGGAGCATCACTACATCATGCTCCTTACCTAAGACAATCGGATTCGCGTGACGCACTACCATGCCGAGGGTGACTTGGCAGGCACCCGGCGCACCCACCGCAGACCCGTTCGCAGCTATCGAAGCGGACATTCGCGCCATGACCGCCTCGCCCTGGTGGATGAGCGCCGTTCCGCCGCAGCGCGCCCAGGCGATCACCTCGCGGATGCTCGCCGGTGCGGGAGAGTGGTGGCTGTTCGGGGCCTGGGGCCGCTGGTACCGCTGCGGGCTGGAGGGCAACTGGCACCTGTGCCCGCCGCCGTTCGACCCGGCCGTCCGCCAGACGATGATGCCCGCTCCGCCCGGCGCGGGCAGCCCGCCGGTACCCCCCTCGATCCTGCCCGCCGGCCCCGACCTGACCCCCGGGTCGCTGGCCGGTGACGGGCTCTTCGGCGCCCCGCCACCGCCGCCGCTGCTCGCGCGGCTCCAGCAGACGCTGGCCACCGCCGGAAACGTCAACCCGGCGCAGTTCCCGATCCGGGACCCGCAGTTCGCGCCCGGCACGCCGAGCCCGGTCGCGGTCTGCCTGTTCTCGGTGCTGTGGTGCGCGGGCGCGCCGGTCTCCGACGCCGGCCATCCCATCCTCGACCTGTTCACCCGCTACCTGAGCGGCGCCGGCGACGGCCCGCGCTGGCTCCTGCAGCCGGACCTGTCGCTGATCGCCGGCGCCTACACCGAGCGCCTGCGCGGCAACGACCCGATGGGCGCCGCCCACGTCGTCCGTACCGTGTGGGAGACGGCCGAGGCGCTGCGCGGAGGCGCCGCGTTCTACCCGCGCGCCGACGCCCTGTCGGCGATGGCCGGCGCGACCCTGCAGATGGTCCACAGCGACCATGGCGGCATCCGGTTCGGCGACGCGGCCGTCTTCCAGGAGTGGCTGCGCCGGTGCCCGCCCCACCTGCGCGTCGCGCTGTTGCGCGAGACGGCGCCGGGCGACCACTTCCGGCTCGCCTGCTACGACCTGGCGGCGGCGGCCGCCGCGCTCCCGGCGGCGGCGAGCGGACCGGGCGAGGCCAGGCGCGTCGCGCTCGCGCTGCTCGCCGCGGACCTGGAGAGCGCGCCCGGCGCCGCGGTCACCGCGATGGCGTGGCTGGACCCCGACGCCGTTCGTACACTGCAGTCCTTCGCCCAGCCCGGCCATCCGCTGCGGCGGCTGTGGCCGGTCGGCGACACGCTGCCGGACGCGGTCGCCGGTGCCGATCCGCAGATCCTGCGGGCCCTGCTGGCCGCGTCCTACTCCACCGACCTCGCCTGGTGCCGGCTCGCCGGGATGGCGCCGCCCCGGCCGGGCTTCACCGTGCCGGCGGCCCTGATGAAGAGCCTCGTCGCGGCGCCCGATCCGGTGGCCGGCGAGGCGATGAGCCCGTGGGAGATCATCGAGGCCGCGCGGGCGCACCTGGCCGAACAGCGCAAGGCCGACGCGGACCAGGCCGCCCCTCCGCAGCAGGCCGCCGGGCAGGGGGTCACCGCGCACTGGCCGGGCGCCTCACCGCCGCCGGGGCCTTCTTCCCAGCCTGGAGATTCGTCCTTGCCGGGTGCCTCCTCCCTGCCGGGCACGAGCGCCTGGCCGGAGGCACAGCCCGCCCCGGACCCGGCGCCGGTACCACCCACGGCCTTCGGCGGTGGCCCGGCGGCGTCGAACCTGGTGGAGGCCCACGGCATCGGTTTCCTGCCCGGTGCCGATGACGTGGAGCGTCTGCTCACGGAGCTGCGCCGGCGCGGCAAGTGGGTGCAGAGCCTGCGCGGGCAGGAGGTCTCCAGCGCCTCGGCCCCGGCCGTGCTCCTGGTCGGCGACGTGTCCTGCGGGCAGCGCCGCCTCACCCGCATGATCGCCCGGGCGCTGGCCGAGGGCGGCGTGAGCAGTGGCGACGTCCGCACGCTCGACGCCGACGACCTGGCCGAGACCGACCCCCGTCAGCTGCGTGACCGCCTCGCCGAGCACGCCGGGCACACGCTGCTGATCGAGGGCCTGGACACCCTGATCCTGGAGGACGACCGTGGTGCCGCGTACGCCTCGGCGCTCTACCGGGCCCGGGTCGAGGGCGTCAGCGACACGACGATCACGGCCACGTGCGCGCCGGAGCGGCTGAACGCCCTCAGCCAGGTCGGCCCCGAGCTCGTCACCGACTTTCGCACCGTGCGCCTGCCGGACCTGTCCGACCCCGACCGGCGCGTGGAGCTGGCCGCCCTGCTCGCCTCCGAGCGGCACCTGCGGCCGACCCCCGAGGCGTGGGCGGTGATCCGGCGCGACCTGGGCCTGCTGCGCGGGCGCGGCCGACTCACCAACGCCCGGCTCGTGGAGGCCTACCTCGACCGTGCCTGCAGCCGGCACCTCAGCCAGGCCGGCGAGACGCAGGTCTTTCGCGGCGAGGGCGGGATGCCCCTGGACCCGGACGACTTCGAGGGTGTCGCGGCCGAGCTCGAACCCTGAGCCGCCGGCGGCGGGTGGTCGCCCCTCAGCTGATCACGCGGTAGGTCAGATGCTCGGCGGCCGGGGTCGACACCGACTCGATCGGCTCCAGCCGGAGTGAGTCCGGCATGCCCTCGGGGAACAGCGACGTCCCGCCGCCGAGGATGATCGGGGCAAGGTGGATCTTGAGGATGTCCACCAGGCCGGCACGCAGGAACGCGTGCGCGATGGAGCCGCCTCCCATGATCACGACGTCCTTGCCGCCGGCCGCGGCGCGCGCCTGGTCCACCGCACTGCCGAGGCCGTCGGTGACGAACCTGAACCGGTCGCCGAGCCGTACCTTCTCGGGCCGCGCGTGGGTGACGACGAAGACGGGCGGGGCCGCGGTCTGGTCCTGGTCGTGGCCGTAGCCCACCTCGTCGTTCCATCCGCTCGGTCCGTCGACGACGTCGAAGAGGCGCCGGCCCATGATGACGGCTCCCGTGTCGGCGAAGGAGGTGCGCAGGATCTCGGCGTCGCGCGGCGTACGCTGGTCCGTCACCCAGGCGTGCAGCGGTTCGCCGCCGACACCCAGGCCGTGTTCGGGGCCGGCGTCCGGCGCGGTGACGTACCCGTCCAGCGACATCGAGATGTCGACGACGACCCGGCTCGCCGGCCGGCCGCTCCCGGCCGGGCCGCCTGTCAGCTCGCCGAGGCGGTCCATCGAGTCGAGGATGCCGCGTTCCATCCCGCTGGCGATCATGGCGTCACGCGCCTCGACGGTCGGGAACACCGAACGAGTCCGCAGCCGCGTACGTCCGCCGAGGTCCTCGAACGTCGCGGAGTCGAGGCTGACGACGTCGGGCATGCCCTCGTACTCGAAGGTCTGGATGATCCGCTCGTCGGGGGTGACGGTGTGGAAGACGCCGTGGAAGCCATGCTCGTCGCCCTCGGCGTCGCGGTGCACGTAACGGTACGCCCCGCCCGGACGCGCGTCGTAGGCGATGAGGCGCATCTCGACCTCGCGCGGGCCGAGCCATCGGGTGACCAGGTCGGGGTCGGTGTGCGCGCGGAAGAGCCGCGCGGGTGTCGCGTCGAAGTCGCGGATGACCTCGATGAACGGGTCGCCGGGCTGGGCCGTGATGGTGGTGGGGTTCTCGGTCATCGTTCCTGCTCCCTCATCTCATCGAGCACGTCGTCGAGGTGCCGGAACCGCCCCTCGCGTGTCAGGCGGTAGGCGTCGATCCAGCTGGTCAGCTCCTCGAGCGCCGCCGGATTCAGCTGACATGGGCGGCGCTGGCCGTCGCGGCTTCGCGTGATCAGCCCGGCCGCCTCCAGCACCTGGATGTGCCGTGAGACGGCCTGCTTGGTGATCGAGAACGGCTCGGCGAGCTCGTTCACGGTCGCCTCACCCCGCGAAAGCCGGGCGACCAGCGCCCGGCGAACCGGATCCCCCAGGGCGGTGAACGCCCGATCCAGGCGGCCCTCCACGTCATCAACCGACATCTTTATCAACCGTTTCCTTTATCAACCGATATGTTGACAATAGGGCGAGGGTTCGGCCAGGGCAAGAGGCGGCGGCGAGAAACCGATTCTCCGGGGCGGGCCGGCCTCGGGGCTGGAGGGCGCCTACACCCGGGCGATTTTGGCGGCCACGGCGTCGAGGACCCAGTCCAGGCCGGTCGCGAAGGACGTCTCGGCGTCCACGTCCGTGCCGTCGTACACGGCCTTGGTCAGCACCGGGAAGCGGCCCGTGGCCAGCATTCTCCGCACATGCGGGCCGGAGGCGCGCTGCCAGTCGCGCTCGGACAGGCCCGTGGCGCGCTCGGCCCGCAGGTGCGCGATCTCGCGCCTGATCGCGCCGGTGGAGTAGGCGTTGACGGTCTCCACGGCGCGCATGACGGTGTCGAGACCGGCGAGGCCGTCGAGGGGCGCCAGCATGGCCTCGGTCACGGCGAGGCCGTTCGGGCCCAGGGTCGGGCGGCCGCCGAGCAGGTCGGCCAGCCATTCGTGACGGAGAGCGGCCTGCCTGGTGCGCAGCGCGAGGACGCGCAGCGCCTCCCGCCAGTCACCGGACTGCTCCTCGGGGAGGATCTCGGCCTGGACCTCGTCCACCATGAGGTCGAACAGCTCCTCCTTGGTGGAGATGTATCCGTACAGCCGCATCGGTCCGGCGTCCAGCCGGGCGGCGACCTTGCGCAACGACACCGCCTCCAGCCCGCCCTCATCGGCCAGCGCGATGGCGGCGGCGACGATCCGCTCCCGGTCGAGCGGCACGGGGCGAGTCGGCGGCTCCGGCCGGTCCCACACAGTCATGGTCACACCGTATGTTGCGATGCGTCGTATTGGCGGAATACAGTGTATCGATATGAGACATCGTATCGCCGTGGTCGGTGGCGGCCCTGCCGGTCTTACCTTCGCCCGCGTCCTGCACCGCCACGATCACCCCGTCGCCGTCCTCGAACGCGATCCCTCCCCCGACGCCCGCCCCCCGGGCGGCACGCTGGACCTGCACGAAGGGCTGGGCCAGCTCGCGCTGGACAAGGCGGGCCTGCTGGCGGAGTTCGGGGCGCTGTCTCGTCCCGAGGGGCAGGCCATGCGCATCCTGGACACGGACGGGACCGTCCTGCGCGACTGGCGGGCCCGTCCAGATGACCGGGCCCATCCCGAGATCGACCGCGGGCAACTCCGCGACCTCCTGCTCGGCCCTCTCGACGTCCGGTGGGGGCAGGGCGTGACGCAGGTGGTGCCGGGGACCGGAGATGGCGTAGCGGTCCATTTCGCGGACGGGCGACAGGAGACGTTCGACCTCGTGGTCGGCGCGGACGGCGCCTGGTCCCGGATCCGCCCGGCGGTCTCCTCGGTGACGCCGCACTACACCGGCGTCACCTTGGTCGAGACCTCCCTGGACGACGTCGACACCCGCCACCCTGACCTCGCCCTGTTGATCGGCGACGGTTCCGTGGCCGCGTACGGCGTGAACCGAGGTCTTGTCGCCCAGCGCAACAGCGGCGGACACGTCAAGGTCTACGCCCAGTTCCGCGCACCGCTGGACTGGCACACGAGCCTGGACCTGGCCGACGTCGAGGCCGTGCGGTCGAGCCTGCTGGCTCTGTTCGATGGCTGGGCCGCTCCCCTCCTCGACCTCCTCCGCCACGGCGCCGCTTTCGTCCGCCGTCCCCTCTACGTCCTGCCCGTGTCCCACACCTGGACCCACGTCTCCGGGGTGACGCTCCTGGGCGACGCCGCCCATCTGATGCCGCCGCTGGGGGCCGGCGCGAACCTCGCGATGCTGGAAGGCGCCGAACTCGCCGAGTCCATCGCCACCGGCCCTGAGGATCTGGACGAGACCGTACGCGCCTTCGAGGAACGGATGTGGGCACGGGCCGCCAGGTGGGCCAAGAGGACGACGGCCGGTCTGGAACGCCTCGTGAGCCCGGACCCCGCCGAAGCCCTCGCCCTCTTCGACCAGGTCCAGCCGTCCTGAGAGCGCCGGTACCGAGGGTGACCGCGATCACGGTGACTGAGCGGTAACTTAGGGCTAGCCTCGGCGCGTGGACATCGTCTTCGAGCGGCGGGGCGACGGCCCGCCCTTGCTCCTCATGCACGGGATCGGCCACCGGTGGCAGGCCTGGGAGCCGGTCATCGATCGGCTCGCCGAAGAACGCGACGTCATCGCCGTGGACCTGCCGGGCTTCGGCGCCTCACCGCCCCTGCCACCCGGAATGCCGTACGACCTGGACACGGTGGTCACGTTGCTGGGCGAGTTCGTGGAAAAGCTCGGCCTGGACCGCCCGCACATGGCCGGCAACTCCCTCGGCGGACTGTTCGCGCTGGAGGCCGCCGACCGTGGTCTGGCGCGCTCGGTGACCGCGCTGTCCCCGGCCGGGTTCTTCACGCGGCGGGAACTGCGGTACGCCGCGACGGTCCTGCGCGCCAGCCGCCTCGGCGCCGGCGTGCCCGCCCCGCTGATGCGCCGGCTCGCCCGCTCGCCGCGGCGCCGGAGCCTGATGTTCGGCATGATCTACGGCCGGCCGGACGCCATCGACATCGAGACGCTGATCTCCGACGCCGCGGCGCTGCGCGGGTCCGTGGGGTTCTCCCCGACCCTGCGGGCGGGGCGCGGCATCACCTTCGACGGCGCGCTGCGCGACGTCCCGGCGACCATCGCCTGGGGCACCCGGGATCGGCTGTTGCGCACCGGCCAGGCGGTACGGGCGCAGCAGAGCCTGCCGCACGTGAAGTTCGTGTGGCTGCGCGGCTGCGGGCACGTGCCGATGGCCGACGATCCGAAGCTTGTGGCCGAGGTCCTGCTTGATGGCAGTTCGGCCGGATAGCTTCCGGTATCAGCGGGTACTGAAGTGATGTGCCCTGCGGCCCTTGAGGGGCCGCTCGGCACACCAAGAGCATCCGCTGCGGGCGCAGCCTCTCGCCCGATTGGCTGGCGGCTTACGAGCACCCACGGGTGCGGCCGTGCAGCGCGACAACGTAGGCCTGGGCCCGCAGCGGGCTCTCTTCAGGGCCTCATCCCGCGACGCCGACCGCCAACGTACGTGACGGGCCGGCGGCGACCTCGTCCCGGGACGTACACCCCGCGTTCAGCACCCGGCGGCCTCGGCGGATCACGGCCGGGTAGCGCCCGTACGGTTCGGGCGGACGTAGGTGCCCGGGGTCTGGCCGGTGGCGCGGCGGAAGGCGTCGATGAACGCGCTGGTCTTGCGGTAGCCGACGGCGCGGGCGACGGTGTCCACCGCCGTCCCGGAGGCGAGCAGCTGGATGGCGGCGCGGACGCGTACCTGCGTGCGCCAGCGGGCGAAGCTGAGCCCGGTCTCGCCGACGAACAGCCGTGCCAGGGTGCGGACTCCGGCGTGCACGTGATCGGCCCAGGCAGCGAGTTCGCGCTGGTCCGAGGGGTCGGCGATGAGCTGTTCGGCGATGGTCCGCACCCGCGGGTCGGTCGGCATGGGCACCTGGATGGTCTGGTCGGACAGCGGGGTGAGCAGCTCGAACAGCAGCGCCTCGGCGTGGGGTCTGCTCGGGTCACCCGGTTCGGTCTTCCGCAGGTGGTCGATGAGTTCGCGTAGCAGCGGCCCGACAGCGACGCCGCTGGGCCGGGTCCAGGTGATGGGGCAGCGGTCGGGGTCGAAGGTGATGGCGGCCCCCTCGCCCCACCGCAGGGCGGTGACGGCGTGCTCGATTCCGCCGGGGATCCAGAGCCCGTAGCCGGGTGGGACCAGCCAGTCGCGCGAGCAGGCGGTGACGGCCAGCGTCGCGGTCGAGGTCCACAGAATCTTGGGCTCGGGGTGGGAGTGCGGCTCGGCCCAGGTGTGCGGCTCGGCCTCACTCCGGTCGATGCTCAGGACCGGCGACCTGGGCGACGCCGCGTTCTGCGCCGGCGGCGGGTGGTCCGTGCTGCTCATGGTGCTGATCCTGTTCTGCCGTCCGAGCAGGAAGCCGACCGTCGGCACGGGTTGGCCGTTTCAGGGTATTGGTCGGCCGCCATGCGGCGGCCAGCCAGCCTAGCGTCAGGCGTACTCGACCACGCGGTGACGGAGCGCCGACGTGCAGACCCGAACCGCAAGCGGAGGAAGACGACCTGTGAGCGATGTGATGATCGAGGCCGAGGGCTTGGTGAAGCGCTACGGCGACACCGAGGCGGTGGCCGGGATCGACCTGCGGGTGACGGCCGGGACGGTACTGGCGATGCTGGGCCCCAACGGCGCCGGCAAGACCACCATGGTCCGGATGCTGACCACGCTGACCCGGCCGGACGCCGGGTCGGCGCGGGTGGCCGGGCACGACGTGGTGCGCGACGCCAAGGCGGTCCAGGCCAGGATCGGCGTCACGGCCCAGGACGCGACGGTCGACGGGATGCTGACCGGACGGCAGAACCTGGTGATGATCGGCCGGCTGAGCGGACTCCGTAGACGCGACGCGCGTCGGCTGGCCGAGGCACTGCTGGAGCGCTTCGAGCTGACCGACGCCGCCGACCGGATGGTCAAGGGCTACTCCGGCGGCATGCGTCGGCGCCTGGACCTCGCGGCCGGTCTGGTGACCCGGCCGCCGGTGCTGTTCCTGGACGAGCCGACCACCGGTCTCGACCCGGTCAACCGGGTCCGGATGTGGGGGGTGATCCGCGAACTGATCGCCGACGGAACCACCCTGCTGCTGACCACCCAGTACCTCCAGGAGGCCGACGAGCTCGCCGACCGGATCGTCGTGGTCGACCACGGCCGCGTGATCGCCGAGGGTACCGCGGCCGAGCTGAAGGCCCGGACCGGCGGTGCCCGTCTGCAGGTCACCCTCACCACCGCCCGCCCCGAGGCCGCCGCCGCGCTGGGCCGGTTCACGACCGGGAGGGTCGCGGTGAGCCAGGACGGGCTGCACCTGCGAGCGCCGGTGAGCAGCGGTTCCGGGCTCGCCGGCGCGGTCGTGCGGACCCTGGACGAGGCAGGGATCAGCGTCGACGACGTGGAGGTCCACCCGCCCTCGCTGGACGACGTGTTCTTCACCCTGACCGGCCACCCGGCCGGCGAACGCCCCGACGCCCAGGAGACGCACGCATGAGCACCACCACCCTGACCACGAAGGCGC
>Ga0247774_1000478_pt1 | contig 19853 bp, 17 predicted proteins | sample UWRJL001104B6_FD_179933 | JGI IMG/M metagenome (GOLD analysis project Ga0247774, IMG submission 179933) | Plant litter microbial communities from Arlington Agricultural Research Station in Wisconsin, United States - UWRJ-L001-104B-6 | ecosystem: Environmental > Terrestrial > Plant litter >... | reverse complement strand
GGGAGGTCAACAGCGTCCAAGTGATAAACTCGGCAGGATTCGAGCCGCGACAAGTCTAACACGTCGTTAACTAAACGAGTTAGTCGATCGGTTTCTCGATTGGCAATTTCTAGGAATTCCCTGCGCTCGCTTTCTAGAAGGTCTTCTCCGTACTCGTGGAGAGTCTCGATAAAAGATTTGATATTAAATAAAGGCGTTCTCAATTCGTGAGAAACATTGCTGATAAAATTGCTTTTAGCCTCATTTAGTTCAACTTCGCGAGTGATGTCCTGCACTGTCATTGCAATGCCTTTGAGGCTTTCCCGGTAATGTCCGGAACCTTGATGCTTGGAGGTTTGCTCGTAGAAAGTACACTCTACAGCTACCGGGCGTTGCGGCTCGGTACAGGTATCTTCTTCGTGGCGGACGCAGCTTCTGCACAGGGGTTCGGCACCCGGCGCTTTGTGCAGAATGACAGTAGTTAAAACAATCCGAATTGTACGGTTGACTGGTTCGCTCATCGAGATGCGAAATTCGCCGCCTTCGAGATCGCCCGCCACTATTTGGTGCAGGGGTCTGGCCAACTCCTGCTGAACTTCTGCAGGTAAAATGTTCAGAACATTGACTTTGAGCGCATTTTTACCTTCCCATCCAAAAATCCGCTTCCCCGTCGGATTAACTAAAATCACCTGCAAATTTGCGTCCAGCAACAGCGCCCCGTCAGCAATAGTTGAAACCAAAGTTTCTAACTTCGCTTTTTCCGCTGTCAACTCTTCAATATTTTGTTCTTCATAACTTTCTAGTTTCTCGGCCATCTCGTTAAAACTGCCGATCAACTCGCCCAATTCTCCACCCAAAGGCAGGTCAACTCGCTGCTTAAAATCCCCACTGGCGATGTTTTTGACCCCAAAGACTAATTGTTTGATCGGCTGAGTAATTGTCAGAGCATTAAATACAGCCCCCAAAATTACCATCACCCAAATTGTGACGAATACTGCTAAAGTGACATCCCTAGTCAGATTTGAAGAGATAACTGCTGCGGGATTGGGGTTAATGCCGATCGCCAAAACTCCAAAATATTTGTCTTCATGAATTAACGGAACAAATACATCGGTAACTTCTCCATCTGGCGTCAAATGCTGCCGCACCAAAGGCAAAGAAGTTAAATTTCTCGCCTCAATATCGGCGAGAAAATTATCGGGAAGTTTGATCTGGCGGCGCAGCGTCAGAGAAGTTTGTACCTCTGATTCCGAAAAGGGTATCCCCAGGAAAATATCCCCCGCTTCGTCTGCGTAAAGCATATAGCGGACGCTGGAGGTGCTGCTGTAAAATTGGCGGGAAAAGCGGGCGACTTCGGAGCGATCGTTTTTGGCAATCAGCGGCGCCACATTTGCCGCCAACAGCAGACCGAGGTCGCGGCCGTAGCGAGTATCGTTAAGTCGGGCATCTTGCTGGATAGTATTCACGGCCCAGAATGTCAGGCCGCTCATAATTAACGACACTACGAGGGTAGCACCGGCCATCAGGCGGGTCTGGAGGGTAAAATCCGACCACCAGCGGGCAATAATTTCTCCGATTTTGTTTAGTATGGCCAGCATTTCACCAGTTCACCAGTTCAATATTAAAAGCAAGATCGATTCAGTTGGCTCCCGATCGAATTTTCTGCTGCGACTTGTCCGCTACCGCCACCGCAGAGATACCAAACTTCATTGTTACATTTCTACATTGAGATTGCTTCGCTTTCGGATGGCAGCAATAGGGCGCAATTCCTAATTTTTTTTATCGCCCAGCGCTCGGCGGCCGATGTCCCGGCGGCAGTAGACGCCTTCAAATTGGATGCAATCAACTGCTGCATAAGCCTTGGAGATAGCTTGTTCCAAAGTTTCTCCCGTCGCATTGACGCCCAAAACCCGGCCGCCGTCGCTCACCAACTGCTGCTGCTTCAACTGGGTGCCGGCGTGAAACACTTCTGCTCCTTTGGCTTCAGCTTCCTCGATACCTGTAATAACTTTGCCTTTTTGATAACTTCCAGGATAGCCCCCAGAAGCCAGAACTACGCAAACAGAAGCCCCCGACTTCCAGCGAATAGAATATTCACCGAGACGCTGCTGACAGCAGGCCAGCACCAAATCTTCCAAAGGAGTTTCCAGCAGCGACAAAACCGCTTGAGTTTCCGGATCTCCGAAACGGCAGTTGAATTCTAAGACTTTGGGTTCTCCTTCGGGGGTAATCATTAAACCTGCGTAGAGTACACCCCGGTAGTCGATTTTGCGTTTTTGGAGTGCTGCGAGGGTGGGTTCGAGAATTTCTTCTTGAATCCTTTCCATGAGTTCCGGGGTGACAATGGGCGCTGGGGCGTAGGCTCCCATACCGCCGGTGTTGGCTCCCTTGTCGCCTTCGCCGATAGCTTTGTGGTCTTGGGCCGGCAGCAACGGTTCTACTGTGATGCCGTCGGTGAGGGCGAGAATCGAGACTTCTTGACCTGTTAAGAATTCTTCGATGACGACTCGGATGTTGTCGGTGCCGAATTCGCCTCGGAAAATTGTGTTGATGGCGCTGTGAGCCATTTTGACGGTGGTGGCAACGGTTACTCCTTTGCCTGATGCGAGTCCGTCTGCTTTGATGACTATTGGGGTTCCTTGTTGCAGAACGTATGCTTTGGCTGCTTCTGCGTCTGTAAATACGGCAGCTTTGGGTGTTGGGATGCCTGCTTCGAGCATCAATTCTTTGGCCCAGGATTTGCTGGATTCAATTTGGGCGCCCGCTTGGGTGGGGCCGAAAATCATCATTTTTCGCTGTTGGAAATAGTCGGCGATGCCTAGCGATAGGGGCAATTCGGGACCGACGATGACTAATCCGATGTTGTTGACCATCACAAAGCGTTCGATGCCTTGGAAGTCGTCGATGTTGAGCGACAGATTTTGACAGCCTTTGGTGGTAGCTGTGCCGCCGTTGCCCGGTACGCAGAATACTTGTTTAATCCGCGTAGATTCTAGCAGTTTTTTTGCGATCGCGTGTTCGCGACCTCCGTTTCCCACAACTAAAACTTTCACAGTATCCTCACCTATAAATTTTGTTCCCTGAATCTTTGATTTTCAGTGTTTGCACCTTTCTATCTGCTTTTTGCAGTGCTGTCAATTATGCCATGCTTGGCGATCGCCAGTTGCTAGATGTGGCACTTTTCTGGAGGGATGGGGCTCGATCGCTGTTTCGCAACGGCTGGGATCGTGCAATAATTAAAGACTTTAGCCGCCCTATTTTTCTGAGTTCTGCCTCGATTTAATCGTGCAATTAAAACTATTTTTTGGTTTTTAACTCTTCAATTACTGTAATTCATCCGGGGGCAAATAGCGATAAGATAGGCAGGTTGACTCTGCGGAATTTTACTCACATGAAATCAAATCAAACCGCTGCGAGTTCATCTGCCAAATTTAAGCGGGTGGGCGTTGTCGGCGGCGGCCAGCTAGCTTCGATGATGGGGGATGCTGCTAGGGCGCTAGGTATTGAATTGGTAGTGCAAACTCCCCATGCTACTGACCCGGCAGTTTCTGTTGCTGCTGGTTCTGTTTTGGCGGCTGTTGATGATGTTTTGTCTACGGCTCAATTGGCGGATGGCTGCGATGTTATTACTTTTGAAAATGAGTTTGTGGATTTGGATGGTTTGCGGCCGCTAGAACGGCAAGGTGTGTTATTTCAGCCGAGTTTGTCGTCGCTTTCTCCTTTGTTGGATAAGTACGTTCAACGCTGTTATTTACAAGGTTTGGGTTTGCCAACTCCGAGGTTTTGGGAATGGGATTGCAGCGCGGATTTGCCCCCGGAATTGTTTGAGGCGGTTGCGATCGACTTTCCGGCAATTTCTGTTTCCGACAGCGTGCAGATTGAAGCGGACTCGAATGCTGGACGGATCGACTTTCCCTTTGTCGTCAAAGTTCGCCGCCACGGTTATGACGGCCAAGGTACTTTTATTGTTAAGGATCGGGGGAGTCTTGAGTCAATTCGTGCTAAGCTCAAGGGTCAGTCTTTGCTAGTGGAAGAGTTTGTGCCGTTCGATCGCGAGTTGGCTGTCATTGCAGCTCGATCGGCAACTGGGGAAATTGCGATTTATCCAATCGTAGAAACCCAACAGCAAAATCAAGTTTGCCGCCTGGTGATTGCACCTGCTGATATTAGTTCAGAGGTGAAAACAGAAGCTTGTGCGATCGCCCGCACTCTCCTCAACAGTTTGCAAGCTGTCGGCGTATTCGGCATTGAATTATTTTTAACCACCGACAATAAGCTGTTAGTCAATGAAATTGCACCCCGCACCCACAACTCGGGACATTTTACCATCGATGCCTGCGAAATTTCACAATTTGAACAGCATTTGCGCGCAGTTTGTCAACTGCCTTTAGGCAATTCGGATCTGAAATGTGCAGGCGCTGTGATGGTAAATTTGCTCGGCTACGAGTCGGCTGAGTCCGACTATTTAGCCAAACGAAAACAACTGGCACAAATCAGCGGTGCTTTTGTACATTGGTATGGTAAGAAAGTATCGCGTCCCGGTCGCAAACTCGGTCACGTTACAGTTGTACTCGACGCGGACAAGGTGGCTCAGGGGCGATCGCCAGCACTGGCGATCGCTCAAACCGTAGAATCCATCTGGTATCCAAGTTAAATTGCTCGAAGCTTGCCAAAATCTGGTTAGTTGGTATATATTAAATAAAGGTTCTACTGCGACGTTGGTGACTGCCAATAATGTTTTTTTGATCTATAACTCTTAACTCTAGGGAATCAAGATGTTCGCGCAGCAGTAAACTGGGCTTGTACCCAGAAACTTTAAGCACGGGCCACGGTACCCACCTGGTAGAATACCAGGTCAAAAGCTGAGGTAAGACGGCGTTGCGGGGAACCATTAAAATTGTGATTGAGATAGGCGCTGTGAAATATGGCTAGCCTATTTTTTTTTGTTTAATTGGGTGGGAATTGGGAATTGGGAATTGGGAATTGGTAATTGGAAATTGGGAATTGAGAATTGGGCATTGGGCATTGGGCATTGGGCATTGGGCATTGGGCATTGAGAATTGGGAATTGGGCATTGGTTATTGGTTATTGATTACTGATTATTAGTTTCGATCGCAAATAACTGCTGACTACTGACTACTCAATGCTAACTGCTGACTAATGACTAATGACTAATGACTAATGACTAATGATTAATGACTAATGACTAATGACTAATGACTAATGACTAATGATTAATGACTAATGACTAATGACTAATGACTAATGACTAATGACTAATGACTAATGACTTCTTCTCAACCTTCCCGTACCATCCAGACAAGCATGGACAAAATTGTCTCGACAGGGGGAAACGGATAGTCCCTGACATCAATAGTAACAATTTGCCCTTCGAGTTTCATAAATCTCCAAGCAGTGCCGCTAGTTACTGAACCGTAAATAGTCGGAATTGGGTTATTGTTGGCTTCATTAAATCTTTGAGCCGCAACCATTTCAGCGATGCACTGCCCCAAACCGCTGTTGATGTTATCTCGCTTAGCTTCTACCAGCACAACCGCAGGTGCTTCTATCTCAAATTGTTCAGGAGACCGGCTGATTAAAAAGTCGCAAACTCCATTTAATCCCGCCGCGATATCAACTGTGAAATCAGTACCTGAAAATACGCTGATTTGGTGGTTTAGCAACCGTTTGACTTCCAAAAGCGCGGGAGCGATAATTAGTTCGGATTTGGCTTTTTCCGTTCCTACTGCGATCGCCCAGGGAACTGTATCTTCCAACAAACCTGCTAAAATGGGACTGGGGGCGATCGGCTCGACTTCCGGCAAAAACCGACCCCCTTCAACGGCAGTCAATCCGAAGCTTTGCTTAACCTTTCGCAGTGTAAAATCGCTGTATGCCATGATTTTGATTTCAAATTTAATAAACTGCTACATCAATAAAATTGGTGCTTTTCAATGTCCTACAGTGAATTTACGCTCAGAAAAGCTAAACGCGATTTTGACTTAACCACAGTAGAAGCAGGGCGATTCCTGCCGCAAACCGAGCCAATCGCTCCGAGTTTATATTTGACGGAATCGCTAATTGAAGGACTGCCCCTGGCTACAGCTACTGGTTCTGAAAAAGCGCGATCGGAACTGATTATTAGTCCTATTTTAGTCGAAGTCAGAAAAATTTTGCAACGGCAAGTGAGTCTATTTTCGGGAGAAGATTTTACCGTAGAACCGGAATTAGGATTGAGCGGAGTTTGCGATTTTTTAATCAGTCGCTCTCCCGAACAAATATTGATTGAAGCGCCTGCTGTTGTCATCGTTGAAGCGAAAAAAGCTGATTTAAAAGTTGGGTTGGGACAGTGCGCTGCCGAAATGGTGGCGGCTCAAAAGTTTAATGAAATTAACAATATCCCGATCGCCACAATTTACGGAAGTGTCAGCAGCGGTACTGCTTGGAGATTTCTGAAGTTGGAGTCAAAAACTCTGACAATTGACCTCAATGACTATCCTGTGCCCCCGGTGGAACCGTTGCTGGGGATGTTGGTTTGGATGGTTCGCGACGGTTAGGGCGATCGGCTTTAAGTTAAATTTTACATTAATTGTCGATCGCTCCTTGCCATTCACGGTTCGCTCTGCTATTCTCTAAAAAAGACCGATAAGTCGGTTAACGCCATAAAAATGTCAAAATCTCAAGAAACCAGAGAAAAAATTCTCAGGGAAGCCGCAGCACTGTTCAACCAGTACGGCTACTCAGGTTCTTCCATGTCTGACATTATGCGCGTTACAGGCTTGCAAAAAGGAGGAATTTACAACCATTTTAAGAGCAAAGATGAGTTAGCGTTGGAGGCTTTTGATTTTGCTGCTGAATGTATGCGAAAACAATACCTCACAGCTTTGAAGGGAAAACACAATTCGGTCGATCGGCTAAAAGCTGTTATATCTTTATTTAGCAGTTTTGCCGACAATCCTCCAATTCCAGGTGGCTGTCCCCTGTTAAATACAGCAGTTGAAAGCGATGACGCTCATCCCGCTTTGCGTCAGCGGGTGCAAATAGCAATGGACGGTTGGCGCGCTTTGATTTGCAAAATTATTAACAAAGGAATTGCTAAAGGCGAGGTGCGAGAAAATGTCGAAGCGGATACAGTCGCAACTATTGTGATTTCAACGCTGGAAGGGGCAGTGATGATGAGCAAACTTTACGGGGATGCAATTCATGTCAAAAGAGCCGTTCAGCATTTGCACGGATATCTCGACAGTCAATTTTAGAACCGGATAATTTTTTTTGATATAAAACAGACCGTTCGGTCTTAAAAGTGCGATGGCTGATTAATCTACTCGTTACTAGACTCTGCCTAGTAACGCAGATCGGTCGGCTATGCCTCCAATTTTCCTGCCCAAGCGAGGCAGTTTTTCACTTATTAAAAATAGACTGGAAGTACCTAAAATGCAAGCATCCCGCGAACAGAAAAGACCTTTGGAAATAGAATTAAGCTTTCCCGTACAAACTTACGATATCGACTTTGCGGGAATCGTCAGCAATATTGTTTACATCCGCTGGTTGGAAGACTTGCGGGTCGCACTTGCTGCTCCTTATTTCCCCGTACAAAAAATGCTGGAAAACGGTGTGGCTCCCCTGCTGGTGAAAACAGCAATTGAATACAAGCAGCCGATTAATATTTTCGATAAACCAACTGGTAAAATTTGGATGAGTAAAATGAAATCGCTTAAGTGGATGATGGATGCTGAAATAATTGTAGCTGGTAAAGTCGCTGCGATCGCCCAACAATCTGGTTGTTTTATTGCACTATCAACTCGCAGACCAGTGCCGATTCCCGCTGAGCTTTCTCAAGCATATCTTGCACAGCAGTAAATCGATAAATTTTCACCCAAAATACTGTTTGTAGTAAGGACTGAAGTCCTTAAACTTTACGTCGCTTGTCCGAAATAACGCCAAGGCAAAAAAACTGCCAACATTTACAAATCTCAATTACTTTATGAATCATTCAACAATTGCCCAGGCCGAAGTCGTCCGCCTCATCACCATTCCTATCAGCCACTACAGCGAAAAAGTGCGGTGGGTCCTTGACTTGCTAAAAATTCCCTACATCGAAGAAAGACACGTACCAGTTTTTCACCGCTTGGCAACCCGCACATACGGAGGCAGCAGCGTTCCAGTTTTAGTTACCCAATCTGGCAACTTTACCGATTCAACAGACATCTTGCATTACCTCGATACGCTAAGTCCAGAAAGTCAGCGTTTGTATCCAAAAGAGCCAGAATTGCGCCTAGAAGTCGAAGAACTTGAAGAGTTATTTGACGCTAGACTGGGAGCGGATACTCGAAATTGGGGATATTTTTATCGCTCGGGCGATCGCAAAACAATGCGAAAAGCTTGGTGCAACAGTACGCCTCAGTTTGAGCGAGTTGGGTTTGAAATAGCCTTTCCGTTGATTAGCGCCAAAGTGCGGCAAGTCTACAACATAACAGCAGATTCCGCCACCAGTTCGCTGCAAGGAATCAAAGAAATTTTCGAGATTGTCGCTCGAAGATTAGCGGGCGGCAAAACGTATTTAGTCGGCGATACAATATCGGCAGCAGACATAACTTTTGCAGCGCTGGCAGCTCCGATTTTGCTGCCACCGGAACATCCGGTTTTGGTAGCTAAAATTGAAGAACTGCCCATCGAAATGGCAACAGTAATTAAAGGATTGCAGTCAACTGCCGCCGGAGTTTACGCCCTCCGCTTGTATCGAGAGCAGCGCCGAGTTCAGTAACAAACAGTCTCATGGAATGAAAAGTCTCATTGAACCTTTGTAGTCATCAATATCAGAGATAATCTCAATCAGCCGATCGACACAACGATTGCGATAATCAGGATCGAGTCCTCGATATCGAATTTGGTTAACGCTCCGGTATCTTAAACGGTTTTCTTCTTAAACTACTCACAGACAGCGCCAATTCGATGTTAGGCTGTGTCGCCATCTGTAAGTTGTGACATAGACTCAGTTAATGCCCTTAGCACCTTATTGACCGACTTTGGTGTTGTAAAAACTTGAGCTATATCTTCATCTAAAACCACAACTTTTAGCAGTTGCTTTCCACTTTGAGCAGCAAAGCGGTTGGGCTTGGCCTTTTTATAATCAAGGAGGTACTCTGCTAGAAGTTCGTCATCTGAATGGTATGACTCCTCAAAAGGCGTTTCGCTCATAATCCTCACGCTCCCTTAGAGTGGCTAAACGGGCACTGATAATGCGAATGGTATTAGAACGTTAGGTGAAAGAAATCAAAAGCAAGCCATTGTTTCTGGAGTGTTCAATAATAATCTTTCGCTTCTCACCCACTGAGTGAGCTTCACGATCAAAAATAATCTGCCAGCACCTTCTCAAAGACGGTCTTGGCTTCTTCAAAGCTGACACCGTGCTTATGCACGGTTAGCTGCTGCTTTTGACCAAGAAATTGGGATACAAGCCCCTTCTTCAGTGGACGGCTTTTCTTGGTTTCTAATATACTCCTTTAAAACTTCTAAAGGCGCACCCCCTACAGAAACAGCAAAATAGCTAGGACTCAACAATGCTTCTTTATGGGGCTTCTTATGTCCAGCCTGTCCGTAGCAACGGCTAGAAACGCCCTTTAATACGTTAACTATTTGAGAGATAGACAACTTAGGCGGATACTCAATCAACGCGTGAACAGGATTGCCTTCGCCATTGAATTCCAGCACTTGAAAATTCATTTTTTGGGCCACCTCTCGAAACGACTTTTCAATCAAATCAATACTTTCACCTGTGAATACAGACCGACTATATTTTGTCACACAGACCAAGTGCATCTTAAGTTCTGTAACAGAATGGCGTTCCCGGCGGTAAATAGTTGTTATTGCTTGCAAACCAACATATAATAATCAAACCTACAGACCAATATCAATATAACCATGAAAGCAAGGTTTCGGTACAGATTCTACCCGACAAGTCAACAGCAGCAGAGCTTGGCTCAGTTGTTTGGATGCGTCCGGGTAGTCTGGAACGATAGCCTAGCTCTCTGTAGACAGTCCGAAAAAAAGCCAAGTTCGGCCCAACTACAAAAAGTAGTGATAACTCAGGCGAAAAAGACCGAAGAAAGAGCTTGGTTGAGTGAAGTTTCTAATATCCCTTTACAGCAGTCTGTAACGGATTTGGAAGCAGCTTTCAAGAAGTTTTTCAACTCCTGCAAAGGAAAGCGGAAAGGTCGTAAGGTGGGGTATCCTAAATTCAAGAAAAGAACAAATAGCCAATCGGCGCGATTTAGGATTGGAGGTTTTTCCCTTAAAAATGGCGGTGTCTATTTAGCTAAAATTGGTATTGTCAACCCAATATGGTCAAGAAGCCTCCCGTCTGAACCTAGCTCCGTCACAGTAATCAAAGATTGTGCAAATCGTTATTTCCTAAGTTTTGTCGTAGAAGTTCAACCAATTCAACATGAGGCTAAAAACCAAAGTATCGGAATAGACTTAGGGATTAAAACCTTTGCAGTGATGAGCAATGGCGAAAAAGCTGAAAGTCCTAGTTATAAAAAGTTAGACCGGAAAGTTCGTAAACTCCAACGCAAAGAGGCCCGTCAGCCAAAAGATTCTAAAAGAAGAAACGTAACTCGAATCAAGATTGCTAAATTACATAATCGCATTGCCGATACCCGTAGAGATTTCCTGCACAAATTGTCAACCAAAGTAGTCAACGAAAACCAAGTGATTATTTTGGAAGATTTAAATGTGTCAGGGATGCTGAAAAATCGAAAACTTTCAAGGGCGATTAGTCAGCAAGGATGGAGGGAGTTTAGGACTTTATGTGAAACTAAATCTGAAAAGTTTGGCAGAGAGTTTCAAGTAATTAGCAGGTGGGAACCTACTAGCCAAGTTTGTGTGGGCTGTGGTTTTAAATGGGGTAAAATTGATTTGTCTATTCGTTCAGTGCTTTGTCCCAGTTGTGGTACTGAGCAAGATAGAGATAAAAATGCTTCTAGAAACATAGAGAAAGTCGGGATGGGGAATCGCCACGACTATAAACGGGCGCAGAGGGATTGTCAGACTATTTCGGTAGCAGAACCCTGTGAAGCGTCAAGAATCAGCGCACCTTCAGGTCGGTGAGTATTTCAATCATCCCACTCAAACTCCATGCCCAGACCGTAACCGATCGCTCATCAACACGGTCAAGATTAGCCGATCGCGCATCCTGTATATCGCAGCAAATGCAGCGCCGCCCCCAAGTCGTACATCGAGCTTGCAGAAAGTAGCAAAAACGTGATACGGTATAAGCTTGTGTCCAAATAACACCAGTTCATGCCAAAACTCAAAACTCGCAAAGCAGCCGCAAAGCGCTTTAGAGCGACCGGCAGCGGTAAAATTGTGCGCCGTAAAGCTTACAAAAGCCACTTGCTACAGCACAAAAGTTCAGCTCGCAAAAGCCGTCTATCTAAGCTGGTCGTCATCGACGAGACCAACGATGCTAACGTGCGGTTAATGCTTCCATACTTGTAAAGTTTAACGGAAATTAAAGATGACACGGGTAAAACGCGGTAATGTCGCCAGAGCGCGCCGCAAAAAAATTCTCAAATTAGCCAAGGGTTTCCGAGGCTCACAGTCGAAACAGTTCCGCACAGCTAACCAACGGGTGATGCAAGCCCTGCGTAACGGTTATCGCGATCGCAAAAAACGCAAACGCGATTTCCGCCGCCTGTGGATTGCTCGGATCAATGCCGCATCGCGCCAACACGGCACGAGCTACAGCAGACTCATCGGCAACATGAAGAAAGCCAACATCGAAATCAACCGCAAAATGCTGGCACAAATGGCGATCGTTGACCCGGCAACATTCGGTAAAGTTGTGGAAATGGCCAATCGAGCCGGAGCGTGAAAGTTCGCTCGATCGGGAAATTGGGTTTAAAACCCCTTCTGAGCGTGGCCGGCTTTAATTTCTTAAACCCGTTCCAAAAAATTAGGGAATTGCTGGTTTTTGTGGTTGACTATAAAAGTCAAGGTTAAACTCGCAACGCCATCGTGAAACAGGGACTCAGACCCACTTTTAGGCGTAAACCGGGGGACTCATAGCGGCGAAAACTCGCTATACACCTAGGGGCTTAATACAGCCTCACAACCAGAAAAAAAAACAATTCACTTTTTCTTAGGTAGGGTAGGGCATACCCGAACTCTAGGTAAATATCCTAGTACGCTTTTGGAGATAGACCCTAGGCGGATGACTGCGAATCAGGCTCGTTAATTGGTAGGATTTCTACGGTTAAAAGGTCTGAGTATTGCCGCAAGGACGTAGCACTTAAAGGTCAGTCGCTGAATTAAGAATCCCCACAACTTTAGGTTGGGGAGTGTCAATTTCAGAATGCAGAAAGCAGAAGTAAGAAAGATTTAACTGTCTGCCAGAGAAGGAAAACTCCTGATAAATCTAGGAGGTTGAGACCAAATTTCCTTCTTTGTTCTTACTTCTGGATTCTTGCTTTTTCAGAAATCGCGATCGGGTCAGTCGATCGCTCTTTCCTTGTTTTTTATACAGTTGCAGAGGCAAATCTCAGAGATTGCTAGCGCATTAAAATAAATAAAACCTTCCCCAGACCTACCTAATTTTAAGAAAAACATGGATAGTAATTTGCTCATAGTTTACCTGTCAGTCCTGCTCGCTATACTCGGCAGCACTTCCTGGTTTGTGGTGCGCCAGATTCTCAAAACTCGGAAGCTGGAAATGTCTCTCGAACGCTTAGAAAATAAGCTGACCATAGAAAAAGGAACAGCACAGGAATACTACGAATTAGGAAGTATCTATCTAGATAAGAAGCTTTACTCCCAGGCGATCGTACTGTTTCAAAAAGCCCTGAAAGCCAAAGACTTAGAAGGCGAAGAAAATCAAGCCGTTGTTTACAACGCCCTCGGTTTTGCACACTTCGGGCAAGAACAGTACGACATCGCGATCCGCCAGTACAAAGAAGCCCTGAAGTTGCAGCCAGAATACGTTACCTGTCTCAACAATCTGGGTCACGCCTACGAGCGCAAGAAATTAACAGCTCAAGCCTTGGAAATGTACGAACAAGCTCTCGCCTGCGATCCAGACAATGCGACTGCCAAACAGCGAGTAGAGTCGCTCCGGAAGCGTTTGGTAATCTATAATTGAGCGCCCATGTTAGGAGCAATACAGATCCCGCAAACCTGGTTTCATTCAGAAACCGGGTTTTTTCTTCCCATAGTCCAAGATACTAAACTATCCAACACATTAATGCGTTAGTTTTTAAGAACAGGAATTCCGAGTCAATCTCGATCGCACACCGTCCCAGCACTTTAAATTACTGTCAAGATAAAAGTAGTACCTGCAACGCCGGTCAGTCCTAAACAATAGAAGGAGGAGAACATAGTGACATCAATTCTCGTTGTCGAAGATTCGTGGTTGACTCGCAAAGTAATCTGCAAAATGCTGCGAGCTGAAGGATACGAAACTTTGGAAGCATCCAGCGGGCCAGAAGCTCTAGAAATGGTCGGCACTAAAGCCCCAAATTGTATGCTCTTAGATCTGCTGATGCCGGAAATGGAAGGTCGGGAAGTCCTGCAAGCCATGCGCGATAGAGGATATAAAATTCCTGTCATCGTAATTACCGCAGACATCCAAGCAACTACCCACTCCGAGTGCATGGAACTTGGAGCCCTGGCAGTCATTCACAAAATGCCGAACTCAGACGAACTGATCGGGTGGGTCAAAAAAGCTCTCAGTGCCAGCCAGGAGAGCACCCAATGAAATTAACCGCTCGACAGCTCGATGCTTTGCAGGAACTCGTCAACATCGGTATAGGTCAAGCGGCAGGGATTTTGAACGACATGATCGACTCCCCGATTCGCTTGCAAATTCCCTACGTTCAAATCCTGACTCCTCACGACGTGAAAGAAGTTTTAGAGGCGCACCTCAACGGCGAGCAAATAGCCGCCGTCCAGCTAAAATTCACAGGATCCTTTGGAGGCCTTGCCCAGCTAGTCTTTCCTACCGACAGCGCTGCTATGCTGGTGACGATGCTCACAGGCGAAGAAGCTGGAACTCACGATCTCGATTCAGTCAAAATAGGTACCCTCAGTGAAGTGGGAAATATTGTAATTAATGGGGTCATGGGTGCAATCAGCAACTTACTTCAGCAGCGCCTGAACTACTCAATTCCCAATTACACCGAAGGAACGATCGCTACTTTGCTGACATCTGGCGGCTTAGGTACTGATACAGTTGTTTTATTAGCCCAGACGACTTTCATGATTGAAAGGCTTCAGATTGAAGGAGATATCATTCTCATTTTCAATGTCAGTTCCTTTGATACCTTGTTGGCTGCTATCAATCAACTTGCCGGGGGTCTATGATTGAGGAGAAGAAAACAATTGAGGAAAAGTTTGGAGTTCTTGACAGCGTACCTGTCGGCGCTTGCCTGCTGCGAGATGATTTTGTGGTGCTGTTTTGGAATACCTGTCTCGAAGACTGGACGAAAATTCCCCGCGACGAAATTTTGGGAACAAAGATCACAACTTATTTTCCTCACCTGAGCCAGCTAAAGTACGCAAATCGCTTCCAGCAAATCTTTGCAGGAGGCCCGCCAACAATTTTTTCTTCTCAAATTCACAAACACCTGATTCCGGCAACTTGGCAAGACAGCCTGCAGCGCATCCAGCAAACTACTGTGACTGCTGTTCCTGCACTCTCACCGGACTGTGCTCAACAGGATATTCCTGACTTGGTTCGATCGACTCTTGAGTTGGAACCAGAAGGTATGCTGCCAGAAGAAGGAGAAGCTGTTGATAGCGCATCGCCATCAAACTTGAGGACTTCAGCTTCGCCTTACGGCTTTGTGCCATCAAACTGCCAATCGTTTTACGCCCTGTTGGTGATTCAAGACGTGACCGACCTCACCCACCGCATCCAAGCTTACCGCACCATGCGGGATCAAGCTTTGGAAGAAGTGCAAGTGCGTCAGCGGGTGGAGGAAGAATTGCGATCGAGCCAGCTTTTCATCCAGCAGATTGCTGACGCGGCGCCTTATTTGCTCTACATCTACGATTTGACCGAACAGCGGAACGTCTACGTCAACGGTCAAGCTTCTAATTTGCTGGGCTACACTCCCCAAGAAATTTTACAGATGCAAACTGCTTTGTACTCGAGTTTGGTGTACCCAGAAGATTTGCCGAGGCTCAAAGCCCACCAGCAAAAATTTCCCTCGGCCCTTGACGGGCATATTTTGGAGTTGGACTATCGGCTCAAACATCGATCGGGCCAATGGCGCTGGTTCCGCGCCCGCGATCAAGTGTTCGCCCGCACAGCCGACGGCTGGCCCAAACAAATTTTCGGCACCGCTCAAGATATCACCGAGTACAAGCGGGCAGAAGAGGCGCTGCGGCAGCAGAACGAACGAGAACTGCTGATGGCGACGATTACTCAGCACATCCGCCAGTCTCTGGATTTGGGCGAGGTGCTCAGGACGACAGTGACAGAAGTGCGCCACTTCCTTCAGGCCGATCGAGTGATGATCGTCCGCTTCAACCCCTGTACGGACACTTTCTGCCTCTCCCCGGCGACGGGGGCGGTAACAGTGGAATCTGTAGCTCCCAACTGCAAGCCGATGTTGGGGGAAACCCTGGAAAAATTCTGTTTTGACCAATTTTATCACGAAGCGTACCAACATCGGGCGATCCGACCGATCGCCGATGTCTTGGCCGCGGATTTGCCGCAATATCAAATTGACTTGCTGGCACAATTCGCCGTGAGAGCTTATTTGGTAGTGCCTTTAGTGCAAGGAGACGAGTTGTGGGGGCTGCTGATGGCCCACCAGTGCAGTCCCCGGCAGTGGATGCAGTTGGAAGTAGAGTTGCTGTCTTCTCTGGCCACCCAGTTGGCGATCGCCATCAAGCAAGCAGAACTCTACCAGCAGTTGCAAGCGGCCAACCTCAAGTTAGAGCGCTTGGCTACTTTAGATGAACTCACGCAGCTAGCAAACCGCCGCCGATTCGATCAGTATTTAGAAACCGAGTGGCGCAGACAAGCCCGGGAACAAACGCCTCTGTCCCTGATTCTCTGCGATATTGATTCTTTTAAAAGTTACAACGATACCTACGGGCACCCAGGGGGAGACGAATGTTTGCGGCAAGTCGCCGGGGCGATCGGCAATGCAGTCAATCGCCCCGCCGATTTAGTAGCTCGCTACGGAGGCGAAGAATTTGCCGTTATTTTGCCAAATACCGCGATTCAAGGCGCCGTGAAGGTAGCCGAACACATACAGCTCAAAATCGCAGCTTTGCAGCTTCCTCACGCTGGTTCTCTGGTCAGCCGCTACGTCACTATCAGTCTGGGCGTAGCGAGTATTGTTCCTGCATCTGAATCGGGACCGGAAATTCTGATTGCCGCAGCCGACCAAGCGCTGTATCAAGCTAAACGGCTTGGGCGCGATCGTATCGAACTTTACCAGCCCGACCCTGCAGCTGGCAAGCCGAACGGGACAGCCGCTTCCATGCTTCCTGTAGATTTTTCTATACCCAATACTAATTTGCCCTCTCCCACAAGCGCTTGAGGAATTGCCATATTTGTGCATTCCGATTAGTTATACCAGCCCGCAAAAATAATGCCGCTGCAGCCCCGTGCTCCAAAGCCCGATCGAGCGTTTCTCAGATAGATGAGGGACAATAACAGCAGCGTGCAAACAAGTTCCAAAGATATTGTGAGAAACTTGGCTGAATGCAAACTCTATCGACTTTCCTAATTCTTGATAATTTGTCGTTTTGAGAGAACGGAGAATATTTTTAAATTTTGACCGTAAATTCTCAATGAGTGAGAAATCCGGTGAATAGGGCGATAAGTATATTAATTTTCCCCCTAATTTTTTGATCGATTTATCTACTTATTTTCCCATATGTGTACTACAATTTCCCCTCATTACACAAACCGCTTTCCCTAGTTTCGGTACAGGTTTTCTGAGGATAAAAAAATGCTGAGTCCCTACTCACTTCCCCTGTCTCTAGAACTAATCCTGAGTACATCAGAAGTTCAGGCGCTCACCGGGGCGAAACCCAAAGGGGAGGAATGGGCGAGAGGGGCCTTCCTGTTTGTCCGAGAGGGGAAAATTGGCGAGGTTCCGGTGGCGAGTAGTGAGGAAGAGGGGTTGATTGGAAGGCGAGCGATCGCCTGTAATATTATCCGGGAAACAAATAACTAATCAGTTCTACCAGTCGGTTACCGATCTCAAACTGGGTGTGACACCTAAGAGTCCTAAAAGCGATTATGAGAGTAGTAGATGTACCTTTAGGACTAGAAAGAGAGTTGCATGAGAGAGTGGCTCTCTTCTTTATTTTCAGATTTTCAAATACAACCTAAAGTAGCAATTTTTTGACTCGCTTGGGGATAACCAAAAGCGTGTGAATCCAAGGGAAGAGTCGATGATATTGAGGGGGTCGCCGCGTGGGTTGTTGCAATGAAGCGAAGGCATCCAGCGATCTTGGTCTGGATGCCCATCAGTCCAACTGTTTTTACACTCTTCGACACTTAGCATTTCTTCTGCTTTTTGGAATGCTTTCGTTTGAAGAAGGCTGCGAAGCCTACTCCTGTAGCTGAACCGAAGATAGTGAGGGGTTCGGGGACAGGTACTTTATAGTCAACCGTACCGCTAGTTGTTCCAGTAAAAGCACCATTTACATATAACTGTGCAGATGCTAGAGAAAAGCCTTCTGAGCCAATAGTTAAACCTTTGTAGGCAAAAGCATCAAGATAGCCCGAGAATGAAATACGCTGTTGATCTTGAACCGTAATCGCTGTTGATCTCATTTGATTAATGTCTTTTTGACCAACAAACAACGTTTCGTTATTAAATGCTGGTAGTATACTTACATAAGCTGAAGCTCCAGCAAATGGACCTTCTAATCCAGGAATAAGTGGAACTGCCAAAAAGTCAGTTCTTAATACTCCCGTAAAGGCTCCTACTATACTCAAGTTAATGTCTGTTGGTTCGTTACCTAGTCTTTCACAGTAGGTATTTGGCTTCTCAAAAAGAAGGTTTACTTTATAAGATCCATTCAGATCCTTACTATCAGGAACAGTAGTAAAAGAGGAACCTGTTGCATTTTCAGCATAAACTGAAGTGCTAGAACTTCCATCCTGAGTTAACTGCCAACGCCAAGGAACAGATATAAGTTGACACTCAACTGCGTTGGCTTGGCCTGCATTGAAATTAGACGCTAATGCAACAGTGCCCATCAAAATCGTAGCCTGATAATTAAATTTCATTGCCCACTACCTCAGAGAATACATGTACAAATTGAATTGTCCAACCAAATTTCATTTGTTGTAGCATTGCTCAATGTAGTCATCATAAAGGCATCTTCAACACAAAATTTCGGTGAAGATCCATCTTCACCGAAACTTTATAGTATTAAGTAAGGTAAACACTTATGCACGTAAACAATAATTAAGTGTTATTTTTATTTGTACTTAAGCCATAAAAGCTTACCCTACAACAGAAAAAGCTGTAGCTAGCTAAAAAAAATGAAAAATAGCCACAATTATTTTACAAAACTTCAAACAGCCGCCCTCCTGTAACCACGAGATTTCGTTCGACATATAATTAAAATTTATGATTTTTTTCCACAGGTCAAATATTAAGCTTCAAGAAACTTTCATCCATAGTTCCTACTAAAGATAGATGCCCGCAGGGGGAGCTTTATACGGGGGAAAATGTTCAACCCCAGTCTTTTCCAATTAATTGCTGCGTTAATATGGCGACCATCAAAGAATTTTGCTCGTCCCAATAGTCTCGAATACCACAATCGGTGAAAATAATTTCATTCCGATAGCCCAGAACCATTGAGGTATAAGCAGGTTTTTCCGGAATGACGGCTGAGCCAGCTTTTTCGGCTATGTATTCCAGCGTCTTAAAAAATTGACCAAACGCGTGGTAAGCAGTTCTATTTGTAGATATAGCAATTCTTGCAGGAGTCGTAAATTTTTTACCCCACCCCAACCCTCCCCTTAGTAAGGGGAGGGAGTAAGAAATTTACAAATGATTTAGGATGGCTATAGAACGATCGCTAACCGTCGGTTTCACTTCGCCCATCCAATCCACGCCGTTGTTGGGCGAAGTTAATTCTAAAAGCCTTTTTTTTACCACAGAGAAACACAGAGAAACACAGAGAAATACAGAGAAATACAGAGGAGTTAACGGTTTGTGTTTAAGACAAATTACCAATTCGAGACTTTTGCAAGCGGTTGGATATCAAAAAAAAGCAAAAGCGATCGCCCTTTTCATGTCACAGGGCGAACGCCTATCACATTATTTTTTAGTAAGCAAACGCTTGATAAACCTCAACTTCCGGCTTCTCTTCCAGGGATTCCACGATCGGATTAAAGCGCAATAAATGGCGGGCGCGTTCCGAAAGTGTATCGAAGGAAGCACGGGGAATGTGAATGCAAACCTCCGGGCGATTTAACCAGCGCCGGCTGTAGCCAATCACTACCATCGGGCGCGGAATTTCCGTGCGGTTAGGAGTCCCTCGGTGAAGCCCCCGCACATCGCGGATCATCACATCTCCCGCTTTCATCAAAACCGGCTCTAACTTAATCTCACCCGACTCCATGCGCTGCAATCCTTCCGCCTTTGAAATCATGTGCGTGCCCCGCACCACCTCAAAGGGGCCATTTTCCAGCGTCATATCGACGAGTGGGAAGTTAACCGCTAGTTGGAATGGCGGCGTTTCTCTCCCAGTTTCCGGGAAAAGGGGCGGCGCATCCCGGTGCACCTCTTGATAGTCAGAACCCAGCAACGGCGTGTCTGTCGCCAACTGGCACATCACCGCATCTTCGCCCACCAAACGCTCAACCAGTGCTAGCACATCCTCATCTTCAT
>Ga0247774_1000477_pt1 | contig 19883 bp, 28 predicted proteins | sample UWRJL001104B6_FD_179933 | JGI IMG/M metagenome (GOLD analysis project Ga0247774, IMG submission 179933) | Plant litter microbial communities from Arlington Agricultural Research Station in Wisconsin, United States - UWRJ-L001-104B-6 | ecosystem: Environmental > Terrestrial > Plant litter >... | reverse complement strand
CCGCTTGTAGTGGTTGTAGACGGCGACCGAGAGGGAGCGCTTGGCGGCTTCCTGGCCGACTACGTACTCCTCCAGGACATCGCAGATCTCCTGCGGTTTCGGCAGGTTCTCCAGCTCGAAGGCCGGCGCCGCCGTCAGCTCCTCGTCGATGATCTCGTTGCAGAGGTCGATGCACTCGTCGCAGATGTAGACGCCGGGGCCGGCGATCAGCTTTTTCACCTGGCGCTGCGACTTGCCGCAGAAGCTGCAGAGGAGCTGCTCGTTCGAGTCTGAAGGACGTGCCAGCGGAATCCCCTCCTAACGGGACGGATCTCTTGCCTCCGGCGGCTCCCAAAGCTTAGAGAGGGACCTGCACCGGTTCGTGAGGTCCGTTTACGGCGCCTGGACGGCTGTCCCTCCTCGTGACGGATGACTTGCGCCATCGCGCTACGGTGGTCCCGTGGCCGCCGAGATCGAGATCGCGCCGATCACCATCGAGGAGTTCGAGCAGCTGCTGCCGCTGATCGCCGCCTACCAGCGCTTCTACAAGGTCGAGGAGATCGACGAGGAGCGCAACCGCACCTTCTTCCGCCGCTTCCTCGCACCAAGCGAGGACGGCCTCCTGCTCGGCGCCCGCAGCGAGGGGCAACTCGTCGGCTACGCCTGCCTCTACTGGCACTTCAGCTCGCTGGAGGCGTGCGAGTGCGTCTTGATGAACGACCTCTACGTCGCCGAGTCAGCGCGCGGCAACGGCGTCGGCCGCGCCCTGATCGAGGCGACCGCCGAAGTCGCCCGCGAGCGCGGCGTGCCCTTCGTCGAGTGGTCGACCGCGCCCGACAACCGCACCGCCCAGCGCCTCTACGACTCGACCGCCGCCGAACGCACCGAGTGGTTCAGCTACGAACTGCGGGTCTGAGGGCGCGTCAGGCGGACCGCAGGTTGGGAGGCGGTGGCGGCAGTCGGTCCATCACCCGGAACAAAGCCTCGAGCATCGCCCGCCGTTCGTCCCGCCCATCTTTCAGTTCGACCAGGATTTTGTCGGTCTTGCGCCTGGACTCCTCGAAGTGCTCGCGGAATTCAGCTCTTTCCTTTTCCCACACGGGCCTGAGCTTCTTGATTTCCGCCGTGACCGCTTCTTGCTGGGCCCTTGCTTCTTCCTGCTTGGCCCGGGCGGCTTCGATCGCCTTTTCGTGCTGGGCCCTCGACGCCTCCATATCGGCCCGCGCCGCTTCGGCCCTCGCCACGGATTCCGCGATCAGAGCGTGCGCGCGCTCGGAGCGTGCCGCGCATTCAGCAACAACTGCAGACAGTTCCTTCCGGGTCACGAAGACGATTCTGCCAAGGGCGACCATACGCATCGCGCGCAGATTGGAGAAATTCTGCAACGCGTTAGCGTCATTTCCGTGACTTTCTCCCTGGAACCGGTCGAGCGCGACGATCCGCGCGTCGTGGACCTCTACGCCGACTTCGTGCGCGAGGCCGACGGGCCGCTCGTCTACGACCGCGAAGAGGCGGGGATCGACCTCGACGCCGAGATCGCCGCGGGCCCTCCCGCCGACCTGGTGCCGCCCAACGGCGTCTTCCTCCTGGCCCTCGCCGACGGCGAGCCGGCCGGGCTCGGCGGCGTTCGCCACCTCGACACCGAGATCGCCGAGGTGAAGAGCATGTACGTGGCGCCGGCCCACCGCGGCACCGGCCTCGGCCGCCACATCCTCGCCCGCCTCGACGAGATCGCCCTCGAACACGGCTGCCGCGCGGTCCGCCTCGACACCTCCGACTACCTCACCCCCGCCGTCGGCCTCTACCGCTCCGCCGGCTACCGCGAAGTTCCGGCCTACAACGAGAACCCGAAAGCCGACCTCTGGTTCGAACGGGCGTTGCGGCAGGAGGACTAGCTGTAGCGGTCCCAGCGCCGCAGCGGCGGCTGCGGGTCGATCGGCACGCCGCCGACGTGGATCTCGAAGTGGAGGTGGCAGCCGGTGCCGGCGGCGTTGCCGGTTTCGCCCACCGACCCGACCTCCTCGCCCTCCCAGACCCGATCCCCCCGCCGCACCAGGGCCGGCCGGACGAGGTGGGCGTAGAAGTAGCTGCGCCCCTCCCCTTCGCCGTGGATCAGGAGGAAATTGCCGTAGAGGACGGGGTCGAACCCGCGCCGCAGGACCTTGCCGTTGCGCACTGCCACCAACCTCTCCCCACAGGCGGCGGTGATGTCGAAGCCTTCGTGGATGCGCCCGCCGCTGCGCGGCGCGTGGTATTCGCCGATCGCCCCCCGCACCCCGTGCGCGCCCTGCACCGGGAAGACGTGGCCGAAGTAGGGAGTGCCGCCGTCGCGGCTGGCGACTTGCGCTGAGGCTGACGGGACGAGCGCCGCAACCGCGGCGAGCGCTAGAGCGAGGGCGCGCTTCAGTGGTGCTCGATCACGCGGTCGACGATGTTGTACTCCTTCGCCTCGTCCGCGCTCATGAAGTAGTCCCGCTCGGTGTCTTTGGTGACCTTGTCGAACGGCTGACCGGTGTGCTTGGCGATGATCTCGTCGAGGCGACGGCGGACGTCGATGATCTCTTTGGCGTGGATCTCGATGTCGGTCGCCTGACCCTGGAAGCCGGCCGAGACCTGGTGGATGAGGATCTTCGAGTTCGGCAGCGCCATCCGCTTGCCGGCGGCACCGCCGCTGAGCAGCAGCGCCCCCATGCTCATCGCAACCCCGACGCAGATCGTCTGCACGTCGGGCTTGATGAACTGCATCGTGTCGTAGATCGCCAGCCCCGCGTAGACGGAGCCGCCGGGGGAGTTGATGTAGAGGCTGACGTCCTTGTCGGGGTCCTCCGACTCCAGGTGCAGGAGCTGGGCCACGATCAGGTTGGCGATGTCATCCGTCACCGGCGTCCCCAGGAAGACGATCCGCTCCCCCAGCAGGCGCGAATAAATGTCAAACGCCCGCTCCCCGCGAGCCGTCTGCTCGACCACCATAGGCACCAAAGGACTCATGCCCAGCACTCTATAGAAGGCACCCCTCGTGCCTGTGGCGTCAGTCGCTACCCGGCGTCCAGAGCTCGCCGGCTTTCTCCTCTTTCTCCTTCTCCGGCGTCCAGATTTTCTCCCGCGCCTCGGCCTGCTCTTTCGGGATCGGTTTCGCCGCCTCCGCCACCAGCTCGATCGCCTTGCGGGCGCGCAGGTCTTCCCGGATCATCGCGTCGCGGCCGGTCTGGCGCAGCCGCTCGAGCAGTTTCTCGGGGGTGGTGCGCTCGTGCTCGGCGCTGTGCTCGAGCGCCTCCACCATCTCCTCCTCGGAGATCTCGATCTCCTCAGCCTCGGCGATCGCGGTCACCACCGCCTCGCGCCGCAGCTCTTGTTCCGCGTCCGGCTTCGTTTCCTCGATCAGCTCCTCGCGCGTTTTGCCCTGCATCTGCAGGAACGCGTTGGGGTCCATCCCGCGGCCGGCGAGCTGCCGTTCCATCCGCTCCCAGCGTTCGGCCGCCCGCGCCGTCGCCAGTTCCTCGGGGATCTCGACGGTGGCCTCCTCGACCGCGGCGTCGATCGCCGCCACCCGGAAGTCTTCCTCGGCGCGGCTGCCGAGAGCGGCGCCGACTTTCTCGCGGATGTCCCCGCGCAGCTCCTCGAGCGTGTCGAACTCGGAGGCGTCGGAGGCGAAGTCGTCGTCGAGCTCGGGGAGGACTTTCTCCCGCACCTCCTTGACCTTGACCTTGAAGACCGCCTCTTTCCCGGCCAGGTGCTCGGCCTGGTAGTCCGCGGGGAAGGTCACCTTCACCTCGCGCTCCTCGCCCGCCTCGGCGCCGACCAGCTGCTCCTCGAACCCCTCGATCAGCTGCCCGGAGCCGAGCGCCAGCAGGTAGTCCTCGGCGGCACCGCCCTGGAAGGCCGAGCCGTCGAGGAAACCCTCGAAGTCGATCAGCAGCGAGTCGCCCTCGGCGCCGGCGCGATCGACCTGCTCGAGGCGCGCGAAGCCCTCGCGGATCCGCTCGATCTCGGTGTCGACGATTTCGTCGGGGACCTCTTTCTCCTCCTTGCCGACCTCGAGGCCCTTGTACTCGCCGAGCCTGGCCGCCGGGCGCACCCCGACCTCGAACTTGAAGGTCAGCGGCTGCCCCTCGTCCTCGGGCGCCGAGACCATCTCGATGCTGGGGTCGCCGATCGGGCTGACGTCGGCGTCGAGCAGCGCCTGTTCGTACCACTCGGGCAGGGCATCGCGGATCGCCTCCTGCAGGACGGCGCCGAACCCGAGCCGCTGGATCACCAGCGAGGGCGGCGCCTTGCCGGCCCGGAAGCCGGGCATCCGCATCTCCTTCGCCATCGCGCGGGCGGCGCGGGAGGTCGCTTTCTCCACGTCGGCGGCGGCAACCTCGGCCTGCACCTCGACGCGGCTGTTCGGCAGCTCTTTGAGGGTGGTCTCCATGGACGCCTGACCCTAGCGACGTTGCCTCAGCATCGTCCGCAGCGCCACCGCGAAGTCGATCGCGAACGAGAGGCCGCGGCCGATCGGCCCCGTCACCAGCCACGCCCGCAACCGCTCCCGCGAATCACTCATTCGCGTATTCCAGCAGGGACTCGTCGACCAGCCACTCGACCGGCGCGTGGTCGTCGGTGTAGACCTCGCCGCCCGGCAGGCGCGGCTCCAGCGCCCGCGCCGCCCGCTGCGCCTCGGGGCGCAGCGGCGCCGGCAGCGCCTCGAGGTTCGCCGCCAGGCGCTCGCCCGAGAACGCTCCCTCCCCCGCCACCAGCAGCGTGTTGGTCTCCTCGATCGGGTAGCGCAGGACCCGTGGGAAGGCCGCCGCCAGCGTTCGCCCCAGCACCCGCTCCAGCTCCTGCCCGCCCTCGGGGTGGCCGACGTTGACGATCACCAGGCCACCCGGCGCCAGCCGCTCGCGAGCCAGCTCGAAGAACTCGCGGGTCGCCAGGTAGAAGGGGATGTAGGGCTGGCGGTAGGCGTCGACCATGATCACGTCATAACCGCCCCCCGAGCGCTCCAGCCAGGGGCGAGCGTCCTCGGCGAAGACCCGCATCCGCGGGTTGCGGAGGTCGAGATAGCGGCGTCCGAGCTCGGTCAGCTCGGGGTCGATCTCGACCGCGTCGACCGCCGTCGCCGGAAAGAAGTGGCCGAAGGAGCGGGCGACCGTGCCGCCGGCGTTGCCGAGGATCGCGATCCGCCGCGGCGGCCGTCGATCGGCCGCAGCGGCAAGCACCAGGTGCCCGTCCCAGTAATCGCCCGTGAGGTAGGAGCCCGGCACGTACATCGAGTGCACCGCCTGCCCCTCGTTCAGCTCCAGCACCCGGGTGCCGTCGTCGCGTTCGACCACCCGCGCGTACTGGTGCGTGGTCTCGGCCTCGAAGAGGACGCGACCGTCGGCGTCGCCCTTGATCGTCCCCACCGGCACCGCCAGCAGCGCCAGCAGCGCGACCGGAACGGCCACAGCCCGCGCCCCCACCCCCACCGCCGCGACCAGCGCCAGGGCCAGGGCGAAGACGAAGAAGGTCCGCTGGGTGCCCAGCAACGGGATCAGGAGCAGGGCCGAGAGCATCGTCCCCAGCAGCGAGCCGGCGGTCGAGATCGCGTACAGCCGCCCCACCACCTCGCCGGAGCTTTCCACCCTCCCCACCGCCAGCCGCACCGCCCAGGGAGCCGCCGCCCCGAGCAGCGTCACCGGCACCGCGACCAGCACCAGCACTCCGAACAGGGAACCGGCGAAGCCGCCGACCGAGACGGTGTCGAAGGCGTCGACCGAGAAGCCGAGGAAGGGACGCGCGGCGAACGGGATCGCGGCGATCAGGACCGCGGCGGCGAGCACCAGCAGGCAGAGGCCGCGCAGGTGCGGGTGGCGGTCGGCGTAGCGGCCGCCGAACCAGTAGCCGACCGAGAGGGCGACGAGGACGACCCCGATCGTGTTCGCCCAGACGATGGTCGAGGCGCCGAAGTAGGGCGCCAGCAGCCGCGCCGCGGCGATCTCGACCCCGAGGCTGGAGGCGCCGACGACGAAGACGAGCGCCGCCAGCAGCGCTCGGCGCTCAGGCTTGGCGGTCGTCGCGGTCACCCCCGGCACCGGTCAGCTGCCTTTCCAGCCGCTCCCCCTGCCCCGCCGCCACCGCCCGCTGCGCCCGCCCCTCGTCGAGCTCCACCCCCCGCTCCAGCGCCAGGTCGAGCAGCCGCTGCTTCTCGATCCCTTCGCGGGAGACTTCGAAGAAGACCCAGGCCAGGAGACCGAGCCCGAGGAAGGTGCCCTCGACCATCATCACCACCCCGGCGGTGCTCTGGTCGGCGAGCGGAGTGATGTTCCAGTAGGCCTCCCCGGCCGCGTACTTGGGGTAGAGCACGCTCCCCGACCACATCAGGACGTTGCCGAGGATCGCGCCGGCGAAGCGCACCGCGACCACGTAGCCGACCTTCCAGGCCGCCGTGAACCAGCTCGGCTTCGGCAGCGGGCCGAAGATCGGCATCCACATCAGGCAGCCGAAGAAGATGAAGCTGACGTGCTCGAGCGCGTGGACCGGCGCCCCGCCGTAGGCGGCGTCGTAGAGGGCGGGGATGTGCCAGAAGTAGAAGTTGAGCGCCCAGAGCGGGAAGGCGACGAGCGGGTGGGCGAGGATCCGCAGCCGGTCGAAGGCGCGGATCGCGAGGATCGGCTGCAGCAGCGGCCCGGTCAGGCCCAGGACCAGGAGCAGCGTCGCGACGTCGCCCAGCAGCAGGTGCTCGACCATGTGGGCGATCACCAGCTCCTCGGCGACGTGGGCGACCGGCGAGACCAGCGCCACGGCGATCGCCAGCAGCCCCGCGGCGAAGCAGAGCTGCCGCCAGAGCGGCACCGGCCGGCCCCGCTCGGCCAGCGTCAGCGACCGCTTCGCGTAGAGGACGGCGGCGATCAGCAGCGGCACCAGCTCCAGCGGGGCGAAAACCGCCTCCACATGGGCGAACGGCAGGTTCATCGGTTTCAGCGTAGCCCGCTGCTAGCTTGGCATCGCCCGTGAGCTCCCAGAACCACCGCTTTCCCCCGATCGGGAGCTACGGCTTCCTCTCCGACTGCCACACCGCCGCCCTCGTCTCCTTCGGCGGCAGCGTCGAGTGGCTCTGCCCTCCCCGCTTCGACTCGCCCAGCGTCTTCGCGGCGCTGCTCGACCGCGGCGCCGGCCACATGCTGCTGCGGCCGCGGGGGGTGATCGTCCCGATCAGCCGCCGCTACTCGCCGGGAACGCTGGTGATCGAGACGACCTGGGTGACCGAGACCGGCTGGGTCGTGGTCAAGGACGCGCTGACGATCGCCGACTGGGCTCCCGCCGGTGGAGGCGACGATCGCCGCGGCCGCCCCGAGACCGCGCACGAATCCGATCGCTCGCTGCTGCGGACGATGACCTGCATCGACGGCGAGGTCGAGATGGAGATGGAATGTGCGCCCCGCTTCGGCTACGGAGCGGAGGCGGCGAGCTGGAGCGGCGGCGAGCTCGGCGAAGCGGTCGCCACCGCGGCCGACGGGACCGAGCTGCTGCTGACCAGCGACATGGACCTGGAGCTCTCCGACGGCCTCGCTCGCGGCAAGGTCACCCTGCGCGAAGACGAAGCCGCCTTCTGCGCCCTGACCTGGACTGACGGCGAGCTCGGCGGCCCCCGCAGCGCCCCCGAGGCGCTGGAGCGGATCGACTCGACCGAAGAGTTCTGGCGCGAGTGGCTGCGCGACGGCGACTTCCCCGACCACCCCTGGCGGATCCACCTGCAGCGCTCGGCGCTTGTCCTCAAGGGCCTCACCTACACCCCCACCGGAGCGATCGTCGCCGCCCCCACCACCTCGCTGCCGGAGACCCCCGGCGGCGAACGCAACTGGGACTACCGCTTCAGCTGGATCCGCGACTCCACCTTCAGCCTCTGGGCCCTGCACACCCTCGGCTTCGACCAGGAGGCGCGCGACTTCATGCGCTTCATCGTCGACGTCTGCACGGACCATCCGGACCTCCAGATCATGTACGGGATCGGGCACGAGCGCGACCTCGAGGAGCAGACGCTCGACCACCTCGACGGCTACGGGGGCGCGCGGCCGGTGCGGATCGGCAACGGCGCCTACGACCAGCGCCAGAACGACGTCTGGGGCTCGCTGCTCGACTCGATCTACATCCACGAAAAGGCCCTGCGCGGTCGTGGCACGCCGACCGACCGCGAGCTGATCCGCTACCAGGTGGAAGCGGCGATCGCCGCCTGGCCGCATCCCGACCAGGGGATCTGGGAGTCGCGCGGGGAGCCGCAGCACTACGTCTGCTCGAAGCTGATGATCTGGGTCGCGGTCGACCGCGGCGCCCGCCTCGCCGGCGCCTTGGGCTTCGAGGAGATCGCCGGCGAGTGGCGGGCGAAGGCGGAGGAGTTCAAAGCCGAGATCCTCGCCCGCGGAGTCCGCGGGGGAATCTTCCGCCAGCACTACGACACCGACGCCCTCGACGCCTCGCTGCTGCTGATCCCCCTCTTCCGCTTCCTGCCGCCCGACGACCCGCGGGTCCGCGACACCGTCAACGCGATCGCCGCGGACCTGACCGAGAACGGCCTCGTCTGCCGCTACAAGGTCGCCGAGACCGACGACGGCCTCCAGGGCAAGGAGGGGACCTTCCTGATCTGCTCCTTCTGGCTGGTCTCGGCGCTCTCCGAGATCGGCGAGCGGCGCCGCGCGCGGGACCTCTGCGAACGCCTGCTCGAGGCGGCCGGCTGGCTCGACCTCTACGCCGAGGAGCTCGACGCCGAATCGGGCCAGCACCTGGGGAACTTCCCGCAGGCCTTCACCCACCTGGCGCTGATCAACGCGGTCTCCCACGTGATCGCCGACGAGAAGCGCGAGGAGGGCGGCTTCACCGCCGTCTTCACCGAGATGGGCGGCGTGCGAGAGGACGCCTGAAGCGCTCGCTCGGCGAGATTCCCTCGTAGACAAAAGATCTACAGACAACAGCCTGCGGATTGCCTATATTGCAGCGGTCATGGCATCGACGGTCCACCCGGACGACAACGACCTCTTCGCCGCTCTCCGCCACCCACTGCGGCGCCGGATCCTGCGGGAGATGGCGGACGGCGAAGCGGTCAGCCCACGGGAGCTGTCGAACCGGCTGGGGCAGCCGCTCGGCAACGTCAGCTACCACGTCCGGGTTTTAGCCGCCTGCGCTGCTGTGACACTTGTGGGAACGGAGCCTGCTCGCGGCTCGGTGCAGCACTTCTATCGCAGCGCGGTTGACGTGCCCTGGGCGCAGCAGGTTCTCGAATCGGGGGAAAGTGAGAGGGGCACGGCGGGGGAGAGTTCCGATGGTGCTCCGACTTGAGCCAAGGGAGGGGCTATGAAAGAAAGTCATGACGGCCGGGCCACGTGGGCCGACGACGAGGGTGTCGAGTCGGCTGTTTTAAGTCAGCTGCTCGACCTGCATCCGACGCGACTGACGGTTGAGGAGCTGAACCGCGAATTCACCGCTGGCCGCCAGGGTTTTGCCGAGCGCGACGCGGTGGAACGCGCCGTGCGCGACCTCGTCGCCGCCGGGCTCCTGCACCGGGGCGCGGAATTCATCGCGCCGACGCGGGCCGCACTGCGGTTCAACGAGCTGCTGGACCGGTAACGACCCAACGAAAATCGACCCGGAGCCGCGCCCGCAGCTCGTCTGCCGCTGCGGTCGCGGCTTTGTCCTCCTCTCCGCCGGCGCTGACCAGAATCACCTCGGAGGCAGGAAAGCTGCCCAGCTGGTCTTCGACCGCCTGCACGACGTCCTCGTCGCCGACCCGCGCCTCCGCCTCCACCCCAGCGGCCGCGAGCGCGGCGACGCTGACCACCAATCGCTGCTGGGCGTCGCGTCGCGCTGCCTCGACGTCCGAGGCCCAGCGATCGAGGAAGCCGATGCGAGCGGGAGCCAGGACCATGACGAGAACTCGATCGTCAGCCCCAACCGCAGCCGCGACCTGCTCGATGGCCGCCGCATCCTCGAGCGGATCGCCGACGACGAGAAGGACGTGCCGAGCATCCGGACGACCGGCGGGCTGGATCGCATCCCGGGGGCGTTGCCGCGCCGCGAGAACCACGATCGCCACCGCCACCAGCGCCCCCATCGGGAATCCCACCGCCGGCCCGCTGAAAAGGAAGCCGACGGCGATGGGGACGGCAATCGCAGCGACGATGAGCGGCAGCTTCCACGAGGTCACCCCCTAAGCCTCTCAGGCGCGCAACGGCCGTCCCCACAAGCCACTGAATCAGGTGCCCTTGGTGATAGCGGTAGGCACCAGACGCTCCTCGATTGCAACCCGCATTGAGTCCACCTCCCCTCTCCCTTGATTCCCGGCGCCGCCCATCCGCGGCTATCGGTCTAAAGTGACTGAGCATTAATACTCGAAATGTTTCCAGCAATCAAGGTGGGGGCAGTAAAACTCGTCAATAATCGGAAAAAGCGGGAGCGTTGTGAAAATCCTGATTGACAGGATGTAAAGTCCTTGTATCGGCCAAATACCCCCGCATCCGACCTAAGGAATAAAAGGCCTTGCCGAAGACGAAAAACAAGAAAGAGGGCGTAGAACAGATAGTCGCCAAAGCGTTCGCCCACCCCCTGCGCGTGCAGATCCTGATCATTTTGAATGAAAAGGTCGCAAGCCCGAACATGCTCGCCCAGCAGCTCGAGCAGAGCCTCAACCTCGTCGCCTACCACGTCCGAGTGCTTGAGAAATACGACTGCATCGAGCTGGTGGACACGAAGCAGCGCCGAGGCGCAACGGAGCACTTCTACCGCGCTACGCGGCGTCAGTTCCTCACCGACAGCGAATGGTCGCGCCTTCCGGAAAGCCTTCGTCCCGGCCTATCGGGTGCGATGCTCAAATCCGCCTTCGACGACGTCGAGGAAGCGCTGGACACCGGCACCCTGGACGAACTCGAGGACCGACACCTGAGCCGGACGCCGATGGTCGTCGACAAGAAGGGGTGGGAAGACGCCACCGAGCTCCTGTCGGGGACCCTGGACCGGCTGATCGAGATCCAGGCCGAAGCCAACGATCGCCTCGCCAAAGGCGATGGGAAGAGCATGCTCTCCAAAGTCATCATGCTCCACTTCAAGTCGCCAAACCCGGATCAGCCAGCCAAAGCTGCTCCCAAGGGCGAGGCGAAACCCGCTGCTTCCTGAGCGGCCCCTAGCGCCTGCGCGGCGCCGCTCGCTGGTCGAGCGGCGCCGGCCAGGCCCTCCGATCGCGGCGAGAGCGGGAAGGGCCGTGGTCGACGATCGCTATCGTTGCCCCGACGGTGGGTTCTTGCCGTCGCGCTGCACGGCCTCGCACTGACGCTCACAGGGCAGCGACGTTGGTTAAGTACGCCGCCTAACCGATTCGATGCCGTGAACAGCGACCAGACGCGTAAGAGCGCAGACCAGCCAACCCCGGGTCCCGGGGAGGGACTCGCCAGCGAGCGTGTGCTGTGGGCGCGTTTCGTCAAAGACCGCGACCCCGCGATCCGCGAGGAGCTGGTGCGCCGCTACCTGCCGTTCGCGAAAAACCTGGCGCTTCGCTATCGAGGAGCCAGCGAGTCGTTCGACGACCTCCTCCAGGTCGCCAGCCTCGGCCTCGTCAACGCGATAGACCGCTTCGACCCCGACCGCGGGGCGCCCTTCACCGCCTTCGCCTCGCCGACGATCCTGGGGGAGCTGAAGCGGCACTTCCGCGACCGCGTCTGGACCGTGCGCGTCCCCCGCGGCCTGCACGACCGCATGGCCGAAGTCGAGAAAGCGATCTCGGAGCTGACGGTCGACCTGCAGCGATCGCCGTCGGTCGGCGAGATCGCCGGGCGGCTCGAATGCGACCCCACCGACGTGCTCGAGGTGCTCGAGGCGAACCACAATCGCAGGCCGCTCTCCCTCGACCGCCCGGTCGGCGGAGAAGATTCGGAAGAATCGCCGGCCTCGGAGTGGGTCGGCGACAAGGACGCCGGATATGAGCTGGTCGAGGACAGGCTGGCGCTGGAGGGGGCCCTGCCCCACCTCGACGAGCGCGAGCGGCTCGTCCTCCAGCTCCGCTTCGTCGAGGACCTGACGCAGTCCCAGATCGCCGAACGGATCGGCCACTCCCAGATGCACGTCTCCCGCATCCTCCGCCGCACCCTGGAGCGGATCAGGGCTGAGGTGGCAGAGCAAAGCGGCGCGGCCAGCAGCGAGACCGAGTAATCACCGGGCTCTGCCGGTGGGGAGGCGGAGTTCGATCGCAGGGCGCGCCCCCACAGCGCCAGCGCTCAGTTCTTCGACAACGAGGAGATGCCGACGACGAGGTACTCGCCTTCGTCCCCCTCCTCGACCCGCAGCTCGTCGGTCAGCGCCTCCAGCGAGCCGCCGACCTCCGGCAGCTCGAAGCTTTCCCGCAACCGCTCGGCGCCGCCGTGGGTCATCGGCCCGACTTTGAGCTCGATGCCCTCGGGCAGCTCGGCGATGCTGAGCAGGACGTGGCCGTCGGTGAAGCCCTGCGGGGCGCGGGCGGAGATCGCGTCGCTGAGCAGCATCGTGTCCGAGAGGCGGTCGACGCTGATGTCCTGGCGGGCGGCCAGGGCCGAGAGGGCACGACTGAGGACCGGCCCGACGATCTCCGGCGGCCCGACCCGGATCCGGGTCTCGTCGTCGGCCGTTACCGCGAAGGTCGAACCGGTGCTGGCGCCGTCCTCACGGGCCTGCAGCGGCAGGTGCATCCGGATCTCGGTCCCTTTGTCGGCTCCGCCCTTGATCTCGAAGCTGCTGGAGAGGGCGGCGATCAGGGTGAGGCCGATCCGCAGGCTCGGCCGCTCGACGTCGGGACGGGGACGAATGCCGGTGCCGTGATCGCGGATCACGACCGTCAGCCCTTCCAGGTCGCTTTCCGCCTCCACCTCCAGCGGCCCCGCCTCGCCGCCGGCGTAGGCGTGGACGACCACGTTCATGCAGGCCTCGGTGACGACCGTCTTCAGGTCGGCGAGCGACGCCTCGTCCATCCCCAGCCGTTCGGCCAGGCCGGCGAGCGCGTGGCGCACCACGGCCACGTTCTCGGCACGAGCCGGAAGGGACATTTGAAGCCCCGATCGATCATTGGTTGAGGTATTCAAAGTTCCAGCCTGCCCCCAGGACCTCGAGGCTCATCGACGGACGCGAGCATAACCGGCTGTCTCGCATTACGAGGTGCTTACCCCTGCTACAGGGCTGCAAAACAGGACGTGGCAACCCCGTGCTCCTGCGGTAGCATCGAGCCGTGAACCCCGCCCCATTCGAGGTAAAAGTCAGAGATCTCGAACAAGGAGTTCGGACTATTTCCGTTCGGGGAGAGCTGGACCTCAGCACCGCCCCCGACCTGGAGGGTCCTCTCGACGAGGCCCTCGACAGCGGCGAGGGCTCGGTCCTGATCGATCTCTCCCAATGCGAGTTCATCGATTCCACCGGCATCGCCCTGATCGTGCGCGCCTGGCAGCGTCTCGACGGCGGCGAAAACGGCCGTGCCCTGGTGATCTGCAGCCAGAACGACCAGGTCCGCCGCGTGCTCGAGATCACCGGCCTCGAACTCTCGATCCCGGTCCACCTGACCCGGGACGAGGCCATCGCCGCGCTCAACGGCTGAGCGCCGGGCAACATCCGTCCACCTGCATACCCGCCCGGGCGCTCGGGTAGCCGAATCTCGATGTCCCCTCCCTCGCCCCGCCGCCCCCGGCTCCCCCGGGAGCTGTTCGAGACCCGCAGCCATGCCTGGCACTCGCTCGGGCTGGGCGACGAGCTGGCGCCGAAGTTCTCCAAACGCCAGCTCGGTGGCCTGCTGGTGGCGCTGCTGGTGATCGCCGGCACGCTCTTCGTCTACGACCAGCGCCGGGAGATCGCGCCGGGCTACGGACAGTGGATCCGGATCGGCACCGTCATGATCCTCGTCATCGTCGGCTCGGCGGCGACGCACTGGCTGGTGCGCGGGCTCTCCCCCCGCCTCTACCGGCGGCTCGATCCGGCGACCGCCGGAACCACCGGCTTCGTCGTCCGCCTCCTGGCGACGTCGGCGGTGGTGATCCTGGCCCTGCGGATCGCCGGGGTCAACGCCAGCACCCTCGCCGTCGGCGGCGCCTTCACCGCGGTGCTGGTCGGTCTCGCCGCCCAGCAGGCGATGAGCGGGATCTTCGCCGGCATCGTCCTCCAGAGCACGCGGCCGTTTCGGGTCGGCGAACGGGTGCGACTGGTCGGCGGTGCCCTCGCCGGTTCGCTCGAGGGGACCGTCACCTCCCTCGGGCTCTTCTACACCACCCTGAGCCAGGGAGCCGACCGGCTGCTGGTGCCGAACAACGTCCTCCTCAGCCTCGTCGTGGTGCCGCTGCGCGAGCCCGACAAGGTCGACGTCCGCGTCCGCTTTCCCGCCCAGGCGAGCCCGCAGGAGATCGAGGAGAAGCTGCTGCAGGCGATCACCGTGCCGACGCGCTACAAACCGAGCGTCTCGCTCGAGGAACTCGACGCCGACGCGGTCGTCTTCCGCGTCAACGCGACCCCGCTGCGCCCCGAAGACGGCTCGCAGCTGGCCGAGGAGGTGCTGGAGGCGCTGCGGCGCTCCGAACCGACGACGGCCGAATCGCAGCGCCCCTCTTAGCCGCCGGCCCTAGCCGGCGAAGATCAGGATCGCCGTGTTGATGACGATCGCCGCGGGCGTCGCCACCAGCGCCAGAGTGCGGAAGAACTTGGCGAAGCCGCCGCGGTAGCTGACGGCCTCGAACAGCGTCAGGCCGACGACGTGGGCGAGGTTCGCGAGAGCGATGCCGATCGCGATCAGGATCGCCACCGCTTCCCAGCCCGACTCGTGGCCGCTGCCGCCGGCCACCGCCGCCGCGAGCACGGCGACGATGACCGTGCCGGCGATCCCGGCGACCATCCCGGCGAAGTCGGAGCGGGTCATCCCGGGGACGTAGGCGCCGCCGCCGATTTCCTTGCCCTCGATCGGGTTGACCGTCCCGCGCCCCGTCTCCTCGACCCCGACCACGTGGTCGGGGTGCCGGTCGTCGCCGGTCTCGACCACCACGACCCGCAGCGGCGGCTCGATTCCCTCCTGCGCCTTCTCCAGCAGGCCCTCCTCGTACCACTTCGACTGCTCCTCGCAGTGCTCGAAGATCAGGACTTCGTCGGCGGGAGCTTTCAGCAGCGCGTCCTGGGCGGCCTGGACCGGATCGGGATCGCCGACCTCGCCGCTGACTTCGATGCCGTTTCCCCGCAGCGTCTTCAGCGCCCGCTCCAGCCGCTCCTCGGCTTCCTGCTTGGGCTCGTCGATATCGCCAAGCGTGTGCCGGAGGGCGTTTGCCTCGGTGGCCGGGACGACGACCCGCAGCTCGACCCCCTCGCGGTCGGCGTTGGCGAGGATCTGCTCCACCGGCTCGGAGCCGTGGAGGTTGTCGGTCAGGATCGCGATCACTTGGCGCGACATGGCGGCCTCCTACTCGTCTCTGCGAATCGCCTCGTCGGCGTCCTCGGGTATCTCTTCGTCGGGTTCGCCGTAGACGGCCTCGGTCGGCTCCTCCGGCTCTGGAACGTCCCCGTCGGGGAACCCTTTCTGGTCCCCGTGGGCAGCCCTGTCGATCAGCTCCTGCTCGGCCAACTCGAAGCCCTCGGCCTCCCCCTCGCCGCCCTCCACCAGCGGCCGCTGCGCCGGATCGTCGACGGAGTCGTCGGGAGCGGGCCCCCCGATCCGCGCCGCTTCGGCAGCGGCGGCCTCGGCCTCTTCGTCGGCGATCGGGTCGCGCTCGGTCTCGCTCATGACGGGCGCCTCTCGCCCCATATCCCGGTCGGGGTCTCGTTCTCGTGCTGCGGCTGTCGCCCCGGCCGCTCCGGCGGGGCCAGTTTCTCGTCGGCCCGGCGGCTCATCCCCACGTAAGCGAGGAAAGCGACGAAGCCGATGGCGAAGAAGATCAGGGCGAAGATCGGCGACCAAGCGACCGCGATCAACGCGATCAGGACGATCAGGGCAAGCGGTATCAGGTACATGCCCGGCGGTTACCCCCGCCGAGCGGGCACGAAACTCGCCCGCCGTTTTCCCCGCCGTCGCGAATGGGTAGTCGCAAGGTGAACGCACCCAACCGTAAGGAGTGAGGATGGGTACCCAAGAGGCCGGCCACATCACCGGCACGCAGGACAAGGACTACAACGTCATCTGGTTCGTCGAGCAGTGCCTCAGCAACGTGCTGCGACTCGAGACCTACATCGAAGACGCCGAGCGGGACGGGGATTCGGACCTCGCGGACTTCTTCCGCCGCGCGCAGGAGACGAGCCGGAAGGGCGCCGAGCAGGGCAAGGACATGCTGCGCTCGCGCCTCGCATCCTGAGGGATGCCGCACCTCGGTCGGCTCCGGCTAGGAGCCGGTGCTGACCGAGGCGGTGCCGGTCGCGCTGCGACCGGCCATCCAACCTGCCACGCCGCCGACGGCACCGCCGAGGCCGAGCAGGGTCGCAGTTCGCAGCGGATCGCGCCTCAGCTTCGAAGCGGTCCCGTGCGCGGTGTGCTTGGCGGCCGTCTTGGCCGCCTTGCGGGCGAGGGTCTTCTTGATCGCTGACATGTCCGCTCACCTACCCCCTGCCCAGGCGGCTACACCAGCTGCGGGACGGAGAGGCCCCGCCGCAGCTGCATCGCGTTGGGAGGCGCGAATTCCTCCCAGTCGTTGTTGAGGTAGGCGAAGACCTCGCGGCGCGAGCGCCAGGCGGCGATCCGGCGGCGCCAGCGGTCGAGCTCGGTCTTCGAGTAGTTGCCGTTCCTGCCGCGGGCGCCGTGATGGAGGCGCAGGTAGGCGACCTCGCCGACCGGGCGCGCCTCCGGCAGCGGGCGTCGGGCGTCGTGGGGGATCACCAGCGAGGCGCCGCGCTCCTCCAGCAGTCGCATCACCGGCGGCACGAACCAGCTCGGGTGGCGGAACTCGACGCAGTGGCGGGCGGGCGGCAGCAGCTCCAGGGCCTGCGCCAGCACCTCGTCGTCGCGGTGGAAGCTGCCGGGCAGCTGCCACAGCACCGGCCCCAGCTTGCCGCTCTCGCGCAGCGGCTCCAGCGGCTCCCAGAAGCGGGCGACGCCCTCCTCGATCCCGCGCAGGCGCCGAACGTGGGTGAGGTAGCGGCTTCCCTTCACGGCGAAGAGGAAGCCGGGTGGAGTGCGTTCGACCCAACCCGCCACGGTGGAGCGCTTGATCAACCGGTAGAAGGTCGCGTTGACCTCGACCGTGTCGAAGAGCTCGGCGTAGCGCTCGAGCCAGCGCGCCTGCGGCACCCCTTCGTAGATGCCCTCGCGCCAGGAGGCGTAGACCCAACCCGAACAACCGATCCGCACGTCCTGCACCAGTCGCCTTTCGTTTACGTCGTCCACGACGAGGGGTAGCGGTTCCCTGTCCCCTACCCGAGAGGCACCACCGGCCATGCCGCTGAACGCGATCCTCGACGTCGACGGCACCCTCGTCGACACCAACTACCACCACGCGCTCGCCTGGCACCGCGCCCTGCACGCGCACGGGCAGCACATCCAGATGTGGAGGGTCCACCGCCACATCGGCATGGGCGGCGACCAGATCCTCGACGCCTTGATCGGGGAGGAGGCGGCGGCCGAGCAGGGCGACGCGATCCGCGAGGCCGAGGCGGAGGCCTACAAGGAGCTGATCGGGGAAGTCGAGCCGATGGAGGGGGCGCGGGAGCTGATCGAGAAGCTGAAGGAGGAGGGCTCGACGGTGATCCTGGCCAGCTCCGCCAAGGAGTGGGAGGTCGACCACTACATCGACCTGCTCGACGCGCGCGAGCTGGTCGACGGGTGGACGACTTCGGCCGACGTCGAGAACACCAAGCCGGACCCCGACCTCGTCCATGCCGCGCTGGAGAAGGCGGGTGACGGCCAGCCGTCGGTGATGGTCGGCGACTCGGTCTGGGACGTGAAGGCGGCAAAAGCCGCGGGCCTGGCGACGCTGGCGGTCCTCACCGGTGGGTTCTCCGAGGCGGAGCTGCGCGAGGCCGGTGCCGCCCAGGTGGTCGAATCGATCGGCGAGCTGCGATTCGACCGCACTTCTTTGGCCGCAGTTTCCGCAGGCTTTTAACCGCCGTCGCCCGATAGGGGTTGGCCGCCGGCGTCCCGATGAGAGAGATTCCCGCCGTGGCCGAGAAGCGGGATCGACTCGACCGGGAAATGGTCAAGGCCCTGTCCCACCCGATCCGGGTGGAAATCCTCGAAGCGCTGCAGGACCGGGTCGCCAGCCCCAGCGAACTCTCCCGGGAGATGGACCAGCGCCTCGGCGTCATCTCCTACCACGCCAAGACGCTGGTCAAGTCCGGCTGCCTCGAGCTCGTCCACGCCGAGCCCCGGCGCGGCTCGCTCGAGAACTTCTTCGCCGCCGCCCGGCGCCCTTAGCTGCGGCGGAGCGGTTGCGGGCCGAGCTGCGCTAAGAGGATCTCGACTCTCCCGACTGCGCCTTTTCCTTGTTGACCGTGCGAGCGGCGATTTCCTCGGCGCGCTCGGTCGAGCGCCCGGCTTCCTTCTCGCTCTTTTTGATGTGTTTGTACTGACGCTCCCGTTTGCTGCCTTTTTTGACTCCGCGTGGCGGCATCGCCGTCTCCCTTCTCCTCGTCGCGGAATCAGCCGACGTGCGCCTGGGCGCGCTGGCCCTCGTGCACGCCCTCGGCGAACTCCTCGACGATCTTCGCGTTGAACGCATCCAGGTCATCCGGTTTGCGACTCGAGACAAGCCCCTGGTCGACGTGCACTTCCTCGTCAACCCATTGCGCGCCGGCGTTGCGCAGGTCGGTCTGCAGGCTCGGCCAGGAGGTGAGCGTGCGGCCCGCGACGACGCCGGCGTCGATCAGCGTCCAGGGGCCGTGGCAGATGACGCCAACGGGCTTCCCGGCCCGGAAGAACCCGCGCACGAACTCCAGCGCCTCTTCCTTCGTCCGCAGCTGATCGGGATTGGCGACGCCCCCGGGGAGGACGAGCCCGTCGAACTCGCTCGGGTCGGCATCGCCGACGGCGCGCTCGGCCTCGAAGGCGTCGCCCCTGTCGAGGTGGTTGAAGGCCTGGACCTGGCCGGCTTCCGGCGCCAGCAGCTCAGCTTCGGCGCCGGCCTCGCGCACCGCCTTCAGCGGCTCGGTCAGCTCGACCTGCTCGACCCCCTCGTTGGCGGTGAGGAAGGCGATTTTCTTTCCCTGCAAACGGTCGGACATCGGCTGCCCCTTTCCTCGCGTGCTTGCGGTGATCTCTCTCACCGGCTACCCCTCGCCGCGGGCAGCAAACGAGGCTCGAGCGGCTTAACGCAGGGCCGTCTGCGAGGACGCCCTGCCGGCATCGATCGCCGGCCGCACTTCGCTGCGCTGCCGCTGCCAGCCGAGCTCGAAGGTCAGCGGGACCTGGACCTTCTCTTTCGCCAGGCACCGCGGACAGGAGGTCCAGGACGATGCCGCTTGAGCCGAATATCCGCTTCCACAGTTGTCGCACCGAAACATGCTTCTTCTTCTCCTCTTCGTCTAACCCCGTTGCCGGGTTGACTACCCTGGGTACAAGGCGACAAACCTGCGGCTTCAAGAGGCAGCCGCGGGTGGGAAATCGCCTCAAGGGGGTAGCTTTGAACCAGATGCAAGAGCCGCAGGAACTGGAGCTGTGGCGCTACCTGCAGAGCCAGCGTGAGCTCGCCGCGCGGCTCATCGAGGGGGAGTCGCTCGACCAGGTGGCGCCGCGCTTCCTCGAAATCGTCGCCGACCTGCTCAGGTGGGAGGCCGGCGCCCTCTGGGAAGTGGTCGGCGCCGAGGAGCCCCTGCGGCTGGTCTCGGGTTGGAGCGCGCGCGAGCTCGACGCCAGGCCGCTCTGGCGCCGCAGCCGCGAACTGAAGTTCAGGCGGGGGACCGGCCTGCCGGGAGACGCCTGGGAGACCGGGCAGATCGCCCTCGCGCCCAACTACCGCGATTACCCCACGCCCACCCCCGCTACGAGG
>Ga0247774_1000476_pt1 | contig 19901 bp, 14 predicted proteins | sample UWRJL001104B6_FD_179933 | JGI IMG/M metagenome (GOLD analysis project Ga0247774, IMG submission 179933) | Plant litter microbial communities from Arlington Agricultural Research Station in Wisconsin, United States - UWRJ-L001-104B-6 | ecosystem: Environmental > Terrestrial > Plant litter >... | reverse complement strand
CTTCTCCCTCGAAACCGACAGGAGCTCTCCCATCACTTCCGCCTCCTATGCGCTCTGTGGTGGAAGAAGCCCCCTTTCCGCCCCGGGAAACTCGGCCGCCTTGGCACTCTCCACCTTGGCAAGGCCCAGCTTTTCCAAGCCCGAGACTCCACTATCGGCCTCCCCGAAGGGCGGTACAAGACCTAGGCCGTCGCCACGGCCCTTCTTAGAACTTGCCCCGCTCTGCCTCTTCTCCTCGTCCGAGTCCCCTTCGTCGAGGTTCATTAGCGCAGGTGGGCGGTGGCGCATCGCCCTTGCCTTGGCGAGGCTGATGGTCTTTTGCTGGTACGTCGTCGTGATGGGCTGGGCGTCGTCCCTGTCAATCGTAGCCTTCATCAAGGCGGCCATCCATAACCGACCCTGCTTGAGGTTCGGCACGGCAAAGTAGTGGACCATGGGTTTTGTGAAATTCACGGCGCGGGAGAGGCCTGCTCGGGGGGGTACGAGCTTGAAGATGAACATGGTGTCGTCGCCCTTGGCAAGTGAAGTGGAGTTGTCCCCGGGAAAATGGCCGGACGGCATCGTCGGCGTGTTGCCTGCGCCGGTGAGCTGCGCGTGGAGGCCGGTCAGCCGCTCGTTGTCGGCGGGTAGGACGCGATGAAATGAAATGTCGATGAGTCCCTTTTCTTGGTCGTCGTCTTCTGAGTAGTAGTATGCTAGTCGCCGGCCTTTGAGGATGAATAGCCGTGGTTTCCATGTTGTCATGAGGTTGGAACTCTTTTTCTTCATCCAGCCGCTGTAGTCTGCGTCCTTCATGGCCTCCTTGGGACTCATCTTCTGGAGTCCGCGTGTGTATGCGCTTGTCTCCTTCTTGTTCTTCTGCCGGGCTTTGCGACCAGCTGCGCCTGCTCCACCAGGACTCTTGTTGTCATCCAAGTCCAGACTTGGACCTGCTGAAGGGGTGCTGGATCCTGTTCGCGAAGGCGACTGTATGGGTGAGTCCTTGACTGAAGAGTCCGTCGGAGAGAGCGCCTTGTTTCGATCACCTGCCGTCGAGTCTGATGTGGCCCGAATGCCCAGGCCACTCTTGACCATAGGCTTGTTAACCATGGCTGCCAACCAGTCAGCATGGAATCCGTGCCTACCCGCAGCCGTCAGTGGCGACACGGTAGGCGACTCGCGCGGGCTCGCCTTCGCCTCGAGCTTGGTCACCGTTGGCGAAGGGTTGTCCTTAGCGGGTGGTATCGGCCGGATGGATTCTGTCGTGTTTGTCGACGCCGTCCTCCTGTGCGGGCCAGACCGCCCGTAGTATTTCTGGGCAGCACTGGGCGGTCCTCCCTCTCGAACCGAGTCCACACTCCCATACCGTGAGTGCCGGGAAATAGCCGTTGCACTGCGCACCCGCTGTTCTTCTGTGTAACTGTTTTGCTTCGAGTGGCTCCCGCTTTTCCGCAGAACATTCTTCCTCCGACCGTCCACATCGGTGCCGGAGAAGTAGCCCCTATCCAAGTCCACCGCCGAGTCCTGCATCTCCGACTGCGCCAAAATCTCCTGGAAACCAGTGGACGAGAGCGGTCGTGGAGTGTACGCTGAGCCCATCGTCCAGTTTCTATCAAACGAAGGCTGCTTCTTGTGTGGTACGTCATTGTTGGCCTGCGGGAAAGTTCCGCTCGTGGCAAGCTTTGGCGTGGCCCCGCTCATCATGGTTGTGCCCGTTAGCCTGAAATCGTTGGACGAGTGCCGGCGCGAGTGGTGCAGCTCCCTGACGGAGGCCGCTGATGGTCGCTTCGCGTGAGTCGGACTGCCCTGGAGATTCGTCGGCGAGATCGGAGACCCCAAAGCAACGGGCTCGGCCTTCGGCGTCATGGTCAACGATCGCCGCTTGCCTTGGACCGACGAACGGTCATCGGGTCTTTGCGAGGCGGCGGCACTCGTGATGGTGTTTGTCCGACTCCTCGTTCGCCCCCCGGCGGACCCGGCCTCGCTCCCGTACGTCTGCGTCGTCCGTCTCGTGGGGGCCTGCGTATTGACCTCATCTTGCAGCGATTTGATCTTCTGCCATGTCTTTAACCTCCTGCCCACGGATCCGAGATCAAAGGCTTTTATGAATATGGAGCTCTGGTCCATGCCCAGAAGTACCTCTCCTGTGATTTCCTGGTCCCTAAACACCTCGCAGTGTTGCTTCTCAACACCAGCCGTGAATAAGTACTCGGCAACTTCGTCAGCTGACCACGATTCGACCTCGAGTCGTGTATGTGTGCCGTCTTCCTCCTCGTCCGTCTCCTCGCCCTGAATGTACGACATGCGGTGCTCTAATTGGGCGCTGTACTCGCTCCCCGAGTCAGTCGCCGCGTGGAGGGCGCCATTACTAGGAGGGGACCGTAGATCCGTTATGTGCTCATCAATGACATTCAAGGTGTCACTGAGTACCTGGCTATCCGCGCTCGTGTTGAGCCTTCCGAGGGATGCCACGCTCGAATTTCCGATCGACGCATGATTCGACCTGAGGTCAGTCTTTGACGACGCCGAGCTGAGTGGGAGGGTGATGGGTGTTGGCGCCGAGTCGGTTCGGTTGGTCGTCGTGCTCTTGACCGAAATAGTAGAGGATGGTGCGCCGACGACAGAGTCTTCGGGTATCGAGCTGACAGTCGTGGATTTCGATAATACTTCGGGGAGTGACGTGAGCGGCTTCGATGGAAACCCAGTCACTGGGACATTCTTGGGGGCTGGCCTCGTGTACACTAGAAGTGGGGGGGACCATTAGTTAGACATTCCTGGCTCCATCTCATCAACCTGTTTGAAGACGAAGATTCTTCTGCCATCCTTTCGAGACTTACCTTCCGGGAACAGGCCACTATTGTTGTTAACCAGATGTCGTCCCAAGAACCATCCGTCGCCGAACTCGTCGTCCCTCTCGATGAGCTCGACTCGGTCGCCCTTGGCCAGACTCAATTCGTCTGAGCTCCGAGCCTGAAAATCATCTACAGCCCCAAAAAGTCAGTATCCAAAGGACCATCTTCCTTAGTCTCCCTTGAAACACCGGCCCCAGGCGCGGAGAACAGAGAAACTTGACCCTCGTCCGGGGTATCCGCGTCACTTACGGATCACGAGCAGGATATCGCCAGCCTCTGGCCGATGAGGCGGCGCCGAAGCCGATCCCGTGGCCGGGTTCGACGCCATATTCCGTCGTGTAATGCCTCGAAATTCGTTCAGTCGAGTCTCGTCAGCTAGAGACCGGGGGAAATGGTATTCTCAAGGGCTGTTGTGGGCCGACAGCGCAACCTGCAAAATGTCGCTGGACCGGCTTGCCGACTGCAGGGTGGCGCCAGCAGAGTGGCGAAAGAAAAGCGACAGGCGCGACTTTATTCGTTGATAGCCACGAGGTCCGAACAAATACCCGATTGTCGCCTCGAATATATCTGTTCTCGAGAGATTCTGCCTCCTCTTGGCTTGCAAATTTTCGCAAGGTTGCAAGAAATAGATTGTCGCAGTCGTGGTCACTGGAAAGCGCATGAGCTCTTGCTGTCGGGTATGTTGGCGCAGCTCATTTTAGATTGTAGCGGTACGACACGAGGGGTTGGTGGTGGCCATGGCGGACGAGGCAGCAACCGACAAAGGTAAGGGCGATTAGGTCGGGATGCTGTTTGCTGCCATTGGAAAGTTCATCGCTGCTTCGTGCAGGGGAGAGAAATTTGGTGGGCATAGAGAGGCACGAAAAATTCAGTAGTGGTCACCGTGTTGGAGCCTGCTTGCCGGCATTGGCGATTGGGGATGTCCTGTCACGCCTGTTAATGGAACATGGTCCGTGCATAAGGCGTTTGTTGCTGGGCGTTCAAGGTCGCCCAAGAGCCAAGGCAGTGAAAGACAGGTTATGATGAGTTCAGACTAGCTGGGCGAACTAAAGCCTAAAGGGACCTCGCTACAAGCCTTGTGGAGAAGCTTTTGACGACATTGGTGGGCCTTTGAAGACGGTCAATGCCTGCCTGTACTTGGACGCTGTTGAAGCAGGTGGAAAGCCCTTTCCCGGATCCGCGCCGCTACGCAAATGAGGTTCGGATATTATATTAAAATGGATTAGCAATGAGGCGAGCTATTGTAATTTCATATCCTGTATCTATTTGTACGAATACTCGAAAGGCAGTCAAATTTTTTGTAGTCAAAATATATATATACAGACAAAGAAGTGACTGAAGCCCGTAGCTCTCGAAATGCTCTCGCTTACATCTCCGGCCAGAGACCTAGCCAGCCGCCGGAACATGTTAGACAGAACCTTCCCAACCCCCTATTTGCAAGGCGTGGCGAGAGGATTCGAAGAACCACTGCCGACAAGCACGAAATGCTACGTCCCAAGAACGAAGGCAATCAATAACTCAAAGCGGTTATGCGGGCGGCTGGAGAACGGTGCGGCGCTGGGAGGCTGGAACATCTGAAATCCGCACAAATAGGGAAGTCGGGAGCACCTGCGGCTTTGACGAACCGCTGTGTTCCTTTTGACAACCCCGTCCAGATTGGGCGAGACCGCCCCACTGACTGGCGCCAGGAGCCCGCCTAGCAGTAGCACTGGATCCAGGTACACTGGCCGGCGTGTTGGCCGGTGATTGGGTCTAGTTGGCCGGCCTGCCCTCGTCCTGGGCTTGAGCAAAATCGTCAAGGGACGACGCATTCGTATGGCGCAAAGCGTTGGGCTGTTCCAATTGTTCTTCTTTTTTAGACTTCTTGGTCTCATTTTTTATGTTGATCTATCGACCACTGTGTTTTGGGGATAATGACGCTATTTAGTATCAAGAGCCATAATGAGCATCGCAAAAGATGAGAAAAGAGACTCAAGTGATCATTGTAACATCTGGGGCCTGGGCTGGCAAGCTGGGTCAGTTGTAAGATCGGCTCCAGGGCGAGCTGGCTCCGATCCTGATCCTTTTGAAGATCTCCAGATCGGATTCATACCGTTTTTTCGCCCCCAAATTGTCTGAGAGACGGAAGAGGCCGCACAAAAGGCAGCAATTTTCATCTCGCTATGCTTACTCTGGTCTGACAGATGTTACTTCCTTCGCTAGACATGGCCTAAATTCCCTCGTATTGCTAAGTGCCTCGTGTTCCCTCCACCCTTCACTCGAGCCTACGTGGTTGTACAGATGCCACAGCAAAACGAACGGTTCTTGTCTACTGGACAGGACTGGATCTCGTGTGCCTGCCGAGGTGTCAGCTCCCGCTACAACAGACAGTCGGCACCAATGCCCCAATTTCAGGCATCCTGGCATATTGTCGCGATGACTTGGCCGGTTTCTAAGCGGCTCTAACTGATACCCCAAATGCTGCCAGACAACCGATCTGCCGCACAGAGTGGGGGGGACTCGGAACAACCAGAAGCAGAATCATTTCGTGCTTGTCAGCCGTCGAACGTCCTTGTGCTTCCTACTTTGCGAGTGATCCTATCTGTCAATGAGATCTCTGAAGTTTACGCTATACTGCTATTAATCATTCACTATTTCCCCTTTCCATAATGCGCTACTCTTTTGCCTTCCATAGGTACCATCTTAGTACAGATGAACAGATTCGTTTCCGATAGAACATCTTCGCTCAGCTCAAGGCATCTTCAACGGCAGGCCACATGCAAGACCCGGCAGTTCCTTTCAAAATGCAACCCTCAAGGCTAGCTTCCCCGTCGCCGAGATATTAATAGCACCCACACCTCAGAAACCAACACTGGTGGCTCGCACACGAGTCCACTGGTAGACCCTTCGAGATAGGCAATCTTGCATCCCATCTCCCATCTTCCTCCAGCCCCTGAAAATCGCCGTCTTTGTTGATGCATCCTCGATCCTTGATTATTTGGTTGACAGAGCCTTGTGTGAAACCCCGTGCCGGAGAAATTGCGTGGAATATCAGAAATTTCCAAATCAAAATATGTCTCTTCTTGGGGCATCTTAATGGTTTGTTCAAATACCGAACACTTTCAAAGCTGCCCCCTCCTTCCCCATCTTTGTCAACTGAAGGCCCTCTCCCCCCCCCCGAAGCCTTGTAACGGAGCCTTCGAGACCATCAATCTCGCCTCCCGACAGATAGAAGAAGTCTCCCGCCCAATCTGAGATACCTCTTGTACATACAATGTATCTGCAATACACCGCCACCTGCCGGCCAGTGCCACACCTGGGCTAAACTCCGGGGCTCCCTGGCTGCCCCGCCAGGGTTTGTATCACTCGATTGGCCTCTCCGCCTAAACAGCATCAAAAAGCCAATCTGTGTGCGTGCGTGGATGTGACTGTCTTTGTGGGTTGTGAAATCACGTCTGCTGAAAGCCCAGCCCACAATAAGCCACTCGTAGATTGCAATTCATGATACACCAGCATCCACAAAATTCAACAAAAAGTTTGTAAACAAATTCCTCTTGCTTCTTTATTAACAATACATTCGACTTTGCTTCCTCCTCTCTTGTAAGAGATCGACCACCTTCGAATGCAAAGCAACGTCGCTCACGGCTACTTATCTAGCCATGCTGGTCAATATGGACGGCATAACCTCATACCTTTTTTCTCCCTGCATGCCCTCTCTATGGAATGAAATTGCCATACGGGACTATGTCCCGATCCCTTTTAGCGTTCGCCATTCTCCTCTAATAGCCATCATGTCATCATAACGAACATGCCAAATCCAGACCATAACGCCTAAGCCATGACCTTCGGACGCGAAACTACCGCCAGCAACTTCACCTGCTAAGAGCAGCAGCAGCAGCAGGAGGAGGAGGGGGTGGAAAGAAGCCAAGGCTCAGCATGGCATGTCGAATGGACAAGGTGTACCGGGAAGGCCCTCCTCCTGCAACCAGTTTCTGGGTCCACGACTCCAGCACATCAGCAGGCACCTCGTCTTTCAGCCACCAGAGTCCCGGCTCGGTCTCGAAGAGACCCAAGGCGGTGCAAAAGGACCCATCTACGACAAATTCCGACACCACTTGGTCAAGCTCAGATGAAGGCAGAGCCTTGAGACGGGCACATATGGCCAGCAAGGGCCGCTTGAGCTGGGCTTCAACCAAGGGGAGTTGGGCATCTGCCGGGTTCCGCCACTGGCACGTGCTGACAGCACTTTCGAATATGCGTGAGACTGCTTCCTCGAGGGTAATGGCCCTGTCCTCGGCATCGCCGTCCTCCTGATCAATGACGGTATCATCCGCTTCCTGAACCCTCGTTTGAGCAACCATGGACGTATCGACCTGGCATTCGACCGATGGCGCAGTCGTGACCTCGTTCTCATGGCTGGCTTGGTAAGCATTTAGCTTTCCCGTCTCGGCGCTGTTTTCCATATCCACTGGCGGTTCTGCCATTAGCACGTCGCCCTGTGCATCTAGTTGAGGTTCGGTCGGCACCATGTCGGAGGGGCTGCCTTGAGGCAGGGCTTCGCCTTGTGCATCAGGACTCGGAATCTTCTCATCTATCTCTCCAGCATTTCCAGACAAATTTGGCGAGTCATTGTGCGCTACATCTTGTGCATCCTCCGTGACGTCGTTCACAGTGTCGTTCAGACCGTCCTGCTCAGGAACCGCCACCTGGAAGCCACCGAGACCCAAAAATCGAGTGATCCCCCTAAGGCAAATCAGGGGCGAGACCTTTTTGCTCTCCACCAAGTCGAGGAACTGTGCAGCCAACAGTTTCTGTAGTTGTGTGTTTGACACGGCCGGCTTTGTGGGCGGCATCCTGGGAATGCCCGCGATGTGAGACGGTGCTGCCTGTCCGCCCGTAGCACTGGGGGCAATGAGCCTATTTATTTGACCAAAGCCATGCATGGCTCCAGTCTTATCGCCCATTTCCAAGTCGGCGTGTCCGGCAGCACCCTGTCCAGGTCTCGCAGCAGAGGAAACGAGATGACCACTCGTTTGTTGCGAGAACTGCTGCTGGTTGGGTATGTATTGGCTTGCACCGTTTACGCCGTTCTGGACTCCTGGGTAGCCTCCGTTGGGTAAGAGAGAGCTCGAGCTTCCCCGGTTGGACCCGCCGTCAAGACCGGCTGCAAGACTGAGCGTGTTCAAGGCTCCAGGCTGGCCGGCAAGGTGAGACAAGCCTTGCAGCATCGACTGCGAGTCTGGTCGCAGAGCCGGAGGAACTCCGCCAGCGGCGTCAGAGGCGTGCTGGAAAGAACCTGTCATGGAGCCACCTTGTCCTTGTGCCGGCCCTAGCTGAGCTTGCTGGTCATACAATTGGTAGCCGGAAGCATCAGGGGTCGGTCCTAGACCCCGAGCCGTGGTGGAAGGCGCCCGTTGCACGGCAGTGGCTGACTCTCCCTTCTTCTTCTTCCCGGCATCGAGCTCGATGCCGTGAACCCGCGTCCAGTTACCCGTTTCATCCAGTTTCTTGAATGCGCTGTTGCCGATGAGGTTGTGGCGCACGCTGCTCTCCCAACCTTTCGTTTCCGTGAAGAAATAATAGAATGGATACTTGAGCGAGATGCGCTTGTAGATCTGCTTGAGAGCCAAGCCTTCGGCGCCGGCTTCTGTCAAGACCTCGTCGATAAGAACGCCATAGTTCTTGTTGGGCTTTGCAAGCTGCTCTTCGGTGAAGTCCTCGCGGCGGAGCGAAAGGGGCGGTGACTTGGGACGAGCCATTTTCCTCTCCTTTCTCTCGCGCCGTTTCTCCGCGTCCGAGTTCTCTTCGCCTTCCTCCTTCGGTTTGCGAGGTTTGTATTTTCGTTTTTCGCCCTTGTCGGCTTCCTCCGGAACAGGGTTCTTCCTGGGTCGACCTACTTTGCGCTTGATAGGCGGTTCGGTTGGGGACTCTTGAGATTCCAGCTGCTTCTTTCTTTCTTCCTCCTGCGCTTTCCTGTTCAGCTCTTTTCGCTCTCTCTTTGACATGATTCCATCTTTGGGCGGCCGGCCGGGTCCACGTCGTTTCGGCGGGCCATCGAGCCCCTGCTTTGCAGTCGTGGCCTCGCCCATACCGTCTTCCTCCGAGGCTGCATTATCCAAATCCATGTCCGCGGCCGGTGAGGGTTCCGAGGGGCTCCCCTCCAGTTCCGAGAGTCTCGCACTCGAACTATCTTCTCCCTCGGGCAGGTTCTCAAAGTCGACACTCATCTCCTTTCCTCCTTCCGAGTACCTTCGACTCGATGGATGATCGTCGTCGTCGTCGTGAGTGGCTGTGTAGCTTCGCTTTCGGCGCTTCGATGGCCGCTCATCCAAGTCCTCCGCACCGGTACATCCTCTCTCCACACCGTTGATAACAAATGTAAAGTAGACATCCTTGATTTGCAGCTCGGAGCCGCTCTTCAACACGCAAGGTTCAGTGCAGTAGAGGACATTGTCGCAGAAAAACCCGTTAGAGTGGAGAGGGGTGGCGACGAACAGATTCCTCGGCCGATCGAATTCGATCCGGACATGTTTTCTCGATATGGCTTTCGTCTTCTTCGCAATGTCGGGACCTGGCGAATGGATGCCGATAAAAGGGACATGATGAGGCGATGGCCGCAGGTAGTCGAGGTCAACTGCTGCAGCGCCGGGGGTGTGTGACACGTATTGTCTGTCCCTGATGAGGGGTTCCTCGAACTCTTCCGGTTCGTCTTGAGGCGACCCGGTGGAGCCAGTCTTCCTTCTCTTAGCCGCCGGAGGCCGGCCTTCGGATGCGCCATCCGATTCCGGCCCGAGCATGCCTCCCTCTTCACTAACATACGACTTGCTAAACTTGAGGTTCCGCTCTGAGGGCACGGGATCTGGTGGGGGCAGGCCCTGCTCCGCACAAAACTGAACGAGCTTTCTATGTTCTTCCTGACGCTTCTCGTCCTTTCTTGCCTGCTTGAGCGCCCTATTGTCTCTCCCTATTACGACGGCGTAGGTAGTCATTTGGAACGTGCTATCTGGAAACTCGATCTGTGCGTACGACTCCAGTCCGCTCTTACCGCTGTATGGATATGCACCTGCCACCCCATCTTGGCTGTCGCCTGAGAGATTGATTTGGGCCGGGGCAACAGTTGTTCCTGGGTTCCTAGATAGGGCCGCTGGTGCGATAGGCCTAGCCGAGAGCTGGGCCAAAGCAAGAGCCAGGTGAGCTTGTTGGGAATCGGGCGGCATAACACTGCGGACCAGAGATGCATCACTAGCTGACAAAAACGGTACCGGATTATTCGGATCCACGTCCATGCCGCCCATGCTATCGTCCATGGCGGGGAACGGGGTAGGGTCGTCCATGTCCATAGCAGCGACGGTATCGTGATTAGCTTCGCTTATGCGAGCATGTGTCGCTGCTTGGTCCAACCTGTCCGCTGCCGCGAGGGAAGCCTTGGAGTCAAGGTCTATCTGGTGGGAAGATTTTGCTGACTCTGACGCCTGGCCCATGGCAGCTTCCGTCTCGGCGGCGAGTTCCTGCGCCAGCTGGCTAGGTTGATGTTCCTGAGCCGTGGCACTCTCCGCATGCGGAGTCGCCGGGGCTTCTCCCATATCGAGGTCTTCGCCGGCAGCGGCATCTAGTTTTGCGATGTCATGGTCGAGCAATTGCGACGGAGACGTGGGTGGTGGTTGCGCCAGTTGCGCTACTGGTGGAGAGTCGCGATCGTCGTCTGGGGCCAAGGACACTGCATCTGGGCTGCCCCAGCCCAACTCGTCTTGGCCGGCATTAGACGAAGTCATCGCTGCTCTCTCGTCAGCTCCTTCATCTCGAGGCTTGCCTGGGCAAGTTTTGCGTCTTTGTCGACTTTTTTGAGGGTGGTGTAACGTCGGGATTTCACCAGATTTCAATCGCAAAAAAATCTTGGTGAGGGGGTCTGGCAATTGCAGCTGCCAGTCCCAATTCTGCGGCTGGCCGACAGGGAGGCGCTGATTGGCTGGATTCTACACGCACCATGGATAGCGCCCAACACCCCTGCTACTTTCCAGTGCCCGACTTACTGCCAGTGCATATCTGACGATGAAGACGCACGAGTGCCAACCTTTTAAGCCACAAAAGGTGCCTCTATGGACGACAGTGAATGGGGCGGATGGGAAATGGATGACACTAGTTCAAAAATTCTAGCTACAGCGTAATTCTTTGCTTAGAAAGAATACATCACCACGAAGGTTGCAATTCCACCAAATATACCACAGGAAGAGCTCTGGCAATTCCAGAGGCTTGTCTATGGAAGAGTTGAAATATTTTGTGCCCATCAACCTCACTTCATACCAGGCAGGTGATGTTCACTCCACGGCGTCCTCCACGAGACAGTCATAGGAACACCAGAAATAGTCGAGCGAAAGGAGAGTTTGACTAAGTTCCCCACTAAGAAGAAGATTTATTTTAGAAGCATGGTATCGACGACCAAGCCGGGGATGCTCTCCCGGCTGGTTATTCTCGAGGTCCCAGGCTCACTCCCGGAGATGCCCCCACGCTCATAAACCATGCCAGAAAATGCTAAAGCGCCGTGCGAATAGCACAATATAAGGGGTCGTGGACACTCGTAGCATCCGAGCTGTCAATCTATCTGTCTGCATTCACGCTCTTTCCCATTTAGGCCATGTGCCACGGACTGAGCGAGCGCCTCGAAGCTACCTTGCCACTAATCCACGTCACTGGAGGGACGGAACTAGGGCATGAGTATGTACCAGTACGGATACAAGCGCTGTTTAACCTCTAGTCAAACTTATTGCCCACAACGAAGAACCCAACCTCAGTTGACAATCTTGTCTGTGTAGCATCAAGCATGTCCTCTGTACAAGTATAGATGCAGCTAGCCTTTGTTATCATGTCTTCCGATAATCTTCAAGTCTCGCAAAATCATGTGTAAATAAAGGGGTTGGCTCTATAACCCAGATTGATCCCAGTCAAATGACAACGTAGAGGCTCAAGCCCAGTGCCTTCCAGATCGGTTTTCCGAACCTCATGCTTAAATAGGCATGACGCGCCAATAAAAATGCCGACCTCCGATCTACCAAGGTCGGAGATACCCATCATCAACGATTGCCCCATCCCAATCCCCTCCTCCTTGCTCCTCGTTAGTCTCGTAATTTCCTCCCTTACAAACGCAGCAGGATCCCACGTCACGCCGCGAAGGCAAAGCCGATTTCCAGTAGGCCGCCGCCGTCCATTTTCCTCACGCCCATCCTCTGCTGCGCATTAGCAACGACCTGCCTCATCTGGTCGATAGTGAGGTGGGAAAAGTGGCAGCGATGAACGAGGTGGTGCCGCCTGATCGCACGGCCGAGGGAGGCACAGGTCGGTGACGAAGGGAACACGGTCGTTCGAATAGGCTTGGGACAGTATTATACCTCAGGAGAGTAGCGGAGTAGTTTCGGACAGTCGACTGCCTGGTTTCCTCCAGTCCGCTACGCGACGCGAGAGCGAGAATGACCAGGTGCAAAACATGCCGGCTGCAAATCCAATAGCGTCGTTTCTGAAGGCGAGAATTCCAGCAGTAGTGATCAGCATAACGGTGCGCCTTTCATTCAACTCCTCATCCGAGAGTGTCTTATGCTTGCGTGAGGAGGACATGGTATTGCGGCCTGGTGGTAGCGAATCGTCCCAAAGGTCTGCCGCGCCTTGATTGACGGCGTGGCCCACTTTGGCAAGCTCAAGACCGGCGGCCAGGACCATAATGCCCAATATGCTCTTAGGGAAATGCGCGAGGAGGTCAATAAGGCTGTCGCCAAAGAAGAGCCCAAGGATCATCTTGAGCGAGCCCAGGAGCATTATGCTCGCGCCACTTCGTGCACCAAACCGATATTGTGCTGCCAGACCCCCCGAGCCGTGGCACAGCGGCATGGCGCCGAGCCACGTTCCCGTCAAATTCATAAGAGCTACGCTGAGACCGAGTGCAGTGACTGACGGCACGGGCATGTCGGGAAGAAGATCTGCAGAAAGAGCGCTGACAGCGATGATGGAGTTGAGCGTCGTCAGGGGTAGCTGCCCGATAGCCATGTACAGCGACGATTTCCAGTGGTGCGGCACGCCGACAAGAGGAATAACTTCTGGCACCCAGTAGGTGAACCAGGAGAAGTGGTATCCGTTGTCTCTCGAGGTGTTAATGAAGACCGATGACAGCACGATTCCAGCTACAAACACGTAGAGGGCGTATGGGAAGCGGGTGAGGGTCTGGGTAGCTATAAGAACGAAGAATGCGGCCAGAGCCCAAAGCAGGTTGTCACTGGCAGGATGAACCCATCCAAGGTTCGTCAGAAGACTCGAGCCTGCACTGATGATGAGAGAAAGGCCGGCGCCGTGCTGAATGCCCTTCACAACCGGGACGGGAATGATTCTTGCGCTGCGGCGAAGGAGACCGGAGAGGCTCATTACTAGGATCAAGGTTCCCACAATCATGCCCGCGACGACAACAGATTCGATTTGTGGATCGCCCCGACCAGATATTGCCGCCGATGCAATAGCCTGACAGAGGATCGTGTCAGTTTCCATTTCACTATCCCGCTGGAAGTCGGACGGTCGGGCTATACCTTCATAGGCTGGACCGGCAAAGGAATGCCAAAGATGGCCCCTGTCAAGATGTTGAAGACACCCGAGAACACAAGAGTCGAGTCAAGCTTTATCGATCCTTGAACAGCCAAGGCAATCATGAGAGGCAACAACGTGCCTAGGTCCCCCAAAGCACCTGACATTTCGGCGAGAGGAGAGCTCCTAAGAGTCTCGACGTTATGGGCGTTGACGCGCCGGAGCTCAGCCGTCGAAAGCATTGTTCCTATTTCGACTCTTGGCGGTATAGAAAGGAGGCAGAGGTGAGAAGAAATCTGCAAGCTTAGGAGGGACTTTGTCCCTCCGTAAATATACTCGGTACCATTAAGGCCTGTGCTAACGCCTAGAACCCTCTATCCGTTGCTGCTGTTGAACTCTCCGTAGGCCTCAGTAAGCACTGTTCGGTTCGCAATGAAAGCGGCGGCGGACCTGCAGAATCCAACCACCGAAAGACCATTTCTACCAGGTGGTATCCTAGTTGAGACCAAGTGCTGGCAGCTGCTGCCGCTAGGGCTGCAATATGCTGTGGGGGCATTAGCCTCATAGAGACCTTTGGTTGGATAGAATGGCGACCGGAACTTGGCCCCCAATATACAACTCCCTTCACGCTGTTCTCAATTTCCTATCCGGTATGGAAGGTATTTTTCGCAGCGGTCAAATTCTTGGCAGGGTTGTGATGGGGCTGTGCTCGGACAGCGGCATGAAACTAAGGTCAAGCCTGTTTCGACTCGTCAGCTTTCCAGTCTGCCAATTAGAGGCGCCAGCCCTTCGGAAGAACCAGCCATGTTTACAACTTCAGCTCTCTGCCTCATCTTGCCTGGCGCGGAGGACCTCCAAGTGCATATGCAAAATGTCTCTGATAGACACTCTCACGCTTACTACTTACCTTGAGTTGTGAGTTAATGCATGCTCCTCATCAGAGCTGTTACTAACAAAAATTAAAGGTAGCAGACAACATCGGCTGAGTAGCCGGGCTCCAAACGCGCGCCACTTTTGAAGATGGAGCCGAAGAAGCCTTCCTATCACCAACTCAGTCAAGGCGACTCTTTGAGCGCCGTAACCTCAAAATGGAACCTGGGCTGGGCGACCCTGTCCCTGATAGTGGGCTTCTACTTCCTCTGTAGGTACCCTGATAATCGGTGGTGGATGGCTGCTAACACATGTTCTCATCTGTTGTCTCAACAGCCGTCTTTACTGCAATTACGCATAGTGTCATGTTTCTGAAACTTGATGGCCGTATAGTGGAGGAAGTCGGCTACCTTTCCCAGCCGTACGTTACAACCATGTCGACGCTGTTGGCCAACGTCTTCAAAACATCGCTCTGCATCTCACTCAGCGTGGCCTTTACACAGCACCTGTGGCACGTCCTGCGGTCGAAAGCGCTTCAAGTCTCGACCATCGAACGCCTCTTCACCGTCCGGTCGTCAGTGCTGCCATATTTCTCACGGACCGCCTTAGTCTCAGCGCCATGGCTTTTTGCCATCGCAAACTTTATGCTCGTTCTCTCGATAGCCAAAATCTTTCCGCCAGGCGCTCTCACAGTAACCTCGCAGGCATTTGAAACAGCGCAGCCCGCGAGCGCCGTTACTTTCCAGCCTGGCACGACAGGGAACGGGTCTGTAGCGGGTGCCCAGTCGGTTCGGTTGGGAACAGGACGGCTTCTTACCAGTAATTGGCGATATTTGTAAGGCATAAAGACTCGTCTCCTCGTCTTATGCCGCGGAATTGCGATCTAAACGGTGTTTCGTCTAGGTATACTCATCCGCGGGTACTCGGGACCGGCAGGTCGACCCTACTCTCAGCTGAGATACCAACATCTGGCTCTCCCTGCGGCGCCAACTGTAGCTATTCACAGGCCTTCGACGGCCCGTATTTCATGTGCCAAGAAACAATCTCCTTGAGCACCGAACAGCCATTCTACGCAGGCCAGGGGCAGCCGCGACTACCGTACTTTAGTGCTAATTTTGCGCCAGAAGCACAGATGAACCCGGGCGATGTAGATGACGGGGACAATGTTCATTTTCAAGAGTTCATCATCAACATGTCTACTCCGTTAGGCCAAATCAAAGACTCGGATGACTTGCTGGCACTGAATCTATCCGAAACCATAATTGACGAGAAGACAAACATTACCTCTGAGCTCGACTGGTGGCTTGTGGAGACAACGCGTCTGGATTGTAGCCCTGCATGGGCCACATACAACTTCCGGGTCGAATACGCAGACGGTGAGCGAAAGCTCTGGTACTCGACGAGCAAGGAACAGCCCCTTGCTGAACTTTATGCTGCGCGCACTTCATATCCAGAGGCTTTCTCTTGCCATCCTACGGGCCCCACCTGCACTGACGCCTACAACAAATTTGACTTTACGGATAAGCAGATCCGCAACATGAAAGTTACCGACATGTACGCCTTGATAGACTCGGTTTGGCGATCTCTTGCAGGCACGCACCCTGCCTACATGGAGAGAACGACGAACGATACTAGGGAATACGTGTACCCGAATGCAACGAGCGTGAATCTCTATCCCTCTCCAGGGCGCCTGAAGCACGGCGTAACGGAGAGGTACCTGGGCATAGGTTTGTTCCTCGCATGGCATCCCTATTGTCCAATACTCCCATAGTCCCGCCCATTGCCGTCTAACAACTGGTGTGACATGTTTCTGACCGCTAACCTGTACCGCGACTAGATGAGTTTGTCAACTCAACCATCATCCACATGACAAAGTTCAACCGAAACCGCGAGAGTCCTGATATAACGCTCTACCCGGACATTCAAATGTCGGCAGATCTCGTCAACGAAGCACTCGCAAACGTAACCTTTGCCGTCATGTACTCGATGCCCTTTTGGAGAGTCGACGCTGAAGCTACGACGTCGAAATTCCGCAACATCTACTCGTTCTCCCGTCCCATCAACCTGATCATCCCGTACTCTGTTTCTCTCTTCCTGGCGGTGCCGCTTCTTGCGATCGGCGTGCTGGCCCTCTGGCGTAATGGTGTGCCGGCTGCGGATGGGGGCTTTGTTCAGTTGCTTATGACGACTACCGGGAGCCATGCCTTGAGGGAAGCCGCGGCTGGGGGTTGCTTGTACGTGGCCTTTCTCCTCCCCTTCCCCCTCCATTTTTCTGTTCTTCCTTTTTTTGCGGTTCAATACTAACTAGAGGTCTGCGTGCGTTCTCTAAGGGGCGGTGATGAAAATGTACCAGAAGCTCTGAAGAAGCTGACAGTTCGCTACGGCGAACTAAGGGGGGTGGAGACTATAGGTCTCTGCGGCGATACTGTCGTCACGGTTAATAGAGCGGGCTTTGGGGTTGAGCACGAGATTGTTCCTCTAGATAAGGGGCATACATATGGGTCAAAATTGGTTTAGACGAGCTGGTGGGATATGAGTAAACATGGGTTGTATAGACGTAATGGCGACGCGATAGATTAAAGGTTTATATGCTAATAAGCATCTTGTAGATTCTCCATCATTCCCTTGATGAGGAAATGGGACACAAGTCTGCTATGCTTTTGAGCGCCAATTAGGTAGAGTTGGGATGATGCAGGAGCAGTGCCGTTCTGAAACCGACTCCTGTCTAGCTGTTGAGTAGGCAAAATGATCAGAAAGGCATGCAGCTAGAAACCCCCGATCGACGCTGGGCGACAATCCATAGTTGCCCTCACTGTGACATGGTTGCCGAGCCGGCCGAAGCAGACTACTGCTGATGTCTCCTCGGCACGCATTGCTTTGCACTGCCACCATCGACGTCCTAAAAAACGAGCTCTCAAAAAACTTCCCAAAATGACGACAACACCCCAAGTATGCGCTCCCGGGGCGCCAGTGGCGTTTGGGGCTGAACAGAGCCACGAAAAAAGGCGCGGGGGAGGGGGGGGGGACCAGCGTCTCAGGATCCTGCGGGGACCCAACCCAGCCCTGTGCAAAGCGTTGGCACATCTTGGCACGGCACGGCAGAGGAGCTGAAGGGCCGAAAGACTCAGGTGCGACATACATACGTAGACATCAACGGACCAGCAATACGAGCTCTAGTAGTTTGCTATCTCAGCATTCTATCCCCCCCCACATCCCGTTAAAAGTTTTCCAAACCACGGGGCAAGACGAGAAGCGAGATCATAATTGGGCTGGCAATTTTTTTCCCTGTTATCCCGGCGACACGATGCGAATGGGCGACCGCGGTTACTGGCGAAATTCGGCCACATGGTTCCGGAGCCATCGGTGACGAGGCTACGGACGCGGCAGGACGGGGGAAGTGGAGAGGATGTCCCGCCCGCGGAGAGTTTCCTTCGCCGGGCATTTGCGCGAGGTATTTGACTCCGAACAAGCTCCTTGCAAGTATGAACTGTGTGGCGTATTGACAACTAAAACCTAGCCGCGGTCCTTGGTGACTTTCTCTACATTGATGGGGGGATGATATCGGCTCGCAATGGGGAGGGAAGTACTGGACCGGTGGGAGGTATGGCTCAAACTTACACCCTCTTCCCTTTCCCCAACATTGTCGAATTGATTCTGACCCTACATGCGTGGCAGTTAATTCCACGTTATCCATCAACCTATCCTCATCATGGAACCCCTCCTCCGTCAAGCTCACAACGATCACGAAGCCTGCGCCGCGAGCAAACCAGCAATCCCTCTGGGTCGACTCCTTCGACCGCTCCTTCTACCTCTGGGGCGGGGAGACCTCCATAGGGGATCCCCCCGACCGCAACATCCTGTGGAAGTTCAGCGCCGACTCGAAAGGTAGTGGGGGGTGGACCGAGATCCGCCCGTCGAACCCGCAAGTCTTCAAAGACCTGACGCGAGTCTCGAATGGGGGGTCTACGAGTGCGGAGCCTGGACAGCAAAGGGCTGGCTTTACAATAGGGGGCACAGCGGCGAGCTTGACCGACTCGGGACTGCAGAATGGTGACCTAGTACCGGTTCCGGGGATGGTGTCGTATAATATAACGCTGGGGGCCTTCTCGAGCGATTCCGCAACGGCATTTACACAGAGCGGGACTTGGATCGGGGGAAGCGTGGAGTTTGTGCCTGGGTTTGGCGTGGATGGGATTTTGGTCCTTCTGGGTGGCGTGACGACGGCGTCGGAGCAACCTTTTCGAAGCTTGGGTGATTTGGAAGGCGAGGACTACATTAAGTTGAAAAATATTACGATTTATGATCCGAGCAGCAAGGAGTGGTACTGGCAAGAGACGGCAGGCCCGGTGCCGAGGGATAGGACCCATGCTTGCACAGTGGGGGTATCAACTGGTTCAGGCGACAACAGGACGCATGAAATGTAGGTGCATTCCCGGTTTTCCCTACCACCAAGTCGCAGGGCGAATGAAGGAAATAAAGCTAAGCAGTGTGCATGAAGCTTCCTGTATGGTGGGACAAACAGCGTTCGGAACCAAACTTATGACGACGTCTTTGTCCTGACCCTGCCAGGATTTGTATGGACCGAGCTCGAAGCCTCCAAAGCCCCCCGAAGCCACCACTCCTGCGCCATTGCCGGCCCTCGACAGATGATCAGCGTGGGAGGCTATCAAGACCACCTACCTCAACCAAACGCCTGGGCGGACCCCGACACATTCCCCCAGGGATTGGGTATCTTTGACTTGTCAGACTCCGTTTGGAAGGATGGCTTTAGTGCCGATGCGGGAGAGTACGAACAACCACAGGCCGTGAAAGACTTCTATCAAAATGGGTATGGGTCCATCTTCACTTTTGTGCTTCAACGTCGATTTTGTTTCAACTAACATGCCACAGCGGGCGCGACAAGGTTGCCTGGTCTTCCGACTCGGTAAAACACGTCTTCACCCAACCCGGCAAAATCTTCGACCCGGCGAAGGAATCCTCCAAATTGGGCGTCATCCTCGGCACTGTGATCGGCACCATGGCCGTCATCATTGTCTGCCTCGTGGGTCTGGCATGGTTCTGCCGGCGGCGCAACCGCCGAGCTCCATTTCCGGGCAACAAGTGGCCCCCCAGCTGGTCTGCTTTCCAACACACCGGCACGCATACCACGGGGACGGTGAGCAGCGGCACGGCGTTGCAGTCGCCGGGGCCGACGGAAATATACGAGATGGCGGATACGCAGGTGGGGGCCGAGTTGGACTCGAGACCGGTGGTGAATGAGCTGTACAGCTCGCAGGAGCAGAGGGCGGGGTGGGGACATGTCAGGGAGAGTTGGTATTCGGGGAACTCGGACGAGGGGGCGGCGGGAGCGGGGACGGGGACGGGGACAGTAGATTTCTTGAGTCCTATTAGTCCGGCGAGGACGAGGTATCGCGATACGTAACTTGCCTGTGCCTCCTTGGCCGAAGCTCTGCGTGTAGCTGGGGTGGAAGTCTCCAGTATAGCAAACTCGGAGAAGGAGAAAGCACGGCTCGGAGACCGAGGCACGAGTATTTTATCCCAGTTGGGAAATAGAAGGCACTCTGTCTGAGATGGACCCGTCCAGGTATTGGAAGAAGATGTTATGGTTTTGAATCTGCTAGTTTCAAGCTGGATTAGGGGAAACGGAATGGCCCGCATACACTG
>Ga0247774_1000475_pt1 | contig 19916 bp, 14 predicted proteins | sample UWRJL001104B6_FD_179933 | JGI IMG/M metagenome (GOLD analysis project Ga0247774, IMG submission 179933) | Plant litter microbial communities from Arlington Agricultural Research Station in Wisconsin, United States - UWRJ-L001-104B-6 | ecosystem: Environmental > Terrestrial > Plant litter >... | reverse complement strand
CTGAAGAAATTACTGAAAGCAATCAATACAGGGCACTCAGGTATATGCATCTAAAGCCACTACGATACTGGGGCCTAATTGATAGGTTAATTAACGTACAACTGTTCAAGTCGAAAATTCAAAGATTCTCTGAAGTGGCGGAATTCGAGTTGACTGGACAGGACGAAGAAAAGCCTAAGGTTACGGCCGGAGCCTTGAGTGGCATAGAATACGGGTGATTAATTTTGCTGAGCTTGAGTGGTTACGGATACCCGAGGAAACAGTAGGAGTGTTGGAGGTGCTGCGCCTTTCCTTCGACCCCTAACCTTCCTCGTTATATCTCGACCGGAACTTCGAAGCCTTGCAAACCTCGGGTACTTGTACCTTCCTCTCGATGGATCTCTCTCAATATACAGCTATCGTACTCGCATAATTAATAAGATTACCACCTTTTTCAGCACCACAAATCCATTCCGAAGGATGAGTGTGGCACTACTAGAGCAATACAGGGAGTCCGGACTCTCACACGCTTGCACAAGGTAAGGGCAGATGCTGAAGATTTTTCAATTCCGCCGTTTGGGCTTGAATGCCGAAATTATGAGTCAAGCACGGCAAAATCACGGGGAGTGTCTCCACAAATACAAGCCCTACGCGTATTAGTCAAGGTCCACGTTTGCAAGCGGGATTTATTCCCTGGAGTTGCCTTCTCTCGAGCCTTGCATACATTTTGCTACTGGAATAGAACAGAATCTGCTTCGAAATATGTAGGACTTTGTAACGTTTACCGACGTACATATTCCCATCGTATCTAGTTACTGGCCGATAGTATTTTGGACATGAACATCTACGATGACGAGTATGCCAACTGGACCGACGCTATGATGGCCCTATTCGGGAAGGTTTTCGGAGTCCCGAAACTATTCTTGGCGTCCAGATTTGCCGTGCTGGTTCTTCCATCCCAGCCACGGACACCTCCGAACGCAGCTCTGGAAGAAGTTCTCCTGGTCACTGAAGAGCTTTACATAGTTACTGAAGGGTAATCGATGTTGGGAGGGTATTAGGCCAGTTACGCATCCACAGCTTTGATCGTCGGCCGGAGAAAGACAACCTGGCGCCTCTGGAACAGGGAGCTCGAAATTTGTGTGCCTCGAGGCATTCTGCTTGCGGTAGACCAGTTCACTGTGAGTCCTAAGGCCGTGAATGGGCTGTCGTACTGGGCATATCATAGCCTTCGCATTGTAAGAGTAGTTGGGTTGATTTTAGAGACTTCACAAGACGTGATTCAGCATGAAGGCGTCCTTCCCTTCGAGATCACCTACCAACTCTTTTGTTCGCCAATTCTGTCTCATACCACACCAGATACGAGCTTCCATAGGGACGAAAGTAATACCAAGAAGGCAGAGCGTTGGTTATTTAGAGTATATTTTAGCTCTCGGAGGGAAATAAGAACGAGAAGGAAAGAAAAATTTCTCGGAACTTGTGAAATTTATCAGCAACTTAGTCTCTTAGTTGCTACTTACTACTACGTGGTACATTCAATCTCATCAACTTTCCGCATGCAGACCGGTATGTTGAATCGCAACCATCTCAATATCCGTCCTTCCTTCACCCATCCATCGCGGGTGGCGTTTCTCGTCTTTTTCTGTCTTGTTCCCCACTCTCTTCCCTCAACACCAATACCAAATAGTGCTGCTCCCGTCGATAGTCGGCCAGGTCATGCAAGGTCTCGAAAGTGAAAAAAAAACTTTGAAAAACCGCCCAAAGAAAGAAAGGTAAAACAACCTGGAAAGAGGAAAATACGATGATTGCTCGAAGCTTCCTCGCTATTGCAGAAGAGCCATAAAAGATAAAAGTAATAAGCTACCCGATCACCAAACTACCGACTTACACCCTGTGGAGTCAATCCCCCTTCCCGAATCAGAACCGTGAAGACAAAAGAAATTTCTTCCGCATGAGCAAGCTGTGGAAGGGCGGGAAGCAGGTGGTGTCCTCCTTTCCTGGGGCTGGTCTAGACGCTGCTGGTACCGATAGGGTATAATTTCAATGGAGCTGGGGGCAAAAGAAGATAGTATCTGGACTATCCAGAATAATTACCACCCGCTACGTTTTGAGATCTGCTGGTGGGAGCAAGGCCCGCCTAGGGCCCAACATCCTCGCCGTGTCCTTCCTCCATCGTAGCATCGGGCACCTGAGAGGCACCTTCCCCTGTTCCCGATCCTTGCGGCATCATGCCCTGGCTGCCCATTGATCCCCGCTGGGCGGCCCTTGTTGCTTGAAATTCGTTGTATTCTGCCCATGCTAGGGCAAGCTGCTGCGTAGAAAGGGTAATTTTCAGCCGCAGCTGGGCCTCTCTGGATCCGAGATTTGGCAGTTCAGACCAGGCTTGCTGGAAAATGTTGTTCGCTTCGCCGCCGTCAAAAGTCTGGGGTATCTGCGGGGGTTGTGACATGTGGGGAATGCCGCCGGCAGGCGCTAGGACGGGTAGACCATAATTACCGGCTGCGGCTCCAGCTGGAAGAATGGCGGGTTGGTGTGCTTGAGGGTTATTTGTTTCTAGATAAACAGAGATTAGTTGACAGGGCTTTCTTTCGCGGACCATAAATGCCCAAAAAATATTTTCTCTTTTCAAAGGGAATGAGGGAAAGATGGAAAGAGGGGAGAGAAATCCAGGACGAAAACAATAATAAAGGGCGCAAGGACGGAAATGAGACGGAAGGGAGAAATAACTGCTCGAACATACCGTGAAAGGAGCAGCGTGCACCACTCGCGTTGTACCAGCAATTGGCACAGCTTCCACACATCTGTCCATCCACGACAACACAATCCGTCCAAGGACCATGTCCCTTGTGGCAATTTTTACAGGCGCTGGCCGCCTGCTGCCCCGACACGTGGGCCAGGAGGGCCTCGACATTGCTCCGACGGATCAGATTGAGTTGCTGCTCGCCTCGCCTCTGCTTCGCAAGGCGCCGTCCGGGCTGCACCATGAGCCTCTTGGACAAGGCACTCGCGGCCTGCTCGAAGTCCACCTTGTCGTAGCCGCTATCACGCACCATCTGCTCGGCCGTCCGCATGTCCGAAGCGGCGGCGGCGGCGGCGGCCGTCTCCTGCATCTGCGTCTCCATTGCGGCCTGGTGGTGCTGGTCGAGGGCCGAGGTAAACTGCGCGTGGGCCATGGGCGGGTAGCCCTGCAGCGCCGGGTGTATGCTCGGATCGGCACCGGCTCCGGGCCCGTTGGGGACGAAGACGCTGTGGCCTGCTGCGGCGGCCAATTGTCCGACGTGCTGCGCGTCGTCGGCGCTGGGATGGTGGTGGTGGTGGAGGTGATGGGTGTCGTCGTGGACGGCGTCGTCGAGCTCGGGCGAGCCGGAGGCCTGGGGGTGGAATGGGTTGTGATGCTGCTGGTCCTGATTGAGTTGTTGCTGGGCGCTCGCGGTCGCGGCGAGCAACTGCTGGTCGAGAGCTTCTTGCGAGACACGCCCGCCCTGTGTTCGTGCCTTTGGTGTTGGCTTCGTGACTCTGCTGGCGCGACCGCCCCTTGCCGCTCGGTTTGAGCGCTGCATTGAGCGAAGTTCCTTCGTCTCGAGGACTCGGGACGGAACTTGGAAGAACGGGAATGAAATATGTCGGTGGTCGACCGTCGTGTGTCGATGGACTTTTGACAGCTGTGATGGGTCTTGGGCCAGGTGTTACGCCTGTTTCGGTCGCTTTTCTGTGCTGAAAATTGGTGCGAGATGCAGAGAAGGTGAATGGAAAATTTTGCCAGCTGGGCGACCAGCAGGAAATAGTGGAGGTTGGAGATTGCCACTTGCCAGGGTTAGAAGCTTGGACCACCATAGCATGCATGTACCTTCCTCGTACTAGCTCGCGGCAAGGAGCTTTGTCGTCGGCGCTACTCCCGCTGCAAACTTTATTCTCATGCGATTTCTACAGATCTATAGAGCTAACACGGCCAGATGGCGTGTACCGATGATATTTGCGATGATGAATTGACCTTCAGCTTTTGTTTGAACCCTCAAGATACGTTGGAGGTGCATACCTCATCGGAACAGGTGGTGGTGCCGCCAAATTACAAATTCACCGACATGACCAGCAGCCGAAATTGTTAGGGTCCCCTAACACGCTAATGTGTTCCGCAGGCCCTGTTTGCTCGAATTTCAACCTGGCCCTCACCAACCATGGTTGTCTGTCACAAGCCAGTACCCGAAAATGAGGTCCATGACAATTTCCAATGCTTCACCTGAGAGCCGAAGGGCCTTCCTACCTCGGACACTTATTCTCTTTGAGAATCCCGGGTTCTTTTTTCTCAGGTCTGTCATGTCACTTTTTCAGGAACCATACCCGGATATTAGGAACTTTGACGTATCTCGGTCACATCAGTTGGCAATAAATCGCGGAGCAGCAGACCCGTAAAGCGATCCTCAACTCCGGTGGGGGTGGTATTTCGCCGAAGCGAATGGCGGCAGCAAACGCGCCAAATGCCGTCGATTGGATGCCAGAGCTCCGGGCATTACTGACCGTCCCCCCAACCCCCCTTCTCCCTTAGGACCGAAGCCAGGGAAAAAAATGGAGGAGGTCGGCGGCGATACTGCTAGGAGATGTCTCTGGATTGGCTGTCGGAAAAGCGCCAGCTGTAAAAGACATATCCAGAATATTTAGCATGTGAGTTTTGAGGCGGGCAGCCGGTTCCGCAATCCCTGCTTGCGTGGCGAATGGACTTATGGTTCCCTGCATCTTTGAATGGATGGAAGCGTATGGAGAAGCGTTTCCTCACAGCCTCGGTCAAATTTATCGTACCTCTGCATTTCTTTTATCACATTAAACTTAGGCCATTTCAGAGGATATGGGTTTAGTGTGTCTACCGAGTTTGGTTGACACCTGTTTGGCTACAAAGAACCTGTAAGGCAAAGTAATTGTTTCGCGTAACCAACAAACTCGCGTCTGCTGCTCGACAAGGACGAGCTCTTGCTGTGCCTGCACCAATCCTCCGAAGAATCAGAAAGCTTGACAATCTGGGGCCTAGGACTGTGTATCGGTAATGAATAGTCAAATGAGGGGCTCGCGACATGTCACCTTAGATCGATATTCATTCACGCCTTGATCTTTTCGATGCTGAACTCCACCGATCGGCATTTTCACAGGTCGCGCGAATCAGTGAAGAAGTCCACATCGCCAACGCGTCAAAGCTCCAGAGGCTTATTGAGTTGCAAACGCAAATGTTGTTCGTCCAAATGGACACGACCTACTGTTCCAGCTCTGTCATCAACCTCCAATACTATTCTGCAACATTCGTTGACCTGCAGTCTCCTTCGTGCAGGCTGCCTGCATTCGGTATCGATAATGCCTTGATGGGGTGCCACGACGGGTCCGGTCGGTCAGCAGAGAGGGCTTAGTTGCCACCCTTTTTACGCCAAGATTTCAGCGGGAAGATCGACCCCATCTGCCCTCAATGTGAATGAATGGAATTGATAGCGGAACCACTGGCAATGCTGATCTTACGGATGGGTTGTATTTATTTAAACGCTTTCTCTCCTAGAATTTGGGCACGAGATGCCTTTTCCCCACCTTTAAAACAATCTCCGTGAAAGACAAACATCTCACGGTACATTTGGCTATTTAACAGGCCCTCGTCTTGTCATCAACGCAATTCTCTTGACGGGCTTTGCTTCTTGAAGTGGACAAGTATATGCCTTTGGCGCGGCCATGAGGCAAGAAGAGACATGACCAGCTGAGCCTCTAACCCGAAGAACTCGAAGTGCTACTCGTGTAAAACAAAAACATAAAGGCGTTAGTCCCGCAACTGCATCGTTCATCGAATCTCATATTCCCAAATATACGACCTACCACCAGCAGATATCAACAAAATGCCAGTAACAATATATCCCGGCAGCCACCCGGCCGAAACCTACTCAAACAGTCGTTTCAAACACGTCTCCTCCCCAGAAACGCTCCTCCAAGCTTCCCTCACCGACGATGCAGGCTTGAACACAAGCCTTCCCAAATCCCTCGTCAAGACGTCATTTCACGATCTTACTAGCGCCGACCGCCACCACGCCTCCAAAAACGGCTTTGTACACGCCACAATCGAAGCATACAACAACCACCAACACCTAGTCATCCGCCCCGAAGATGTCTGGTTCGCCGTTTTAACCCAAGTCAGCGTGTACGTCAACGCCAACTCGGAAGACCTGCGCGATGTATTCGTCGCCCACGAAGGCAAAAAGGACCTAGTCCTCATGGACGACTCCTTGCAGGGAGACGTGACGAAATGGGACCACGGCAAGTTGGCGTTTGAAATGACCAAGCTGATGGAGACGAATATCAAAGACCCCAAATGGAGAGAGTGGGTGTTGCCGACCTTTACGACGACAAACAAGACGGACCAGGCGGTTGCCGGCGTGATTTTCATGGGCACTCTGCAGAGCTACTTTACGTATTCGTGGGGGTCACGATGCGGGTTGCCGTCCGTCACGGTCCTGGGCGAGGTGCAGGACTGGATTGCGATCCGGGATCGGTGCAAGGCGAGGTTGCCACTGCTCGGCAAGGAGGTTGTGCGGTGGTTGAGGGTGCTCCAACCGGTGCTGGACGGGTTTGTCGAGAGCTTTCGCAAGCCCGAAGGGAGGAAGGCGGTCGACTTTTGGAGGCGTGTCGTGGATGCGCATGTTCCCAACGGGAGCGGCACGACGACGTATTCGGGTTGGATCACGGCGTTTTGCTACTGGGACGAGAAGGGTGCGTGCATTCACGAGGCGAACTCGGGTATGTTTGGCAGCGTGAGGATTACACATGGGGAGATTCCGGTGGGGTTTACGAAAGTGCCCGTCACGCTACTGCTGAATGGGATGCCGATACCGACGGAGATGATTGCCGGGTCGTTAGGATTTACGGTGAGCGATTCGAAGAAGCCGGATCCAAAGACAGGGAAGGTCATAAAGCTGGACACGATACAACCAGAACTCGGGTGGTTCATGTACAGGACTTGAAGGCAGCACATTCTCGAGGAGTGGGATGCGCGTCTCGGGCAAATTGGCGAAGGAGGCCACAAAACTGCCACTCATGTATCGGCGTCGGGCCATCGAATCATTTAGGGCTTGGGCATACCCAGGGACACGTCTGCATCTGAACTTCCTTCAAATTCCAAGTCTATTACGGTCTAGGCCCTCCGTTCTATTGCCATATGGTCCCGCCCCTCCCTCCTGTCGCATCATTCCACGCCCTCATAAACCCCCGCATCCCCCCTTCCCCGGCCTGGCTCGCGTCCACTACCTCCTTTGGCAACTTATGAGCCGAGTACTGTCCCGCGCTAAAGTTATACGCCGCCTGGTCTTCCGTCTCGATGACGCGAAAGTCCGGCTGGAAATCCTCGTCGTCATCCGTCGTCTCCCCGGCGCTACTCTCCTCGGCCAATGGCTCAGCGGCCCCCTGGGTGACGGATCCCAATATGGGCTGCGGAACCTGCACCTGGAGGAGCTCATGCCATCCAAAGAGGAGCGTGTCAGTTTTCGGAGACCAGGGGTTGATGTCAACGAGCTTGAGGTTCCCCAGGTTCCTTGTCGCACCGCGATCCTCGGGAATGTAGACGTCGAAAACGAAGCAGTCGTCTGGGAACTCGAAGCAGATTTTTTCCTCAAAGAACCACATGATACGCTCCTGGATCACGCCTTTGAGCTCAGGGAGCCAGTCGTAGTAGCCTAGGTCCCGCTGTGTTATCCCCACCAGCCGCCTGTACTTTACGAAGCACCGAAACTCGAGAGAAGGTCGGAAATCTATGAATTGCCGGAGGGCGAGTACGGGTTGGTGCACCGCGATCTGCGACGATGACTGGACGCAGCCATCGAAGGCGTGGTCGAGGTCGTGGTTTATGAAGCTGGATGACTTAAGGATGAGATAGATATCGTTGGCGGTGGTGCACTTCATCGTGTTGAAGCGGGATATCCACGCGGCGTCCTTGGGTGCTGACCAGTTCAGCTTTGGGGCTACGCTGCCGCCCAGCTCTTTTATAGTCCTCTCTAGCGTCTCGTGGAAGCCGGGGAACCGCTTGTCTGGCGGAACGGGTACTTCTCCCTCTGAGGCAGTGTCCGAGTCCGAGTCGGTATCATCGAACCTCTCTATCCGCGCCGGAGCAGTATGGGTTGTAGCGGTTGGTTGCCATGCGTCATCGTCGTCTTGGTCTGTCGCGTCTTCGGCGAGAATGATTCCATCTTCACGGATGTATGACACGACCTCCGGGGGAAGGGGTATTATTTTGGATTTAAAACACCACGAGCTAAATCTGTAAGACAACATATGTTAGCTGCGAGTAAAGGATGCGCAATTGTTCTCGACACTGACTTGGGGTACCATTTGTCGTAGGAGCAATTGAGGATGTGTTCTCGCGTCACTGGGGGGAATCGAAGTCGCTGTGATGTGGGGAGGAGGCCATGCTCGCGGTTGCTTTCACTTGCTGGGGTTGACTCGAATGTAGGCATATTGCGGTTGCTTTTCCAACACCAAAAGATTCTAGTCCAACCCTGAAATTGTTTCGAAATTCCTGTGAATGGGAAGAAAATTGAGGGGATTGCTTTTGCCCAAGAAACTAGTCAACGATGACTCTTCGAGCTTCCCAGGCCTGGAAATCGCCCCTCCATTACATTGGTTCTGCCGGCACATACCGCCAACCCCACTAGAAAAGATGCCCCCACTTGCCGGCAGCGGTCGTGCAGGATTGAGCCGTCCTAAATCGCCTTGATGCTTGATGTCAACTTTTGGAGATTTCCCTTTCCAGCCTGGGACTGGTCTACTTAAGCAGTTGGCAGTGTAACGGCTGCAGAAGAGATTCAGTTGTCCTTGTGGCCGCCAACGGAATCTGTCGCTACAACTGTCAGCAGCTGTAGTCTCTACCGGCTTCGGTGCCGTAAAGGGACGGCTGCCTGACAATACCTGGCCCCGCGAAATCTTTCGGCGCTTGACCGAGCCCACAAAACCTGTGAGAACAATTGAAGTATATGCCAGCTGTTTCCTACAGATGTAAAGGCTGACGCCAATTTGCAAAGGCTTGGTGGGAGGAGACAATGTTTGACCTTGGTGAGCCAAAGAAAGGTCACCCGAGGAGGGTAATGGAGAATTTATTATATTTTGCAACTCGTGCCGTGGCTTTCCAGCGCATGATTTTGGTCTAGAATAAAATATTTCACGTTTTTATTACCAGGAGGCCGTAGTCGTAGTCTACAATTCCCGCGCCTTGAAAGTTTGCATTTCAGACTTTGATTCCACCTGGAAGTTTGTCGGGGAAAAGGCATCTCTAATCCCGTTGATCTCGCGAATCACTGGGATTTCCAAACAGGTGCTGGAGGATAGAAGGGCGCTGCCGGAAATCTCGATAGCGGCTCGCATGTCGTGGGCCGCGTCTCGCCGAACGACAAGACCAGAAGATATGGCATACTGTCTCATGGGCATATTCGACGTCAATATGCCCATGCTCTACGGAGAGGGGGAAAAGGCCTTCATGCGACTGCAGGAGGAGATCATAAAGTCTTCGAACGACATGAGTCTCTTTTCTTGGACGACTGAAACGAGCGATCAATATTCTGGGATACTTGCATCATCCCCTGCGAAGTTCGCATCTTGCAATGGCATACTTACTCACTACAACAATACCCGCAGGCTCAATGGTGAGTTCAGCATGGCTAATAATGGCCTTCGACTTAAGACGTCTCTTCTTTGTTCTTCCGAAAGCGGCAATTGCTTTGTCCTCCCTTCATTGGGACTACGTATATCGACGGCGACGGCCACAACCTCGGCATCTATCTCGTTAAATACGGTGCAGACCAGTTTGTCCGACAGCGCCCTAGCACTTTGATGGCAGTCTCCAAGTCTAATTACGCTCGGACAACATCTCGGACGATCTATATAGACCATCAGATCTCTCAACCGGACATCAGGGCCATCACCCGTAATCGGCGGCACGCGCTACACTTTCCCTTACACGAAGACTGGGTACTTCAATACGGTCTTCCACGAAGTCTCTGGGATCATCCGAACCGCCTCGTACTCACACCTTCCGAGATATCAAGGTGCTGGGGTGCAGCGGTTCTGTCGTGGAAGAAGCGGGCGAATACTGTGAATCCGACCAAGACGCTGGACGTTGTCGTGATTTGCTTCCTCCAGCAGTCGGCTGTGCCGGGAATACCTAACCTGGCCTGCTTCTTGCTTGATCTTCAAACATGGGGTGCCATTCCTGAATACCTCCTAGAAGAGCCCGACGTCATGGTGGAGTCGCAGTTGATGGTCGAACGCGGTATCACTAGCAAACTGGTCGTCGATGACGAACATCACAAATTTTTAGTCTGTTGAGTGGGAGCGAATGACCATTCCTATCATATCTAGTGAAGAAGTGGTATTTTGTATTCAAGTCGACGGGGCGGCTATGAAGAAGAAAATATAATGGTACCAGGTCCGCCGTTGCGGTTCATGTTAGCACAGATTTCTACCCATAAACTAGCTGTAGTGGGCTGAAAGGCCGTAAAAGCCTCGGCGACCTTCAGCCATGCGTTATAAGGACGCATCAAGCATATCATCAGGGTCCCACCCGCTGCAAACACATCCAATTCCAATACGTATAGATCCTTGACAGTTGCAGCGAGGAGTGGGAAAACGACCCGCAAGCCATTGCAGCGTGGAGTATATCGAAACTCTACACCATGCGTCGCTGTTCGCTACAACCTCGAGCTCAAGGCTTTTCTCGTCTGAGCTCCTCCATAACTCTAACACCTATAAACTTTGCAGGCACCGCCGATCTGGTTCCTTCGGTTCACGGAAACATTGCGTCAGTTCGTGCGCGAAGACGCGGCTTGTCTCCAAGTCGAAGTCGCTGAGCTCGAGCGGCCCGCCACCTGCATATGCACAACCACTAGGCATCATCGCAACTAGGTGCAATGTAGAGAGGCCTCGCGTAGACTCCCCAACGAAGGCTAGTGCGGGCTCGAGTGCGAGTAGGTAGGGCTAACTAAGCTATCTCCTGTTTTCGTCGTACGGGCTTACTGGTAGGGCATGCACATAGGCGCCATGATTCCTGAGTTAAAATAGCACACATCGATTCCTTCGCAAACTATTGAGAAGCGGCGTACAGACTACGGGGCCGGCCGGTGTGTTAATACATTCAATTTGCTAGCTCGGCTCTAAGATGACCTTGCAGACTTCGTTATGGGCGTCTTCAGGGGCAAGGTGGAGCGGCCTCTTGCTCTCTCCAAAGTTGATTGGAACCGGGAACATAGAATGCGACGTATGGCGTGTCGTAAAGGCATCCACCCTTCCATCGGCTCTCCTGATTAGACTCACCCCCACGGATGCCACGTTGACTCTCTCGTCGATCGAGAGAGTCCAGTGAAGGTGGGGGGGAGTTCGCTGTCTTCTGACTTGGTGGATGCATCGGCGCCGCTGTCGATGAGGCATTTTAACAATTCTAAGATGGCCCGATCGACACGCACATAACAGTGATGTCTACCCTTTTGTATTTCTCTGGTTGATATCGAATTTTGATGTTAGTAGCCTTTAAGGAGGCTGAACGGACCAATGGCGGCAACAGCATGAATGATTCGGTCTCCTTTGGTGTTGGAAACTAAATCTGGGAGCTATATTCTCGAATGGAGGCTCTCAGAGAAGAACTCCTCTGCCATTAGTCGCAGCTGCGTGAGGCTGTGACGCCATTGGTCATCATTGAACCAGCTTGATCCGGCGCCACCGTAGCCGTATTTTAAGAGTTCTTGGGTCTGGGTAGCCCGTGAAGGACTCAATCACTTCAGATCCGCAAGTATCATGCGTGATCCTCGAACAGTTTGGTCCCGGGCGCTTTGACAACGAAGATTTGCACCGCTGGCTCAATATTTCTCATCGTCTGCCACCAGTAGTGGCGAGCCTGAGTCAGGTCGTTAGATTCTGGAAGGATATGGTAAAAAATATGCCGTAAGATGTGAGCTACCTTGAATTCAAGTTTATACCTGTCAATATTTGGCTGAGAGCTAAGGTACTTCAGTCAGCTACCAGCTTTGAATCATAGCAGATAAATCCCAGGCGTTAGGATCCATTTCCCAACCCCCGCCAGAGCGAGAATTTCATCGATGGCCTCAAAAGGAATGACTTCTTTGAGGCGCTCTTCCCATGCAGGTAATCAGGCAGTACGAAGCTAAATGGATATTTTCCATCAAAGGCCACAGACCATGCCACCAAACCACATGGATACACATTTGTCAGCTTGCGCTTAGAAGTGGGAAATGGGAGAGAGACTATTCAGGAGCCCGCTAGGTTCTAGTACCACCGATTATGACAGTGGGTTACGCTGAGAAGGAGCCAGGCATAAAAAGAAGCATAGAGTTATTAGGCTCCAGTCGTAGCCTGCCCGAAGGTAGGTGTAATAGACATACATGTATTGCTGACAAGCACCTGAGCTAACTACAACGAATCTCCGGTCCCTATGAAGGAAGAGGAACCTGCCCAGTGCACTTTTGGTAATTGTCAAAATCTGCCAGGCAGACTTGCATAAATCCAATTGCTTGACCTTCCCCGTCCCTTCCAGCATTCTGTGGCTCCGACGCGACAAGTTTAGGGTTGGCGTTTATGCAGAAGAAGAGCTTCCTCTTGTTTATGAAGTCGATTAGTTGGCTCTTCTGGATTGGCGGTACCCCGTCTGAGAATCCTCGCCGCCCCGCGTCCTTGCCTAGAGTCAAGAAGCAGTTACCTGATGAGGTTAAGCGCCACCAGTCCCAGTCGAGGGGGTTGCCTCTCCCACGAGCAAAGTCGACTATTTTGGAGAGGTCATTTTCGTTGTTAATGTCGATGGTATCGCCAAAGTTATTTTTTAGGTTGTCAATAACGCCCTGGCAATCTTGTTCGCAACTGTTCCCGGGAGAAGGCGGGGGCGGAGACGGAGATGCCGGTGGGAGTGTGCTGCCTGTTGAATCTTGCCTGTTGATCACGTCTTGTACTTCTTGTGGTAGCTGAGCAATGAACTGGGGGGTTGCCTCATCGGGAGAAAACCAACGGTCCTGAATGGCTTGGCCCGTCGGGAGGTCGACGGGGCGGCCGATAGAAATTCTGTAATCGACATTCTCCACATTTGCGCTGCCCGTAGAGACCTTCTTTGAGCCGTCGATACACTGGGATATGATTTCATCCTGGTTGGTGGCCTTTAATATTTGAGTTCTCAGAGGTCTGAAAGAAAACGAGTACCTACCATCACCCGGCTGCAAGGGCCCAACTGCGCATTCCCTCCATTTGGGCCAATCGTGAGGGTTTTGTTTAGTGTGACAGAGATTTTATCATTCTCATTGTAGAAAATGCTTTCGATAATGCATCTCCCGCCCAAAGCCGTACAAGCGCCATCCTGGCCAAAGTTGCAAATTGTATCTCTCATGCTAGGAAGGAGGTTGTCGCGCACTTTAACCTCTTGAAAAACATTGTCAGGAACGATAGTGTTGCGTGCCTGGCTCCCACAGTTGACAGCAATGTTCTGCGATGCCACACTGATGGTGTGGACGAGGGCAGCAACTACGGCAGAAGAGCGTCGAGCCATCGGGTCTTGGAAGAGAGAGAAAGAAGGACAAGGGAAAGTAAGGTGCTCCAGCAGTGTTGGAAGAGGTATCTGGGGGTAAATAGACGACTGGATGCAGAGAGTAAATATGAATTCAGTGGTACTATACTGGTCTGGCGGTTTCATTAAATATTTTGCAAAATCGCCTGCGCCCACTTAAGCACAAGTGACTTTGAAAATAAGAGCTTGTGTGTCCTAAATTTAGCGATAAATAAACTGGATCCATGAAACACCGCCACTGCTGCACGTATGACTTGTTTCAAATTCGAGGGCGTGGTAGAGGAAAGGGGTTTTCTATTGCAAAAGCAAGGCAATGCTGGCCTCGTCTCCGTGCGGCCCCCACGACAAAATCGCTAATAATAGACTGATGATTCCTAGAAACGCCATTAATGCAATACGGCGCTATATAATGCTGATTGCGAAATAATGCACAAGAAACCAAATCACAAAAGATGTGTGGGATATAAGTATTGGCGTTTCGTATTCAACCACCCTGATTTCGCACGTCTAATACTTCACTCCTTATTGACTATTCGTTTTTTTCTTCTATTTGGTTTTAGACCCATTTGCTCTTGTCGGGTCCGAGCCTCAGCCTGTCTCTGCGTATTCGCACGTACCATCATTCTTTCAAGATGAAATTGTTTCTTGGCATCCTTTGGGCCCTTTATTCTGTTCAGGCTTCTTACGGGTATAAACTCGACAACCCACAATGGAATAGCCGTGAGCTGAAAATTTCAGCAAGTTCACAAAATGGCTCCTCTCATGCAGACCTGATCTCTAGCCACACGTCTAAGCTGGTGCCTCGGTCTCGATTTTTCAGATTTAGAGATTTAACGACCAGCCACGCGCAGGAAATGAGCCCGGGGGACCAAGAGGTCGTCCGAGCCGCGTTTGAAAATGCCCGCCTGTATGGAATTGCCATGCTGCGAGTTCAACGCAACGATGCTTTGTACACTACTGTGTTTGGCGATCCAACCGGTGAGATGTATGAGACCGTAATGCGTGAGTGAAATCATATCTAGGGATTCCTCGTGAGGATAGGCATTGACTATTTCCCAGAAAACGTCCGCCGAGTTGTTAATATTCTAGGGGAAGCTACCGAGGAGCAGTTACTGTCACCTCTTACAGCGGATGATGAGGTTCAAGCCCCGATGTTCATCTACAGGGTATGCCACTGCTGTTGAGCCAGATCATCCAGTTTTTGTTAACGCGATGAAATAGGCGTCACCCCAGCCGGGTTCCGCTGTCGAAAATGCCGTAGGATGGGTTGTTGGCTCCACAATTAACTTTAGGAGCGAGTTTTGGAATGACTTAACTTTCCCCGCCGCAATACCAGGGATTGCCAGAGAGCGTGACAGGGAGAATCCTGATTACATTGACCGCATCGCCACACACAATAGAGGCGCTATCGTCTTCCATGAGGTGGGAACTTTTACGGATGAGCCGAGAAGTGATACTGGACCTGAAAGAGCTAACCATTCCGGGTGACTAGCTCATTCACTTCGTCTCTCAACAGCGAATGCAACGCGTCATCGAGGCTGCCGCGGCAGCCGGCGCTCAGCCCCCAACGTTTAGAACCACCACCAGCAATGTAGTCGACATGCGCATGGACGGCTTTGCAGCACGGCCAGGTACACCAGAAGCTGCAAGAGATGGCGAATTCCTGTTTGGAATTGAACCCAGTGCGCGTGCTTACGACGCGGATTTGGTTGGACGATTGGCGCGATTGACATATGGCAGGTATGCCGCGACGTTGAATGCACATAGCTATACCATGATGGCAGTAGGTGAGTTGATAACTCTTAGGGGCATCCTACCAAACTTCCACACGTCTTAGAAGATCCGCCGTTCTGACCCAGCCAACGGCCAGCCGCACTCCTGAACATCCCGGCCTCCGTCTTCGTTCCCAGAATCCCCAACGTACCCCAGCAGGACGGTCCGACTCATCAAACAAGCGTGTATACTGCACGGATAGAGATAAATAACTCGGCACTGACGGACGCGTTGAGGGAAAGAGAGAATAGGTCCTTTTTGGCTATGTTGCTGGGCGTGGAGAAATTTCTGCCGGATAGCTTCAGGAATGGCCACGACCTGTGATTTGTCCGGTTAAGTCCCTCGCTTAAACCCTTGCAAGTAAAAAGTCAGACATGGTTGTTTTGGGTACTGTATGATTCTATGATGTGTCGCTTGCTGTTGTATTTAGAATCCGCTGCGGTTAGCATGAATAGAGCTTCATAGATGACTCATTTATTGGAGACTGTCGCGTACTACATGTCTTGTCCTCTGGGATTAACAAATCCTTGTAGTTATTCCAGGTGGAGCTCCGGGAAAAGAATGACGCAGTAGTAATTAGAGACGATAATAATGACAACGATACGATCATTCCATGTTTTGGTATCTAGTAACTACGTATTTGTCTTGTAGCGTTGAAGATTTGCTTGAAATTCGATGAATCATTTATGCGAATGAGGCGAAAGAAATTCAGCCCGCGGTATGATATGTCGGGGTTTTCAGGGAACTTTGGGTTGCATATTAGCTCTGTACAGTCGGGCGGATAGATAGACTGTTTCCAGGCATCCCGGGTCCTAATACCATCTTGGCTTTGGCTACAGCTTGCCATCCCTCTCCAAAAAGATGGCTGCTTCAAACAGGGCGGTCAGATACTAGGAGTTTATACGGCATTGTAACCCCTAGTCTGTTAGAGTTCCGCGTATATGAAACATATGCACTTACAAATTGTCTTAGATGCCACGCAGGCCTTTAGGAATCATGTTTCAACCTGGTCTGTATAAATATTCTAAAAACGGTCGCTTGCCTTAGGTGCATGTACTTTATAGTTCGACGCGAATGTTCCTCCTATTCTACCTCCAGTATCTCTGTCAGGTTATAGTAGGTGTCACCTATCCCACCACTTGACAAAGAAACCCCCAAAACACTAGAGCTATCTTTCTCCTTAAAGTGCTAGGCATGATGATAATCTATCCTGAGCTTTGAATTCTTCTGTGTAATATCTTCCTTTTTGGTCAATTCTTCTTGTCGAGTTTCTTCAACAAATATTAGTCTCCCCTTTCTAGAATCATCTGGGTTTTCAGAACTATATTTCGATATTATGCCATTTTCAATTCTGTTGGTCTCGAACAGACAACGTCTATATGGTCAAATAGTCGCGAAGTTGCTACAAAAACCCCCGCAAGTATGTCTACTAAACCAGGTTCTGTTCGCGCTTTAATTCATTGGAGTTTGTCCGTAATTGAGCCGCTCGCCTCATGATTTGAGTCGCAGACTTTACAACACCTTCATTCTCAGTTGCGGCTGCAGTTATCTGTATAGACTGCGGCTTTCCTAGTTTCTCCGCCGGCTTTTAATCGCCTTTTTTCATAGAGCTTAGTCACCATCATCAGCTATCTCCGATTTAAGTCTAACATTACCAACTTTCCTCAAGCTAGTGCAAAAACATGCTCTTTCCTGGCTGGATAAATGAAAGACTTTTTTCCGCCTCCATAGATCCATTTCGCAGCCATAACATTCTCATAACACACAGCCCCCCAAATCACTCATGTGAAGGATATACCCCCTCAGGCACATCTGGCAACATCGCACACTGCGGCACTAGCGGAATGGGACGCTCCCTTCCCGAAAATCGAGCACAGCTCGCCATCATCCTCCACCATGTTCATAAACCAATCGACTGTAAGTTATTCCTCCATCTCATCGTAGCTTGCCAGTGTTTCGTTACAAACTGCAAATACAATTGGTGCTCTAGATGTTTCCTGTGGCCGAATTCGCACAAGGCCATCCCCTTCCGACAACATGACGGTCATTTCGCCCCAACCAAAGTTGACGTACATGTAGCGCTGCCTTTGGGCTCGCCCTGGGCATCCCCAACGGACAGGCCGGCGGTCCCGGGGTCCAGTTCTGTGTTGATTGCGGATCACCACTGGTATTTTTCCGGACGGGTGCCGTGTTAGTAGAAGTTGTTGCCGTAACTCATGCCGTGACTTATGCCGGGGGCGGCAAGCACCGCGCGGGCGATGGAGACAACCGTATGTCAGGCCGCGACCTCGGAGCCGTTTACCGAGGGTGTCATGTACCCGAGCAGGGTCGGTGAAGTTGATGGCTGTTAAGGATCGAAATGATGGGACGAGAGCTGGCTGGTTTACAAAATTAACGTTACGACGTCCTTCGGCAGGGTAGGCTGATGAGACCTGAAATGTCTGTATTGCGGATCTTCATCTTCGACTTTTCACAGGATCGTAAGATTTACAGAAATTCATTGAGTATTTGTTTCTCTATAGCCGATGGCAGTCGTACCGACAGCCGCCAAGCATAGAAAATTATAGAAAATGAGTGAATCACTTCCACCCGCAAGAACGAAATACCGGTGTACGAAAGGTATGTCTTCTAAAAGGCTATGCTAAGACTGCTGATATCTATGGTAAATACGAGGGTTCCCAGACTAGTTGAAAAGATCGGTAGGACATTCTATTCTAGTCTAAGTTCTTTTAGAATGTTTTCGCTCCAGTTTGTATGGAGCTCAATCCGTACGGTACATGACAGACGGTCGCTAACTGCCCCTCAGTTTATTCACTATCCCGGTTCATGTGTGGCAGACCACACTATCTCATTTTGCATCCAACAATGTCTTAAATAGGTACCATTTGTATCCAGTAGGTAGCCGTCTGCTATAGACCAGCCGATAGCCCCACTCTGTCTTTTTACCTACAGCTGTATCGGTATTCGTATCTCTTATCGGCAGGGCAGGGGTCTAGAGATCCCTGCACACCTTTTAATTACGGATTACATACGTAGGTGGAAACGGAGGACGGGGCAGCATCGGGTGGGTCCGTCTCTAACCAACGCCTTTCAGCAATGCAGGCGGTGCCTATTTAGGACACTGTTCCGGCCAACATCTTTTAGCATAGCCTCCGTAGAAAACATCCTTTTGTACACCTTAGCAATTGTCCGACAATCATACGCGGCATATTTTTGTGCCGTGCTGCGGTGTCAGCACCGACCGTCGGCTCTTTCGGTAGCGCCCCCGCCGATCCGATAGGTATTGCAGAAAGTTGCCGCGAAGCTGTATCGCTCGCAGACCGAAGCAAATTCCACGTCGTTGGGAACTCGGCTCCACATGGACGGGGAGCGGGCGATCCCAAGGCCCGACATCTTCTCATCTCGTTCTGCAAGTCAAGAATAAAAAGCCGACTTCGTCTTGACGCAATCGTTGCATTCCAGCGTCGGGCCTTGATTCTCTCCGGTTTTCCCTACCACGAGGGAGAAGGGATGAGTTTGGTGGGAATTAGGATATTCTAAGGAGGCTGTGACGATTATTCTGCGCGGCTTTGGGTGTTCCGAACCAGCCAGGAGCAACAATCCAGGGGTGGCATGATGAGGATACTTCATTTTACACACCATGAGTCGCAAACTGGCCCCGGGGAACTACGATGGTTACGTATTGATGTCGTCTTGGGCCGGGCTGAGAGGCTGGGAACCGAATAATTAATCAATGAAAGTGATGCTTTTGCCTGGCTAGACGGGATTTGTCTTCGTTATATATCACGAGATTCTCGCCCGAGTTTTCTCCATGCTTCCGAACAAATCCTCTCATCTCGGTCCACATTCATCTAGGAAAGACACTGCACAATAGTACCACGCGTTACTCCTACCCTATCATTTGTCACAATGGTTTTCAAGGCAGTCGCTCTTGCCCTCATTGCATTTGCGGCCACGGCCCAGGCCGAGACTCACATTATCAAGGCTCTTGGTCAACCGGGTCCCCACTTCGAACCCAGCAAGATCACCGCTGCAGTGGGTGATACGCTCGAGTTCCACTTCTACCCCCAGAAACACGATGCCGCAATGGGTACCTTTCAAGCTCCCTGTAAGCCGGGACAAGGCGCTTTCTGGTCTGGTTACGTTCCCATGGCGGAGGGTATGAGCGTAAGTCGTTGCGAAACTGGAGAATATTCCGCAGAATTTTGAGGCTGATATCTAATAGGAAACTACCTTCTCCGTTGAGGTCAACAACACTGACCCAATGGTCTTCTACTGCTCGGTGGCAAGTTATGCCCTCGATCCCGGCAACTTCTAGCATAATCTAACGATGAATTTCCAGGGTATGCACTGCGCACATGGTATGTATGGAGTTGTGAACGGCGCGGGTGATTTCACATTTGAGAGCTACGGCCAGCATGTGGACGGCGTTGTCGGTGTTTCGCCGCAGCCCCCGGCCGGCTTTGGGGGCGTCCTCAGCACGAGCACGAGCACGAGCACGAGCACGAGCACGAGCACGAGCACGAGCACGAGTATGAGCACGGACACCACCAGCGGTACCTCACCGAGCGGTACCGCCGGCCTGCCTAGCAGCTCCGAGACG
>Ga0247774_1000474_pt1 | contig 19941 bp, 10 predicted proteins | sample UWRJL001104B6_FD_179933 | JGI IMG/M metagenome (GOLD analysis project Ga0247774, IMG submission 179933) | Plant litter microbial communities from Arlington Agricultural Research Station in Wisconsin, United States - UWRJ-L001-104B-6 | ecosystem: Environmental > Terrestrial > Plant litter >... | reverse complement strand
TATTTTTGCAACATTCTCAGAGCTTTTCTGCCGTGAAGCCCCGCATTCCCAAATTCTCTTTTCCTCTTCTAGCCGCACAAAAATCTTGATAGGACACCTCCCGTATCGTGTCGCGTCACTTGGAGCCACCAGCCGAGGAAGAACGCGACAAGCGCGCCATCCAGTTCGAATCCAGCGCGCGCCGACACCTCCAGATATGGATCAATCCTAAATCACTGCTTCCAGAGTAGAGCTACGAAGTTGGAGGCATCTAGGAGGCGTGACTTGAAGTTTCCCGGCCCAACATGGCGCACGCAATGCTCACAGACGAAGACCTCCAGCAGAGTGCCGCGCAGTCGGACGACGATCTCAATTACTCTGGCAGCGGTCAGTCGCAGACGCGTAGTCAGCTGAACCCGGGGGTTTCCGTTACGAATCAAGCTGTGGAATCTTCGAACGGTTCGCGCCACGGCGACGAAGAGAACCTACACATGCATGACGCAGACCAAGAGGACGATGATATGAACAGGCCCGAAGACGAAGGCGATGCAGATCAGGGTGAGTCTGACGAGGAAGAAGAGAACGATGAGGACTCAGAAGAGGAAGAAAGGTCGCATCCCGAGGATGACGAGGACGAAAGTCGAGACGGTGGTGATTTCGATATGATCGACGATAACGATCAAGGAAATGGCGTCAACAGGAGTGCCCATGGCATCGAGGCTGTGCCAATGAGCATGTCAGAGGAAGGCGGCCAGGACGAGGACGAGGACGAGGACGAGGGAGTGGGTGCTGTTAAAATCAGGCCCGGGGATATGGATGATGACGACGAAGAGGCTGAGAGTGAAGGGTCGTCTTCCCAAAGTGAAGGTGAAGAAGAGTCGGATGCCGAGGAAGTCTGGGAAGAGACTGGCGAGAACGAAGACGAGGATTCTGATAACGAGGTACCCAGTAGCAATTGCGTGTTTTGCAAGGAAGACGAGGAACACGACCCAAGCGAGGAGTTTGAAGCCTACTTGGCCTGCACAGGTTGCAGTGACAATGCACACCAACAATGTGCTCGCGACGCTGGAGCCATGGCTCCGGATAACGGTATGCTCTTGCCCCACACCGACACGGCAGTCTACAATACCGGCATCATGTTATGATTAACTAATCTTCGGCATTACTAGGCCCGGAGAATTGGAGATGCCCCGATTGTGTCGACCAAGAGGATGAAGAAGAGGACATTGGGGAGGACGCAGCCACATCCCCTACAAGCCCAAGAGCCGCGCCAAGAATCACACGCGACCTTTTACCCTCTCAAAGAGGAGGCATGAAACCCGACTCACATTCGGTTTTCAATCAGCTGGTTATAGATGGCGACCCTATGGATGGATCCAGGCTGCTACGGAAACGAAAAACATCATCAGCAGATGTAGATGATCACGTCAAAAGCCTCCGGAAGCGCCGCAGACGGAACTCGGAGGAACAAACGGGCGAGACTGACTCGAGCCGACCGCAATCATCCCTAGCGCAGCGGCCGAAATCGACTCGCAATACATATGTTGCAGTTAATCGCGGACCAAGTTCAATTCTGGTCAACATGCAAGTTGGGCCCTACGCATTAAAAGAAATACTGGCCAGGCCGCCGCGGAAACGGTCCAACAGACGAGGTTCGCGATCGGCGCGCGCTAACGGGGCTAGAGCGGGCGATCTCGAGGCTGAGCAGCCACTGATGGCTCCATTCGTCTCGTCAGCCTACTCCCAACCCTTCTACTCGTTTTTCGACAAAGAGACGGATGAGCTCAAAGGGAAACCTTACGGCGGAATTCTCAGCGAAGCCGAGGCCGACACGTCCAAGACATTGCCCACAACCGAGGACAGAAGACGGTTCGATGAGGCCAAGCAGAGAGCCGAGGAGGAGTGGAGGGTGCGAGTCCTGGCCATGCAGGCCGAGGTACAAGCCCCGGTAAAGAAATCGCGGAAGTCGTCAGGCCCAGCAAGTCAAATAGAGTGCATCGAATTTGGTGGATGGGAAATCGACACGTGGTACGCAGCACCCTATCCAGAAGAGTACAGCAGAAACCGCGTCCTTTACATCTGCGAGTTTTGTCTCAAGTACATGAACTCGGACTACGTTGCGTGGAGGCACAAGCTCAAGTGTCCTGCCAAGCACCCGCCGGGGGACGAGATCTACCGCCATAGTTCTGTTTCTGTCTTCGAGGTGGATGGTCGCAAGAACCCCGTCTACTGCCAGAATCTGTGCTTGCTGGCCAAGCTTTTTCTGGGATCCAAGACGCTTTACTACGACGTGGAGCCGTTCTTGTTCTACGTCCTTTGCGAGTACGACGATCTGGGCTACCATTTCGTCGGCTATTTTTCCAAGGAGAAGCGATCGAGCAGCCAAAACAACGTTAGCTGCATCCTTACTCTGCCCATCCACCAGCGGAAAGGTTACGGCAACCTCCTGATCGACTTCTCGTACCTTCTCACACGCGCGGAGCAGAAAACGGGATCGCCAGAGAAGCCTCTTTCGGACATGGGCCTGGTCTCGTACCGCAACTACTGGCGCCTCGTCATGTGCAGGTATCTCCTCGACCACCACGACTTCCAGGCCGACAGGATAGACCAGAATGGCTTGAGCATCCGCCAAATTTCTGAGGACACGGGCCTCACTGCCGACGACGTCATTTCGGCTCTTGAAGGACTGCGGTGTCTTGTCCGGGATAGCCAGACGGGCTTGTACGGCTTCCGCGTTGATCTCGCATATTGCCGCAATTACGTGGCCAAGTGGGAGTCCAAGAACTACGTCAAGTTGAATCCAGCGGCACTTACCTGGACTCCCTATGTCATGGGCCGTAGCAGCGCTACCAATTTTGAGCTTGGCCCCGCCATCAACGCCATTGCCCCGAGAGAGGACGACGAAGCGCGAATAGTGAGCCACGCTACACCGCCCAGCTCGCAGGTCGCATCCAAGACTCCCCTGGCCAACGGGCACACTGCCGGTGAGAAGCACCAAGAAGCCGAAAAGAAGAAGGCGGCGGAGCAGCGAGACGTCATGAACTCGACCGAGGGTGGTGACGAGTCGAAGACGAGTGATGCAACGGAAGAAGATGAGGCGCCTTCCGCCAACGCTCGTCCGACATCCTCGACTCAGTGGATGCATCAATACAAAGACATCCCGCCTAGTAGGTTTGAAGTCTTCCCGCCCGTGGCAGGTGGCCGACGGGCTGATCGGCCTCGCTCTTCGGCCCCCCGCCCTCATGTGGTGAGGACCTACAGCAGCTCTTCACGCCCGAGGGCATCCACCGGCGGCGGGAGCAGCAGCGCAAGACGATCGTCAGCACGTCCGCGCACCAGCACCTCGCGGCGCAAGACTGGCGGGACGGGTCGTGGGCCCGGCCGGTGGCCGAAGGGGACTAAGAAGAGCGACTACGGCAACGCGGACAGCGGCCCTGGTCTCCCGCCAGCTTGGATTGCAGCTAGGAGGCTTAAAGTGCAGCCGGAGATACCAAAGGTGACGGCGGAAGAAGTAGCGAGAGCCAAGGGGGGATCAGCTGATGAAGGGAAAGAAATGAAAGATGTGGTGCAGGTCCATGTCGAGGATGGGCCTGCTGTGGTGTTGGCGGAGGACGCGAGTCAACTCAAGGCATACGTGGACATGGACTTGGACGAGGTAGTAGTCAAGTCAAGCGAAGACAGGGTCAAGGTTGCGGCTGACAGCGACAATGATGGCTTGTAATCGATGCGCGAGCCTAGTCCTTCGTGTTGGGAGTGGTACCCATGTACCTACTAGAGTCTCTGAATCCAAATCTAAAGTGAATAGGTAACTCTTGACCGTACCGTGTATTACTGTATCACGTCATTGCCAATGCTATATTATATATCTATGATCTTGAGTTCCTTTCCTTGCCCTGCTTCCTATGGTATTCTTTTCTCTCGGATGCTGCCAATGTGGGCGACGGCTGATCCTCATTCCTTCCGACGAGTATGCCAAATCAGAAAATAACAAATATTCAGGCAGCATAGCCAAATCGTCGAGGCCCCTCGCTGTCATGGCATTCGGTGCACCCAGCCTTGTGAAGGCGGAGGAATGACTACAGCTCCTCTTCCTCCATTGCCTGGCTCGACATCGATCCAACCTTCGGTTCGACCTGGGCTACTGTCTCCTTGGCAAGTACTCCGTCCAGACCAGTCAGTCCGGAACCGACAAGACCAGAGCCGACTTCTTTGCCAATACCGCCAATGCTTGGGCGGTGCTTCTTCAGCGGACTTCCCATGGTAGCCCCATCACCCGATATAGCAGCTGATGCCGATGGGTTGGTCACCTTGTCTCCAATTCCCCCCACACTTAAAGCCTCTATACCACGACTACCACCCGTGCCGGGGCCAGTCGGCGTGTTCGACTCCGTCCCTGCAATAGCGCCAGCGGGAAGACTCGTAGTCGCGGTCGTAGACGTGCCCGTGCCGATCGCATCTGGATCTGCGGAATGAGCTCTCTTTAACTAATACGACGCATCCAGATTAGCTAATAGTTTCCGCTTATTCAACGAAAGGGAGACTCACCCTCATCCGGCCAACACCGTCTGCCAGCTCCCCCTGGAAGGTACCTTCTTCAGGAGACAAGCTTGCTCCCATGTCCTTCTCGTCCACGTCTTGCATCTTGCCCAGCATCGCCTCGTCGTCATCGTCGTCATCGCTGTCATCGTTCAAAGCCCCACCGACACTCCCATTTGTCTTTTTGCGGGCCTTGCGTCGTCGTGCAGCGTCGCTGTTAGCGTCGCGGAATGCTGAGAAGCCGACGGTGCCACTTGTCTTGAGAGGTCCGAGGCTGGAGAAATCCAACTGCGTCGATCGTCGCTTGGATCCTCCGGGAGTCTGCTGTGATGACTTCGGGGCAAGAACGCCAATCTTCTGAAGTTGTCCTACCATGGGCGTCAGCACCTTATCATGTCTGTTCTATAGCGCAACAAAACGAATGGGGGATCACGTACGCTCACCTCGGTAGAAAAACGTAAAGGTTGCGTAGGGCTTGTCGGGTCCGTCGATTCCTGTAACGGTCTGGGTGCTGATAGTACTTGGATCTAAAGTCTTAGGCTTCGCAAAGCTAGTGGTGTGCTCCACGTCTGCATCCAAAGAAAGGCTGTTGGCGCCATCTTGAGCAGCCGTGCCCAAGTCATCATCATCGTCGTGCGCGTCGAACTGGGGAGAGTATTCGCCCTTTTTGATCTCGCCCGAAGCAAGAACACGGAACATGGAAACTTTGATCTGACCCGTTGCCTCTGGCGGCTCGTCGTCGTCTGAGGACGAATCCGAGTCTTCGTCAAACACGGCCTGAAGAGGGGATGTATCATCGGCTCCGTATCGTAGTACGTCGCGCGAGCTGCCGTTGGCGTCCTTTTGCGATGGTTCGGGAACGCCTGCTTCGGCCCTCTGACGCCTGCGGCGTTTCTCAAACTTTTTCCTTCGTCGTTCCAGTTTGGCTTGAGCATCGTCGCCTTGTAAGTCGAGTCCGTTGAGCCATCGTTCCAGTCCAACTTCCCTGAACAGAAATTCTCTCTCGGCCAGACCACCGCCTTCAGACTCGGGAACCTGGACCCATCTACTATTGACCCAGGTTTCTTCGCCGGGGCGAAGTAGTGTGGCCACCTCTTCCTTGACTCGACCATCGAAGTAGATGTAGGCTGCAATCGTTTCGTGAGGCGATGTCGTCATGGCAATATACGGCGCCACTGATCCGATCTTGGGCCCTTCATTTGCGCTTGGGAGATTTCCAACATACTCGGGCTTTGGCTTCGGGTTGCTTTCGGTAGGTTTCGGCGTTGAGTAAGGAATCGGGAGACCAGGCGTCAATAGTGTGATGGAAATTGCAAACCGCGCTGGCTCGGGCTTGTTAGATGCGGCCTGGATCTGAGGCGGCGGGACGGGAATGTAGGTGCTGATGCGCGAGAAGCGTGACTGCTTCTGTATTCCGTATTCGGGTAGCGGTGCACCATTCGCGTGGATGCTCACCGCGATGCCTTTGAAGCACGGCATTACGGCGATAGCTTCTTCTTGTCTTGTATCCGGGCAAGACCGAAGTATATTTGCTCCGTTTGGGATGCGCGCAGGTGGTAGTGGGCTTGGCGGATCCGGGTTCGACTGGAAAAGCAACAAGTGTTGTCGAATCTCGAAGGCTGGGATGCCTGGGTCGAAGTCGCAGTCTTCGTTAAGGGAGGTGGCGGGCCGGGCTATTTGAGTTGGGCCCTGGCAACCTTGTTAGTTTGCAGGAGAACGACAGCAAACGTGGTTCAATGTGAAGAGTATAGGGTAGGAGGTGGTACGTCTCTCAAAAGCGAACGTCGACGGTATTCACCGCAACCTCGTCCGTTCTGCGGGAGAGAAAAAAAAGGGAAAAAACGCCGTTTGCGTAACTCACCTGAGCTCACCACATTCAGAATCGAGTGGACGCAGCACGTGTCGAGCTAGAATCAATATCTGGTAACTTGACCTATTCTCAAGGCGTCAAAACCAGCGGTTGTTGTGCATTATCTTCGGTCGGTGTGACATCTGGTGGTCAAGGGATGACAGCAAGATCGCGTGGACAGACAGCAACCCAGTTGTTTGTTGGCCGATGCGGGGTCCAGAGTGTGGCCTGGAAGGGGTGAGCCGCAAGTTGCGAATGAAACCGACTTCCAGGTCAGAAATTATAAAAATACCCGATCTACTAGCACCTTTGCACTATGGCGAGTGAGCTACGGAAGGCGTTTAAGGCAGAAACATCGAGCTAGTTTAGGGGTTCGTCACTGATTTCTACGAGGCAAGATCAAGTTGATCAGCTGCTTTGAGTGGCTAAGGACAAAAGAGGACAAGCAGGCTGGGCTGTGACCAGCGGCGTGTTCATTTGTAATTGCTGTATCGCGGCGGCAAGTGACTTCCCTGCGCTGGGACGAGTGCTGGTACAAGGAGCTGTAGGTGTAGTGAGAACTGAAGAACAGCACAGTGGAGCTCTGGTGGGCCCCTGGGGGCTACCTAATTTGACACCGCCGATCCGTATGGAAACAGCAGCCTTTCATTCAGTCAACTACAACTTTCGACGGACTTGTGGATATATCCCTAAAAGAGTGATATGTGTATCAAAAATCTTGGATAGAACCGTCTGTGCTAGACAGACTTCTTTCCAACCATCTCTGTTCCCAGATATGCTCATTCACTTCCCGGTCCTCCTTCTTCAGCAATGTGTGGATTCCTTTTTTGGGCGCCACCATCTATGCATTGAGGTCCCAAGCCCTTCTCGCCACCGGCGGTCGCTGGCATGAACTCTGGAATACCCGCCATCATGCCCCGATTTGTGTGTTCCCCTTGTTCTCCTTTGACTGTCACCAACTCTGCCTTGCGATGATGGGATGATTCAGGCTTGGGTTCAGTAGTATGCTCTACCCTCTTTGCACCTGTGATTGCCGTCAGAAGGAACAGGGCTGAGCTGGTGACGATGAGCTCAAGTGACCAGAAGGCCGCCACGAGCGTGATGAAAGCCGGGAGGCGATAATGGTGGAGGACATAACGAAGGCCGCCGAGCTTGGCTGTCAGGGTGACCTTGGCCTCGTAGATTTGGATCTTTTGACCAGCCTCCAACTCGAGATAGATGGCCGCGGGGAATCGCGTGGGCCTTTCGAACAAAACCTCCTCCGCCATGGGAACTGTCAGCACCCTGGGTTGGACGCCTCGGCGTAGCATGGAGTAGGGTAAGAAGAAGATGCGACTGGCAAGGGATACGAGAGGATCCTCGTACGGAACGAGAGCTGGCCTTCTCGAGGCGAACATGATACCATCCTGGTCCTTGCAAGCTTGGTCATTGGAAATCAGGTACGGTCCGGATTCGAATGCATACGCTGGCATCCTGTCCATCAAGTAAAGGCCAACCATGAAGTTCCCAAGCTCGGAATTCGCTGGTGACTTTGATAAGGTCAATGCCACCGACACCTGGTAAGGCTGCTGTGATTTGAGTAATGCCCCATTCAGAAGTGTCGCTCCTCCAGGGTTTGGTCCTGATCTGAAATCATCTTCAGCATCGCCAGCTCCAGGCTGCCGAGACTAGAAAAGATTTATACGTACCTATATTGCAGATAAACCGGCCACGATAGGGACTGGCTGGGCAAGTAGTGCCAGAAGAACAGCGAGGTGGCTGCCGTTGCGATCGTGAGAAGTATAGTCGCGCTGCCCACCAGCAGTCCCATGTTTACAAGTGACTTGTGGGTTGTCCGCGACGTAAGGACGCCGCGAATTACGGCGAGCGTTTCCTGTCGAGACAATAGTTTAGCTTGATACAGCATCCAACCTCCGGGTTTTCTTACCATTGCCAATTTTTTGGCCGATGCCGCCATTACTAAAGACCTGCAAAGTGGCAAGTGGTAAGTCCGCAACACTTTCAAGGCCTCGACAGGCAACAAGTTGTGCAATTGTTATGAACGGCTATTGGCAGGTGCGACGTTGAGATTTACAGCGGGGTTAGCAGAGTTCACGCCAGTCAAGCCACCACCAAGTTCGTCAATACCTAGTCCATACTACTCCATCCGTAGGTTGCAAATGAGAACAAACATGTCAAAGTACTCGCATCAGAAGATACTGACGCTGTGAAGAAATAAACATTTACTCTGCATCAAAGATACAAACCGGAACACTCTATTCATTTTCTACCTGACTGGCAGCATGCAACGGTTGCCAAAATGCGGCCAAGCTCCTGCTCCAATCGCCGTAATCGCTCCATGCCAAAGTAGCTAAGTACGGTACGCGCATCAAAGTCCACATCGTCAACGTCGCTCATTTTCTAAGGAGTTCGCATGCAACCTTAACCCGTGGTGCCATATACTTGAACAATCTCAACAGTCGTACATCTCAGCGGTGTCCCTAGCAGGGTTGAAGGTAGTTGCTGGGAACAAGACCGGCTCGGCCATTTCCTCCATGAATTTCTGCCTCCCACCAGCCATCGGTTTGATGTCTAAGGATCGCCAGCATATCGCCCTTCGAAAAGCCCAGCTCCTCGGGGATTGCAGCTTGGTACATAAACACGGCGCGCGCTGTATCCCGGTTAGCCTGTAACCCTTTTCGGACTCAAGGTTTTCCCTTACCGAAGTGCATGATAGGTCGGCCGTCCCTCGTGTACCTCGATGGATCCGCCACGCTCTTGCTCCGCTGTCGGCTACTTCCCTGTATTGAGCCATGGCCATCGAACAAACCTACCGCTTTAGAACTGGAGCTTGTGCCGGGACGCCCACCGTGTCTTCCCCTCTGCGACCCGTAGCCTTCGTCGGCTGGGGCAAGTTGCATCGCCATGTCGGCGCCCGCGTGGCTACTACCGGGGCGTCCATAGTCTCTCGAAGGTGCGGGAGACGCCGCCCTCACAGCGTCGATGGGTGAGGCGTGACGATGGTAGCCCTGGTCAGACCCTCGCTGGGCTGGCATGCTCATGTGCGACGACGTTCTCTGACTGCCGCTGTATGGGTTGGGCGACGCAGATCGATATGACTGTCGGTACCCTGCGCTGTCGGCGCGAGATGTCGGCCGAGGAGAGGTGCTTCGTGGTGGTGCCGGTGAGGTAGCACGTGGCATATCATTTCCCCTCGTGCCAGGACGAGAGAGGGACGGAGAAGAATAACCTCCCGAACCGCCAAACATATTTCTGGTCTGACCGACAAATTTCTCCGATGTCTCCTTCATGGCCTTGGCCGTGTGGGCCGATGGAGGAACGCCGAGACGCTGCACTTGCTGGTCGTAGGATGGTGGAGGCGTCCCCCTTAAAGCTGCTGCCACTGCAGAATTTCCGACTCGAGGCTGGGAGCCTGGGGCTGGAGTTGCTATACCATGGTAATAATCAGCAGAGACGCGGACAGAAGACTGCTTGCCACTGGCAACGCCCTTAAGCTCCGCCAGTGCTTGAGCGATGGGATCATGCTCGTCATGAGCTGCATGCGCTGCCGTCGAGACTATCCCGTTCATAGCATCCTCCGAGTTGCCGCTAAAACCAACATCCGATGCAGACACAGGTAAAACGTTAGGGCCGACGCCAAGAGCAAGTGTGGCATTGGCATCGATAGGCTCGGGACTCTGTCCCCTGCCGAGTAGCTTCTGTTGCGGCTCCTGGTCGCCACCGAACAACTGATGCCTGCGTGAAACGGGGGCTTGATGGCTCGAAGCATGCCACGTGTTGCGGTTTGACTCCTTCGCTTGAACCTCCTTGGTGCTCTTTCGGCGGAACGGACTATGATTCTGGAAGAAACCGCTCTTCTTCTTTAGAACGCGCTTTTCCTCCTTTGCCGTCTGCACTGGCGCTGGCGATACCGCACGAGGTGCGTCTCGCTTCACCGGGGAGACTTTACCACTCGGCGGCTCTTGACTAGAGAACGACGTCGGATTGGAGTAGTCGCTTCTGGAATCGCGGCTTGACGGTCGAGCCGACTGCGGTTGGGAGCTGAGATCCGAAGCCGGGCCGGTACGGCACAGCATAGTCATGCCATCTAATGGATACGGATCGTGAGGCACCGTAGCAAAAGGTCCATGTTGAGCGACGCCAGGGGGGAGGTTAGGGCGGGATCTGTCCGGGGCAGCCGCGGCAACCTGGCCCCTGCTAGGCGTCAAAGTTGCCTCCCGGCTTGGAGGCGTGGACGCTCGGCCATGCCCCATGCCATAGGCTAGGGCTGAGTGGGGGTCATGGTGGGACTCGTATGTCGAAGGCTGCGGCGACGACGTCCGGAATGCTGGGTTGATGCTCCTTGGGAACTGGGCTACCGAGTAGCTGTCATCCTCGGACGCCTCTGACTGCGCATCATTCACATCTCCCCGACAAAAGTTGATGTACTTTGGTGGATCCGGAATCTCTTGGCCTGTTCCCCTTTCCTGGATGAATGTTGAGATGTCCTTTTCAACATCCATCTTCTCTAACGAAAGCCGGACCTTCTCGCAGGAAGCGTCGTCACTAACGCACACCGTCGAAGCGATATTCGCAAACGTCCAGAGGCTGCTTTTGGTAAAGTCCAGCCTCTCTTCCTCGAGGTCCTGGAACTTGTCGGCTGCCGCCTTCCATTCTCGGTTCCAGCGTGCTGTCGTCTCTTCGAGAGCCTTGACCGCGTTTTCGTACTCCGTATTCGACGTGGCCAGGCTAATCTGTGTCTTCTCAAGCTTCGCCTTGTTTTTGCGCTCCTCCTGACCCATGACCATGTGGCCCTGTGCCAAGTAGCCTTTGATCTTCAGACACTCTTGTTCATACCGGTCGCGCGTCTTTAACCAATCATCACCATAGTTAGCCACCGTCCAACATGCCGTTGTATGCTTTTGGCGCCGGGAATTCTGGCACGCACCTTGTTCACATGCTGTGTTTGCTGGATTTTTGTTTTCAGCAACTTCTCGACGCCGTTCTGGACAATCTTGCGGCGTTCTTTCATGGCCCCGGCAAAGGCTGCTAGAGGCTCTTCCAGTTCGCTTTTCATTTGGGCCGCAATGCTCTGGTGTTGTCGTGCCATGGCTTCGACCTCGCCCCGGACCACATCGAGCGATATCCTGAGACTGCCCGTCTCGTTTGACCCGAGAGATTTGCGACAGAGCGACAATAGTTTCCGCGCGTATTCATCTTCGATCGAAGCCCTCGCTAATATTTGGTAAGCATTTGCTTTTTATCTCAATAACCTCACAGGCAGAGGTCACTTACTATTGTAAAACGATCTTAGCTCATCGCTTGTCTGCTTAGCCGCTTGCATGCGATCCAGGAGGGGACCGACGCCGGCATCTTCCTTTCCCCAAAAGTTGTTGGCAACTAGAGCGGTAAACCCTCGTTAGAACAAAGGCAAAATCGACTGCAAGATGGGCATGGAACCGTGCGGGCTCGAGACTGACAAGAAAGTGCAACACTAGGGGGCTCTGTGGTTGCAGCTGGCATTTCGCCGACCTTTGCGACGACAGACAGCAGTGAGCTGCCCGTCACCAATGCCCCAGGAGTTGGCGCTGATAGTTGGCGGTGGTTGTAAAATGGAAGCGTAATCCAAACGACCCGTAATCGCCGCCGTTGACAGTCGTGGTGAGAGTGGCCTTTTTGAGTAACACGATCGAGAGCTACCGGCCTCTCCACTCTCTTCTCGTCTTGATCAAGGCTGCCGCTGACGTCGTCCCACAACGAATCCTATCGCTAGCTTCAATCTTGAAAATCACAAGAAAAATGATGCGATTAAGCGCAACGATTGTTAAAAGAGCCGACGTGAGGATTCCTGCTTGCTTGCTCTCGGTTGAGTAATTGGCACATATCCCTCATAAATCGTGGGTTGCCGCAAGTTCTGCGGCGCCTTGTCGCACACTTTGGATGTTTGGTTCAGTTATGCAATTGACTAGCGTGGTCGCGTTGTCAGAGAAACGGGAGCTGTCTAGCGCTTCTTTGTCGGGACATTAGAAACACAACTTGCTTGAGTGTCACGCAGACGGCAGGGATCCTGCGCAGCTGCCACCATCTGCCATCGGTCGAAAAGGAGGCGATATGAATGACCACCACCACACACGCCCCACAGGCTTCGACGTCCTTATCGGTGATTGGTCCAACTCGATTGGCAGGCGGCAGACAGCCAGCCAGCCAGCCTAGGCCGAGCAGCATCTATTCTCGACCAACAAGTTGCGGGCTGCGGGCTGCTTGCTGCTCTCTGTCTTCACTGGACCTTGGATTTCTCCACTCTACACTCGTGTGTCCTCAATCCTCACGACCACTTTTTGCAGTCCTCAGAATCCTCCGCAGCCATTTCCCATTTCCCATTTGCGATTCTGCGCGGCTTACAACGGAAATTGCATTTTACAAGATCTTTCCTCGTCTTTAATCCTCACGCGAGTTCCGAAATAGAGCAAGTTCCGGCCACCCATCAACTGACGGCAGCTCTGACGTTGGGTTCTTCTCAATCTACTAATTTTTCTTGACGACGTGCGATAACTTGGGAAGGTTGCCCGGGCCCAACCCAAACCCCAAGTCCCCGCGCCTGCGTCAACTAAGGCGTCCTTTGATACTGAGCCTACCTCGGCGAGCTTCGGCCAGTTGCCTTGCCCGATTCACTTTTGCATTGATCCACATCGATGCCCGTCGTCGACGTTGCCACAACCCAATCGTGACGCTAAACGGCAACGGCAGAAGCGATCTCAGCCCATCCCAAGAGCTGCGTTGGACAACGTAGACCTTGGAAGCTGCTGGAGACTCGGTCGACAAGCCCGCTCCGCTGCTGCCTCGGTATCCATCAACCTAGATGTCCATACCGTGGCAGGCGAACGCAGCTCAGACCCTACCAACGGCGCACGAAGCAACATCACACGTCCCCCTACATTACACCTTCCGACTACAATCGCAACCCTCGTCACAGGCCACGGATATTTGTCTGTCATATCTTGACAGGTAGTCCGTGTCGCTCTTGCCACTTAGCACAACTCCATGGTCCTACCGCCACGGACCGCAGCTTTTTCTCCCAGTCCTGCGCAGGCTCTCCAAACAGGATCCAGCACCGGCCACACTCATACCTCGTCGCAGGCTGCCGCCCTCAGCGCTGCTGCGAGCCCAAGCACCGGCAGTCCAACCGGCAGCAGTTCTCTTACCAACATTGTCGTCACGCAGGTGTACGTGCTGCTCGGCTCTATCAAGGACGAGAACGATCCGAAATTTAAGCAATTAAGAAAGCTCATCGATGACCACGGCATGGAAGTGTTCTCTCGATATTTCACCCGGCTTGTTGCCGGGAGCGCCTCCCAAATATTCCCTGGTCACAACCGGCAGGTAGCAAATCCGACAAACTATCAGCTCCTCAAGGCCGAAATACACAAGATCTCGCACGATGCAGACCAGGCACGGAAAGTGGCTGAGGCACTTGATACCGGCACTGAAGATGTCTTCCGCGACTTCGACCTGTCGACCTTCATGGAGCACTTCAAGATGGATGCTTTGGAAAAGACGCTCCTCGCCCTCCACATCAAGTCGGGCACGCGATCTGATCTAAAGACCAAAGGTAGGCGAATGCTAACTGCATGACCCCCGTCGGCTGCTCTTAGCTGCTCCCAGCCCACTTAAATCCAAATAAGTCGCGAGTTGCTAACATTTCGTTTTAGCCGACGCCATCCTGTCGACGAACTTTCCAACATTTCTCTACATCATTTCGCGGGCCGACTTGTCAGACCACGCCGATCTAACTCCCCCATTCATTGCCCGCATTGTCAACCAGTACCTGCAATATCCACCTCCGAATTTCGGCTCATCGGCAAAGCAAGAGCTAGCCGCCAAGGTCAAGGGCCGATACTACCAGGCCGATCTGCCCCCGCCGTCTGAGGTCCTCGCCTCTCTGGACCTTGCGAGACTCCTTGGGGACAAGCCGTTCTGTGAGATGCCTCTCTGGATGCAGAAAGTTGGGGCCGACTTCACCAGGGACGAAGAGATATGCACCAAGTATTTGCAGGGGCGACCGAACAACGTTCAACTTGCCGAGGAACAAGTCTCAGCAGCCCTTCTCTACAGCGTCGTGAGCCAAGGCCCGGTGTTTGATGCTTCGGTCCTCGTGGCAAGTCTAAGAAGGATTCTGCCCAGCTCTTTCAACTGGTCCAAGGTAGTGGCGTGCTTCGACAGAGAGACGGCCCGCGTGTCTCCAGAGCAGTTCCTTCGCCTCTACAAGGCTCTATGCCCACTGGCTGAAGGCGGCGACGCTAGGTTTCTTGATATCCAGAAGCTCTGGGGTGGGAGCTGGGAGCACGCCGAAGCTCAGCTGTCCTTCGTATGTGCCTTCGTGTCTCTATCCTCGGATCAACTCGACGCCAGCACCATCCCTGGCCTCGTTCCAACCATAACAGTGGGCTCGTACTTGAACTCACCGGATCCCATTCGTGAGCGGGCGGCTGTGGCGGTAAAACACCCTCTCGTGTCAGCAGTCGCACTGTCGGCCGTGTTCCACGTCGCATTGGATTCGGTGGAGGCGTCTCAGAGCATGGAGGCGAAGAGGCTCTTCCAGGACGTGGTGGTTCCAAATCTGGATATATTCGTCGTGTCGGCCTTTGGGGTACCCAAGCCATGGCCAGCTATGGCGACGGACACGCTCAACTCGCTGTTCGACACGTTTCTTTACAAGCGATCCCCTGAATACGACTTTGTCCTCGACAGTTTGTGGAGGAAGGATAAGGACTGGGTCGCGCAACGACTCATGGACGCCCATGCTGCGGATCCCATGGAACTCCCGCTCATCTACGAGCACGTGGTCCGCCACAACTGGCTCCACGAACTCGCATACGAGCCCAACGGACTTGGCCTTGACCTTGCGGCTATCGCCCATGCTGAACACGGCCTTGACTTTGCAGAGTGGGCTCGCCGCAACTCGGATCGAGCCGACGACGCGGCTACGTCCATCCTCCGGTTCTTGGGAATCAAGGCCACTCTGGAAGTGCAGAATCAACGACCGCATGATGGCCAACCCACCCTCAAGTCGGCTCTCCCTCTCCAGGTTGGAACGGTGGCCAAGCTACTAGGCATCCTCGACGATGTGGCATCAGCTTTACCTTCACACGCAGACTTGGTCTCGGTTCAACGAGTCTGTATAACAGCATATCCGCGGCTAATCAACTACGGCCATGGCTTCGACGACGTTCTCGATGCAAGTGGGCAGAATGGCAACGCTCTCCCGCCTGCAGCCAACGCCAAAATGGAGGAGCACTACAAGAAAATGTACGGGAACGAAATCGAAGTCAGCAACATCGTCGACATCCTCAACGGGTACAGGCGGTCTCGAGATGCCCTGGACCAAGACGTTTTTGCATGCATGATTCATGGCTTATTCGACGAGTACACGCACTATGGCGATTATCCCCTGGAAGCACTCGCTACAACTGCAGTGCTTTTCGGCGGCATCATCTCGCGGGACTTGATATCGGACATACCGCTCACGGTAGGTCTGGATATGATTCTTGAGGCAGTCCGGGACCATGCTCCTGAGGCGTCCATGTTCAAGTTCGGACTCCAGGCTCTCATGCAGATGCGATCCCGCTTCGCAGAATGGCCTGGGTACTGCCGGCAATTGCTGCTCGTAAAGGGTCTAGCCGGTACGCAGGTCTATCTCAAGGCGGAAGAGGTCGCTCGAGAGCATGACGAGGCGGCCCGGGGCGAGCACAATGGTCCACCTTACTCGACCGAGTCTCTTGCTAATGGAGTGGCGGAGGAGGCGCTAGCGTCGGAACAGCAAACTCGGCCGTTTAGGGCTGTGTCAGTTGACGAGCCTCCAGCTGGAATGGACTTCGAGGATCCGAACAGCGACGACCAAGGCAAGATTCTATTCGTTCTCAACAACTTGACAGAAGCAACACTTCAGCCTATGTGCACCGAGCTTCGCGAGATGGTGGAACACAAGCACCAGCAGTGGTTTGCCAGCCATCTGGTTGAAGAACGAGCCAAGATGCAACCCAACTATCACCGTGTCTACCTTGAATTGGTCGGGCTCTTTGAGGACGCAGGCCTCTGGACCGAGGTGTTGCGACAAACCTACAGTTGTGTGGCGCGTATGCTCAATGCTGAAGCGACGGCGCAAAATGCTACGGAACGAGGCCATCTCAAGAATCTCGGCATCTGGCTGGGTCTGATCACGCTGGCTCGGAACCGGCCAATCAAGCATCGCAACATTGCTTTTAAACAGCTGCTTATCGAGGCGCACGAGACCAAGCGTCTGGTGGTTGTCATCCCGTTTGTTTGCAAGGTTCTAAGCTGCGGAAGCTTGTCGACAGTCTTCCAGCCGCCAAACCCTTGGTTGATGGACATTATCAGCCTGCTCATTGAGCTTTACCAAAATGCCGATCTGAAGCTGAACCTCAAGTTTGAGATCGAAGTCCTTTGCAACGGTCTGAAGCTCGACCATAAAAACATCGAGCCCTCGCACGAGATCTCGGACACGAACAAATTGGCCGAGGAGGCAGTGGGCAGCGTCTTAGTGTCGGAAACCATGGATGGCTTCGACGCCCTGTCCCTCAACGGAATGGGGCCTGGCGTCACTGGTGGTCTGACGGCGCCGGCCATGACTCCGTCGATTCCGGACCTCGCTGGCATGATCACTGTTCCCCCTACCAACGAAATGGTGGTGCCGCAGTCGCGCCTGCAAGATTTGGTGCGGTCGGCCCTTCATCGAGCCCTGCACGAAATCATTCAGCCTGTTGTGGATCGATCGGTCACTATTGCTGCCATTGCCACTCAGCACATGATTCACAAGGACTTTGCCATTGAGCCGGATGAGAACCGCGTGCGCGCGTGCGCCATCAACATGGTGAAGTCCACGGCTGGCAGCTTGGCTCTCGTCACTTCCAAGGACGCTCTGCGATCCAACTTTACTAACTATCTACGGAACATGTCCAACGAAGTCGGCCAAGCCCTACCAGAGGGCACCATTATGATGTGTGTCAGCTCCAACCTCGATGTCGGCTGCAACATTATCGAAAGGCAAGCCGAGGAGCGGGCAGTGCCGGAAATTGAGGAAATGATCGAGGCCGAACTGGAGAGCCGACGCCGCCATCGGGCCCAGAAGCCCCACGAGCCATATGCGGGCCCATCGCTGAACCGATGGGCTTCGGCCATACCCCAACCCTTTCGACTGGTTGAAGGCATGTCAGGCCTCACTCCCGAGCAGATGGCCATATACGAAGACTTTGCAAGGCAGCCACGAAGCAGCTCCTCGACAGCAGCTCCGTCACATGCGCCGTCGGCCTCAGACACGACCAGATCGCTGGCGAATGAGGTTTTGCAGGAGCAGTTTACCTCGCTTCCCGGCCTTGGCCCGTCTTCGGAGGCACAATCAATTCAGCACATGGCATCTCAGATGACAGCCTACCCGCCGACGCAGACTGGCGGCGTGACTGCCGTGTCCGGGACGGGAGCCACTACTGGTGGAGGAGCCGGCCCGGGGGCTGTATCGGGCGTGGGCGTGGGCGTGGGTGTCGGTCCTACTGGGCTTGGGGCAGGTGCTGCCAACGGTCGAGCCCAGGCAGCGACCATGGACCAGAACAGCGTGGCCGGGCGGTTTAAGCAGTTACTTATGGAATTGAAGAGAGTGGCGACATCGGACACCAGAGAGGACCACTTCGCAGATCTACCGCGACCGCATGAGATACTGGACGTGGTGGACACCCTTATTCAGTTCATCATAAACCGCTCCCAAGGCTCCGAGGACGTGGCAATGTTCGCGGCCGACCAAATCAGCCAACTACTCCTCGATACTGGCCGAGACAACAATAGCAACAGCCTTCTTCTCGAAAGCCTCGTGCATGTTTTGGAGACGCTGCGAAAGATTTCTGGAACAGCCATCAGCAGCCGCATCAGCGCAATATTCCGCCAACAATCCGGCCACCTGTTCCTTCGTATGCCGCTCATCCGTGCCTTGGCTGGCACCGATCTTCTGGACTGGAGAAGCCTTGATGCGGCCCTGGCAAAGTCGCTCCAGCAGAAAACGGACAACTCGCTCGAGTTTCTCGAGGATCTCGTCGACCTCGCCCTCCTCGGAGATAGGCCTCTTGCCCTATACTCGGACTTTGTGCGGACACGTGACGCTGCCTGGACCGTGATCGCCGGCGACGAGTCCAGCCATGCCGAGCAGATCAAGGCCAAGCTCGCCGGGACGGGCTTCGCTGAGGCAAACTCCGATAGCAACATTGGCGGCCAAGACCAGATGGAGTATGTGTTCGACGAGTGGGTTCATCTCTGCAGCAACCCGAGTGCGACGGACAAGGCCATGGCCGTGTTTTTCCAGCAGTCGCGCGTGAAGAAGGTAATCGGCACCAAGGAGGATTTGCTGGTCTTTGTTCGCGTCGCGATTGACCAGTCGGTGGATCTGGACCGGCTGGAGCAAGCGGGCAACGCAACCATCACCGGCATTCCCGACAGTCATGTTGCAATCGATGCCTTGGCTCGCCTGATCGGCTTTGTCACACGTCTGCATGCGCCCTCTTCGACAGTCGGCGACGGTTCCGAGAGTCGGTGCAACTTCTTCGAGTCGATCCTGACTGTTGTTACCTTCAACCTTCACCACCATCAAATCCGACGCGGTGAGCACCTTAACCAGCGCATCTTCTTCCGTCTTCTGTCCATGATGCTGCATGAAATCAACTCGCCGGCGCAGCAGCTCTCGCCAACCCAACATCTGGACTTGGCTATCAAGTTTGCCACAGCTCTGGTCAACATGGGACCCAAGACTGTGCCCGGCTTCATCTACGCATGGATGTCGCTCCTGCAACACCGCATGTTTTTGCCCGTACTGTTAGGATCCAACTCGGATGTGGGGCAGGCTGTCTTTACGGACCTGGTATGCGAGCTGCTGCAGTACGTCGGTCCCATGCTCAATGCGCCTCAGCTGTCAACCGTCGCAAAGGAGCTGTACCGGGCCATCCTAAAGCTGTTCACCGTCTTGCACCACGACTTTCCCGATTACCTCGCCGCGAACCACGTGCGCTTATCCCGCTACATTCCCGCTCACTGCGTCCAGCTTTTACTCATAGTCATGTCCGCCACTCCTCTATCACATGACACGGCACGCGGTGAGTCAGGTAATGACCTTCAGGAGGCGCCGGCAGTCGGAGGATACCCGGCCCATGTTCTCGGCAGCCACAACATGTTGGATGTTCTGAACCGAAGCCTTGAAGAAGGTCCGGCAGAGTCCCTTCTGGCCCAAATCACTCACGCCATTAGCCGCCCAGACGTCAAGGAGGCGGGCTTCGGCTTTGCCCCAGTCAATGTCAATCTTGACTTGGTCGACGCTGTGGTGATGCACGTGGTAGATTTCGCTGTTCAGCGGGCCAGGGCCAAAGGCGGGCCTGTCTACCTAGAAGGGTCAACAGACTATGCGGTGCTGGTCCTTCTCGTCCGCGAACTCAGCACCGAGGCGCGATACTACCTGCTGTCAGCCCTGGCCAACCAGCTGCGATATGCCAACGCCCACACGCATTATTTCCACCAGTTAATCCTCGCAATCTTCAGCCAAGACACGG